>Ga0310786_10002056_pt1 | contig 31493 bp, 31 predicted proteins | sample AusTroGonzalo_MG_FD_203881 | JGI IMG/M metagenome (GOLD analysis project Ga0310786, IMG submission 203881) | Bovine rumen microbial communities from tropical cattle in Woodstock, Queensland, Australia - Gonzalo_03 (v2) (version 2) | ecosystem: Host-associated > Mammals > Digestive system >...
CTTTATTTTAATGATGAAATTAAGGGGCTTTTATGTCGGGGACTTGATGAGCTCTGCGGCTTTTATGAAGAAAGGCGAAAGTGAAAAATCTTAAAGCTTGCGTTTTAAAAAAATGCCTGTATAAGTGGTTAAAAAAACGATAGGGCAAAATATGAGGAAAAAGGTTTTAGTTTATTGTGATTACGGTGTTGGGGATTTAACACACCTGACAGACGGGCTTTGCGCCTATTTTACGTCAAAAGGAAAAAGTGTGGAGCTGACAGATGCAACATCCATTCTAAAAGAGAATGTGTTAAATGAAGATGTGGCTTTGTTTGTGATGCCGGGCGGGGCAGCAACTCCCTTTTTGCAAAAGTTAAAGGTTCAGGGAAATCAAAAAATTAAGGACTATGTTTTTTCGGGCGGGCATTATTTGGGAATTTGTGCCGGTGCTTATTATGCCTGTACCCGTGTGGAGTTTGAAAAGGATATTCCGGCTCTTTGTATTATTCGGCAAAATGAACTTTTAAATTTGGTTGATGCTAAAGCTGTGGGCACTCTTTATAAAGAACTTCATATCAGACCGTATATGAAAAACGAGGCATCCAGCGCCAGTGTGCGACTTAGATGGCAAGATTCCTCAATACATTATGCGCATTATCACGGCGGACCGAAGTTTGTCGGAAAAGATGAAGATTTTGAGATTTTAGCCCGCTATCAGGATATTCAAGATGAGCCGCCGGCTATTATTGCTCAAAACTATGGCAAAGGTCGGGTGGTGCTTTCCGGTGTACATTTTGAAGACAGGGGAGAAGATTTGCAAAAATCTTTGCATGCGTTGCGTATTGATATTAGAGAAGCTGCCGACATTGCTGAGGTGTTGAAAGAAAATGAAAAATCGCGGCAGATGTTGTTTGATAAAATTATGGCTTCTATTGAGCGATAGATTTTTTTAGTTTATCATAAAAAAAATCCCCCTCGTTTGAGGAGGGGGGAATGTTTATTTTTTTATTCTGCACTCGGCTGTTCTGTGAGAGCGTTTTCGGTTGTCGGTTCAATAACCGCCGGAGCAGGTGTTTCTTCGCTTACTTTGTATTGACGGCAAACCGTGCGGCAATTTGATCTTGGAGCTTCGCAGGTTGAACAAGGCTGATAACATGTGGGGACAGCCGGCACATCATAAACCTGATAGACCAAAATTTCTGTTGTTTCCGCAATTTCCGGACAACACTCCGGGGTTAGGTCTGTGCAGTGCTCACAAGGTTGACAATCAGTACAGGGTACCGGTTGCAAATAAACTTCGCGTGTGCAACCGCTTAAAAACAGAGCTGTTAATAATAGTAAGCTTTTAAATTTCGGCATGGTATGCTCCTTATTTTTGTTTAACTTTCTCCTCATCTTATACAACTTTTGACAAAAGTCAAATATTTTGTTGACTTTTTTGGAAAAAATTGTATATTTGTTTGCATTCTAGTATACATTTGTTAATTTTTATTAAATATGGAGAAAAAAATTGAAAAGGATGACGAGCAAATCTTAAAATTGGCTCGTGACACCAAAAACATCCATCTCTTTTGCGCCTACGTTTCGCATGGAGAGTACGGGCGTCCGGTGAGTGATGCTGTGTTAAAAACAATTGTCAATGAGGAGTTGGAAGATGCTTTCAACTCCATCGTGTGGCAATACCGTCGGAATTTCAAAAAGCGGAAATGCCGCTACACTTTCACCGATCAGATATCCGGTATTGCGCTTCCCGTTAAGCTTCAGGTTCAAATCTTGAAGAAAAGGAATCGTACAATGGTGAGGGCTCTGTTACAAAACACACCGCTCGCTCCCGAGGCACAGAAAACGCTCTTTGAGATGAATTATGATGCCCAGTGGCTTAAGATGCATGTCATTAACATGTATTGTTTGAACGGCTACCGTTTTGAGCCGATGTGGGAAAAGAAGCTCTTTGGAACTTTGGGCAAGAAAAATCTTGACGGATGTCTTTTGGATTTCAATTATCGCGATGACGTTTTGGTGATTGAGAACCTCAGTCTTGCCGCTTTGCCCAAGTACATTAAAGAAGCTCAACTTTCAGATGAGGGGCAGGTGGCCGCACTTTCGCGCGGTTCCGATGAAGTGGCGCGCGCTCTCATTTCTCGGTTTTCCTCCGAGTGTGGTATGTGCTGGCAGGCAGAGGTGAAGCTCGCTGATGCGTGCTCCTTAGAGGTGATTAACCTCTATACCGCGTTTCACACGATGTGCGATGAAGCTCTTTCATTGCTCAAACAAAAGAGCGAGGAGGCTTTTGAGTTTTACCAGTCGCATCATGCGTGTTAATTTTAGGTGGTAGGTTCTTTTGGACCTGCCACCTTTTTTTTGTGTCTTTAAATACTTGACAAATTTTTAAGATGGTGTATGTTTTTTGGCAATTACATATTATTGTTAAACTTAAATTATTTTAAAGTTATGGAAAATTTGAAAAAGATTGTGTTAAGAAGACGTTCTCTCAGAAGGGTCGTCTGTTTTTCAATCTTGCTTTCTGCAAGTGTGGTGATGACAATAGCCATGTGGGGCTCGCTTCATTGGGACAGTGTGGCATCGGATGTAACAAATGTTTATATGAGAGCATTTTCTATTATGGGCGCTTGCCTTTTGATAGAGCTCTATAGTTTTGCTGTTTGGGAGAAACTGTTTCCGAGGGTTTTTCCAAAGTATGACCGGTTCGGAATGTCATTGGTGCTCTTGGCAGTCTTCTGCATTTTGGGGTGCATAGCCTTTCTTGGTTTTTTTGACGTCTCCATGAATTTTTGGCTGGAAGATGTTAAGAGCTTCAGGTTTTTGGTTCCTATTTTTACCTTGGCCCTCTTTATATTCTTCTGCAGAAAGCTCATCTTTTACACCGATTATGATCCTTGGTTAGTTGACTAACCAAGGATTTTTTTTGTTCGCTTAAAGCTAAGTTATTCTTTTGACTCGCTAAAATAAATAAAATCAAAAAAAATAAAATTATTCAGATTATGTTAACCAAATCTCCTTTATCATTCTGCCAATAGAGTTTTTTTAGGGAGACCCCTTAATGAGCGCATATCATTTAGATAAGATTTTAAATACCGTAATTAACGCCGATTGCGTGGAAACCATGAAAAAAATCGCAGATAATTCCATTGATGTGATTTTTGCCGATCCACCTTATAATCTGCAACTTGGCGAAGCACTCACAAGGCCTGATAACAGCGATGTGAAAGGTGTTTATGAAGAGTGGGATAATTTTGAAAGCATTGCCGAGTATGACCGCTATACCAAACAATGGATGACTGAAGCCAGACGCATCTTAAAAGATGACGGCACCATTTGGGTTATCGGTTCGTATCATAATATCTTTCGCGTAGGCTACATTATGCAGGATTTGGGGTTTTGGATCTTAAACGATATTATTTGGAATAAAACCAACCCGATGCCCAATTTTAAGGGAACACGTTTTACCAATGCGCATGAAACACTGATTTGGGCCACCAAAAATCCGAAGGCCAGATATACGTTTAATTATGAAGCCATGAAAGCTATGAACGATGATGTGCAGATGCGCTCCACCTGGGAAATTCCGCTTTGTACCGGTAATGAAAGGCTTAAAAATAAAAAGACCGGTGAAAAACTGCACCCCACACAAAAGCCGGAAGCTCTTCTTTATCGCGTGATTATGGCCTCAAGTAAAGTAGGGGATGTTATTTTAGATCCGTTCTTCGGAACCGGTACCACCGGCGCCGTGGCCAAGCGCTTAAATCGTAATTTTATCGGCATTGAAAAGGATAAAACTTATATTGAGGGTGCCCTGGAACGTATTGCCGAAGTTCAAGTTTCAAAAGATATGACGGCATTTGAATACAGCTGTAAACGTAAAGCCCCGAAAGTGCCGTTCGGCGCCGTGATTGAACGCGGACTCATTGAGCCGGGATGCGAGCTCTTTGATGCTAAAAAACGTCATAGGGCAGTTGTGCGTTCCGATGGAACAATTAAGATGAAAAATGAGGTCGGCTCTATTCACCAAATCGGTGCGCTTGCTCAAAATTCTGCCACCTGCAACGGTTGGGATTATTGGTATTTTGTGGATGCCCATAAAAACCTCGTTTGTATAGATGAACTACGCAATATTATACGTTCTGAGATGGGCTACGTCGGCGAGTGAACCACGAAAATTTTGGTATCTAATCGTAAATGGAAGCCTGGTCGGTGCAAATCCATGTACCTTTTGTGTACACTAGGATTTGCCCCGCAGGACATTTACTTCTATTTATCCAAAATTTTCGTGGTTCACTACCATGAGGAGAGAATTTCCCTCCTTAAAAAGGGGCATGAAGGGAGAGGGTGATTTTGTGTACACTGAAATTTTGTTTCCCCTTAAGCCCATCTCTATTAACTCAAAATTTCCCGCCTTTTTACTGGATTATTACGTCGGGCTAACGCCCTCCTTATAATGACGAGGGGGGAGGGGCACAGCCATTAATGCGGAGGGGCATACTCTTTCTCGTCATTGCGAGGAGCTTTAGCGACGTGGCAATCTAGAAAACATAATGCCTTCTTTAATAAATAGAATTTTGGTCGGTAAATGTTTTTTGCTTAAAAGATAAAATCGCTGTTGCAATCCTAAATATTCGGGTTTATGATAAGAAAAAAGTTATTTGATTTGGGTGTTATGAATAATAAATTTCAACAAAACAAAGGGCTCCCTTATAAGATTAAGAAGAATAACCGGAAGCCAAATGTAAAAAGATTTGATAATAATTCCCCAATGGCCGCGCAGGATAATTATGCCGCTATTGATTTGGGAACAAATTCTTGCAGACTCGTGATTGCCACGCCGACAACCACCTCTTTTCGTGTGGTGGAAACGTTTTCCAAGGTGGTGCGCTTAGGCGAGGGAATTATTCAAGATAATGAACTTTCTTTAAGGGCGATGAAACGCACCGTGCAGGCTCTAAAGGTCTGTCGTGGCGTGATTGATGAATATATGCCCATTGTTTCTTCTCGTTTTGTGGCAACGGCCGCTTGCCGACGTGCCAAAAATGTGGCGTTGTTTGTGGATATGGTGAAGCGTGAAACGGGGCTTGAATTGGAAGTTATTTCTTCTAAAGAAGAAGCAAGACTTTCGGTGGTGGGGTGTTTGCCCCTCTTAAATCGGAGTATTAAGCGCGTGCTTGTTTTTGATATCGGGGGCGGCTCTACGCAGATTTCTCTTGCCCGTGTTACCGATTTTGGTAAAACATTTATTGAGGGGTTCGTTTCGCTTCCTTATGGCGTGGTTACGGTTTCGGAAGCTTTTGCCGGACATGAAATGAGCACTCTTGAATATTCTACCGTGATGGACAGAACAGAGAATATTTTACAAGAATTTGAAGAAAAACATCATATTTTTGAGGCCATACAAAACCAAGAAATTCAAGTTATCGGCACTTCCGGTACGGTTACGGTTTTGGGTGCCGTGCACTTAAAACTTCCGCGCTATAATCGTTCGGCAGTGGATGGTATTTCTATCTCTGCGCCGGATATTGAGGCCACTATTAACAGAATTAAAACCATGGGACCCGAGGGGCGCTATAAACACCCGTGTATCGGGCAGTCCAAATCTGATCTGACTTTGGCCGGTTGCGCCATTATTGAGGCTTTAACCACGTTTTGGCCGATTTCGGAGATTACTATTGCCGACCGCGGTATTCGTGAGGGCATTTTATTGGATTTGATGCATTCTCATAAGCATCAGCAACAGGTGGATTATAAGAAAAAATTTAAGCATAAAAAAGGACGGCGTTTCCCGTTTGATAGGTCCAGACGGTATGATAATCATAACCCCAATAACGCCGTTCGGGAAGTGATTTCTCCTTTAGAGGCCGGCTAAAGTTTCTTATTTGTTGAGAGCATCTTCTCTTCTATAAAAAAATATGACAATGTAGGGGATAATCTTATTTATAGGTTGCGCCGGGTATCTGATGCGTTATATTGATGAGGACTTTAGGTACTTTTTTAAGGACAGTTTATGCATAAATTTATCATCAATCTGTTGAGTATTGGGTTGCTTTTTGTGGCACTTTTGATGTTGGGCGTGTTCTTGTGGTTTCGCACTACAGGCTTTGATATCCCCGATTATAAAAGTTTGGCCACTTATGAGCCACCGGTTACCACCAGGTTTTATGCCGGTGATGGTCAGGTGTTGATGGAATATGCCGTGGAAAAACGTATTTTTGTGCCTGAAAATAAAATTCCGGCGCTTGTGAAAAATGCCTTTATTGCCGCCGAAGATAAGCATTTTTATTCTCATCCGGGGATAGATTTTTTGGGAATTGTGCGTGCTATTCTAACCAATGTGAAAAACTATGTGCAGGGGCGGCGTATGGTTGGTGCTTCCACCATTACCCAACAGGTGGCCAAAAACTTTTTATTATCATCTGAGCGTTCGCTCACGCGTAAAATTAAAGAGGCGGTTTTGGCCTATCGTATCAGCAATGCTTTTTCTAAAGAGCATGTTTTGGAGCTCTATTTAAATGAAATCTATTTGGGCAATCGCGCTTATGGTGTGGCGGCGGCGGCCTTAAACTATTTTAATAAGGCACTTTCGGAATTAACCATTGAAGAGGCGGCCTATTTGGCAGCGTTACCTAAAGGACCTAATAACTATCATCCCAAAAAACGTTATGAGGCGGCTGTGGCTCGTCGTAATTGGGTGATAGACCGTATGGCTGAAGATGAATATATTACAAAAGAGGAGGCAGAAGAGGCCAAAAATAAGCCGTTGGTAACAGTGGAAACGCATTTCGGTTATTTGGAAAACGGCGAATATTTCAGCGATGAAGTTCGGCGCTTACTGGCTAAGAGCTTGGGCGAGGAGGCTGTGTTTGAAGGGGGCTTGATGGTGCGTACCACCGTTGATCCCGAGCTTCAAAAATTGGCGACTTCTACTTTTCGTCAGGGGCTTATGAATTATGACCGGCGACACGGCTATCGTCCTTTGGGCTTAAAAGTTAATCTGGAGGGAGATTATAAAAAAGAGCTTGATGAGATTGAGCTTCCCAAAGGAGCGGAAAAGAGCTGGAAAAAGGCTGTGGTTTTGGCAGTGCAGAATAATAATGCCAAAGTTGAAACGATTGAGGGTAAGCAGGGCACAATCTCGCTTAAAAGCTTGCTTTGGGCAAGAAAAACTTTATCTGATCAGCGGGTGAGCGCCGCGCCCAAAAAGGTGCAGGAAGTTTTGGCTAAGGGCGATGTGATTTATGTTGAAGAGGTTAAAGACGGTGAGTTTGAACTGCGCCAAGTGCCCGATGTGGAAGGGGCTATGGTGGTGATGAGCCCGCATAACGGCAAAATTTTGGCCATGGTCGGCGGTTTTTCATTTGAAAAATCTCAGTTTAACCGTGCCACGCAAGCCTATCGTCAGACCGGTTCTACCTTTAAGCCGATTGTTTATGTTACAGCCTTGGAGATGGGGTATTCGCCCACAGATTTAATTTTGGATGCGCCGTTTGTGCTTGACCAAGGTGTCGGGTTGCCCTTATGGAAGCCGTCTAACTATTCCAAAGGTTTTTCGGGGCTGACCACACTTCGTCAGGGTATTGAGAAATCTAAAAATTTGATGACGGTTCGTTTGGCGCAGGATGTGGGGATGGATAAGGTTTCGGAAATGGCCAAGAGGCTCGGCGTGATGGATAATCTGCCGGAATTGCTTTCTATGTCTTTGGGGGCAGCAGACACAAGACTGATTGATATGGTAACGGCCTATTCGGTGTTTGTGAACGGCGGGCATAAAATTTCACCTTATTTGATTGAGCAAATTCAAGACAGGTTTGGCAAGAGCCTCTATCGTAACAGCAATACGCATTGTTTGGGATGTCAAGCGGAGCATTTTGATGAGAAAGCCGATGTGCCGGTGGTAACCGATGACAGAGAGCAGGTATTAGATGAGCTGACCGCCTATCAGATGGTTTCTATTTTGGAGGGCGTAACACTTCGGGGAACCGGTGCCCGAATTGCTTCACTTCATAAAAATTTGGCCGGTAAAACAGGAACCACCAATGAAAACAAAGATGCTTGGTTTATCGGGTTTTCACCGGATATGGTGGTGGGCATTTATGTGGGCTTTGATGAACCGCGTACCTTGGGAAAGATTGAAACCGGTGCCGCGGCGGCTTTGCCTATTTTTTATGATTTTATGAAAGAGGCATTAAAGAATAAGCCTAATTTGGAATTTCGTGTGCCTAAGGGCATTCGCTTTGTGCGCATTAACCCCAATACCGGCAGACCGGCGGAGTTGAGCGATAAGGTGGTGATTATGGAAGCCTTAAAGCCTGATTTTCAGTTTGGTGATAAGCAACGCGTGGTTGGTGATGACGGACGCTCTATGCTTGATGCGGAAAGCGACGGGGGGGATAGTTTTGATTTAGGCACAGAATACTAGGTAGGGGAGGCCCTGCACCTATAACTTGCTTGCAATGACGAAAATAGGCGTAATTTTTTTAGGATAACGTTTAGGAAAGGAGAAGAAAGATGCTGATGGAAGTTAATGCGTATCGTATAATAGAGAGGGCGAATTATATAAGGCTTATATTGTTTCTTGCAGTTCTTAGCGTGCCGTTTTTTCTACTTTATTATAAGAAATATAAAACAGTTTGGGCTTTGTTAATCATCTTTGGTGTTATATTTTTTGCGATGCATGTTTTTATTTATTATGATACATGTGCGGGTGAGGAGTTTCGCGTTTTTGTGTCGCTTCTTTTACCTTTCTTTTTTGCAACACCCAGTGTTCTGATATATTGTTTGGTGCTTACCGTTAAAAAGCATCGCGATAAAGAATACAAAAATGAGAAGGGTTATCGGTTTCTTCGGGATTATGGGAGAGTTTGGGTGATTTTGGCGGTAGTTCTTTTGTGGCTTCATAATAGAGCAGAGACGTGTGGTATGGCAGGATCCTTATCCCATGCCCAGATAGGTGATGAGATATAATTTTTTGGCGAGAACGTTTAGGAAGGGAGAAGAAAGAGATGGATACAGTGATGGTTCCTCATTTAGTTGTGTTTCTTGTTGGTGTTATTGCTCCGTTATTTTTGCTTTGTTGGGGTAAATATAAAGCGGTTTGGGTTTTGTTGGTTGTTGTAGGTGTGCTGACTACTATGGCATCAATGTATAATTATTGTCCCGGTTGCGGTAATGCTCAATTTCTTTTAGCGCCTATTGCCCCTATTTTATGGGCAATGCCTAGTGTGGTGATATATTGGTTGGTGCTTGCCATTAAAAGGTATCGCGATAAAGAGTACAAAAATGAAAAGGGTTATCAGTTTCTTCGGGATTATGGCGTGGTTTTTGTTATTACAGTGATATTGTATGTCGTTATTCTTAAGTTTTTGGGTGATGATAAAATGATGAAAACGCGTGCCGGTGCAACACGCGTCGGTGTAGAAAATACAGTTTGGGAGGCAAGAGAGCCATAACCGTTTAGGCGATGACTACACGAGCGTGTGGGGGCATAATTTGATTTGATTGCTTTGAGGAATGCACATAAAGGGGTTGACAGTCTGTGCAAAGCGCGTTATATACCCTTTCAGATTGTGAAAGGATAAAATAAAATGCTATGTATCTATCATTCGGCAGACCATGACGGCAAAGGCTCGGCAGCTATTGTGAAATATGTTCATAAAGATTGCGAACTCTTGGGTTTTAATTATGATCAGGATATTCCTGTTTCTGAAATAGAAAAACACCAAGATATTGTGGTTTGTGATATCTCGTTTCCGATGGATTATATGTTTAAGCTTAACAGCGAGAAAAACCTTATTTGGATAGATCATCACGCTTCGGCCATCGGTGCTTATGAAACCTATCTTAAAGAACACTCTGATGCCTTTGATATTAAAGGATTGCGCGCAGTAGGAACAGCGGCCATTGAGCTGACATGGCAATATTTTATGCCTGATAAAGAAGTGCCTTTGGGTGTTAAACTTTTGGCGTTAAATGATTTGTTTGATTTGCGTGATAAACGTGTGCGTCCGTTTGAATTTGCGTTTTTATCCTTGGGGGTTAATCGCCCTTATGAAAAAGTGTGGCATGATTTGTTTGAAAATCGTATTGATGTGGATTTGATGGTTGAAAAAGGTAATGCCATTTTATCGTATATCAAAAACAGAGATTATCGCCTTGTGCGCAATATGGCTTTTGAGGGAAAGTATCAAAATCTTCGTTTTTTGGCCGCCAATATGGCGCAGGCCGGTTCAGACTTTTTTGAATCTTTGGATAATATTAAAAATTATGATTTTATGGTGAGCTTTAATCTTAATAAACGCAATAAGTGGAATTTGTCTTTAAGAACCACACGCGAAGATGTGGATGTTTCAGCGATTGCTCAAGCACACGGTGGCGGCGGACATAAAAAAGCGGCCGGTATCTCGGGGCTTGATGATTTGCCAATCTGGCTTAAAGAAAATGTGAAAGAGTGGACAAAGTTTAATTAGAGCATTTTTAAGATGAGTGATGAAGAGTATATGTATCTTGCCCTAAAAGAAGCCAAAAGAGCTGGCGCCGAAGATGAAGTGCCGGTGGGGGCAGTGGTTGTTGATGAAAACGGCGAGGTTATTTCTTTGGCCCATAATACCGGTGAGCACGGACTGCATGCCATGGCGCATGCCGAGGTGCAGGCAATGTCTATGGCAGCCATCAGCTTGGAACAAAAAAGGCTTTGGAATTGCACGCTTTATGTTACCTTAGAGCCGTGTGCCATGTGTGCGGCGGCGGTTTCTTTGATGCGCATTAAACGTTTGGTGTTTGGGGCGCCAAATCCTAAGGGCGGTGCCGTTATTAACGGGGTGAAATATTTTGAAGATAAAACCTGCAATCATAAACCCGAGATTACACATGGCATCTTAAAAGAAGAATGCGGTGCTCTTTTGAGTGCTTTTTTTGCCGATAAAAGAGATTAAGTTTTAAGAGTGATGCGGAGAATGCTTGATGATTAAAGATATGACAAAAGGAAACACCTTAAAGCTGATTGTTTTGTTTTCGGTGCCCATTCTTATCGGTAATATTTTTCAGCAGATGTATCAACTGGCGGATATCTTTATTGTGGGCCGATTGTTGGGTTCAAGAGCCTTGGCGGCGGTGGGCGCCTCGGCACCGGTTTATTTTATGTTTTTAATTATCGCGTTTTCTTTTACGGGCGGCTTAACCGCCGTTACGGCTCAGCGTTTCGGTGCGGGTGATTATGACGGGGTGAGAAAATCCGTTACACACTCTATTAGGGCCAGTTTGGCTCTAAGCCTGCTGTTAACGGGGATCTTGGTTTGCTTTCTTCATCCGGTGATGAGAGTACTTAATGTGCCCGATGAAATTTATGCCGATTCTTATAAGTTTATTTTTATTTTGGGCTGTGCCATGGTGTTACTTGTCGGATTTAATCTGTTGTTCGGCTTTATTCGTGCGCTCGGAGACAGCAAAACACCGCTTTATTTTTTGATATTTTCATCGGTGTTAAATATCGTTTTTAATTTTATTTTGATTAAGTATTGCGGATTAGGGGTTATCGGTTCGGCAACGGGAACGGTGTTAGCCATCGGTGTTTCGGTTATTTGCTGTTTGGTTTATGTTTATAAGCATTATCCGATTTTAAGAATTACGAAAAAGGACTGGGTGTATCATAAAGAGTTTATGCGCGAGCATTTGCATATTGCGGTGCCGATGTCTATTCAATTTTCTGTTTTATCTTTGAGTATTATGGTCATCCAGGCGGTGTGCAATTCGTTTGGTTCGGATGTGATTGTGGGCTTTACGATTGCCCTTAGAATGGAGCAACTTGCCACACAGCCCCTTATGGCTTTGGGACTTTCTATGGCTACCTTTGTCGCGCAAAATTTCGGAGCCGGTAAAATTTCTCGTATTCGTGAGGGCGTGCGCAAAACGGGATTGTTATCTTTTGGTATCAGTTTGGTGTTGAGTTTGATGGTGTTTTCTTTTGGAAGAAAGATGGTCGGCGGATTCTTAAACGAGGCCAATGAGTTGGCGGTGAGTGTGGGTGTTTCTTATTTGAGTGTCAGCATTATGTTTTATTTTTTCTTAGGGATGATATTTATTTTCAAGAATACTTTGCAGAGTATCGGCAAGCCTTTTTATGCGGTGCTTTCCGGTTTTGTGGAGTTGGGTATCAGGTGTTTTGCCGCGATTGTTTTGGCCAAATCTATGGGCTATGCCGGTATTTATTATGCTTCGCCTTTGGCTTGGCTCGGCGGATCTACGGTGGTGTTTATCGGGTATTATATCAATGTATATAAGAGGGGTAAGGCCATTATTGAAGATTATAAAAAGATGAACGACAGAAATAAAGCGCTTGCCGCCTAATCCATTTAATGGGGATGACTAAACTTTTTTATTGTATGCGTTTTCTTTTAACCCTATGATTATCACAGTCTAACTTTTAGGGTGTTTTCATGTCTATTCGGATTTTGCCGTCAAATTTGGTTAATCAGATTGCCGCAGGTGAGGTGATTGAAAGACCGGCTTCTGTTGTGAAAGAACTGGTGGAAAATGCCATTGATGCCGGTGCTACAAGAATTGAGGTAACCTTAAAGGCCGGCGGCAAGACTTTGATTGTGGTTGAAGATAACGGCAAGGGCATGAATAAAGATGACCTTTCTATGGCTGTGGAACGCCATGCCACATCAAAGCTTTCGGGTAATGATTTGTTTGATATTAAGTTTTTGGGTTTCAGAGGAGAGGCTCTTCCTTCTATTGCTTCTGTTTCAAAGATGAAAATTTTAACCCGCGAACCAAAGGCCGAATGCGGGTATGAGCTTGAAATTCAAGGTGGTCAAAAAGGGGAGATTAAGGTTTCTTCGTGTCCTTTCGGTACAAGGATTGAAGTGCGTGATTTGTTTTATGCCACGCCTGCCAGATTGAAGTTTTTAAAAGCAGATTCTGCCGAGGCAGGGGCGTGTGCGGATATGATAAGCCGAATTGCTTTGGCTAATCCTGAAGTGGCTTTTTATTTAACGGTAGATGATAAGAAAAAAATGGCCCTTAATGCCACCAACGGAGATTTGTTTAACGCAAGACTTCGTCGTGCGGCAGAAGTGATGGGAGACGAATTTTCACGCGCGGCTTTGGAAGTTAACGGCGAACGTGATGATATGAAACTTTCAGGGCTTATCAGTTTGCCCACATACAGCAAAGCCAATACGTTATCAGAGTATTTGTTTGTGAATAACCGTCCGGTTAAAGATAAGCTTTTGTTGGGGGCGCTTAAAGGGGCATATGCCGGTGTGTTGGAAAATTCACGTTATCCTTGTTGTGTGCTTTATTTGGAAGTGAACCCAATGCACGTTGATGTGAATGTGCACCCGACTAAAGCCGAAGTGCGCTTTTTTGACCAACAGGGCGTGCGTTCGCTTTTGGTGGGGGCCGTCAGAAAAGCATTGCTTGAAGGCGATAAAAAAAGTGCCAATACCGGTGTTGAAGAGCTTTTAGGGCAAATGGCCACAAGAATTGAAGATGATTTTGTGCCGTTTAATGAGGCCTCAAAATCTAAAGAAGAGGTCGGGGTATCTTTTTTAAGAGAAGAAAGTGATCACAAGCCTTTGAATTTTTATCAGGGGCGTGTTACAAGCTCTAAGGTGACATCAGGTTTAGGTGTGTTGCCCGAAATGATGGGCAAATATTCGGTGAAAACCGAAGAGGTGCGTGATGAAGATTATGCAGAGGCCGGGCCATTGGGTGTGGCTAAGGCACAGTTTCATGATACTTATATTTTGGCGCAGGCTGAAGATGCCCTTATTTTAGTTGATCAACATGCGGCGCACGAACGTATTGTTTTGGAAAAATTAAAAAAGGCACTTCTTGAAGGCGAAAAATTGCCCTCTCAGATGTTACTTTTGCCTGAGGTGGTAGATTTATCTCTCACACAAAAAACGGCGCTTACCGGTGAAATTGAACGCTTGGAAAAATTGGGATTGGTATTAAAAGAATTCGGTAATGGGGTGATGGTTACCGAAGTTCCGGCGCTTATTAAAGAGGCGGCTGTTAAAAAGATGATTACCGATTTGGCAGATGAGTTGGTGGAATGGGGCAATTCCACGGTTGCCGAAGATAAGATTAACCATATTGCTGCAACAATGGCGTGTCATGGTTCGGTGAGGGCCGGGCGCAGGCTTAATATTGCTGAGATGAATTATCTTTTGCGTGAAATGGAAAAGACACCGCATGCGGCACAGTGTAATCATGGCAGACCAACGTATGTCAGGTTGGAATTAAGCGATTTGGAAAAGCTGTTTCATCGCTCTTAAAACTTTTTGAGATAAAAAATGAACAAATTTTATTTTTTGCCGTTATACTTTTTGTAAGCTTTAATGATGAAAGGTAAAAATATGGATAAGGTTTCAATGTTGTTGGCGGAGGCAAAGCCTTTATACCAAAGAAAGCAAAGAGAGAAAAAAGCCCTTTTAGGCGGACTTGTTTCGGTTTGTTTGGCTTTGGGGATTTTTTTGGCAACACCTCAAAAGGTTTCATTTGATGATGAAAATTTTGACAGCTATTTTACGGCGCTTTATCTGTCGGATATAAACCCGGATGAAGACTTTATAGACGATGACGGGGTTATTCCTCTTGATTCTTACGGCTTATATGAGGTCAGCTGATGGTTGATGAAAAAACAAACAGATATTGCAAAAAGTTGGTGCAAAGCGTGGTTAGAAAAATGCTTTATCGCTCAGATGAAGATGTGGAGCAGGAAATCTATATCCGCTTGTGGCAAAAGTTTCCCACCTATCATGAGCAGGATAAACTCTGGGCTTGGGTGAGAACGGTTGCCGAAAACTATTGCAAAGACTATCTTAAAAGCAAAAGCCAAAAACTTTTAAGAGCGACGGTTGATGAAGAAGAAGGTGGGCTTGATAGATTGTCAAGTGAAGATAATCCCGAAAAGGCGTGGTTGTTGAAATGCCGACAAAAGATTATCTTAAAGGCAGTGGACGAGCTACCCAAGGAGATGAAGCAGGCGATTGTTTTGGTGGAGTTTAGGGGACTTTCCTATGAAGATGCCGCCCAAAAGCTTAAGATTAACATCGGTACGCTTAAATCTCGTCTGCATAATGCGAAAGCAAAACTGCACGATAAGTTGGCTTATTTAGAATTGTAACTTTTTTGAAAGGAAAATGCTATGGAAAAGAAAACAGTAGGAATTGCTTTAACAAGCGGATTGGTTGCAGGGTTAGTATCTGCCATTATTGTGTGCACAACGTGCTCATATATGCCCTGCAGAAATAAAATGATGCCTCAATTTCCACCGCATGAAATGATGATGAAACATAAAATGCATCATAAAGGAGTGCCTATGGGCTTTCATCACAAGAAAGGGGCCGAGAAATGGAAAGAGCCAACGGCCGAGATGAAAGAGCACTTTGCCAAGAAATTAGGTTTAAGCGATGAGCAAAAGGCAACGCTTGAACAATATCGCAACGAAGATATGGCCAAGATGAAGCCGCTTTTTGATGAGATGAAGCGCATCAAAGGTGAAATTAAAGAATTGCGCAAGGCTAATCGGGCTCGGTTTGAGAGTGTACTTACCGATGAGCAAAAGGAAATTTTGCAACAGATGAAGGCCAAACACCATAAGCATGGGTTTAAGCCTAAAGCAGAGGCTGAATCAGAGGTTAAAGCAGAGGCAGAAGAGCCTGCCGTGGCAGAAGCCGTGGCTGCAGCGGCGGTTGGTGCTTTAGCTGAATAATTTTACTTTCTCCTTGGTTAAAAAAAAGGCGTCCGGCATAAATGCGGGGCGTCTTTTTATTTTAGGTTTGAGCTTTATAAACTCTTATCTGTCGTCAGGCAGTTAAACTGCGCCTTTTATCTTAGGCGAGTAAAAGAACTGCACCTCCAACAACAACTGCGGTTAAGCTTACTCCTGCAATAATCAGAAGAAGAGCCATGCCGAGGCAGCCGCTGTTTCCACGATCCACAGTTCCTGAGGAACCGAGGATGTCATTCGGGCCGTACATGCTTCCCACTGCAATAAAAATTTAAAAGTTAAACAAACAATATCGTGTTGTAACGAATTGGCTTTTTGTGACGTGTTTTTCGTGGTTTTGATGGAAAATAATTCGTTTTCTAATAGACATAGATTTAAGTTTGATAAGGGTAGTATAGTCTTGATCGGCTTTTTGTCAATAGGATTTTTGAAAAAAGAGCAGGGTAGTCAATTTTGCCTGTTACAAAAGTGTCATAAAAATTTATGAATTTTTTGCTTGTTTATAGACAAAAAGTGTGATATAGTATGCGCATAAATCAATTTTTCTGTCGTTTATTGTAACTATTTATTGTGGACTTACTTGCCATAGAGAAGTTATATGACAGAAATTCAACGTGAGTGAATTTTTTTATTATAATAAACTTTTAAATTTTTTTCAAAATGGCAAATTATCTTGAAAGCGTCGCGATTATCTGCGGCGTTAACAGTGAGGAAATTACCGGGCTTTCCCAGCGCCGGTTAGTTGAGGACTTGATTCTGCCGAGGGCACTCAAAGAGTCTGGTCAAGACACACGTGGATGGCGCATCAGTCCTCAGTTTATGCAGTTTATGGCCTACTGGGGGCAGAAGTGTGTCAACATCGACCGCGAGAGCGGTGAACTCCTTATGGAGATTGCGTTACAGCGTTTATCCTGCGGCGCCGTTATCTTTAAGGAAAAGTATAACATTTTGCAGGCTCTTCCTGAGGAGTACCGTAAGTATTCGGTCTGTTATGATCAGCCTGGACTTATGGATGAGTCGTGTATGACCTTCCTCTACAGAAACCTCTATTTCTGCATGAAGAATCTTCACAATGCCACGTGGCGTTACCATGCGGAACTCATCTGCAAAGGGCTCCTGCAGAACATTGCCTGCAATGGGGAGCTTTTGAACGGCTACCTCTGGGGGCAAAACAGAAAGCTGAGCTACGCCCCTCTGGATGCCTATAACTTGGCAGAGTCTGTTGCTAAGGAAGTCTGGGGAATTCAGAAAGTGGCAGCAATTCTTTTGCCAAGCTGGCGAGACCACAAGGATTTCTTCAGGAAAAACGAAATTCATATTGATTTCGGAAACCTGTTTGAAGATAATTGGTCCGGGGTAAACCTTAATTATGACGAAGAAGCTGAAAAGCTCTTTGGTACAAAGAAGGCAAAGGTTTTGAGATTCTTCCATCTCACCCGCTGTAGGGTGAAGGATGAAATTATCTACAATATCCTGATGATACCCAAGCCGGTATGGTAAAAAAAAACTAAAGAAAGTGCTTGATTCCCTTAGAGGAGTCAGGCACTTTTTTTGTGATAAAACAGGCTAAACCCTAGAATAAACCGGTGATGCGGCCGTTATCATCTACATCAATGTTTTCGGCGGCAGGGTGTTTAGGAAGCCCAGGCATGGTGTTTATCTCGCCTGATAGGGCAACCACAAAGCCAGCACCGGCTGATAAACGGACTTCCGTTATCGGGAAAGTGTAACCTTTCGGCGCGCCAAGCCAAGTTTTATCATGCGAGATAGAGTTTTGCGTTTTGGCAATACATACCGGCAGATTTTGATAACCCCAACGGGTAAATGTTTCTAAATCTTTTTTGGCGGCGGCTGTAAATGTTACTTTGGATGCTCCGTAAATTTTGGTGGCAACGGCTTTTATCTTTTCTTTTAAGCTCATCTCATCGGTGTACATATAGTTGGGCTTTGTGGGCTTAACCACGCTCAAAACGGCTTTGGCTAAACCGGTACACCCCTTGGAGCCTTTGCCCCAGCCCTCTGAAATAACGGCGCTAACCCCTTCTTTTTGGCATAAAGTTTTTGCTAAATTAAGCTCTTTTTTTGTATCTGCACTAAAGCGATTGAGGGCCACAACCGGCGTAAACCCGAATTTTTTGATGTTATCTATATGGGCTTTTAGGTTGGCAAATCCTTTTTTGACGGCCTCAAGATTTTCCTGATTAAGGTTTTCTTTGGCTATGCCGCCATGCATTTTAAGCGCACGAACGGTTGCCACCAAAACCACTGCTGAGGGATTGAGCTTTGTTTTTCTCACAAAAATATCAAAGAATTTTTCTAATCCTAAATCTGCGCCGAATCCGGCTTCGGTTACCACATAATCTGTCAAGCTTAGAGCTGTTCTTGCGGCAATTACCGAGCTTGTGCCGTGAGCAATATTGGCAAACGGACCGCCGTGCACAAAGGCAGGGGTGTGTTCTAAGGTTTGCACCAAGTTTGGCTTAACGGCATCTTTTAGAATGGCTGTCATGGCGCCTGCTGCCTTTAGGTCTTTGGCATATATCGGCTCATTTTTGGAATTTTCACCAATTACAATGTTGTTAATGCGGGCTTTTAAGTCTTTCAAATCTTTGGATAAGCACAATATCGCCATAATTTCTGAGGCGACCGTGATGTTAAAGCCGTCTGTTCTCGGTACACCGTTTATCTTTGGACCAAGCGCAATCTTAACCTCTCTTAAGGCACGGTCATTCAAATCCACAGAGCGCTTAAAGTAAACTTTTTTAATATCAAGCGCATTGCCGTGTTTGATATGGTTATCTATGAGGGCAGACAAAAGATTGTTGGCCGCGGTGATGGCATGAATATCGCCGGTGAAATTTAAGTTTATTTCTTCCATGGGGATGACCTGCGACCAACCGCCGCCGGTGGCACCGCCTTTAATGCCGAAACAGGGACCTAGTGAGGGTTCACGCAATGATAATGCCACATTCTTTTTTAATCTTTTTAGGGCATCTGCCAAGCCGATAGAAACTGTTGACTTGCCTTCACCGGCAGGTGTCGGGGTGAGGGCCGTTACCAAAATAAGATGTCCGTATTTTTGGGGATTATCTTTGGGGTAAACCTTAGCTTTTGTAAAACCGTAAGGTTCAAAATCTTCATCTTTTAAATCAAGAAGATGAGCTATCTTATTTATTTTAAATGGTTTTACGGATTGGGCAATTTCTATGTCTGTTAGCATTTTTGTATCCTACTCATGAGCGGTTTGTTCTTGGAAGTCTCTTAAATATTGTTCAAAAAGATAGGGGGAACGTTCATCCCAACCCATAATGTAATGATTGCCCATACATATCAGCGGCAGACGCAATTCGGAATTTTTTATATCAAACTTTTTTACGCATTGCTTATATAGCTCTAAATTATGATGATATTTCATATCCGTAATCTGAACATTGAGCTCGGGATGGCGCTCATAAAGATATGCAAATGCACCGCGGCAATTTTGACACATGGAATGCGCAAAGAAATAAAGCTTGTTATCAATCAGCGTTTCTTCCGGCGCCGGCAACGTGATAAACGGAACGCGCTCTTGGTTTGTTTGAGCGTTTGTTTGAAACGAAATCAGACAGAGTATCAGGGCAATTAATAAGTGTTTCATTTTATTCTCCTTTTTGCTTTTGGCATTATAGGCGTTCTAAAAGAAACGTCAAGAGAGGCGTTTAAGCACGATAAAGTTGTGGATATGTGCAATGTTTGTGATGTTTTAGAGGCAAAAAAGGTTAGGCTTTTTGATAGGGAGAATAAGAATATGATAAAAAAATTAGAAAAATTCGGTTACTATGGGGCAATGCTTGTTTTGGGCGTGCTTTTGTTTCGGTTTATGTATATTTTGACGGTCTATGGCGATACCTATCCGCATTGGGATGAATGGCGCTTTGTGCCGATGCAGAAACCGCTTTTTTCTTACCTTTTTTCGTATAATAACGAAAATATGCAGGTGTTTACTAACGCGCTTTATGCTTTAACGGAACTCTTAAATCTGCCGTTTAAGGCGGTAACGGTTATGGGCGGTTTGGTTTATGTGGCAACGCTCTTTTTTCTTTATAAAACCCTTTGTTTTTATGTTAAGCCCGAAAGACGGTTTGTTTTGATGTTGTTAATGGCGCCGTGTCTATCTGATTTTATGCTGGATAATCTGTTGTGGCCCGCAACCACCAGTCCGGTTTTTTATTTCTTGTTTATGATATTGGCCGTTAAATACGGATTTGTTGTTCAAGAGAGCACTAAAACAAGGCTTTTGTGTTTGGTGATGACGGTGTGTTCGGTTTTGGCGATGAATGTGTCTTTTGCCATTGTGTTTACGGTGATTTATCTCATCAAAAATTTTTATAATGCTCAAAATGCCGAAGAACGCCGGAAAGAAATTATGTTTTCTTCTGTTTGGCTTGAGGTGATGGCCGTTGTTGTGGGGCTCTTTTGGTATGGCATGCGTCAGGCAGATCCAACTGAAATTGATTGGAAATCTTTGATACACCTTAGCTTTTATGAACGGTTTTCGTATGCCTTGTTTTCTCCCATGACGGGCTTTTTGGTTCATTTTTCAAACCATGTATTTTGGCTTGTCTTGTTGGGTTTTGTTTTTGTTGTTTTGGCTTGGCAGTTTATTTTGCAAGCAAGACAAAAAGAAAGGCAAGGGGTTTGGGCTTTGTTGCTTATTATCAGTTCGGGGATGGCCGCCATTACCCTGTTTCGCGGAGATTTGGTTTATGCCATAACAGACCATGCAGTTCGGTATGTGTTTTATGGTATGTTTTTTGTTCCGGTTATGTATGCGGCTCTGTCGGGTAGCCATATGAAAGTTGTGCACTTTTGTATTAATTTGGGTGCAGTTATTGTTTTATCGCTCACCATAGCGTATTTTGTAACACATAATCGGATAGATGCCGCACTTCGGCGGATTGATACCGGAAAAGAGTGCATTGAGGACTATTATCACCTGAAAAGAAGACCGCTTGTTTGGTATTGTGCCGGACGGTATTTTCACAATATTGCTCCTCATCTGGACCTTTTTGAGGAAGTGTTTTTGAAGTAAACAATAGTTACGAACCTCGGTTATGCAGGTGGCGCTGCCACTGGGGTTCAAATCCAACACTCACGCTTGCAACAAAAAAAAGCCCACCGCAAGGGTAGCAGGGGAGGCCCTGCACCCATTTTTAAATTGAGTGAAGTTAGTGTTGTGCAAATAATGCAACAGTTACGAACCCCGGTTATGCAGGTGGCGCTGCCACTGGGGTTCAAATCCAACACTCACGCTTGCAACAAAAAAAAGCCCACCGCAAGGGTAGGCTTCTTTTGTTGGCGGAGATGTAGGGATTGACCTTCGTTTCACTCGGCCGCACGGGCGCTCGTAAGCCTGTGGCTTACCGCCATACTTCCGTCTGGCTCTCGCTTGTAGACGAACCCCTTCTTCTGGGGTTCAAATCCAACACTCCTCAGTGCAACAAAAAAAAAGCCCACCGCAAGGGTAGGCTTCTTTTGTTGGCGGAGATGTAGGGATTCGAACCCCAGGAGGGCTTGCGCCCTCGTCTGATTTCAAGTCAGGTGCATTAAACCAGCTCTGCCACATCTCCATCTGACTTCGCCTAAAGTAATCAACAAAAAATGAAAGGTCAAGAACTTTTTTTGAGTTTTTTTATAAAAAGTTTTTGAGAAAGTGTTGACATAATTTTTATTAGCTGATACTTCTTAGCCTATCATCTTATATTTCTTTCTATTATTAACTTTTAACTTTATATATTATGTTAGAAATCCTAAGTTTCTTCAGCTTTAAGACGTCTTTTATTATCGTCGCCGTGCTGATGCTTTTGGTGGGTTTGTTTAAAATCCATAATCTCTTGCAAGTAAACAGCGCTGATTGCAGCTTGTTTTCGCTTAAAACGACACAGCCCTGGATGACTTTCCTGTGCCGTCTCTGTTTCTACCTTGCTCTGTTTGTGGTGATGATGGCCGCAATTAACCTTATTACACAAAATTCCGGCGGTGCAGAAACATCATGGTGGATATCCGTCTTCCAGTTTTGCTATTACGGCGTTATTGGCTTTATTTTGCAAATGGCTATGATGGTGGCTATCGTCGTTGTTATCCTCTTGGTCTGCTGGGGCGTGGTTAATATTATGGAAGCGCTGCATCCTACAGAGGCAAAGTGATGAAAAAGTGGTTTGTTGTGTGAAACAGCAAGCCGCTTTTTTTTATTTTAATGGGTGAAATTTATTTAATGTATTAGATTAATTTTATAAATTATCTATTTGTTTTTTTTATATAATTATTTTTGGAGAACGAAATTTTTTCGTCTTTTCATTGTAGGTTACCTTTAAGATGGAACCGTTGCTTATCTTAATGCTTTTCTTTAAACACGTTTCGGTAAAAATACGGATGAATAAACCATGCGTTACCACCAAAACTTTTTGCCGACGATCCTCTAATAGCTTGGTGAAAAATTTCATAAAACGTTGCTGTACTTCACCGATTGTCTCACCACCGGGGTAGCCCACATCATAGCGATCCGGACAGTTTATATCATTAAAAGCTTGATAGGTGTAGGAAAACTTGGCTTCTAAATCCGTTTTCTTAATGCCTTCGGCTTTGCCTAAATTCATCTCTCTTAAACGTTTGGTATAGTGCACCGGCAAATCTAAAGCACCGGCAACGATGTCTGCCGTTTTTCTGGTGCGCTTTAAATCTCCGGCATAAATGATTTCCGGCTCTTCTTTTTTGATGATTTCTATGGCGTTATGCGCTTGCTCTATGCCCAATGCGTTAAGGGGCGTGTCTATCCACCCTTGCATTTTGCCTTTGAGGTTCCAATCTGTTTGCCCATGCCGCATTAAGTATAAAATCATCGTAACGCAATCCCTAAAGTCTGGCGAATTAAGATTAGGGCTAAGATATAGGATGGAAATGAGAAAATCAACCGCAAAAAGGCAATTCATCCACATAAAATAAATGTTATTTGTCTTTTTTTAGCGCACAGAAGAAAAAGCCGTCGGTTTTGGTGTTTAACGGGGTGAGGTTAAGATATTTTTCACTTTGAAACGGATAAAACGGCATATCCAGTGTTTCTTGCCAAAGAGCCTTGTGATCAATGGGCGAAAATTCCGGATGATTTGCCAAAAATGAGGCTATTTGGTTTTCATTTTCTTCTTTCAGCACAGAGCAGGTCATATAAATCAAGAGACCGTCGGACTTTGTGTGATTGGCACCGAACTCCAATATTTCTTGCTGAGTTTGGCAGATTTCTTTTAGCTTTTGTTCGGTTAGTCTAAATTTGGCATCGGGTGAGCGCCGCCATGTGCCCGAACCAGAACAGGGCGCATCTATGATAAAGCGATCATAATCTTTGTCTTTGACCTCGTTGATAATCTTGATGTTTAATATATCAAGCCTTTCGGCTCGCTTTTTGATGCGGTTGAGTCTTTCTTGACTGATGTCATGAACATAAACCACACCATCATTTTGCATTAAAGCACCGAAAGTAAGCGATTTTCCGCCGGCACCGGCACAATAATCCATGATTTTGTGATGGGGTTTAACCCGACACAACAGGGCTAAGAGCTGAGAGCCTTCGTCCATTACCTCTATCTCGCCGTCAAGGTATGTCATGCAATTATTCAAATTAATGCGCTCGGTGGAACGAAGACCAATCGGTGAAAAAGGGGTTAAGGCAAAAAATAAACCCTCTTTTTTGAGCCTCAAATTTGCCGCTTCTCTTGAAGTGAGGTTGGCGCGAACATCTAGGGGAGCCGTGGCGTTTAAGGATTCTATCAGCTCAGAATCAGAAATTTTTTCATATAGCCATTTGGGACATTCAAGCAAGGCAGCTTGGGTATAATCTTTATAGGTTTCGGCTTTTTTAAGGGTTTCTTTTTCTTTTTTGCTTAAAGGGGCAGGAGCATATTCTTCGCCGTTAAAGAGCAAACTTAAATCATCATTGATAAAGAGCAGGGCCACAAACAGACGGGCAGAAACGCTACGTTTCAGCTTTTCTGTATATTTTAAGCGATTCCGGATAATTTGCCAAACAGAATCGGCAATAAAACGACGGTCTTTGGCACCGATGTAGCGCCTTTCTCGGAAATATTTATCCAAAATGAGGTCTGCCGGGGCTTTGTCTTCCAAAACCTCGGTTAAAACTTCTATGACAGCTTGAATGCGGGCGGCCTCTTTCATGGTTTGTTCCGTTAAATTATTTTGGGCTCGTTATAGCCTAGTTTTTCTTGTTTTTCAAGGTGTTTTTTTAACATTTTGGAGCGAGGTGCGTAATTTTTTGTTGCGTAAATAGTAAAAATATGCTATATGTGCCCCGAATTAATACTAACGAAAGGTTATCAATGGAGAAAATTCTTGTATTAAATGCCGGTTCAACGACACTGAAATTTCAGTTGTACAATATGGAAGATAATAACTATGAAATTATTACCGGCGGCGCCGTGGAACGTATCGGTCAGGATGGTTCAAAACTTACCGTTAACGTTAGGGGTGAGGAAGTTTTCAGTTTGGAAGAGCCGATGCCCAGCCACAAAGAAGCCATTAAAAGAGTTTTGAATTATTTAACGAAAAAAGATATTAAAAATACGGCCGAATTGGCTGCCGTGGCACATCGTATGGGATATGGCGGCGATTATGATAAATCTGCGGCCATTGATGATAAGGTGATGCAATCACTTTATGACAGTATTCCTCTTATTCCTTTGCATGGTCCGGCGATTGCCGCAGGAATTAAGGCTATGCAGGAGCTTATACCTGATGTTTTGCAAGTGGCAGTGTTTGATACGGCTTTTCACAGATCTGTTGAAAAAGCAGGACAAATGTATGCACTTCCTTTGGAATATTATGAAGATTATAAGGTTCGGCATTACGGATTTCACGGTCCGTCGCATAACTATGTGAGCCGGAAAGCCGCCAAGTTTTTGGGCTATAAAGGGCGCTTTGTTTGCTGCCATTTGGGTGGCGGTGCCTCTGTTACCGGTGTTAAAGACGGTAAGTCTGCCTTTACTTCTATGGGATATACACCATCGTCGGGTTTGGTGATGTCCACACGTCCGGGTGATATTGATCCGTATATTCCGTTGCACATTATGAAAACGCAGAATAAAACACCTGATGAGGTGAATGCTATTTTGAATAAGCAAAGCGGCTTATTTGGCTTAACCGATGGACACGCCGATATGAGAGATATTATGGAGCGGGCCAAAAACGGCGATGAAAAATGTGATTTGGCATTAAAAGTTTATGTTTATAACATCGTTAAGTATATCGGTTCGGCAATTGCCATTATGGGCGGTATTGATGCGCTTATCTTTACGGCAGGTATTGGCGAAAAAGGTTCGTATATCAGAGAAAAAATATGTGAGCGATTGGGTTATTTGGGCTTAAAACTTGATGATAAGGCCAATAATACCTATCCGGCACCGACGGCTATCAGCACCGATGACAGTGAAGTTAAAGTGTTGGTTATTCCCACTAATGAAGAATTGATGATGGCCAAAGAGGCTTATGACGTTTATATGGAAGCAGCCGAGGTGAAGGAGGCCGTTTAATGCTGAAAGCCTTGATGCCCTCATTAAAAGAGCTGATTAATTCAGATTATAAAGCTGTTAAAACAAAAGAGACCGAAGATATTATCCGTCAACTTCTTTTGGGGGCATATCCTGTTCAAAATCCGGAGCTTTGGCAAATTTCCGGTATTCCGGGTTCGGGCAAAAGCACTTATTGTGCTACACATTTGATGCCCAATTTTTTGTATATCAGCTTTGATAAAATTATGCAGATGCTTGAGGGGTATCAAAAAATGCTTTTAAGCAAAGGGGCAGAGGCCGCCTTTGAGCGCTATGAGATGACGGCAAGAATTATCGGTTATGAGTTGCTTCGTCGCGCCATTAACAAAAAGCTTAATATTATGCTGGAGCACAGCGGTACAAATCAAGCGCATTTGGAGCTTTTTAAAAATTTGCCTAAGCGCGGTTATCAGATGAAAATTAATGCGATTGTGTGTGATACGAATTTGGCCTTAAAAAGGGCTTCGGATCGGGCGAAAAAGATTAATCGTTATGTGCCTGAAAAGCTTATTTTGGAGCGGGCTCAAAAGTTTAGAGATTATATGACGGCTTATCAGAAAACAGCTACAAAGATTTCTTTTTTAGACGGTGCAAATAATTTTGCCGTTTTAAAGAAAATTTAAAGAAAATTGGTTTTTAATAGCCAGTAGAGATTATGTTAAGGGGGGTATAAAATGAAAAAATATTTGTTATGGACAGGACTGGCCGGATTTGGTTTTTTGATGGCTCATGCCTCGTATGCTTTGAGCTCGGAAGAACGGGTTAAAGCAACCAAAGATGCTTTTATTAAAGAATTTCAAAAGATGGATACCGATAAAGACGGGGTTATCAGCGAGCAGGAGTATTTATCATATCAGTTTGAGGCTTTTCGTGCTAACATTATTGAGGCAGAGGGATTTAATGCGCCTCAAGGTGAAGAAGTTGTTGAAAAGACCGTTGTTACTGAGGTTAAGGTTGACAAGCCTCAGGTTGAATTGGGAGGTATTTCTCCGGCATTAAAAGAAATGGCTGAATTTGAAGTGGATTTCGGTGAATTGCCCGAGGTTGATGAAAATGCCCTTCCGATTGTTGAAGAGAAAACGACAACTGTTGTCTTGACCAAGGAAGATGTTATGCCCGAAGAAAAGATTATCGCTCAGGAAACAGATACTATTCAGGGCTTGCTTGCCGATATGCAACAAACCGTTGAAGAAGAGAAAAAAGCCGAAGAAAAATGGGAAAATCTGAAAGAAGAAGATCAGATGGAACTGATGATGAATTCTATTCGGAAAACATTACCCAAAAAGATTGATGATATTACTTCATGGGTGGATATAAGTTATGACAATAAATTGATTTCTTACATCTATGAGGCTGATGTGGATACTAAAGAATTTTCTGATGAAGAAAAGAAAATGATTGAAGACAGCATTAAGAATGAAGCTTGCGTTGCAGCCTATAAAGATATGTGTCCGAAAGTAAAGCCGATGTTTATTGACCAAGGAATTGAAATGAAAATCAGATATTTGGATAAAAATAAACAGGAAATCAGTTTTTGCGAATTTAACAAAGAAACTTGCCAATAATTTTATTTAAGAGAGGAAAAGATGAGAAAATTTGGTTTATTGAGTGCGGCGGCCATAGGCGCTCTGTTAATGGGAACAGCTGTTCAGGCGGCAGATAATTTTGATGATGTGCCCGAAGAAGAAGTGGCCAGAGCCATTGTTTCTGTTTTGAAGAAAAATCCGAAGATTGCTTATGATGCCGTTGTTGAATTTCGTCAGGCAACAGAAGAACAAAGAGCAAAGTATAATGAAGACTTTTCACCGCTGGAAGCAAGAATTGCCGAAGTTTTGAAGGATAATCCGCTGTTGGTGGTGGGGGCCCTTCAGGTGTATGATCAGGAGCAACAACAAAAGGAACTTTTGAAAACCGCCGAATCTTATCAGGCTTATTTGGGTGAAATTAATAAGGCTGAAATTTTTGCCGGTAATGAGTTTGGCAAATATACCTTGGTGGAATTTTTTGATTTCTCCTGCGGATATTGTAAGCAAATGGCACCACGCATTAAAAAGATGATTGAAAAGAACAGCGATCTTAAGGTTATCTTTAAGCCGGTATCTTTCTTGTCTCCTAATTCGGAATTGGCGGCTAAGGCTGCCGTGGCTGCTCATAAGCAGGGCAAATTCTTAGAGATGTACGAAAAGGTTATGGCCGAAACGCGAATTAATGAGGCAAAGCTTTCTGATATTGCTAAGGATTTGGGTTTGGATATGGAACGCTATAAAGCGGACTATAATTCCAAGGAAACAAAAGATTTGTTAGAGAGCTATAAGTCTTTGGCCGATAAGATTAAGATTAAGAGTGTGCCGACATTAATCTTAAACGGTATGCCTTTGTATGCGGTTGAAGAAGTGCAACTCCAACACGCCATTGATGTGTTGAGAGCCAGCGATCAGCTATAAAATTTGATGGCTATCTGAAAAGGGCTGTGAGCTACCTTGCAGCTCTTTTTTTGTGGTTGAGAGATTTTTATAGAAAAATTAAAATTGTGCTTGACTATGAATTTTATTTACCTTAAAACAAAGGGCGGTGCGGGTCCTTAGCTCAGTTGGTTAGAGCCGGCCGCTCATAACGGTCTGGTCGTAGGTTCGAGTCCTACAGGACCCACCATATAAAAGCCACCCCATAGCGGGTGGTTTTGATTTATGAGAAGGTGTTGTGGACGAGAACCGGAGAGTAGGTTCGACTACCAGCGAAAGCCAGACGGGAGTATGGCGGTAGGCGGTAGCCTATGAGCGCCCGTGCGGCCGAGCTTTAGCGAAGGTCAGTCCGTAAGGACCCACCAGTAAAAAAAGAGGAAAGTTATACTTCCTCTTTTTTCTTGTTTTAAAGACCACGTCAAAGCCCAATGTTTGCGGGTATTTGCAAAAAATTCGTTTAGGCCAACCAAGCTGTTACTTTTTGTATTTTTTTCCAAGATACCGCCCGCCGCACCAAAATAGATACTTTTGGATTGAGCTCACTCAGACCATTTTGCCTTGATTTTATTAGCTTCTCAACCGCCCAAGTTCGTATCCTGTATCCTCGCCACTCTTGATGAAATAAGAAAAAAGATACCGGTAAATATAGCCTCAATTATAAGTGGGATTATCACACCAAATTTATTGACTCCCAAAATTTCCGCGCTAATAATAGAACAGAAATAGAACATATAAAAGATAGGAGAATAGGTAATGCTACAAAAAATACTATCCGAAATATTTGTAATATCTAAAGCCATTTTCAAGATATTTGTTTATCTTATGGCATTTTGCGGTTTTATGTGCATTTTTTTGCGCAATATTGATTTAGTCGGCGATTGCGCTGATGATGGAGGTGTTTGGGATGATGAATATAGAGTATGTCGTTTTGATTGCAACCATTGGAACGCAAAAGAAGGCTGTATTTTATTGTCGGACGAAGAACTTGAAAACTACATAAATGATTACTGCAATAGAGAAGGAAAAGGTTTATATCGCTGCAAAATGGCTAAATTGGAATGGTCTAAAAGGCAACTCCGTGATGAAATGAACGCACAAAAAGGAAACACAGCAAAGGAATAAAATGCGCCAGCACGTTATAGCTTTGGTTGATTGCGACTGCTTTTTCGTTTCTTGCGAACGGAAGGATAACCCCGATTTGCAAGGAAAACCGGTGTGCGTGATGACCGGCGGTGGAAGTAAAGGCATTATCGTTTCCCGCTCAAAAGAAGCTAAAGCGCTGGGCATTAAAATGGGACAGCCGTATTTTCAGGTTAAGCCGAACTTTCCGACCGCGATTTGCATTCCGGCCCGCCACCACCGCTATACCGAGATTTCCAAACAAGTGATGAATACCATCAAAACGTTCAGTCCGGATGTCGAAGTGACTTCGGTTGATGAGGCGTTTATTGATTTGACCAGCCTCAATAAGGTTTATCATTCTACATATACCGACATCATTAAAAATACCCGGCAAACTGTTTGGGATAAGGTCGGTATTCCCGTATCCATCGGGTTAGGAACCTCTAAAACGCTGGCAAAACTTGCTTCCGACAAGGCCAAGAGCAACAACGGCATTTTTGTTATTCCACCGGATAAAATCTTGGATATTGTGGGCGAAATGGCGATTGAAGATGTCAGCGGTATCGGGCGCAAAAACAGCGAGCACATGAAGTTCAGCGGGATTTTTACGATTAAGGACTTTGTGGCAAAAGAAAACGGCTGGATAAGAAAAGCTTTCGGCATCAACGGGTTAAACCTCAAAAGCGAGTTGACCGGCATAGCGACATCTTTGGTTAACAACGAGCCCACCGCCCCGCAGAGTATACAGGTTACCCGCAGTTTTGAGGACTTTACGCAGAGTTTGGAATATCTGGAGCACGCGCTTAACGGCCACGTTCATGATGCTTGTCAGAAATTACGGCGGTGGAACGGTTTTTGCCAGGGCGTGGAAGTAATGCTCCGAACAAAGGACTTCAAATATTATGCCATCGAAACGAAGTTGCCGAACCCGACCAACGGAGATCAAGAAGTGCGCATGACTGCTGTAAATCTCCTAAAACAGTTATACCGGCCGAATTTGATTTACCGGTCAACCGGCGTAACGCTCAAAAACCTGACCTACGGCGAAGTGCAACAGTCGCTGTTTGAGGAAACAAAGCCGCACGACGACAAACTCTCGCATTTGGTGGACGAGCTTGAAGCCAAATTCGGCAAAGGCATTGTCAAGACCGGGGTGTAAAAAATAAATCAAATTAATCCGCATATTCTACTGGACTTCTTCGTTTTTCCAAGCATTCATTGTATTACAACGAAAGGAAATACAATGAAAACAGTGAAAATTTATATGGTCCGGAAGCCCTCAGATATCGACGAAGTAATTGAGTTATGCCGAAGATATGCTCTGCAGGCCGAGGAAGCTGTGGTAGCGGAAACGATTGAATTACCAGAGGTTTGGTATAACGCCGTCTGCCAAAACCCTTTAGATAACTACATTTTCTTGTCCGGCAAAGGTGGCTACGACGACGAAAACCACCGCCAAGTAGTCGAATTAAAATGCGCCGGCAAGCCAACACTTTATGTGGATCCATCCGGATCGAGCTACTGCCGTTACATGGGGATTGAATTATGAAAATGCGCAAATACGAGGATATTAAGCCAAGCAATCGGACAAACTTTGTGATGGTTTATTATCACGCCGGCCGCACATTAACTCAAATCGAAACTTTACTTAAAAAAGCCTATGGCAATCCATTACCAGTCAGACCGCGCGACCTCCTCAACCGTTTACAATTCAAACTCGAACAAATGACCGCCAGGTATAAACAATGCGAAAATGAACTAAAGGCGGAGTATCAGAAGAATAAGTTAGGTATTTAATTGAAACTAGTATAAGTTATATAAAACAAAAAATCATTTATATATCAAATTAGATTTATATTGATATTTTAAGAAAAATCGAATAGCATCCGTGCATAAGGAGAATTAAAATGACAAAAGTACCTTTGCATGTTAGTCACCATATTGTTCGTTCTATATCAGACCAATATTCATCTATTCCTCATCGAGTAATTATGGAATTTATTGATAATTCCTTGGATAGTGCTGAGGAATTTTTTGATATTTCTAATAACACATATAATAAGGAAATTAACATACAGATACTTTTGAATACAAAGGTAGGCGCTCCTTTCATTTTGGTTCAAGATAATTGCACAGGAATATTAGATGTTGAAAGAATAGTTAAAGAAATTGGTAATTCTAATAAAAAATCAAATCAATGGACTAATGGACAATTTGGTTTTGGTATTTATTCTTTTATGGCAATTGCGAATAACTTGACCATAAGTACCAGAAGTGCAAATGATAATGGGAAAACTTTAGAATTAAAGCGTTCTTTTTTCGAGCAGGAAGAAACACCAGAAATAGATATTAAAGACACTTTTATATCAGATATTGGCACAACCGTTAAATTAACAGGTTTTGATGATGATATACTAGATGAAATAACATTAAATTCAATTGAAGATGATATAAATAAACATTTTGAAAAATTGTTAGAACGAAGAAATTTGAAAATTACTCTAATTTCTGATGGTATTATAAAAGAGTGTAAACCTTATGATTATTCTGAAATACCGGGTACAGAAATACATGAACAAATTACTGAAC
>Ga0310786_10002057_pt1 | contig 31492 bp, 19 predicted proteins | sample AusTroGonzalo_MG_FD_203881 | JGI IMG/M metagenome (GOLD analysis project Ga0310786, IMG submission 203881) | Bovine rumen microbial communities from tropical cattle in Woodstock, Queensland, Australia - Gonzalo_03 (v2) (version 2) | ecosystem: Host-associated > Mammals > Digestive system >...
TTACTCTATAAGGAATATACAGATTCTTGTTAGTTGCACACATATTCTTTTGGTCTCTGTTAATGTACTGAACATTCCATGCTGGATGTGCAGAAACAGTTGTAGCAGTATCAGGTGTTTTATACTGAATCAATATATCATAATCTAATGAATATACAAATCCTTCAGGAAGATTGAACTTGGTATTTTTATCAAGAATAAACTCATAAAGATTATTGTCTGCATTAAATACAGCATTCTTCATGATATCTTCAATCTTTAATTCAAGAAGGAAGTTACTGCTTGCGGGTGTAGCGAATGAATATCCTATATTAAATATAGAAGCTTCTGCATATATAGAATCAGGTAATACTGCTTTCGTGATAAAGTTTTCATTATAATAGAAAGCCGATGTAAATGCAAGCTGTTCAGTGATTTGTGAAACATATTCGGTTGTAAGTGAGAACTGACCAGCGTTTAATACATTCAACGGAATATTATGAAACACTCTAACAGCTAACTCTGATTGCATAAATGCTTTAATCTGACTATCGTCAGAATAGTTGTTAAGTACTATTGGCGTATCAGCCATGACAATACCTCCTTTGGTAAAAGTATCTTAGGAAACTTCGAGGTAAGTTCAACCTTATAAAGGGTTAAACACCTATTATGGTTTGGTCTTGTTAAAACCGAAATCATTAATAAAAATATTATAATAGGAGATGATAAATATGGCAAAACATGATAAGGTTCAGCTTAAACGTGAAGAGCTTATCGGTAATGATGTTGTTTTGGAAGACATTAATCCCAAATCTAATACAGCATCAATTATCAATGATGCTGATGGCACCGATTTAAATGAGACTATCAATAGAATCTGGAATGCTATCAATGATCAACTTTCCAGAATCGTTAATAGTGTCAATGGTCGTACCGGTGCTGTTGTTATCAATTCATCAGATGTAGGTCTTGATAGAGTTGATAACGTATCTTTTGCTGATATACAGGATTGGGTTCTTAATAGACTCGAGATCGAATTTGCCAATAAGAGATTGCATCTGTTTAATTCAATGGATGATGTTGAAAGTGTAGTTTTATCAAATGATGCTGCATATAAGAACACACCATTCTATGCTAAAACAGGATGGAGCTCTAATCCCCATACAGGATTACCTAACTATCTTTCACATATAGGATATTTCTATTGGGATGCTGGTACTGATCATCTTGCATATGATTCCAAAGCTATAAATGTTATAGGTGCTACAGATAATTCTATCATCTATAATGATTCTGGTGTTGATGGAATGTACGGTAAACTGCGTGTCAATATCTGGAATGATCCTACTAATGCATTAGAGATTAAGAATCCTGATGCTGCTAAGAATAATTCAGGACTCTGGGTAAATCCCGCTAAAGTAAATGCAGTGGTATACTTCTACAAGGGTTGCTATGGTATAAACGGTGATAGATCAGCTCCAGAAGATAATGCTTTCCTCAAACTTGATGGACAGCTTCCAATTGAACCAACTCATGCGGTTGATATAACTATCGATGGAACTGAGCTTGTTGGTACTTTCTATCTTAATGAGACATCATTCAAGATAGGTGATCTCATTATATGTCAATTCTCCGATGAAGGTTATAGAACATATGATACCGTTAATGGAACAAATGATCTCAAAACCGGTGTAAACAGAAACTTTGTTAGTACACAACCTAAGATAGGTCAGGTCACGGAGATCTACGATCCAGATGATTCTGTTACACATCCCAAATTCAAGATCACTTTCACGAGTATGAAACCATCAGTTGATACTGGTTTGGGATATTATGTTAAAGATGATATAATGGGTATTAAACCTGTAACAGGACAGATCGACAGTGAAGATGTTACAAGCAATACCAACATGTCAGGTATTAATATCATCGGATCACTCAATGAAAATAAAAGAGAATTCATTGCTAACGAGTTCAACACTGTAACACCTGTTGGACCTACTAAAACAGTATACAGAAATTATGATGTAGATGAAACTGTTGATGGTATCGATAGTGGTGTTACTATTGTACCTGATATGTCACTAAATGTTATTCCGTCTAAGAACTTCGGCAAAGGTGATGCAGGTTTACTTCCTAACTGGCCTCTTAAAACAGCTGGTGATGTTGATGATCGCACAGATATAAATGAACCTGAAAAGGATATCACGTATCTTGGTGTAAATCTCGATAAGAAAATGATTCTCATTGATGAAGCACATTCGTATTATTACGATAATGGAAAGTTTTATGAAGATGCAGAACTTACAACAGAAATCACAGGTATTACTAATAACTATTATATTGATAAATTGACCAAAGATGTTTATAAATATAATGGTAGCAATTTTGTATCTGATCCAACACCTCTTACTCAGTTATTCAGAACCGATTCAAGAATCTTTAATATGTCAGGATTAAAAATGTCAACACCTGAAGAGATTCCTAATCTGAGGGGTGAACCATTACCAGATATCTATCATTCTGGTGGTTTATCTGTTAACACCGGCGCTTTCCTTGAAATAGGAAATACTTCCGGTGGTGGACCTTCAGTAGACGAATACTATGAATCAGGTAAAGTCAATGTAAGAATTGACACAGCTAGAGGTCTTGAAGGAAACGACAATAAGATTGGTATTAGCATTGATGAATCAAGTGGTTTGTCATTTACTGATAATGGTACATTGAAAAACAATGTTGGTATCGGTGCAAGAATATCTGAATTCGATACATCAGGTACAGCATCTGTTACTTTCAAACACATTGTACCAAGCATCAATGATACCGAGCCTTTACTTGTTGAAGACATAGAAGGTATTAGTACTGACGATATTGATTACTTTGGTGGCTTAAGATATATCTTTGATGATGGTTATTCTACTATCGGTACAAGGATCAATGACTGGAGCTATGTGTATAGTGGTGAACCAATCCGTCATGGTACTGAAGGACTCAGAATTACAGATACCAATGTGCTCGGTGTTCAACCATGTAAGGACTCAGTTGTTATTGTCAAGCATCTTGAAGAATATCTTGAAGAGAATTTCGCATGGGCTACGATATTACCATTACCAACAATTATCATTGATTATTCATATTGGTCTGGTCCAGAACCCGATTTGAGACAAGCTATGGCTGATGTGTATAATTCTTTTGATGCGAATAATAAGTATAAACTTCAACAGCCGGAAAGATGTTACGTTGTTAAGTCTAAAACTGGTAAAACTAGACGATATGTATACGCTGGACCAGCTGTTGAACCCGGGGTACCACGTATACCTACAGCCGACGATTATGAACCACTCTTCGAATTCTTCGCAACAGAAGAACAGTTTAATCTCAAATATGTACCTGAATATGTTCAGTTATCTAGCAGACCAAGTGACTGGGATACCGACTGGGTTAGATATTATAGAAAATCTGGAGAGTACTATGTCAGAGTGACTGATGCTACTGTACCAACATTTGTTGCTGATGAATTCTATAGAAAAGACGCTTTTGATATTAATGGCAATCCACCTAACAGAGACAAAATATATGTCATTGGTTTATATGGTGAAATACGTTTAATGACTTGGGGACCCAAGAGAACCTTGTTGCTCCCGGATGTAAGTGAATCACCAGTTACAGTATCATCCGGATCAAGCGGATCTAATGTTGATATTGTATCATCAGTAGATGCATCATTGGCATTGATTGAATCTGTTAATTTAGTTGATCCAAATGCTCCCAGAATGCTGAATGATGAAGCAGAACTGCGTGCAGATTTCAATTGTGATGGCAAGATTACAGCAGTGGATGGTTCAAGAATTCTTATATATTATGCAGACATAACAGGAGACAACAGTTATCACAGTGAATTTATTCAGGTTAAGAGAAAACCTAGATACTGGAGTAAAGCCTCATTTGATCCATTAAATCCCGATTCATACACATATAATTCTGATCCCGACCATGGAGAACCTAAAGCATTTGAAATGTGTTATGGTAGATTTTACCAAGGTAATGATCCTATTACTTATCCCAATTCAGAAGCAGTATTCTGGGTAAGAAGAAAGAATACGGATAATTACGAGGAAATTGCCACAGCATATGCAGCCGCTTTTGCAGCAGATGAAATTCCGGATTTTGAAAATATTGATTCTGAGAATTACGATGGAAAAGTTTATACCAAAGCATATTACAGTGCAACTGCATTGGATAAACTTAGGGAATGGAATGATGCACAACAAACACCAGTAATAGAACCAAAGTTTACTGATGAACTCACCGAGATTCGGACAATATCATTGATTGATAAAATGACCAATGTCATATATGATTATGAGTCAGGTGTTGACGTTCTATATTCTAAGACTCGTGGTTTGACGAAAGAAGCGACCCCAGACCTTTATCATCCCGGATACGGTCTCGCAATCAATATATCTGATCAGACGACAATACCTGATACAGCAGATGCGATCACAACCAACAAATACACAAACGGTGCTCTTAGATTCTGTAGTGGCGGAAGATTAGCTGTTAGAATCAATGACACAAATAACTATGATCCAAATCAGGGTGTTGGTGACGACGATCTTTCATCCGGTACTGCAGGTCTTCGCATTAGCAACACCAACGTTCTTGGTATCAAGATTCTTCCTGATTCATTAGGTGGATTCACGTTTGATGATGATGGTAATCTTGTTATGACAGGATACATTGCAATGCATAATGCACCAAATGATTGGTCTACCAATTGGCAAAATTATTACAGGTTCCAGTTATATGTTCCTGCAGTAACATCAGATGCCGATTTGGAATATCGTAGATATCATGTAATAACAAGAGACTTTGTTCCGATAACTGATGTAACATGTCCGGAATTTGTACCTGATACATTCTACACAAGATTTGCTCAAATCGGATATGACCAGTCTGGACATTAATATTACAACATAATCAAAACATATTCAAAAGAATGCGGTGTATTCGTACACCGCATTCATTATATTAAACTCAAGGAGGTTTTATTAATGGAAAATAATAACACCGTTCTTTCTTTTGAAGATAAACATCATAATGGACTTCTCCGTGGACATGTTCGTGTAATGCTCGAGAATCCTGATACAAAAGAAAGGACTCTTTGGTATGAGAATGATAATATCATTCCTATCAGTGGTATGGATGTAATTCTGATGAAGATGTTTAATCTCCACCTTGATTCTGTTCATAATCCTGCTAAAAGATATGAGGATCTTGGTCAGGATACAAACCTTGTTATTCCTGATCTTAACTATGCTGATCAGATGAATATCGGTATTGATCCAAGTAACTATGATGATATGGATGAAGACATCAGTTCTAATTACTTCATTCAGGGATTCATGGTTGGTAATGGTGGTAGTAATGAGGATTCTATCACTTCTAAGAATACAGATTATTCTTATATCAACCTCAGAAGTCCTATTCCTTTCCAGCAGTCTGTAAACGATGATATCGATCCTTCTATAGCAGGTATGTATCTCGGTAATTATCGTCAGTCCGGCAATGTAAAGAACTTCTACATCAAGAAGTTTGATGCACGTCCTCATCTTGTACACAGCTGGTGGAGAGAAAACCAGGCTTGGGATTATGTTGATCCGGTTACTCAGGCTGATCTTGGTCCTAATTCACAACAGACACCCAGATCCAATCGTATTGAAACTTATGCTGAAGCAGAAATGAGTATCAATATAAAGGATGGTGACTGTAGAGGTTACTTCACAAATGGCGAAGGACAGAATCAGGCTGCTGTAATTAACGAACTTGGTCTTGTTGCTTTCGATGCTCATAAAGGTTCTAATAGCATCGTAACTGATATCTACAATAGATACATCAGGAGACTCATTGACATCATCTTTAATGATGATAGAGATGTTATTATCGCGCAAGAGGCACAGGATATTGCTACACTCATTAATTCAAATGCTATAATGACAGGAATTCAGCAGTCTAACATAGAAGCTTTCATGAATGACGTTGTTGCAGAGATTGCTTCTACATCATCATACACAGATGAGAAGTGGGCTGAATGGCAGGCTGCTTGTGAGAGTGAAAGCAACATCCATGTCACAGCATACTATAAGCATAGCGGTGCTTATGCATATTCTGTTGATGACTTTATGAAAGATCTTGAACAGGCTCAGTTACCTGGAGATCAGAAATATGATGAAGCTAACAGGATTAAGCTTGTTACATACTATACTTTTGATGCTATTCCTCTCAAGGAAAACTGGAATATTATAATCAACTACAGAATCTATGCTAATTAAGCAAATATAAAGAGGAACACAAAATGAAAAACAAAAAGAATCAGCAAATAAGTGCTGTGAATCAAATCAATGTAGACGAGATGGTTGGTAATGCCAACAAGAGAACCATCAATAGATTGGCTGATACTTTATCTTATCTCGAGAATGTAAGATGGAAGAGTGTTTCTTTCACTATTCCTACTGAACCAGATCCTTCTCACAGACCAAGAAGAGTCGGTGCATATAGAATGTATGTACCTGGTGCTGCTAAACATCAGAAGTATTTTGATACTTTTGTTCGTCCTAAACTCGATGGATTATTTATCAATACTCCGTGTAAAATCGATGTGAAGATCTTCTGTAAAACTCCTAAGTCATTTAGTGATGTACAGAAGATCCTTGCTGAGATGGGCTTTATACGTCCATGGGCAAATAATGGAGATGTTGATAATTTTTTGAAGAGTGTTATGGACCAGATGCAGCCTAACGAGAAACGTGGTAATATAGGAATTATGAGTAATGACTTTCTTGTTATTGATTCACATGCTGAAGAGTTTTATTCTGTTACTCCTAGATACGAGGTTACCTTGACTTATATGGATAATATACCCGAAGAGATTAAAGGTATCATGAGAATCAAAGAGTGGTAAGATAAGACTGCTTTATAATTGAGGAATTCAATGTGTTGATTGGTATATATTCCGAGATGTATATCAATCATCACATTATACTCATACATTTAATTTTTATAACAAGGAGGTTATAAGCCATGGCGAAGAACAAAGTAAATACTATGGATGTTGCTGCTTCTGATCCGCTTGATCGTCTTGATTCTGCTCTCAGCAAATTTTCTAAGAGTGGAAGAAAAGGTTCTATCATTAAAGCAGCACAACAGAATATTTTTGAATTCCCGGCTTTCGTTTCTAATACAATCCCTGTTGATTATGCGACTGCAACTGTATCACTTCTTGAACAGCTCTATGCTGCATATCTCCAGGTAGCGGTATCAATCAATCCTGTTATTGATGCTGAGACTGCTAAGAAGGGTCTTCAGTTCGCTAACTTCAAGACCAATACAAACAAGTATCTTGAGTATACCGATACAATGTATCAGCATGCTATATGTGATCCTGTATACACTGAGGGTGATGTTCGTACATCTTTTGAACTCATCAATGTTGAGGATGACGTTGCAAGAGTAATCAATGAGGCTATGGACTATGAGCCCATGTCTGAATTTGAACATTTCTGGCAGGAAGCTCCTCTTCCTGATAATGCTCTGATTATGGCACCTATGCCAGATCTTGGACCAAATAATGAGCTTCGGTATAACCAGAATGGTGAGATCATACTCCAGCGTGATGACCAAGGTAATCTTAATATGGTGCCTTTCAGTGAAATCGAAAGACTTCTTCGTGGTCAGACTGTAAATATACCAACGGTTGACAGACAGACTGGTGCTATTGGTACAAATGCCACTACTGTGACTGCTTTGAGAGCATATTCCGATTATATCCAGCATAATAATCTTTCATATAATCCGAATACCGTAGCTCAGACGAATAACTTTAACAGAGCTAATATGCCTGATCCAAATACCACAGGAGTTAGAGGAGTCATTAATGACATAAATGGTGGTGTTCAATTTGCTGATAATATCGTTGGTCTTACAGGTGATACAACTCAAGCAATCAGAAATGTTGCAACTCTTAAAGACCAGATAGCTAATGAGAAACTCAAGAGACAGAAGCTTGAAAAGGACCTTGACAATTATGATACACAGCTGGGTATGAAAAAATCAGAGCTTGGCGCTAAAATAGCTAGTGCAACAAAGACAGAATATGTCAATGATGCTGCTTGTCAGAAGCTCAACACCATGAAGCCTCTTCTGATGAAGGTTGGTGTTAACATGGTTAACAAGGACGATTCTCTCCAGCCTATTCAGTATATCATCGGTGTTAAGGTTCATACAAGAATGGTTCCAGCAAGTATTCTTCCCGAGGTTGCCAAGTATCCTCTTAAGGAAATGAATAAACTTTCCAGAAAGGTTAAGTGGAGAGCTGGTGAGCTTAAGTTCTTCCGTGATCTTGTATTCAGAATCAAGGAGAAAAAGCAGACTGCTGTTGACTCTAAGGATCCTAACAGAAAATGGTACAGAAGACTTTATGAGCTTGCTCATATGGAAGGTGATGCTCCTGCAGCTGCAGTTGTTCAGGGTAAGTCTATATTCAAAACTTTCATTGATGAAAGACGTGGTAAGGGTAAGCTTGCTAATGGTATGATTCCTAATGCATCAATCATTATGTCCCAGGCTGATGTTGATAACATCAAGAGTGAGACAGGTATCGATCTCCTTAAGGGTTCTACAGCTAAGAAGTTCTGTGGTGAGCTGTTCCTCATCAGCTTCATCATCATTGATACTGATGCACAGTCCGTAAAGATCCTTCTTCCTGATATGAACAATGACTTCGATGTTCATTCAATCGCAGCTATTGAGAAGCAGCTTGCTACTCTGTCAACTGCTGGTTCTAAGACAAGAGAGATCTTTAAACTTCTCGGTTAATCATAGGAGGTGAAATTTTATGATCATAAAAGGCAAAAACATCGATGATATGAAGAAATTACTTGATAAGGTATATAAAAACAAAAGCACTGATGAATATAAGTGCAAAGGTGATATTAAAAAGTCACCCAATTATGATCTCATCGAAGACAGGGTCAATAAATTCATTCCTTCAATAAAAGGATATCCCACGAATAATGTTACAATTCTTCAAAATTCCCTCAAGGAACTTAAAAAGCCTATATGGGGTAAGATGGTTTCTGAGTATATGGCTAAACCAGATGATACCAATACCGTTTATGCAGCATTGTTTGTAAGTACATACAGAACATTACTTGGAGAAGTAATGGCAGCTATAACATGTTCTGAGGCAACAGACAATGGTTTTGTATATAATCCTGGTAAAATCGATAGGAATTCTCAGGACACCATGAAGTTCCTTAAAAAGATGGCAACCAATTCCGATTCATATATAAAAGAAATACTTAATGATGTTAAGAAACAGACCAAGGGTAAGAGTGAAGAGAAGATCCAGCAGGAAGCTGCTACTGTAAGTGGTATCGGTGGCGCTATCGAAGGTGTTGCTACAATAGCTGATGCAACATTCGGCGCTATCGGCAGAGTCTTCAAGTCTGCTCTTGCACTCAATCCTATCTCATTCTTCAGTGCACTCTTCAGCAGAGCTTACGACAAGAAGGTTGAAAAGTTCAAGAAGTTTGATGATCTTTATCAGGCTACTGTTGAAGCCTATAATGAATACAGAAAGCTTCCTCAGAGTAAGAGAAAAGCTCGCATTGAACATCGTTACATCAAGATGATGGAGAAGTACAATATCAAGCGCGAGAATCTCAGAAAGCAGCTTGAGCATTACGATCGTCGTGCTAATGAGGGTGACATGTATGATGACGATGATGATAATGATGATGTAAAGGAAACTAAAACATCATCTTCATCAAAGAAGCATGAAGACAAGAATAACAAGAATGATGAATCAAAAACTCCGCAGGCAGCATCCACTGTTAATACCAGTGACAATAAGGATGATGAGGATAAGAAGCCTGCTTCTGATGACTTTGATTTCTAAGCAAAATGAATATGTATATCCGGGGTTAATCCCCGGATATATTATATTTATCATACACATATTATTACACCGAATATAGGAGGTGTTTAATATGCTTTTACAATCACTACTACCATTAATATCAAACATATGTATCTATTATTATATTTCATATAATGAAAAGGTACTAGGTAGAAAAGTCAACATTAATACTAATATGATTCTTAAAGATCTGATGCATAGGATATATAAAGGATATTCCGAATGTACTAATGAATTTAATATAGATGAAATTATGATAATGCAATTCCCATATGAAAGCGTAATAAATATAAATAATGACAACATAGATATTGTAGACGTTTTTAAGCATATAGATAATTGGATTGATTATTATAAAAGAATCTATATTAATAAAGGAAACCCAAATGTGGTTTCATTATCCTTCCATCCGATAGAGAATTATATCCAAATAGATCATGTTTGGATAATTCAAACTATCGATTCATATACATAATAAAAGAGAAATAAAAGAGGAAGACAATTAAAACGAAAGGAGTGTTAATGTTAATGACTTATTCAATTACCATTCAGGATATGATGGGTAAGAAAGTTGGTGAATTACCAATGGCTACACCTAGTGATGTAGTAACACTCATCAACAAGGGTTTCATAGTTATTAATAACTATACTGGTACACCTATAAGTATAGATGAAGTACAAAGCACAATAGGTGTTTCTGAATGTATCATAGGTGAATAATTTATAAATTATATACACATATGATTACAAAGATAATTAATAGGATATATGAAGTATTCTATGGATTATACATATTAAATCTTTAACAAGGAGGAATTCATTATGGCTAAGGCATTTAGCTTCGCTGCACTTGTTGCTTACGGAAAGAGCACTGCAGCACCGGCAACTAATTTCCAGAATGCATTCAGGGAGGATGCAAAGAAGTATTACGCAAAGGCAGGTTATCCTTCAAAGGATGAGATCGGTATCCTTGATACTATCACACCTGACGTAACTAATACTGTATCTCAGATCCCTGAGCTCGTTTCTGGATTCATGCATGATGAGGATCGTGCATTCAACATCCCTGCAGCAGATGACAACACTGCTCCAGCATCTATCAAGTATGCTAAGATTCCTGAGAAGACATCTGAGGGTATTCAGACAATGGGTCCTAATGCTGGACAGAAGTGGAAGAGCACAGTAAAGGCTCATACTGAGGTAAAGGTTAAGTCCAATAGGGATGCTTTCAAGAAGTAATCTTCTTTGCTGAGTCATTGCGACTTATCTCCAATAATATATCATGTGGGGGCTTAATGCCCCCGTGTGATATATTTTCTTATTTTTCATATGCATATTATTTATATGATAATGATTCATGATATCATATCAAATTTATTGTAAAGGAGTTAATTATCATGGGAAAAACAAACTTAGAAGAATTCTTCAAAAAGAGTTCTGAAGAAATGAAGGAGAAGTATGAGACTACAGATCTCCACAAAGAAGCTGAGAAGGCTGAAGCAACGGCAGAAGAGAAGGTTGTACGTACTTGGGGTGACATTGCTGCTACAACAAGTACTGAAGCCATTCCTCCGGAGTATGTTGATCCAGTGGACAATTTCGGTGCAGATTATCTTCATAACAGGTATATGCCGCTGCCCACACCCAGATACACCGGTATCAGATTCGAGGGCTTCATGAGTGCTGGTTCGGTAATGAGCATGGGTTATGCAAAGCCCAACTACAACAAGGATATCGAGAAGTACAACAAGCGTATTGAGTTCATCATGAAGGCTTACACTGGTGATGAGATCGCTAGACTCAGTGAGACAACATTGATGAGCTCTAAGGAAGATCTTGAAAAATACATCAAGCTTCTCACAAGTCTGCTTGACGGTGGACTTTGTGATATTGAATAAAGGAGGAAATAATTATGAGTAATTTATTTAAGATAATGGAACTTGAACAGTATGACATGGAAGAGCATAGGTATACTGACATGTATACAGTGATCATAAATACTGAGGAGATATCCTCGATAGAGGAATTCTTCCCTAATGACGTACAGTATGACAAAACTGCACTTACTAAGATCATCATGAACAACGGTAAGGAATATATCACAGATGATGATATCGATGAACTGAAAAAGGACATCGAGGAATCTGAGATGATTAGTGAGAAAACCGAAACCGAAGAACGTCTTGACGAGATCTGTGGTATACTTGCACAGATCAGAGATGCTATTGAGAAAATAGGTTAATTATATATGGGGAGCTTATAGCTCCCCATTCTTTTTATTTTTGTATGCTACCCCATGAAAATTGCTATAATATCGCATTATAAAATATATATTATTAATATGGATAAAGAAATAGAGATATTTCAATATCCTCATACGTTATCAACTCACCCACAATTCAAAGGAGGTCAATATGATCGGTTATACACAACTTGAGGAAATCATACAGAACTGGATACACGGACACTACGAGACTGAGATCCGTGTGATGAGATTTCCTCTCATAACAAGATATCAGTACAACACAAAAGATGGTCCGAAGACAATTAGTCTTATGACCATTATTGGTAGCGACAAGAAAGTCGCTGGGTTTGCGATAGATCCAGTGACGTTCACCACATCAATAATCGAAAATGAGGGTCTTGGGGCCTATATAACAATCACAAAGGATAACAAAATGATTGTTATGGACACATTACCCGAAAAGTTCTATACTTTGTCCGGTATGATAAAGCATAGACTCGAAAATGAACAGGGCTAAGCCTGGGAGGTAAATATGAAATTTATAAAATTAACATTCATTGATAACAGAACAACATTCGTCAATACTGAAACTATTTCGAGAATGACTCGTTCAGTCTCGAATGATTCCAAAAGACCCGTTGATACGGGATTTGATTTACCCCTGCTGAAAGAGGACAGGGACTTCACACATATATCAGCTGGTGGTGATTGGTTTAAGGTGAAAGAAACACCTGAAGAAATCATGGCCTTGATCAATGACGACACCCAACATCAGCCTCAAACATTCGAGTTCGGTGAGTTAACCATTGATGAGGATGGTTTCCCAGCACTCAACATATCATATGTTGATGAGAATGGTAACACCCAACACGAAGGACTTATTCTCTACAAACGACAAGCCTTTGCAATCGGACCTGAAGAATCTCGTAGTGAGTGTCTGTCGGAATATGTCGATCTGACACACATCGGAAACGATTTGTCTGATATTAACAGAGAACATCTCCTGTCAGCATTTGCTTCATCAGCCATCGCAAAATGGTGTGCTGAGAAGAAGTTGGTGCCTCGTGAAGAGATCGATTTATTCTGTCGATCAAAACAGTGGATAGCGTTCATTAATGCATGCATAGAATGGATGTGGCCACAAAATAAAGAATAAGAAAGAGTGGGAGCCTTTACGGCTCCCTTACTCATCTCTTATTTTTTTAACCACCTTTAGAAAGTCTCATGACTGCTTCAGGTATTTCATCTTCAAACATATCTTCCACGGTATAATTATTGGAACCGTGTACATGATTAAATGTTGATGATTTCTTTTTTGATGTCTTGACATAATCGACAAGCTCTTCCAGAAGTTCTTCAACACGTTCATTACGAACCTTGAATGTTATTTCTGAAAGTCTTGTAATCATATCAGCTGTAGACTGATCATCACGTGTGACAACAACAGTTGTACCGCCAGTGAATGCATTGGTAGCATTCCGCATTGTCTGTGACGTTTCATCGAACAGTTGAGACATATCAACAGCAGGTACTTCAGGAGATACATCACCAGAACCGCGTATTACAGCACCATCATTTCCTAACCACAAGCCGCTGTTGTCATAATAAGAATATCGAGCTTTAGCATTACCTTCATCACTAACAAATTCAACATTGGTTTGATGATCAGGTGCTAACGCATTGATATATTTTTGTGTGAAATCAAATATTCCATCTGGGAATCCTTGTTGGGTTATGATCTGCCATGTTGAACCATCACGATCTCTAGGATTGCCTGACACTGGAACACCGATGTATCCGTCATAGTTATAGTCACGATCTTGTTTAACTTCCGTATGAACAAGATGACTATAATCATCATCAAGAGTATTTCGTTCTTTAAATGTGTTAAGTGCATCAATGGCAGCAGCAGATTTAATGGTTATCCAGGGCCTATCTTCAATTGGTAGCACATATCCACCAGTAGAATCCATTGCATATTTATTGAGCGTGCTTTGTGTTTCAAAATTATTAGAAAATTCTGTAGACTTTGTGTTATTGTAATTATTAACAGCTTGCTGTGGATCTGGTGTGTAGCCTGTGTCACCAAGATATGGTGATGCATATTTCAAATATGTTGAACCAGTTTGATCAAGTTTGATATAGTTACTTGAAACATAACCTTGTTTACCATTGTAATCGTAAGCATACCAGCTAGTGTCATTTGTTGGTGCGACTGTTACTTTGGTTCCCTTGTCGAGTGTTCCGATGATATCCGAAGAAGTATCAGGTTTCGATCTAATATTAAGCGCAGAATCCTGTGTATCTACAATACCAGTCATACCGTTACTATTATCGATAGGAGTTGGCTCAACGCCTTCTGCAGAGAATATTGTTGTATCAATAGTCCATCCAGATGATTTTACTGCTGCCCACATATATGGATTGCGTCCATACTTCGATCTGTACTCTGTTACTTTACTAGCAATAAGATCCTTACGTACAGCATCATATGCGCTACTAGGTGCTCCTTTGCTTATGTTCTTCTCTCTGTTCTTCAATTCAGTCTTGAAATCAGAATGAAGTGCTATAACATTTTCGATATATTGTGTAATGATATCATCAGTAAGTAACTCCTTAGCGTCTTCAGTAACAAGCTCTTGTGGCCATTCAGCTAAGTATTGTGTGAATTGACTGAAGTATTGATCTTCTGTTAGCGTTGCTTTGATATGACTGAGATCTTTATAAAATCTTATGTACATATTCTTTCTAGTTGCAGGATCACCAACATCATACATCTGACCGTTATAACCATAACTGTTGTTATTATTCTTTGAACTGTCGATTGTTGATTGAGCATGTTGCTCAGCATAACCAGTCCATTGAGAAATATCAGCATTCCTATATTTCTCATATATTGCTCTAGCAAACGGCAATCTAGCAGATCTGAATCCAGCAGCACCACCCGGATATTGCTCGGGATCACCTGCATTCTTATACATAGCAATCTCAAATGCATCTTCAAGTGATTTGGCTGTGTTAAGACGATCTTTAATAGAATTAGCATATACGTCTGAAAAATAACGTACCTGAAGTCCTTCATTTGTCCACGGTATATTTTCCTGTTTACCCATAGCCAACAAGCCCTCAGTATTTTTACCAACCCATTGAGCTATACCTGTGTCAGGATAGAATACACCATCGCTTCCTTGGAAGACATTTCCGGCTGACATTGAACGTCCATCAAATAATCTATATGCCAGTTTAGTATAATCAGATGCATTGCTCACGTATTCTTTATTACCTTCACGCATCTTGTTGCCGATCGCATCAAGGTCAGATGAAGCTCCCTGATTAAAGAGGGTCTTTGGATCAAGATCTCCAGTTGAACCAGATTCACCATAAATGAAACCTAAGAATCCGGCTATAGCTTCTGGTGTGTATCCATTCGTAAGCATATATGACCAAAGATGTTCAATTGTGGTGTCACCATACATGCCAGCACTAGCTGAATTATATGTACTGAAATATGTGAGTGGGTTAATATGACCAGGATCGTCACTATAACCACCTACGTTTTTGGTTATTGTATAATGTAAGTGTGCACCTTGTGAAGCACCGGTATTACCAACATAACCCAGTAAGTCACCACCTTCAATCTTGTCATCCTTCTTAACCAATGGAACATCACGCAGATGCATATACCAGTGATACATGTCACCTGAGTCACGCCATTTAACAGCATAACCTTGACTTGAAGTGGGATCCGTGCTAACCATGGTTACAACACCACCAGTTGTTGCAAGAGCTTTCTTTCCTTCAGAACCAGTTTGCCAGTTTATATCAATACCGCCGTGATTACGTCCAGAACTACCTACACCAATATTATCAGGATTAGATTCCTGATTATACCAGTTTCCGTCAAATGATAACGCAGTTTGATCGTCATTCGTTTGTGTAAAGAAGTCGTGAAGTGGAGAGTGTCCTGATGTATGATTTGATTCAGTTATCCAATCATGGATCTGGACATCGGTATATTTCGGTTTTCCGTAGTTAAACATTGGAACACCGCTGTCTGTCAAGAATGTTCCGTTACCACCACCCGAAGATCCTTCCTCACTGTCAATCTGATCACTCAGACCATGCAATTCTTTCGTTGCTGCAACTAATGTATCATGCATACCACCAAGTTGCTTTTCAATTAAATCATAATTTTTAGCTTTATCTGACGCTGAAGTATTAACAGTATCAACATAAAGATCCTGTTTCACCTTATTGATATAATCAGCAGCTTTATCTGCATACCATGTTTCAAATGCCTTATTATATTCTTCTTCACTTTCACCGTCGCGTTTCTTTCTGAAATCATTCTTTGCCATCTTGAGCGCCGATGTTTTAACAGCCTCTTTGTCTTCATCAGAAAGACCGGAAAGATGTGAATCCAAATAATCAGACATATTCTGCTCTTTGCCTTCTTTAAGAGCCTTCTTTGCAACATCAGCAGGATCATCACCAGTGAATATTTTCTCAAATCGTTCACCGAGTTCTTTAAGACGATCAAGCATATCCATTGTGGCTGAATCAATACCGAATTCTTCAGGCAATAAGAAATCTCGTGCTTCTGTATCACCAGAACCATATAAACCAAGTCTAGAGTTCAACGCAAGTTGTGATGTAGGTGTCTTGGACACTCTGCCATTCAGAGGATTAGAAACATAACTGTTTCCTCTACCATCAGAACCAACGACGTTGAGATAGTGATCGTTTCCACGCTTTGTACCAAAGCCACTACCACTACCCATGATTGTAATTGGATTACTTGGTGATGCACTATTGAGAGATCTTTGTGTGACTCCACCAACCTGCATATTCATACCAAGTGATCTACCAGTATTAACCATTGATGCAACAGATGTTCCACGATTAGGTTCGTAGCTACCATTACCCATCATAGCACCAGCAAGTGTTAATGGGCTCATGCCGTTACCGGTTCTTCTTGAATAAGCATCAGCAAGAGCTACAGGTCCACAACCTCTTTCAGACATATTCATGGTAGGACCATAAGTATGCTGATTCATTGTATTACCCGAGCCATATGTATAATTCCATGTATTATATGTATTAACATTACCAGCACCAAAGTTAGCACCATCATCAGAGAGATTGATTTTATTTGCTCTCTCTTCATCAATAGTGACTTGATGCTCTTCTTCGTCGGAACCGATGTAGTCCAATGTAACCATTTTCTTGAGGTTTTCAGCACGCATAGCAAAACTGGACTTAACCATTTTTGCTCCTTCCTGCATCATACCAATACCAGATTCATACATGTTGTCGGCTGATTCGGATATCTTATCACCGACACCTTCAACCTTTCTACCAGCCTTCTTCAGAATCTTAGTACCCTGCATAGCAGAACCAATTCCCGATATAGCTTTACCAATTATACCACCAATCATACCTAAAGCAGTATTAACCGCACCAAAACCTACCTGGATTATACCAGAGATCATTTGAAGTTCTGCACACATTTCATATATAACAGGCTTCATCATATCCAGAGCTAATGTTATTGGAACAATACAACTGTTGAGCATAACATCCAGACGTTCCATCGCTGGTTCAAATATCGTTTTAAAGATAATATCAATTGAATCCTTGATCGCTGATAGCAATGGTTTGAGGACCTTCATGAAATTGCTCAATGTCTTGGTCAATGATTTTGCTATATCCCTAACCAAATATGTTAATTGTTTAGCTAAAGGATATATCATATGATAGAGTTTTGTAAATACCTGATTAAGCGGTTTAAGACCTTTAACCAGTATATCTTCAACAAGACGCTTAACAGCCTTAAGACCAGACATGGTAGCTAACACCGACATGCAAATTTTGAGTATACCTATAGCAACCTGTGCCAGGCCACCTATTGTCGAACCAATGCCGGTCAACAGATCTTTGACAACTGCCATACTTGCGGAATTAGATATTCCACCAGCAGCTGTTTTTATAGCACTACCAACCTTAGTACCACCTATTTTGTTAGCTATATTTTTAAAGAATCCAGGTTTGCTAGCATCTTCATTGCCAGATTGTGATTGTACCTGAAATCCTTCACCACCTAAACCTACTTCTTGATCATTGCCCCATCCGGATGTTTCTTCAGAACCTTTCTTTCCTCGTTTTCTGACTTTAACTTTCTTAGCCTTTTTACGCTCCTCTTCCGGTAATGTATTTTCTTTGATTTCATTAAGAACATCACATATTTGTGTTAATGGTGAATCCTTTGGTTTTTCTTTTCCTGTAATTATATCAAGAAATCTACCAGCTGTCCTGTTTATGAACGAAGAGTTTCTTTCCTTTTCTTCCGATTTAGCTCTTTTTGCCTCAGAAGCTTTCTTAAAACCTTTCATAAATCCACGGGACAATGAGAATTTATCAAAGAAAGATACAAGTTTCTCCTTAAATGTCTTTTTAACATTATCAAGACCTTGGAAACCATCCGCAAGTCCTTTGTTAAACTTGTCCAGATTTTTAGTTGATTTGGCTAACGACTCGTTGAATGAATCAAATTGTTCGGATTGTGTGTTTGATCTTTTAACACTATTATCGAACCCAAACACTTTCATATTACCAAAGCCATTATCATCCGCATATAAAATACCATTTCTATACATTGCTCGATTTTGTCTAGCGGCAACTTCAGCAGGTGATTCGATTTTTCTACCGGACTTACGAAATTCTTCCAATTCACCGACTGTCAAATATCTTCCTTCTTCAGGTAAATATGTCCTTGTCGGTTTATTTTTTCTCTCTGCTTCTTTTCGTTCACGTTCTTCTTGTTTCTGCTTTTCTTTACGTGCTTTGACCAATTCACGTTCTTCAGCTCTAGTCACAAGAGACGCATTTCCGGATACTTCATCTATATCAACAACGGTCTTCTGATCTCTCCAGTTTTTGAATGTCTTGATGTCTTTATACGCAATAAGGGGCCATGCATATGTACTCATTGCAGCAGTTATCATACCACGATTATAATGTCTTTTTCCATCAGGACCCTTTTCAAAAGATCCAAATAATCCAGAAAACATGTTTCCTAATCCATATACGACATCATATACACCACTCATGAAAAGTTTCTGCATACTTTTCAAAAGTTTGGTTGTTATATTAAAACCACTTTTGACGAGATTATACATTGCTCCATGTTCTTTACTTCCTTTATCGGGAGCAGCCATTCTGACAGCGCCTATATCAGGATTACCCTGAACATTAGTACGACGAGCATCAATAGTACTAATGACGTTATATTTTCCCATCAGATAATCTCTTGCTTGTTCATCTTTCATTTGACCTATATTATGTGCAAATGTTCCCATATGTCCATTTTCGAAGGCATCCATAGCAAGAGCATATCTTCTCTGATCTATCTTAGATAAATCTTGTGGGGTATAATTAGTTATAGCATTTCTTGCAGCATTAAGGCGTTTGTCATCAATACCATACATCGCATTGTTTACGCCGCGATATAATGTTTGACCAACACCGGTGTTCTGAACAAAACCTTTACCTCTGTCTGCAATATTATGACCAAGGTTTTGAGCATGTCCTACTACATTCTGACCAATACCCTGAATGCTTTGTCCAGCAGCAATGAATCGTTGATCATGGGTCATTCCATAAGGTAAATTATTGACAACAGCATTCTTAGCCTGATCAAATTTACTACCAACTTGTGCCTGTAATGCACTGGCATCACCATGTAATGCAGCAATAAGATTCTGTGTAAGTTGCTTGTTTCTGATATTATCAAAGAAGCCCTTACCCTGATTGAACATGGTTGTGAGATTGGCGGCAGTTTGTAATACGCCAACTCTACCACCAGTAGCATTGTTAGCAGTACCGAGTAATCCCAAAGCTGACTCCATGCTACTCTTGATGGCATTTTTATCACCAGTTAATGCACCAAACAGTTGAGCTGCTGCAGTATCATCTGTAGAATTTATCTGCCAAGGATCTTTAAGTACTTCGTCTCGTGTAATAGGTCTGTATTTAGAACCTCTTTCGATCTTAACGTTTACACCACGATTAAGTATTGCAAAGATTCCCTTTACATAATCAGCAGTAGTAAACTTACTAGCTGTCGTAGTTGTAGATCTAGATATCTGATTTCTCTGTGCTTCACTACCGTACTTCTCAACATATCCAGACTTAAGTATATCAAGAGTTATTTTACCTGCTTGATCACCATAAAAACCTCTAGCTTGTTCTGCAGCAGCACTCTGTGTATTACGGATAGACTGATTTATACTATTGACAAATGCATGTGCATCAAAAGAATTACCATTTGTTACTTTGTACAAAATGGTCTGACAAACCTTACTCCAATAATTATAACCTTTTCTGGAATCAGTATTTGTCATTCCGATGATATCACATACAGTACCTATTGCTTCAGGACTAGCATTACGGATATCATCTTTGGTTATTATGGAGCCTTTTCTATGACCATAGTCTACATAATATCTTAAGAGTGCATCAGCAGCAGCATCTATATCTTCTTTAGGTATTTCTTTATTGAATACCTGCTTCATACCTTGATTGATATTGGAATATGCGCGAGATGTGATATTAGCACTACCAACAGCACCACTAACAGCTTCTCTGAAATAGTTCTTAGCAGGACCTTCAACGATATCGCCATTCTGATTTATATGGTATGATTTACCACTAAGATTCTCATTGAGTTTGATAAGTAACTCAGGCATTATCTTAACGATAGAATGTCTGGTCATGTTATCAAATTGAGCTCTCTTGGTATCATAACGAGCATTACGTAAATCACCATAATTCTTGTCAGCTTCAAAACCAGTAATGTCGCCGAATAACGACTTAAATGCTTTACCAGTGATTACGTTTGTCAATGCTGTCTGAATACCATTACCAATGAATTCATTGAATTCTTTACCGAGTTCATTTACAGATTTACCGCCAAGACTACTTCTCTGTCTACCAAGTACAGAATCAAGTGCTAAACCGAATAACATCTCAGGACCAATGTTACCCTTAGCCATTCCTAAAGCCTGAAGAGCTTGACCGAATTTACCGCTACCAGTAGTTCTAGCAGCATCAAAGACACCCTTTAATGACAGCATTCCATTGCTATCATAAAGACCACCTTCACCACCAAGTGCTCTTTCCTCTTCAGCTTCAATACCTAAAGACTGAATCTTGATAAGCTTGTCAAGTCTATCGTTTACTCCCTTTAATGAAGTATTGATATTATTCATTACAGCAACCATTTCAGCGGTTCTGTTGTTAATCGTTGAAATGACTTCTGCGGTATTAGCTACAGACTGCTCTGTCTGTCTACGGCCAATCTTAACCATCATGCCGGTTTGTTTAGCCGACAGATCTTTCATTGAATCGTAAGTGAGAGCGGATGATGACTTGTCTCCATCAAGTTTACCATCTGAAGCACTTTCTACAGAGAAACCAGGATCAAAATCAGAATCACTTCCAGATGATTCAAACTCAGTTTCAGCACCATAGAACCAATCTGATATCTTCTTTGTTATACCAGTTCTCTTCAGCTTCTGGACAGTATCAGCAGCATTGGTTTCACCCTTGATGAGTATATCCTTTACTTCTCTGGCATCAGATGTAAATTGCGTCCAGTTACTAGTGTAATCTTTAACCTTTTCATCAACACCAGACTTTATAATGTCCAAGGTTCTTTTAACAAGTTTACCAGCCATATTACCCACCTCCTATAATTAATATATAAATAAATATGATGGGCATGTTACATGCCCATCACATATTATGATTTAGAAGAATTGAACAAGTTCTATTTTATCAAGATGGAACTTACCTCTCCAATCTTTCAGCAGTTCTTTTTGAGCAGATTCTGCACCACTCCATTCATCTATCTTTAACTGGATTTCTTTATATGCAGAACCAACGTTTTGCATATTCTTCAATGTAGCATATAAGGTACGTTGAACATCCAGTGTAGCGAGTTCGATGAATGATTCATAACAAGTATCAGGAATCGTCATTAGTGATGGATCATGATTCCTTTCAACTGTAAACTTTATCAAACATTTATCAGGGAAATTAAACAACTGAATCTTGTTAAATCCAAGATATGTTGATACTGGTAACTGAGAAGTTACACCAGCAAATTTATTGATAGCAGCACCAGTATTGGTAGCACTTAAAATATCCTGAGGATAATAAGAACCAAATCCAACGAAAGGTGTTCCTACAGTAAATGCATTGGTAGTAGCTTCAGCACTCTGATATTCGTTACTAACAGCTTCAGCCTTAGCAGTTCTTACCTTTGTACGTGTAGCTTCAGGTGGTAATAAATAGATATTACCTTTAGCAGCCATTTCAGATGGAGATCTGAGATTCTGTCTGAGTTCATATACTTCCTGCGTATAGGGTTTAAACTCAGAATATTCTCGTGCAGTCATTACGAGTATATCCTGAATAACTTTCTCGACAGGCTGATTGAACGGTAAAGCTATTGTATGAAGTCCCTGTGATAAAACGATATCATTTATAACCTCAGTAATGTTCATATAAGTTCATCACCCTTCCTATACACATGCATGTTAGGAGTGTTCTTACTGTTGAATTTCTCACGAGTTGTATTATCAAGCTTATGTGCAAAGGATTTAGAATTAGTAGAGCTTAACCACAGATAGATGTTCATGTCTTCTTTGAAAACTCTACTAAGTTTAGCATACTGATTATTGGTTAAACGTATGAATGCATTTGCTTCTGCAGATGTATTCTCCTTTATACATTTATCCATAACAGCCTGAAGCTTCTTAGTCTTCTGAAGGAATGAGGTACTGATACTTCTGAAGTCTTTCAGATTGATAGTTGTACGATACTTCTTCTTATCCTTGAACATATTATCGTAGAATGTCTTAGATAATGCAGTAACCTTACCATCGAATTTCTTATTATCACCTTTAGCATAGTTACAATATCCATCAACGAATTCAGCCATCTTATCAAGGATCTCTCCATAGTTAAGAATAGAATATTCTGTCTTAAAAACATCCTTAGCATTCTCATGAGATTCAGCAACATCCTCAAAGAGATTACTTGCAGAAGAAACAAACTTCTTCATTTCTAATTCATTTGTATTTATCATAAATTTAATTCACTCCTTTCAATTAATTGTACTCAGGATAGTTTACTCTCCAGATCTGTTCCGATCTATTTACAGGACGGATACGAAGGATTCTTGCAAGAAGAATCTCAAGATCATTCTTAAGATTGATGAGATACTGTCTTGTGTGAGGAACAATGTACTTGGGATCCTGTGTATCAAGAGCTGTAATATAGAAATCTACAAGCTCTATCTTATTGCAGGTATAACCAGCAAGCATAGCCTGATCATTAGCAGAATGAATGTCGTTAATCATGACAGTTATGTATGCTACAGTGTCTCTTCCGATGGGCTTGAGCTTCTTGGGTTTCTTAGTTAAGAAGCTTTCCTTATATGCTTCATACTTCTTATTCTCTTCAACCTTATCTTCGATGAGTTTATCAACTCTACTCTTTTCATCAGTAGTCTCAGTTACAGGTTTGACACCGTCTATAGGTATAGCAGCATCACCACATTCCTCTACAGGTTCATCGACATCATCATCGTCTTCCTTATCATTTTCTTCATCTTCATCGTCTTTATCATCGTCATCATCCTTATCATCTGATTCGTCATCCTCAGACTTATCGTCATCAGTATCACTATCAGTGTCGTCGGAATCATCTGATAATTCATCTGTATCATCATCACTGTCATTATCACTATCAAGTCCATCATCAGATCCGGCATCTTCCGAATCTTCATTATCCTCATCATCCAGTTTTTCATTTTCTTCATTCTCTTTCTCAAAGGAATCCATGTCATAGTCACCGTAGTCTTCAACGGTATCTGAATCATCATTGATGGTATCATCGTAAGTTACATCATCGATGTCTTCTAGTTCACCCTTGAGTTTACCCATATCCTTACCTACAACAGAATCGTATGTTTCGTCATTCTCTTTCTCTGTGTAGTTATTGATTACATCTCTGATTTCCTTGTCACTATCAGGATCAGCATATGTGATATCCTTAACAAAGTTAACACCATTCTCACGATCAGTATCACTTACGTTAAATCTACCATCATCATCCATTTTACCGATTACGATAGCGATTACTTTTTTAACAGTGTTGGGTTCATCAAATCCCTTATTAGCCATAGCAGCACAAGGAATAACAGTCTTCTCGATCATAGTAGCATTGTTATCTACTTCATCAGCATCATCGAAAATAGTACCGTTAGCAATAGCATTTGCTATTGTACTCTCCATGACTGTATCAGCATTCTTGGGATAGTAGATCTCGATATCACCATTACCATTCTTACACAGTCTTACGTTAGCTCCTGTGTATTCCTTAACGATAACATCAGCATTATCATTACCATGCTGAACCTTAGCATACTCTGTAATGACATCGTATTTTTTCTGGTTAAGTAAACCTTTAACGATCTCGTTACTATTCATTATAAGCACTTCCATTCTTTATTAAATTTTATTTTTAGGAGGTTTTACCTATGTTTGCAAACTTATCCACACTCGATTACATTGCTCTTAGTGCAATAGCATTTATTGTATTATTAGCAATCACACTTCTCTCTATCACGCTTGTTAAAATGCGTAATAGAATGGAGGACATGTCAAGAATGATGTATATCATCATTAAGAAAAATGATATCATGGTTAATACAGACGATGATATCAAACTCGCTTTATCAACCATTAATACCAATCTCAAGAATGTATCAAATGAAATTAATAACAACATAGGATCGTTATCCAGCAGTACCAGTAAGGCTTTATTAGATATTAAGAAAGATACATCATTACATCGTGAAATGGGTTACTATCCAACACCTAACATATCCAAGATGATTAGAGAAACCATCATGGAATGTATCAATATAGAAGTATTACTTAATAAGGATATTCGAATACCTAATCCCAATTCAGTAAATCATATAATTGAAACAGTTATAAGCACATATCCAGATGTAAATAAAACATATGTAACAAAGCTATGTATGGCAATGATAGAAAACTTTGTAGAAGATGTTACTTCACAACAACGAAGTCAAAAATAAAGTGTACATTTCAACGGGGGCTAAATGCCCCCGTTTACTTTGTACTTTATTTTACTTAGGAGGCATTCCTTTTATAAAGAATTAGTCCTTGCTACCGGAATCTGTACCACCAGCAACAGCATTTGTCTTCTTAACAAGACCAGCCTTGATATCAGGAACGAGAACTGTGTTCTTGCAGATTACGCGACCCTGGATACCCTGGATAGAGATAGTCTTGTACTGAGCAGATGTTGTGATAAGAACAGCCTGACCGCCAGGATTGTTGATATCAGCATAGCCAGCATTCTCAGGGCTGTTTGTGAGGTGACGAGCGAAACGGAGGTGCTTGTAAGAGATGTGGAACTTATCCATCGGATAAGCAACGATCTTGAAGAAGTACTCCTTGGAGAAGTCTGTCTCAGGATCAGCACCCTCATTTGTCTGGTAAGCAGGAATGAGTGTGTAAGCATCAACACGGTTAGATGCAACAACACGGATCGGGAGATCGCTGTCAGTAAGAATACCGAAGCTGTGGTTCATCTGAACGCCACCGATCTCTGTACCCTTCTTAACAGTCCATGTTACGAACTTATTGAGGAGACGGCAAGCCTTGGGGTTAGCGTAGATAACGAAGCCAAGGTTCTCAAGCTTACCACGATCGCAGAGCTCATAGATAACACTGTTAACAGCGTTGTCAACAGCATTTGTTCTGTACTCCCAAGGATCACCAGCGAAGCTGTTAGAGATAGCTGTAGGATCGAGATCAGCATACTCAGTGTGAGTATAAGACTCGAGAGCCCATACGTCAGAATCATATCCGTTGTACTTATCGAACTCTTCATCGAGGTACTCAAGGATTGACTCATCCTCGAACATTTCCTGATTGATTACGAGCTCCTGTACGAGACGGTTGTAGAGGTTGAAGTTGAGTGAAGCGTTAGCCTCAGCGAAGTCTTCAACTGTGAAAGGAAGCTGGAATCTGCATCCATCAGAGATGAGGAACTTACGGATCTCAGGATACTCACGGAAGCCGATTGTTCTGAGGTTTGTCTCGTTAGAGATACGACCAGAAACGTAGAGACCTACGATCTTGTCACCACATACTGAAGCTGTGAGTGTGCCCTTAACGAAGTCAACACGACCAGAAAGCATATCAGAGATACCTGTTACAGTCTCACCAGTAGGAAGATTGTACTTGCTGTTGTCAGCACCAGGAGTTGCATCCCAATCCTTAACTACAGGAAGAACCATATCCTCTGTGATACCGCCGTTGAGGAATACACCACCAGTCTGGAGCTCGATAGCAATACCAGCACCAGGAAGCTTAACCTTCTTAGTACCAGTTGTTGCAGCATGATACTCATAGTATGTATTTGCAGCATATACATCAGAAGATGTTACGCCCACGTATGTAGGAGCCTCAGCTGTACCTGTGTTCTTGAAGTACTTTGTAGAAGGTGTTGCATCAGTCGGCCAATCTGTAGGCTGTGTAGCTGATGTGAGGAGATCATATGAAGCTTCAGTTGAAGCATCGAGAGCGATGTACTGAATGTTGAAGTCATAAGAAAGACGGCTTCTCAGAGTCTTATCGAAGCAGCCAGCCTGACCCTGTACAGGATACGGCTGATCGTTGTCCTGAAGAAGGTGATTGAACATATCATACTTCTTATTTGTAGCATTCTTGATATCTGTGAATGCGATAGGATCATGATCATTGATTCTTACACCCTTACCAGCATTCCAGAGCTTCTTCCATGTAGGTGTGCCGTCAGCCTCACGCTGCCAGTATACCTTCGGTACCTCATACTCTTCACCAGTCTGGTTGTTTACGAGATACTTGATGAAGATACGCTGCTCGATGTTTGTAGATGAAGCGTTCTGTACCGGGATGATATCCTTACCAAGGAATCTGATGTACTGCTTGATCAGAGCAGGGAAGTCGAGTGTAGCAAGAGGAAGATATGTAGAAGTATTGTAAGACTCCTGTACCAGGAATGCCTCGAGATTCTTATCCCAAGCCTGGTCGAGCTGCATAGCAACGCTCTCAAGGTGAATCTTCTCACCAGGATCCTGTGTATCAGCAGCAGCTTCCTTAAGTTCATTTACGATAGGTTCGAGAAGCAGAGTCTTGTACTCCTGCATGATCTCGGGGTGATCGAGCATCTTCTTAGCATCCTTCATGATGTTGATGCCGGAATCAGTCTTGATGGAAGAAGCGACATTCTGGAAGTTCATGTCGAAGCCATCGCAGAGTTCATTAAGCTCAGCAGCAGATGATGCATTTATCATTGACATCTGTTCCTGATACCATGTGCCAGTATGACCGGCTGTTGCTCTATTGTAAGCCATAGTAAAAAACACTCCTTTGTTAGAATTTATGATTTCTTAATTTTCTTAAGATTTGTATCAATGCGATTCAGTAACAGCGTATACAAGCTGTTTAACTTCTGGAAGAAGAGATAGTTCTCACCATATCCAGAATCTGCGAAATCATTGATAGCATATTGCTTACCCCTTGTCAGGGCTGTTTTCAGTTGACTCATTGCTTCATCGTTAGACTTGACAACGTCGTACGGGAGTAACGGTACAAGTTCCTTAATTGAATCGACTATATCTTCGATCTCACCATTTCTTTTAGTAAGTCTTCCATATAATTGCTCATTAAGAATATTATTGGCTTTATCAGAAAGCTTCTCATCTTTCTGATCAGCTTCGCCGTCGTCTCCAGAACTATCACCAGAAGAAACATCTGAATCGCCTGTGTCACCTCCGTCTTCTGAACCACCCATATCATCAAGACCTGGGATATCGTCCATCATCGGAGGAGAATCATCGTCACCGCCAGCACCTGGATCCATAGAAGCATCATCGGTAGCAGGAGGTGCAATGTCTTCAGCAGGTGCATCTCCACCAGCTCCCATATCAGAACCAGTAGCATCGAATGGAGCTATATCATCTCCCTCTGCTTCCATGACCATATAAAATAAGTCTGACATTGTTAAAACCTCCTTCCACATTAATAATACATACTATCGCGGGTCTTACCGAATGCTGTTGCAGAACCTCCGAGATCGACGAGCTTCTTCTGAATCTCATTCTTCATTCTCATGAGTTTGTATTTCTCCTGATTAGCACCGTCGTCAGAATAACTTCTACGACCAAGATCCTCAATCTTCTGATCGATGATCTTAAGCTCTGTTTCAAGCTCTCTACGAAGTTCTTTCTTGAGACGCTGTTTGTCAGCAGCTCTTGCAACATTTGCACCAAATAAGCCAACGCCTAACCACGGCTGAATTGAGAATGCTACACCGATTAAACCAGCGCGAAGTGCAAGTCTCATAGCCTTGAATACCGCGGATCTGTAACTTGGATTTTCGAGAAGCTCATGCTTAACCTTATCCTCATCACGATTGATCAGAGAATCAACCATTCCAGTCAACCAGTTCTTCAAACGAAGAGTTGGTTTAAATACCGCTTTGGTTGTTCCAGCTACAGTCTGAGCTTTCCGTTTATTCTCCTGCTGTTTAGCAAGAGACTTTTTGTCCCTGTCGTATGCTTTGGTAAGTAAAGTTTCCTTAGGAACATCACTAGCTTCAGTTACTATTGATTGGGGCTCTTTGGACTCTAATAACGCAAACATTTCTTCTATAGTCTTACCTGAAGAAAGCTTCTTCTTATTTGAAGAAGAAGATGAATTATCTGAATCCTTAGTATCAACGGAACCGTTGCTATTATTATTATTGTTAGAACCCTTACCGGTACCATTTACTGTTGTATTAGTAATTGTCTTTTTACCGGTTGAATGATCATCAGTAGTATTATTGGAATTCTTATTAAAAGAATTCGTATAGTTGTAAGTGATGTTGATAACTGTGGTACCTTCCTTCTTTGCTTCCTGTCCTTCTTCAGACTCTTCGAATCCAGAACCAAGCATTGAATCAAGCTGATCTCCTGATGTATCAACCTTTGTGTTGATTGAATCAACGAGATCTGGTACAGGGTTATATGGAATGTCAGGAACGTCTGCCTTCTCAAGTGTTGTCTTGAGTTTATCAGATATCTTAAATCTTTCCCTCATGTAATTAGGTACAGAACCATCGTAAGCTTCTGCAATGAATTCCTCAAATGTAGGAATGTTAACTTCGAAGCTTTCGGTAGTTGTTGTATCTGAAGAAGTATCATCGGTAGATTTAGTTTCTTCAGTTCCCTTCTTAGGATGAGGAAGTGTTCTGTCTTCAACAGGCTTATCCTTAGCAAAAGCAAGTGAAGATTCCATGCCGATTATTTCATCAGCTAACATAGCAATCTTCTTTGTTGAATCAGCTGTTTTAACATTCTTTCCTATAAGAGGATTCTTTCTAATGAAAGAAGCTGTCTTAAGGATCTCAGTAAGTTTAGCAACGAGATTCTCAAGAGTTGATTTCTGAGAATCGTCAAGCTTACCAGCAGCAGTAGCACTTCTTGCTCTGTTAGCATACTTGATAGCCTGCTTGATATCAACAATGATTTTGTTCTTACGAGCAAATGTAGAAATGGCTTCATTGTTAGTCCAAGCCTTCTGTTTATTGATCTCTGAAATCTTCTTCATATCGTTTATTACTACAACGATTGAAGAATTGAGTCTCTCACGATTTGCTTCAGTTGTAGCTTCCTGATAGATGTAATCGGGAGAACCGTCATACCATGCTTCAGTTATGAAGTCTTCATCCTGAAGGAATTCAAGCTTTGGTTTAAGCGCAACGATAGCGTGAGCATTTCTAGCAATGTTCTTTGTAACATTACTCTTTTTATCATTGATAAGCAGACCGAATTTCTTAGGAAGGTTAAGAGGATTAACCCAGAACATCTTAACTTCTCTCCATATGTTTCCAACATAGTCATGAAGTTTAGCAAGAGTACGTTTCTGTTCAGGTGTTAAACCACCAGTCTTACCCTTAACAGCTTTTTTGGTCTGGAAGAAAGCCTGTTTGATATCAGTATGCATCTTAGATGAACCATAACCCTTGGGGAATAAGAATAAGAATCCACCAGCAGTTGTAGAACTCCAGTGAGATAATGTATTATTATTCCAAGCATGACGATTATCAAGTTCAACGATATCTTCCATTACTGTCATAAGAGAAGCTATTGTAGACTGAAGAGTTTCTCTGCGTTTTGTGATGTTTGCTTCCATTACGAATTCATCCGGTTCAGGATTTACAGCAGTGAATGATTCACCAATGTATTCACATACATCAAATGCAGATATTCCCTGATTGTAAAGCTTCTGATCAAGAGTATCTATTTCCTTCTGAATAAGATACTGGAAATGTTCATTGTATCTCATATCAGAAATACTCATATCTCCAAGCTTATCAAGTTCCTTAGAAACATACTCTGTTACAGCTTCAGGAGTTTCAGGTTTCTTATCTTCCTTCTTATTATCTTCAGCTGGTTCAGCTTCAGTATATGCATTCTGAGAACGTGAGTTCTTGTTGATACCAGCGCGAGTAGAAGTAACGAACTGATTCTCGTTCTGTTCATTTTTGATTGCTTCAGGTGCAAGATTATAAACGATATCAAGATAGATTCTTGAATCGAATATATTGAATAATGTAAGGAGTGTATTATTTGCAATAGCAGCATCCTTATCATTTACGAGTTTGAGTTTAAAGAAGTTATCGATGAATTTGATAGTACCTTCTTTATCTGTCTTGAATGTAGTGAAGATATCATAATTCTCAAATCTTCTTGCTCCAGTATTCTGGTCAAGAATAGATCTGTAGGAATCGGTATATCTCTTGAATACTTCCTTATCGTAATCAACACTACACTTCTTAGGATTGGTAAGTACCTTTACAAGAATGAAAGGTACAATAACTCTACTGAACATCTTAGCATACTTCGACATTGATTCATTGAAGAAGTTCTTGAGATCATCAGTAGAATCACATTTTCTCAATCCTGAGATGAAGTCATTAACAACAGCTTCAAATTCATTAGAGATAATGAACTTTCTGGATCCGTTGTTATACTTCATATGTGCTGGTTTATAACTAGCGAAGTAGTTTATTTCAGCAGCTTCCTGTACAGTATCTTCCTCATCATCCACATAGATATCAACACCCTGGAGATCCTGTCTGTTGACAATTCTTTC
>Ga0310786_10002058_pt1 | contig 31489 bp, 22 predicted proteins | sample AusTroGonzalo_MG_FD_203881 | JGI IMG/M metagenome (GOLD analysis project Ga0310786, IMG submission 203881) | Bovine rumen microbial communities from tropical cattle in Woodstock, Queensland, Australia - Gonzalo_03 (v2) (version 2) | ecosystem: Host-associated > Mammals > Digestive system >...
CATTGATATTGCGCGAAGCCCGTGAAAATCACAATCGCGGTATTTGGAGGCTGGCGTTGTTTCTGGTGATGCCCGACCATTTGCATTTCATCGTCAATATCGGCGGTCGCGGGGTGACCGCCCTACCAGGAAACGAATCCGGCGGTCGCGGGGCGACCGCCCTACCAGGAAACGAATCCGGCGGTCGCGGGGCGACCGCCCTACCGAAGGTGATTGCCAATTTCAAGCACTTGCTGTCTGCGCGTTATGGCCTCCGCTTCCAGCGCGATTTCTTCGACACGCGCCTGCGCGACGACGCGCATTTTGCCGAGGAATACGATTACATCCTCGGCAACCCCGTGCGCAAAGGTCTGTGCGCCACGCCGGAAGAATGGCCGCATTCGATTGCGTTCAGCCGCGCAGATGGTAGGGCGGTCGCCCCGCGACCGCCGTCAGCCGAAACAATGTCGGAAGAACGGAAAGCGATTTGAGGAACGATTGAGAGGAGAAACGATATGGAACAAAGTATAGTTGTGTACGAGTCGGACGCGAACCTCCGCTTACAGGTCAAGACGGATGGCGATACGGTGTGGCTCACGCAAGAGCAGATGTCGCTCCTGTTCGGGCGTGACCAGTCAGTGATCGCGCGTCATATCTCCAACATATTCAAGGAGGGAGAGCTTGCCCGGAATTCAGTTTATGCAAAATTTGCATATACTGCCTCTGACGGAAAGACATATCAGGTCGCATACTACAACCTTGACGTGGTGATTTCAGTTGGCTACCGCGTCAAGTCAATCCAGGGAACGCGTTTCCGCCAATGGGCGACGAGAATTCTGCGTGAGTTGCTGCTTCGCAGATACGAGGATGCTCGGCGAATCGACAAGATAGAGGCAAGGGTGGATGTCATCGAGCAGGACGTCAAGCAGATCAAGGGAGGAATGAATTATCTCGTGAAACAACTTTCAAAATCTCCACGGCCGCGTAAACGTCGCCCGATTGGTTTCAACGCCTAAAAATGTTACGATTGATTTAAAGGATTTGGCCATGAAAACCAATTACGTGTTGATAGATTTTGAGAACGTTGTACCCGATAATCTTGAGCTTCTCAATCAAGAGTGGATCAGGGTAAGGTTATTTGTCGGAAAGAATCAGACAAAATTGCCATTCCCCATGGTCAAGGCAATCCAAAAGCTCGGCTCGCGCGCTGAATATGTGGAGATGGCTGGCACGGGACACAACGCGCTCGATTTTCATATTGCGTTTTATATAGGGCGCATATCAGCAACGGACAAAGATGCGTATTTCCACATCGTTTCAAATGATACCGGTTTTGATCCACTTATAGCTCATTTGAAAAGCGAACACATCTTCGCCGATCGGGTGTCTAGTATTGGGGAAATTAGTGCGCTCGCGAAGGCAAACGCAGTGTCCAAATCGCCAGAAGAGAAGATTGATTTTGCCAAAGAACGTCTAGTTAAGCCGAATGCAACGCGGCCTCGAACGCGTAAGACGCTCACAAGCCATGTCGCCACGATGTTCCTTAAAACGCTTTCGGAAGAAGATGTGGATGCTATCGTCGAAGGACTGTTCAAGTGCGGATGCGTTCGTGAGGATGGAAAACGACTAGTATATTCTGATGAGTCAGAGTGAAAGATATCTGATGCCATACGATGATCCCATATTGAAGGAGTTGGGCGGCTATTTCAGGGCCGAGGAGCCGGGTGGCACGAACGCGCCGAGGCTTGGGCCGGACAAGGGCGGCCATTGGGAGGTTGTGAAGAAGTGAAACGCCCGCAGACAGATCTTATGAAAATGCAAAATCAAAACTACATGGCAAGACGCCGGTTCATCGGCGTGGCGGCCGGAGCCGTCGCGTCGGGAATCGCTCTTGCCGCAGAAGGAGAAAAAAAGATGAGTGAAATAAAACTTGAACCGCTTCCTTACGCGGAGGATGCCCTTGCGCCGGTCATTTCGGCAAGGACGATCTCGTTCCACTACGGGAAGCACCATGCGGGATACGTGAAGACGCTTAACGGACTTATCGCCGGAACGCAGCACGAGGGATGTTCCCTTGAGGAGATTGTCCGCTCAGCCGCCACACGAGGCGACACGGCGATTTTCAACAACGCGGCGCAGACATGGAACCACACGTTCTACTGGAACTCGCTCGCGCCGGCCGGGAAGGGCGGCGCGCCGTCTGCCGCGCTGCTTGCTGCGATCGAGGTCGCTTTTGGTTCGCTTGATGCATGTAAATCTGCGCTTGCCGATGCGTCCGTCAAGCGTTTCGGCAGTGGATGGGGGTGGCTTGTAGCCGAGGGCGAAAAGGTGTCCGTGGTGAGTACGCCCAACGCCGAAACGCCTATCACGCGACCTGGCGTGAAGCCGCTGCTCGTCGTCGACGTGTGGGAACACGCCTACTACCTCGACTGGCAGAACGTCCGCGCGGATTACGTAAAGGCGGTCGTCGGCGGACTCCTCAACTGGAACGCCGCCTCCAGCCGCTTCGCCCAGGCATGAACGGTTGCGCAGTGATGATACGGTTTCTTCAGGCAGTGTCGGCGTGGCTCGCGAAGTGGACGCCGCTCTTCATTTCCTGCGTGGCGGTGGGGACGTACTTCGTGCCGGATGCGTTCGGCTGGGTGCGCGGATACACGCAGACCGCCGTGCTGGGCGTCATCATGCTCACGATGGGCATGACGCTAAAGGGCGAGGACTTCCGCATCCTCGCGTCGCGTCCGCTGGACATGGTCGTGGGCGCGCTTGCGCAGTTCACGTTCATGCCGCTCATCGCGTGGTCGCTTGTCCGCCTCTTGGGTCTGCCGCGAGAGGTCGGCGTGGGTCTGATGCTCGTGGGCTGCTGTCCGGGCGGCGTCTCCTCGAACATCATGAGCTTCCTCTGCAAGGGCGACGTGGCGTTCTCCGTGGGAATGACTACTGTCTCCACGTTGGCCGCTCCGTTCATGACGCCGCTCCTGATGCTCTGGCTTGCGGGCGAGAGCGTGGATGTGGACGCCGTGGGGATGTTCAAGTCCATACTGCTCGTCACGATCATGCCGATCGCGTTGGGGTATGTGCTCAATGCGATGTTTGAACGCAGAAGCGGCTACCGCGAGGCAATGAAGATTATGCCGGGTGTGGCGGTTCTGGGGCTTGCGTGCATCGTGGGCGGGGTCGTCTCGGCGCACGGCGAGAGCATCGTGAAGTCTGGCGCGCTTATCTTCGTGGGCGTGTTTCTGCACAACTCGCTCGGCTATCTGTTCGGCTATCTGACTGGCGTTGTGGCGCACTTCACGAAGCCGAAGCGGCGCACGGTGTCGATAGAGGTGGGGATGCAGAACGCGGGGCTCGCCACGGTGCTTGCGGGCAAGCATTTCCCGACGATGCCCGAGGCGGCCGTGGCCTCGGCCGTGTCGTGTGTGTGGCATTCCGTCTCGGGCGCGCTTCTTGCTGGGGTGTTCTACGCGGCCGATGACGTCGCCCACCGCCTAAAACTTTATGCCGATGACGTAAAAAAGCGGAAATCGTGCGAAGGGTAGCTTTTGGCGGTTGTGAATAATCCTTGAATATGATATGATTGCGCTGTGTACAACTGTAGTCAGGTAAATTCTGCGCGCCGCGAAAGCGGTGCGCGCCGCGAAAGCGGTGCGCGCCGAAAAAAAGGAGTGCAGAATAATGAAGAAAAGTGCAATGTTGTGGATGGCGGGGATGATCTCCCTAGCCAGTTCCGCTTTCGATTCCGGCAGCTACGTGCAGAACGGGCTTGCCGTCCAGTTCGACGGTATCGACAACCAGGGGCAAGGCGTGCAGGACACCTCCGCAACATCGTGGGTTGACGTCAAGCGGCCGAGCGTCAAGCTGACGTTCACGCATGACTCCAAGGTGGAGGAAGGCTATGAGTGGACAGCGGCCGGCCTGAAGTTCTCCGCCCCTTCCAACGCATGCGAAGGTGACTATACGAGCCGTTATACCTTTTCGGGCGCGGCAAAGAGCTTCGAGTCTTTCGTGATCGCAGGCCCGTCCGGTAAATTCGCGTGGGGATTTTGGAGTCAATGGTATGGCGGTGTCAGGCCGGGCTTCTATTGCTTATCGACAGACATTCTCTACCTTTTTGAAGGAACCAACAGCGCGGGTAGCGTCGGCAGCGGCTTTTCGAATGTCACACCCAGCCTGCCCGGCCCCCATTATATGTGCGCCGCCGTGAATGACGAGGGAACCCAGGCGACTTTGATGTATGACGGAACGTCTTTTTCGAAGACATCGAGTTATATCGCATGGACGGCAATAGGCCGGAATTTCTGGGTGAACAAATGGGCAAACGGTCCCCTGTATTTCGGGACAGATACGACTTACTGCGCATTTCGCGTATATGATCGCTGCCTTACCGCAGACGAAATCGCAGTCAACCGGGCAATCGACAGAATCCGCTTCGAATCGGCATCGCCTTCGTCGGTGGATCTGCCTCCCAGATACAAGATAGAGGATGGCGCGATCCAGTTCGAGATCGTGGCCAAGAGCGATGTCGGCGGCCAAGTGAAGTTGGACGGCGGCGATGCGGCGGAGCTCTGCGGCAAGTGGTTCTCGTTCGCCGGCGGCACGAACGGCGAAGCTTCCGTGTCATTGACGGCCGTGCCGTCCCCCGGCGCGACGTTTGACCGCTGGACGGGCGATTTGGACGCGATTTCCTCGGGATCGGCGACGGACGCGAGCATCACGGTCGCGACGAACCGCGCCGCCTTGCTGACGGCGACTTTCACCTACGAACCTGTTACGGCCGAGTGGACGGGCGGGGGCGAGACGACTTCCGTGGCGGACGGGCGGAACTGGGCAGGCGGGAATGCGCCCGATCTCGTCTCGGGGATAACGTCAGTGCGGGTGACGGGCGGCTCGGGAATGACGCTGGCGCAGTCTTCCCGCATCAAGAAGCTGACGGTCGAATTGCCATCCATGGCCGCGCCGTTTGTGATCGACGGCGCGAGCGGCACGACGCTCCGCATCGGAGAAGGGGGTATCGAGGACGACGCGGCAGTTGGAATCGAAAGAACCGTGTCCGTGCGCATACCGCTCATGCTGAAGGAGTCATGCCAGTTCGTCATGAACGGCACGGAGACGAACGTCTGGGAATTCGCCGGGATTTCCGTTGAAGAGGAGGTTGCCGTCGCGAAGACGGGCAAAGCGCTCGTGCGATTCGTCGGCGATTCGGAGATAAACGGCGAATTGACGTTCGGCAAGGAGTACACGTACCGTGCGGGGGCGGTCGATGTTCTGGGATGTGAGATTTCCGGAAAGGGGACGTTCAAGCTGGACGAAGTCGGGCTTTGGATGAGCAACGCGACGATTTCGGTGGCCAATTCCCAGATCGCCCAGAAGTCGTCCGGGTACGGACGTTACCAGATATTGAACACGTTTCCGCATTCGACGAACACGTTCCACGGAGCTTTGAGCACAAGCGGCAATAATGTCCGTGCGACATTCGCGTCTTACAGCAAGACGGTCTTCAACGAAATCGACATCGCCAACAAATGGTTCCCGGTCACCGTGCCCGCCTACGGCGCCATCGTATTCAACAAGCCGTTTTCGACAACCGGGCAGACCGGATTCAGCGACGTGAGCGACTCTGCCTACGGCGCTCCTGTCGAGATATTCTACAACGCTTCTGGAAACTACGCCGCCGTCGTCGGATACTATTACAACACGCACGCCTACTGGAACGCGGAGCGGGCATTCGACAGCTCCTCCATGAAATTGACGTTGCGGCAACGTTCGGATTCCGTGCAGCCGGTCGTCGATCTTTGCGGCCACACGCACCGCATCGGACAGACTGCGCCCATCCAGTACAACGGCGGCAAGATCCATTCCGATGCGCCGGGGACGCTGGAAATCGGAAACAGTTCGGACTCGGATGTGGGCTATGCCTTCACGGGAGCGGCGGGGTTGAAGAAGCTGGGAACGTGTACGCTCACGATCTCCAACGTCGTCAACACCACGACGGGCGTTCTCGAAGTCGCGGAGGGCTCGCTCAGGTTCTGGAACGATTCCTCTAGCGCATGCAGCTGGACGAACGGGACGAAGGTTGTCGTGTCGGGCGGGACGCTGTGCCTCGACACGGCGCAGCGTCTCAACCCCAAGGCCGACTACTACGTTTCCGGGGGGCACATCGACATACCTGGCGGCGTCGTCGTCAAAGGCGGCGATTTGTACGTCCCGGACGGCATGGGAGGCTGGAAGATGCGCGGTGGTGCCGTGTACACGCGCGGGAACTGCGATTTCGTTTCCGGCGACGGCTCGATCGTTCTTGGAAAACCAGGTTTCTTCATTCTTGTAAAATAACAGATTTCCTGTATTCGATTTATGGCTAAAATCATATTCTGCATTGTCGCCCTCCTTTGCGCCGTCGAGGTGCATGCGGGGGCGGGATTGGACGTGTATGTGTCCCCTGCGGGAGACGATTCGGCAGACGGCACGCGCGAAAGACCGTTGAAGACGCCGTCCGGTGCCGCCGCTGCCGTGCGGAAGTTGAGGGCTGGAGGGGACGGCAGGTCGTCCCTTCCCGTGACGGTCGTCTTCATGGACGGCACGTACCGCGTGTCCTCGCCGGTTGAACTGGGCCGGAAAGACTCGGGCGTGGCCGGGCAGCCTGTCGTGTGGCGAGCGGAACACCGAGGACGGGCGGTATTCTCCGGCGCGGCGAATCTTGATTGGTGGCCGGACGGAAAGTTCCTTACGGCGACGATTGGCGGGACGAACGAGATTCCTGGTTTCCTGCACGGGAGCACCGGCGGCTGGTACGGCAAGCATTCCCTTCCGGACAGGTCGTACATGCTCTTTGGAGCCGATGGCGACAGGCTGCCCCTCTCGCGCTGGCCGAACAGGGGCTATGCCAAGACGGGGGCGATCATCGGCGGGGACGTGAAGCCCGACTGCGCCGGCGCGCATTACCTGAGCGGCGTGTTCAAGTTCGACAACGAGAGAATGCGCGCGTGGAAGGGCGAGAAGGATCTTTGGGCCTACGGGTTGTGGTGGGTCGAGTGGGCGGATACGACGGTGCGGGTGAAGAGCGTAGATCCAGATCAGGGCGTCATGGCCGTCGACAACACGTACGTCCCCTATGGATTCGCGCCCGGCGGGAAATTCCGCGTACTCAACGCCGTCTCCGAGATTGACGAGCCGGGGGAATGGGCGCTTGACCGCGCCGGGCGCCGGATCGTGCTTCTGCCGAAGGGCGACGGCGCCGCGAAGCTGGCGGAAGGCATCGGCTTTGTTGCGGCCGACAGGCTTGTGCATTTCGTCTTCGACGGGCTGGTGTTCGAATACTGCCGTGGCGACGCGGTGTCGTTCTCGAACTGCCGCGGCGTGGACGTAAGGGCGTGCGTATTCCGGCATACGGGCGGATGGGCCGTTAGGACGAAGTACTGCCGGGAGATGTCCGTGCACGGATGCGATATGTACGATCTCGGGGAAGGTGGCGTGGAGCTGCACGGAGGCGATCCCGCGAAGCTGGAGCCGGGGCTTCTTGTGGCGGACAACAACCACATACACCATTACGGGCAGGTGTCGCCCAACTACAAGCCTGGCGTCCAGCTTCGCGGCGTGGGCAACAGGGCAACGCACAATCTCATACACCATTCGGCCCACCAGGCGATCGCCTTCGCCGGCAACGACCACTACATCGGGTTCAACGTGTGCCACGACTGCTGCATGTACAACAACGACGCGGGGACGATATACTGCTGCCAGCGGGACTGGACGAAGCGCGGCACGACGATCGAGCACAACATCATACACATGACGGGCAAGCAGCCGCGCTCCACGCATACGGAGGCGATATACCTGGACGACGCCTCGAGCGGCAATATCGTGCGCTGGAACTTCATCAACCGCGCGACGCAGGGCGTGTACATCGGCGGCGGCAACGACAACGGTGTCTACGGAAATGTGATCGTGAACGCCAACATCGCGGTCGGTCACGGAAGCCGTGGCATCAACACCGCTTGGAAGGGATACGTGAAGCCCGGCCGGGAGGGGAAGCTCTACAAGCGCCTCACGTCCAACAAGGCGGCGATGAACGACCCGCTCTGGCGCCGCAAATATCCGCTGATGCTCAAGGTGCTGGAGTTCGAGGATCCGATACGCGCTTACGACGCGCTGTGGAACCGCGTCACGAACAATGTCTTCGCCGGGTCCGGCCCGATCAAGAAGGACGACTGGGACCGCGTGAAGGATTCCGCGACGGTTGATGACAACTATTCGTGCGACGGAGATCCTGGATTTGTGGACTACCGCGGATTCAATTGGAATTTCCGTCCGGGGACGGAAGGTGCGCGGCGGTTGCAGGCGCAGCTCCGTTTTGACGAGATCGGCCTCTACGCCTCGCCGCACCGCGCTTCGCCGCCCGTCAAGTTCGGCGACGGCGTCACGCCGCCCCGCGACTTCGGAACCGAAGGAGAGATGCCGAGCGCTTCCGTCATGGTCTCGTTAACGGAAGACCGTCTTCCTGAGGGCGTGGAAGGCCTTGCCGTGGATCTTGAAATGTGTACCTTGCCCGACTGGGCCAAGAAACGCACCGTCAGCCTGACCGGCCCGGAAGCCGAGATGGATTTCTGGGAGGAAAGGAATTTTTCGTTCACGCCTGCATTCGACTGCGACGCCTATCTCGTGCTGATGGGGGGCAGAGGGGACAAGACGTTCTACGACGATGTCCGCGTGGAAGGCGCGGAGCTGAAGGACGGCTCATTCGAAGAGGGAATGAAGCACTGGAACCTCGTCAAATGGGGCGAGCCCAAAATGCCTTTTGGCGTGATCGGGCCGTTCTATGGAATATCGCCTGCGGACGGATGCAAGATGGCCGCCGTGAACTTCGCCTGCCGTCTCAGGCAGAAAATGCATCTGAAGAAGGGCGTACGCGTGACGGTGCGCTTCAAGTGCCGCGCCGGCCTGCCGGCAAACGCATCTGCGAAAGACGCCGCGACCGCGGCCGCGATTTCCTTCGATTTCACGAAGGCCGCCGGTGACGTGCCGCTTGTCTATGGAATCTCCAGGCCGCCGTTCGCGACGTACGACAATTGGTCGCTGGGGCCGGAGCTCCGGAAGGCCAACGTGCCGTATCTGCTCATGCACAACGTGGGCGGGGCCTACGGCGCCGGTGCGTTTGCGGACATATCGAACTTGTTCCCGGACTTCGCCGCCGACGAGAATGCCCCGGAGTCGTATGACTTCACGGTGACCGACAACCTGCTCCAGCAGATGATCCGTTCAAAGCTCGCGCCCATCTTCCGGCTGGGGGAAAGCGAGGAGGAGATGGCGTCCCTGCGCCGTTTCCGCACGAATCCACCGTCCGATCCCGCGAAGTGGGCGCGAATCTGCGAGCATGTGATCCGGCATTACAACGAGGGGTGGAACAACGGCTTCAGATACGACATAGAGTACTGGCCCATCTGGTATGCGCCGGAGCGGTCTACGTGTTGGGGCGGTTCGCAGGAGCAGTTCCGCGACTTCTACCGCACGGCGGCGACGTATCTCAAATCCCGGTTTCCTAAGCTCAAGATCGGAGGGCCGGCGATCGTGAAGGGTGCGCCGCTCGACTTTTACATGTTCGAGGCGTCCGGAGACCACAAGACCGTCGTGCGGCGCTGCGAGAAGGCAAAGGCGGAGTTGGCTGCGGCCGGGTTCGCGCAGGCCGAGATTCTGCCGGTCGTCCAGCCCGCCGCAGCCCCGCGCACCGTGGAATGCGCGGCCGAGGTCGCGGCCAACCTCGCCTATCTGGCGCATGCCGGCGCAAAGGCGGCGGTCACGGGCGAGCGCGACTGCGCCGCGCCTAATTTCAACCTTTTCATGAATCCGCTCACGCAGTCTTTGGAAAAGCCGTTCCGGTCTCTCCTCGCGTTCGACAAGATATACGCGTTCCGCCAGCTTGCGTCGTTCACGAAAACCCCGGTTGACTGCGATCTCGCGGTGGCGGCGGTCCGCGACGATTACGGCGCAGCCGCCGCGCTCATAGTCAACGACTCGCCTGTCGCGAAGCCGCTGGCGCTCGACACGCCGGGCTACCGGACGACCGAATGCCTGGCGTTGGACGCAACGAACGATCTCGCGCGGATCGACCTGCCTGCGGAAATCGCGGCGTACCAGACGCTTGTCGTATATTTCAAGAAGCTCGATGCGCCATGCGCGCCGCCCCTCGAGAAGGCAGATGGCTTTGCAATAGACTTTTCGCGCGGAACGGGCCGCGTCAAGCCCGTGCACGGAGCGGGCCAGGCTCCGCTCGTGGGCTTCGACCAGTCTCTCCTGCGCTACTACGGCGAGGCGGGAATCCCGCTTTCGCGCTTTCACGACACGGGCGGTGTCCAGGGACGATGCGTGTTTGCGGACATCTCGAACGTGTTCCCTGATTTCGGCGCCGACGAGAACGATCCGAAGAGCTATTCCTTCGAGTTCACCGACCGGCTTGTGCGCGACCTGTTGGCGAACGGAACAAAGATATACTACCGCCTCGGGGAGACGATTGAAACGCGTAGCTTCTACCGCCGGTACCGCACATTCCCGCCTGCCGATTTCGCGAAGTGGGCGCGCGTCTGCGAACACGTCGTCCGCCACTACAACGAGGGCTGGGCGAACGGGTTCAGCAACGCCATCGAGTACGTGGAGATATGGAACGAGCCGGACGGGACGGAGAAGCCCATGTACAACGGCCTCTGGTACGGAACGTTCGAGAGTTTCCTCGACCTGTACGGGACAGTCGCCAAGCACTTGAAGGCCAGATTTCCCAGTCTCAAAGTGGGCGGTTACGGATCGACGGGCTTCGGCGGCGCGTTTGCCGGGCAACCAAGCGACAGAGGCCGGTATCTGCTGAAATGCTTCTATGCGTTCGTGAAATACGTCAAGGAAAATCGCGTGCCCGTCGATTTCTTCTCGTACCATTGCTATGGCAACGCCGATTCGCAGGATCCCATCATGCGCTTTGTGAGGCGGGAGCTCGATTCGGCTGGGCTGGCCGATGTCAAGATCCACAACACCGAATGGAAGTCTGGCTGGGGGCTGGGGTCATCGTTCCAGGCTGCCGCCACCGCGGCGTCCCTCGTGGCCTTCCAGAACGGGCCTCTGGACGTGGCAACCATCTATGACGGCAGATGCGGCCCCAGTCAATATTCGCCGCTGTTCAACCCGGACACGCTCAAGCCGCACAAGGCATATTACGCATTCAAGATGTTCAACGAGCTCTACAAGGACGGGTTCGCCGTAAAGACTTCCGCAGACGCGACGTCGGGGCTTCGCCTTGCCGCCGCACATGACGGGAAAGGGCGGGGACACGCTCTTTTCGTGAATTGCGGCAAGAAGGCAGTGCCGCTTGCCTTTTCGGTGACGCCCGGATGGCGGGCCGTTTCCTGCAGGGCGCTCGACGACGCGCATGACGACGAATCCGTCCCCCTGCCCGCAGCCCTCAAGCCCGGCCAGGTGCTCCTGGTGGTCTTCGAAAAAGGCGAGGTCGGCAGCACGCCTCCCCGGCTTGAGCGATTCTGGGCGGAGAACATGGGCCGCACTCTCGACCGTCTGCCCGTCGCCGTGTCGCCGCTCAACGCGTTTCTCAGTTTTTCCACGTACGACTATACGAACGCCGCACCGTTTTCAACGTCCGCCAAGATGCTTGATTTCCTCGGCCGGGAGACTGGCGTGAACTTCCTCACGCAGACGCTTCGCTGCGTGCCCGATCTTTCCGACAAGGAGACGGAGGAAGCGGCGCGGCAGGTTTTCGAGCGCGCGCACAGGCACGGAATCCAGGTGGGCATGGACTTGGACGTGCGCATCGCGCGCTTCGAATTCCTGCGGCGCTGGCCGGACGATGCGCAGGAGAAGCTCGTGGTGGACAGGTGTGCGGCCACAAACGGCGCGGCCGCCGTCTCCATTCCCTGGGTGCTCCACCGCGACCACATGTGCTACGGCGCGAGGGCGTGCTACGATGCGAGCGAGTCGCGCGTCGTGAAGGCGTTTGCGTGCAGATTCGGCGATGACGGCTCCCTTGACCCGTCCACGCGGCGGCCGGTCCAGGTCGAGGCCACGTGCGGCACCAACGGCGTGGTCGCCTCCGCCACGGGGCTTGCCCCGGGCGAGACGCTTGTCGTCCTTGCCGGATTCAAGATGCTCTCGGCCGACGTTTTCTCGCCGAACCTGATCCCGTTCGTGCATGAGCTGATGGCGCGCTACAAGGCGCTCGGCGCCGATTCGGCGATGCACGACGAATGGGGCTTTCCACCCACGAAGGACGACATGAAGCAGCATCGGGCGGTCTGGCATTCCCGGCGCTTCGCCGCCGCCTACGCGAAGGCCGGCGTCGGGCGCGATCTTGCCGAGGATTGCATTCTCTTCGCCTGGCCGCAGAAGGGGCGCGAGCGCGAGCGTTCGGAGGCGATCGATCTCTACAACAGGCTCGTGTACGAGCGCAATGCGGAGATAGAGCACGACTTCTACGTCGAGACGAAGAGGCTGTTCGGGCAGGACGCATACGTGACGAAGCATCCCACCTGGGCGTCAAATCCGTCTCCTTCCGAATACTACCACAACGGTCTCGACTGGTGGGCGGCCACGCGCGACTTCGCGCAGGGCGACGAGTCGGCGCAGGTGTCCCATCTCGGCGGCATGGCCAAGAAATTCGGCGGGGCGTTCTGGTTGAACGAGGGATACGGGGCCAGCCCCCAGCATTATGCGTACACAATCTGGCGGTACGCCCTCGCGGGAGGACGCATGGTCTACCACGGCATATACGGAACGAAGAGCCCGCGTTACAGCGTTTCGTCGCCCGATGCCGCATTCAGGCGACAGGCGGACATCTGGCTGCAGTACGGGTTTCGCACGGGGCAGCAGCGCATCAACCTGCTCGACGCCGTCTCGGACGGTCAGCTCGACGCGCCGGTCGTACTCGTCTTCGGGCACTACCGCGTCATGAACTGGGCGGACAAGGCATACAACGACTGGGGGCGGGAGATCGACCACGCGCTTGGCGCGAAGGGATACTACTGCGACTCCTTCCCGTCCACGGAAATTCCCTTGGGGACGTTTTGCATCGATGCCGACGGCTATGTGCGCGTGGGACGTCAGCGCTATGCGGCACTTGTGCTCCACAACGTCTCCGACTCGGACAGGGAGGCGTGGCGGAAGATCGCGGACGGGAAGAAGCTTGCGACGCGTGTGTTCGACGCCTCATCCGCCGAGGAGGTCGCGGCGTACCTTGATTCGGTCAAGGCCGTGAAGCAGACACCGTTTTCGCCATACGGTCTTACGTGCAATTGGTGGGACAGCAACAGGTTGCCTTATCCCGACGGGACGATTACGCTCAACGACGGAACGGTCGTGCGTATGCGCGGGTGCGGTCCGAACGTGGAGGGCAACACGATTGTCGGCACGCTCGTGACGCCTCGCGGGAAGGCGAGTTTCGACGCTCTTGGCCTTTGCGCCGTGCGTTTCGACGAACACGGCAAGCTGGAGGCTGCCGCCGGGTGCATCAAGCGCCTTGCTGCCGGCGATTTCAGGTTTGAATACAAGGACGGCATAGACGTTGCGCTTCTCAAGATCAACGGCGTCTGGAACGGCATCCTTGTGGTGAACGACGTCTCGGAGCCCGTGCCTCCCCGTCTGCTCGCCATAACGGATCGTTGGATACGCCTGCGCGGATGGCGGGGCTTGTGATGGCCTACGCTCGGCGGACGCCGGGACGAATCGCGGAATCGCGGCGGCTACCGATTCCGAAAATATGATATAATATCTCTCTTTCCGCAGAAGAGGGAATGAATTGAAATACCGCACCAATAGGATGATGACCGCCTTCGTCGCCGCATTCGCGGCGGCGTGCGTCGCGTATGCCGCAAAGCCGGCAGATGCCGTCGAGCGCTTGCTGAACTCGCGGGCGTCCGGTTCGCGCAGGGCGTATATGGCAGCCGCCGAGGAGGTTGCGGCGGCCGCAAAATCCGGTGCGCCGCTTCAGCGCTACGTTCTGGCGATAGTCTCGCGCGATGAAGATGCTCCGCCTGCCGCCAAGCTCGATCCTTCAACGCGAGAAAAATGGATTTCCGAATCGCGCGAGCTTTTCCGCAAGGTCGGCGATCGTACGGACAATCCGCTCGTATGGTACCTTCTCGCAATTGACAGGGCCGACACGAATCTTCTGCGCGTGGCCGCCGAGAAGGGCAACGTGCAGGCGCTGAACGCCTGGGGCAATCTCCAGCTCGACTTCGGCGTCAACGCCGTAAACACGAATGAGGCCGCACGTTGCCGCAATCGTGCGGTTTCGCTTTTCCGCAAGGCTGCGGGCATGGGAGATGCAAATGGCCTTTACAACCTGGGCATGTGCTATGCGCGCGGCCTCGGCGAGAAGCGTGACGACACCAGCGCCTTTCTCTGCTTCCGCTCCGCCGCCGAGAAGGGACATCCCGCCGCAATGAACTCGTTCGGCTGGTTCCTGCGCGAAGGCCGAATTGGCGCGCCTGATCCGGAATTCGCCGTGAAGTGGTTCGAGAAGGCCTCTGACCTTGGCGAACCGACCGCCACGTTCAATCTCGCCCTTGCGCACTTGCGCGGAGAAGGCGTCCCAAAGGATGAAACAAAGGCGATGGCTTTCATGAAGGAAGCGGCCGAGAGCGGATCGCCAGAGGCGATGGACGCCTGGGGCGTTGCGCTCATGCGGGGAGATGGCGTGGAGATGGACAAGGCCGCAGCCGTCCGCTGGTTCCGCAAATCGGCCACAGAGGGCTATCCGCCGGCCATGGAGAATCTTGTTCAATGCTACGACAACGGCTGGGGCGTTCCTGCCGATGCCGCGCTCGCTCTTAAATGGAAGATGCGCTCGCGCGCCGCGCGCGGCGACGCTGCGGCGGCTACTTGGCTGAAGCAGAACAATTTCGATTGACGGAGAAGACATGAAGGAAAAAAAGAAGAATACAGGAGCTCAGGCCCTGGTGGACGCCCTCGCACGGGCCGGCACGGAAGTGCTTTTCGGCTATCCGGGCGGTTCTGTGCTGGACATCTTCGACTGCCTGCCCTCTGCCCCGTTCCACTTCATTCTCGGACGGCATGAGCAGGGATGCGTCCACATGGCCGACGGCTATGCGCGCGCCACAGGCAAGCCCGGCGTATGTCTCGTCACTTCCGGACCTGGCGCCACCAATACCATCACCGGCCTCGCGACGGCCAACATGGACGGCTCTCCCATCGTGTGCATCACGGGCCAGGTCCCAATGAGCCAGATCGGCACTGACGCCTTTCAGGAGGCGGACATGAACGGCATCTGCCGTGCCGTGACAAAGCACAGTTTTCTGGTGCAGAGCGCCGATGAACTGCCGGAGATCGTCGCGGAGGCGTTCTACATCGCCACCCACGGCAAGCCGGGGCCTGTCGTAATAGACGTTCCGAAGAATGTCCAGCGTGCAATCACCACTGCCGAATACCCTGAGCGCGTGTCGCTGCGCGCATACCATCCGGAGGCATATGCGACGCCGAGCCAGGTTTCGCGCCTCGCGAAGCTCATAAACGAATCGAAGCGGCCCGTGATATACGCGGGCGGCGGAGTGATCGCCGCCGGCGCGACGAAGGACGTGGCGCGCCTCGCGCGCAAGGCGCAGATACCCGTTGCCACCACGCTCATGGGGCTTGGCTCCTTCCCCGAGACAGACCCGCTGTCCCTGCGCATGGCCGGCATGCATGGTCTTGCCGCCGCGAACTACGCGATCAACGAAGCCGATCTCATCATCGCTCTTGGAGTGCGCTTCAGCGATCGCGTCACCGGCAAGCTCTCCGCATACGCGAAGAGGGCGAAGATCGTTCATGTCGATGTGGATCCGTCATCGATCCGCAAGAATGTGTCTGTGGATCTCGGCATAGTGGCCGATGTCAAAGACCTTCTCACCACGGTTTCCTCTCGCGTGAAGCAGGCAGACCATTCGGCGTGGCTCGAGAAGATAGACGGATGGAAGAAGGAACGCCCGATTTCCTACAAGCCGCGCGATCCTGCGGTTATCATGCCCCAGAGCGTCATTGAGGCGATAGACCGCGCATCAAAGGGCGAAGCGATAATCGTCACGGACGTCGGGCAGCACCAGATGTGGTGCGCGCAGTTCTTCCGCCACACCCATTCCCGCCATTTTCTCTCCTCCGGCGGCATGGGAACAATGGGCTTCGGCATACCCGCCGCGATAGGCGCCGCGCTGGGCAAGCCCGACCACAAGGTCGTGGCCGTGTGCGGCGACGGTGGAGCGCAGATGACGTTCGAGGAGCTTGTAGTGGCCGTCGAGCACAAAATTCCGGTGACGTTCGTGGTCATCAACAACGCCTGCCTGGGAATGGTGCGGCAGTGGCAGGAGCTCTTCTACAAGAAGAACTATGCGGATTCCATACTCTCCGTGAAGGGGCGTTGCGCCAATGAACGGCTAGACCAGGATCTGGCCTATGACTATCTTCCCGATCTCGTGAAACTTGCCCAGGCGCATGGCGCCGAGTCGTACCGGGTGATAGATCCCGCAAAGCTTGAACCTACGATCCGCAAGGCGATACGTTCGTCCAAGACGACGTTCGTGGAGGTCATTGTCGATCCGCGCGTGAATGTCTACCCGATGCAGCCGGGCGGCCAGGGCGTCGACGGCATGATCTTCGGATAGGCAAGGGTGCTTTCTTGCAACTTCGCGTCCGATATGGTAAACTCTTCGCGTCTTCTCATTTCCATCTCTAGCAAAAGGAAAAAACAATGGCAGTAACAGAAACAACAACGGAATCTTGGGGGTCTCGCCTAGGCGGCTCCATCAGAGGAATCCTCTTCGGCATCGCAATGTTCATAGCGGGATTCCCTCTCCTGTTCTGGAACGAAGGCGACGCGGTTAAAACCGCCAAGGCCATCGATGAGGGCGAGGGCGCATGCGTGTCGCTCGATTCCAACGCGAAAGTCGATCCTGAGATGAACGGCAAGCTCGTTCACCTCACCGGCAAGGCGGACACCAAGGATGTCCTGACGATCGACACGTTCGGCGTGTCCGAAACCGCCATCTGCCTGAAAAGCGAAGTGGAGATGTACCAGTGGATCGAAGAGTCGCGCACCTCCGAAAAGAAAAAGCTCGGCGGCAGCGTGGAGAAGACCACGACGTACACGTACAAGCAGGACTGGGCTTCGGACGCAGTGGACTCGAGCAGATTCAAGGAGGCGGGCCACGACAACCCCGCCGCGATCGAATTCCCGTCAGAGAAGAAGTACGCCGCCAACGTCTCGTTCGGCGCGTTCCGCCTGAACGAGGACCAGATAAAGAACATCGGAGCTTCGCAGGCGTATGCCTTCCCCACAAGTTTCGTGTGCAAGATTCCGCGCGTGAAGGTGCAGGGCAGCACCATATACGTTCCCAACGCCGCCACCCGCAACAACGAGAAGAACGACCGCGACGTCGTCGCAATGCCGCGCGTAGGCGATATGCGCGTCACCTTCAAGGTGATCTATCCGCACGACATCTCGCTAATCGCGAAGCAGAACGGCGACACTTTCGTGAAGTACACGGCGAAGAACGGCAAGAAGCTCAGCTATCTCAGGGACGGCATCGAAGACGCCGCCTCCATGTTTGCCTCTGCGCGCAGAAACAATACGATCATGACGTGGCTGTTCCGTCTCTTCGGGTTCCTGCTCATGTATTTCGGCATCGGCGCAATACTTAAGCCGCTTAGCGTGCTTGCGGACGTACTGCCGATTCTTGGCGACATCGTGGGCATAGGAACCAGTCTCGTGGCGGGCGTCGTGGCGTTCGTGTGCGCGCTCGCAACGATTGCCGTGGCGTGGATATTCTATCGTCCTGTCCTCGGCATACTCCTTCTTGTCGCCGCCGGAGCGCTCGTGTTCTGGCTCGTCAGCAAGCGCAAGAAGTCCAAATCTTCGGATTCCCAGTCATGAAACCGCAGACAGAACGCCTCTTTTCGCTCGATCTGCTTCGCGGACTCGACATGTTCCTCCTCACAGTCGTGGGAGGATTCGTCAGCGCCCTTGACGCCACGTTTCATCTCCCGAAATGCGTGACGGAGCAGTTCGGGCACAACTGGGGCGGTTTTACGCTATGGGACATAATCATGCCGCTCTTCATATTCATGTGCGGAGCGGCCGTGCCTTTTGCGCTTGGGCGTCGCCTTGGCCCCGATGGCCGCCCGACGATCGCCTATTGGCGCCATGTGATCTTTCGCGTTGCGGTTTTGTGGGTGTTGGGCATGATGGCGCAGGGGCGCCTATTCACGCTTGACTTCACGGTGATAAGCCCGTTCAACAACACGCTCCAGTCGATTGCGTCCGGCTACTTGATCGCCGCCATTGTGTTCGCGCTGCCGTGGCGCAGGGTGCAGATCGCCGCTCCGATAGTCTTGGCGCTCGTGTATGCCGTGCTCATGCATTTCCTCGGCGACTACACCAAGGAAGGCAATTTCGCGCGGACTGTCGATCAATGGGTCGTGTCGCACATCATGCCGGCGGGGAACCGTGCGTTTGAGCTTGAGACGAGGGGCGGATACACGTGGTGGCTTACGATTCTCATGTTCGGCGCGATGACGCTTTGCGGCATGGAGACCACGCGCATACTCACTTCCCAATGGGACAAGATGAAGCGCTTTGCGATCCTCGCCGGGCTCGGCGGCGCGCTTCTTGCCGTAGGCTGGGTTTCCGTTCTGTGGATTCCGTGCATCAAGCAGTTCTTCACATTCTCGTTCACCGCGCAGGCGATGGGATGGTGTTGCCTGGCGCTCGCGATTTTGTTCTACGTCACGGACATCCGCATGTGGCGCCGTGGAATGTGGATATTCATCTTGTTCGGCCAGTGCGCTCTCTTGGCATATATGGCGAAGTCGATCTTCGGCGTTGTCCTGACCGCTTTTGCGAACCATGTGACGCAGGGTGTCCCGCACGCCTTCGGCGCCGGTGCCAAGCCGCTTCTTTCATGGCTCGCCGCATCGGCGCTGCTCGTCGCCATTCTGGTCGTCTGGCGCAGGGCCAAGAAGCGTTTGGGCTGATTGACATGAAAAAGATTCTCCGCGATGGTGTCATCGCAGTTTTCGCCGCTTCGCTCATCGTCACAGTCCTAGCGGTGCATGCCGTGCCTGATCCCGAGGCCGTCTTCCGCAATCCGCCGCAGAGCGCCAAGACTGGCGTGTGGTGGCACTGGATGGGCTGCAACGTGACGAAGGAGGGTATCGTCAAGGACCTCGACTGGTTCAAGAAAGTCGGCATCGGCGCCGCGACGATATTCGGCATGGCGGACGTCTGCTCGCCGTGGGCTACGAAGATCAAGAACAGTCCCACGGACGGTTTGGTCGCGTTCACGCCGGAATGGTGGGGACTCGTGCGCTTCGCCTGCGAGGAGGCGGAGAGGCGTGGCATAGAGATCGGCGTCCACAACTGCCCTGGCTACACCTCGACGGGCGGACCGTGGATCCCGCCGCGCCTCGCGATGCGCGAGCTCGTATTCAACGTCACGAACGCCGAGGCGCAGATCTCGCTCTCCGCCCATGCGGCGTTTCCCGTTCAGGACGGCGTTACGGGGGAATTCAAGAAACCCGACATCCCGAGCCGTCGCACGGATCTTCAGGAAATCGCCGTCGTGGAGGGCATACGCGTCCAGCATATCCCGATGGGCTCCTTCACGCAGCCCAACCAGTGGGAGACGTTCGGCCTTGAGTGCGACAAGATGAACCCGGAGGCGGTGGCATTCCACCTCGACCGCGTCCTTGGCGACATGAGAAGATACGTCGGCGACCAGGTTGGAAGGGGACTCAAATTCGTCCTGCTCGATTCGTACGAGGCCGGTAGTCCCAGCTGGACGCCCAACATGCGCGCCGAGTTCAAGGCGCGGCGCGGATACGATCCGTTGCCGTATTTGCCGATTCTCGGAGGGTTCAAGGTGTCCGTCGCGAAGGACAAGGCGGCTGAGAAGAAGTTCCGCGACGACTACGCCCGTACAATCAAGGATTTGTACCGCGATGTCCTGTTCAAGATGATGCACGAGAAGCTTGCGGCGGCAGGCCTTGAATTCGCCTGCGAACCGTACACGGGACCGTTCGACAGCCGCGAATGCGCAGCGTACGTTGATCGACTGATGACCGAGTTCTGGTATCATCCGCAACTCGATCGCAAGGGCCCCGGTTCGCTCGGATGGAACTCATGGACAGGTCCGGGCGGCAGACGCCACAACGTCATCGAGGCGGAGGCTTTCACGGCCGGTCCGCCGTCGTGCAACTGGAACGAGACGCCGTATTTCCTGAAGGCCGCGGCGGACACGCAGTTCGCCCGGGGCGTGAACCGCATGACGCTTCACTCGTGTCCGCTCCAGCCTTGGGGCGATGATGTCCTCCCCGGCAAGGTGATGGGACGCTGGGGCACGCACTTCGGGCGCACCCAGACGTGGGCGATGAGCGGCGGGGGCTGGTTCACGTACCTCAACCGCTGCCAGGCGCTTCTCCGGTGGGGCGAGCCCAGTCGTGCGAAAATCGACGGCGTCGACATCTCCCCTCGAGGTACGCCCATCACCGCCCACGCACGCGAGGCGGACGGCAATCTGGTGTTCTTCGTGGTGAACCACTCCAATCATTCGGTCTCCATGAACATGCGTCTGCCAGACGTCGGCAAGGATGCGGAGTGGTTCGATCCGGTCACGGGGTGCATCGCCCCGCTTGTGGTCGTGGACAGATGCGCTGTCATCCAGCTCGCGCCGTGCGGCAGCGGATTCCTTGTCTTGCGCAGGCCCGCCGGCTCGCTTGCGCCGAATATGGACAGCGTCTACCACCAGCGGCTCGCCAAGCCGTTCAAGGCCGGCGGCACTGGCGATGAGCTCAGTCTTGCGGGTCCCTGGCACGTGACTTTCGGCGGGAAGACGGTGGAGATGGCGGCGCTATGCGACTGGACAGTCCACGCGGATCCTGAAGTGAAGTATTTCAGCGGCACGGCAGTCTATCGTACGAGTTTTACGGTCGAACGTCGGCCGTCGCCTTCCGGTTTCGCTGTCTTGTCGCTTGGAAACTGCAACGGGCAGGTCGCGAAGGTCGTCCTCAACGGCAAGGCGTTCAAGCCGGTGTGGTGCGAGCCGTACGAGGTTCGTCTTGCTGAAGGCGACTTGAAGGAGGGTGGGAACACGCTGGAAATCGAGTTCACGAACGTGTGGGCGAACAGGCTCATCGGTGACGAGCAGGAGCCGCCAGACTGTGCGTTCGTGAAGGCGCCCTTTCCCGGAGGATGGTATCTTGAAGAGTTCCCGGACTGGTTCAAGAATGGAATGTCGGCGCGTCCGTCGAGGGGGCGCAGGTGCTTCACCGACTGGAACTACTTCACGAAAGATTCCAGGCTCACGCCTTCCGGGCTGCTCGGGCCAGTGGTGTTGCATTTGCCAACCTGCCGCTTTTTTGATAAAATATCCCCCAATTTTTCCAACCGAAAGGCAGATTGATGAAAGTCGAGAAAAAAGAAAAGTCTCCCTGTGTCGTTGAATTGTCCGTGAATGCGGACGCGGAGGAGATCAAGGCTGATTATAAAAAGGTCTTTGATGTGTTCTTGCGCAATGGCGTGATTCCGGGTTTCCGCAAAGGCAAGGCCCCGGCGGACATAATCAAGCGCAAGTTCCAGTCCGAGATCACGCAGGAGGCAATCCAGGATTGTTTCCGTAAATTATATCCTGATGCAGTGAAGGACGCCGGGCTGGAGGTCGTCAATCTTCAAGGGCTCACCGAGGCGTTTCTCGCGCCGGAGACGGGTTTCAGGTTCACCGCCCTTGTCGAGGTTGCCCCCAAATTCGATCTGCCCAAGTACAAGAAGCTTGCCATCAAGAAGAACGAAGTCAAGGTGACGGACGAGCAGGTCGCGGAGCGCGTGGAAAGCTATCGTGCGGCATTTGCCAAATTCGAGGAGGCGAAGGAAGGCGCCCAGGTCTCGAACGGCGATTTCGTGAACTTCGACTACAAGGGTACGCTTGACGGACAGCCGCTCTCTGAGATCGTGCCGGACCAGAAGGCCGTTTGCGGTGCGGAGGGCTTCTGGACCCAGATAGAGGAAGGCCGTTTTCTGCCCGAAATCCTTGACGCATTGAAGGGCATGAAGGTGGGCGAGTCGAAGACTGGCGTTGCGGTCAAATTCCCGGAAGACAACGCGCCGGAGCAACTTAAGGGCAAAACGTGCGAGTACGACATAACTCTCAAGAGCTTCCGTTGCCGCGTTCTTCCCGACGACAAGGCGTTCCTCGAAGCCGCAAAGGTCGATTCGCTGGAGGCGATCCAAAAGCAGTTCCGCGAGGACATGGAGAAGGCTGCCGATGCCGCCGAGCTCGACAACCGCCGCAACCAGGCCATCGAGCTTCTTCTCAAGAAGGCGGACTTCGATGTTCCGCCGTGCCTTGTTCGCCAGCAGACGGAGCGCAATCTACACGAAATCGCCCAGCGCGCACAGTATTCCGGTTTGCCCAGCGACTATTTCGAAAAGAATCGCGACGCCATTCTCGCCGACGCGGAGAACAATGCCGTTCGCCAGGTTCGCCTCTCCTACATTCTCTCCGGCATTGCCGACGAGGAGAAGCTTGAGGTCTCCGAGGACGACATTACTGCCGGGCTCACCAAGATGGCCGAGTCCTCCAATCAGCAGACCACGGCGGAAGATCTGCGCAAGCAGCTCGTGGAGCGCGGCCATTTGGATGGATACAAAGACCAGCTTCGCGCCGAGAAGACGCTTGATTTCGTGCTTGCGGAGGCCAAGTAATGGGTTATCTCGTTCCTATGGTTGTCGAGCAGACTTCCCGCGGGGAGCGCTCATACGACATCTACAGCCGCTTGATGCAGGACCGCATAGTCCTTCTCGGCGGCGAGGTCAACGACGATACCGCCAACCTGATCGTCGCCCAGCTCCTCTTCCTCCAGTCTCAGGATGCGAAGAAGGAGATCTCCATGTACATCAATTCGCCGGGCGGCAGCGTCACGGCGGGCTTGGCCATCTACGACACGATGCAGTTCATCTCCTGCCCTGTGGCGACGTACTGCATCGGCCAGGCTGCATCCATGGGCGCGGTGCTTCTCACCGCCGGCGCAAAGGGCAAGCGTTATGCGCTGCCCAACAGCCGCATAATGATCCACCAGCCTTGGGGCGGCGCCGAGGGCAAGGCATCCGACATCGAGATCACATGCCAGGAGATCCTTCGCCTGAAGGCCAAGCTCAATGGGATTCTTGCCGCTCATTCGGGCCAGCCCATGGAGAATGTCGTGCGCGACACGGACCGCGACCACTTCATGAGCGCGGACGAGGCCTGTGCGTGGGGCTTGATCGACAAGGTTCTCCTTCCCAAGGCTGATTGACATGGCACGCAAGAAAGATCGCGATTCCAATCATTGCGCGTTTTGCGGACGCGGCGCCCTCGAGGGCGCCGTGGTGGTGCCTGGCCCCGATGACGTCGGCATATGCTCGGACTGCGCGCGAACCGTCTGCGAGATGGTGGATGCCGCCGAGGCCGAACTCGCAGGAACCGTTGCGCCTGCGTCCCGCAGCGGGCGAAAAGCCGAGAAGAAGAAACCGCCTGCGCTCGGTCCCGTGCCTACACCAAGGGAAATCAAGACCTTTCTCGACAAGTACGTGATCGGGCATGACGAGACCAAGAAGATTCTTTCCGTGGCGGTCCACAACCACTACCGCCGTCTTGAAGCCAAGGAGAGCGGCAAGGAGTCGCCGGACTTCATTGATGTGGAAATCGAAAAGTCGAACATCATACTGATCGGTCCCACCGGCTGCGGCAAGACGCTTTTCGCGCGCACGCTCGCGAAGCTCCTCAAGGTTCCTTTTGCGATCGGCGACGCCACGACGCTTACCGAGGCGGGATACGTGGGCGAGGACGTGGAGAATGTCGTCCGCTATCTTTGGCAGAACGCCGACGGCGACGTCGAGCTTGCGAAGCGCGGCATAATCTACATAGACGAGATCGACAAGATCGCCTCCAAGACGGAGAACGTTTCCATCACCCGCGACGTCTCCGGCGAGGGCGTCCAGCAGGCACTCCTGAAGATACTCGAGGGCACGACCTGCCGATTCCCTCCAAAGGGCGGCCGCAAGCATCCTGACATGGAGTACATCGAGGTGGACACCTCGAACATCCTCTTCATATGCGGCGGCGCGTTCACGGGCCTTGAGAAGATAATAGCGGAACGCCAGGGCAAGTCGGTTGTCGGCTTTCTCAACGCTTCCAGAGGCGGCGATCCGTCGGCGTCCAGTGCGGCGCCAAGCGACGTCTCGCGCCGAATGCCGCTTGACGTGCGGCCGGAAGATCTCGTGAAGTACGGGCTCATCCCCGAGTTCACAGGACGCCTTCCGATAATCACATCGATGTCCGATCTTTCCGAAGACGATCTCGTGCGCGTCCTCACCGAGCCCAAGAACTGCCTCGTGAAGCAGTACCAGAAGCTGCTTCTTCTCGACGGTGTTGCGCTTGCGTTCGAGCCGGAGGCGCTGCGTGCGCTCGCGAAAGACGCCTTGAGGCGCAAGACGGGCGCGCGCGGTCTCAGGGCTGCCATGGAGAAGATCATGACGGACATCATGTATGACGCTCCCGGCGGCGAATCGAAGCGTGTTCTCATCACGAAAGACATGGTTGAGGCGGCGCTGAAATGACGGTAACGCTCCTAAGGGCGAAGCTTCATCGCATTCGCGTCACGGAGGCCCGTCTCGACTATGTGGGCTCGCTCACCGTTGATCGCGACTGGATGGAGGCGGTTGGTCTCTTCCCGTACGAGAAGATCCTTTGCGCCGACGTCGAGAACGGCAATCGTTTCGAGACATACGTGATACCCGGCGAGCGAGGCAGCGGAGTGTGCTGCCTAAATGGCGCGGCGGCTCACAAAGGCAAGGTCGGCGATAAGCTCATCGTCATGGCGTTCGGGCAGTTCTCGCCCGAAGAAGCCGCCGTCCACGAGCCCAAGGTTCTTTTCCTGGATAAGTCCTAGGGCGCGATTGCAAAGCCTGGTTGCCGCACGATTCGCGGATGTACCCGCAACCCCGTTAAGGCGATTACAGCCTTGAATCGGATGCGAAAATGCGCTAAAATACTCATTTCAAATCTAGGAGATTTTTAGCCATGCGGATTCTAACGGGCATTCAGCCGTCTGGAAAGCTCCATTGGGGCAATTATTTCGGCGCCATGCGCAATGCCTTCGCCTTGCAGGAAAAGGGCGAAGCGTTCCTTTTCATAGCCAATTACCACGCCATGACAACAGTGCGTGACGGTGCACGCCTCAATGAGGCCACTCGTGATGTGGCCCTTGACTGGCTTGCCTGCGGATTGGATCCTGAAAAGACGGTGTTCTACCGCCAGAGCGACGTCCCTGAAGTGCAGGAGCTCGCCTGGTTCCTTTCTTGCGTCACCCCCATGGGTCTTTTGGAGCGCTGCCACAGCTACAAGGACAAGCTGGCGCACGGCATGGACGCCACGCACGGCCTATTCGCATATCCCGTTCTCATGGCTGCCGACATTCTCATCATGCAGAGCGATCTCGTTCCCGTGGGCAAGGATCAGAAGCAGCATCTGGAGGTCACGCGCGATCTTGCGATCAAGTTCAACAACGCATATGGCGAATGCTTCAAGATCCCCGATGCGTATATCCCCGACACCGTGGCGACGATTCCCGGGACCGATGGGCAGAAGATGTCCAAAAGCTACAACAACACGATTCAGCTCTTCGAGGATCTGAAGTCCATCAAGAAGAAGATCATGGGCATCGTGACAGATTCCACGCCTATGGAGGCGCCCAAGGAACCGGAGGGTAATTCGATATACGAACTGTACAAACTTTTCGCGACACCCGAGGAGGCCGCCGAGATGGCCGCGAAATTCCGCGCAGGCAACTACGGGTACGGACATGCGAAGAAGGAGCTTTTCGCGATCTATGAACGCACGTTCGGCCCGTTCCGCGAGAGGCGCGAAAAGCTGGCCGCCGATCCGTCGTATGTGGAGGATGTTCTCAAGGCCGGAGCTGTCCGTGCGCGCGCCGAGGCGGAAAAGACGATGTCCCGCGTCCGCTCCGCCGTCGGCCTCTAGTCCCCCAAATGTCAACCTCCCTCCCAACTCCCAGCTCCCAACTACCAACTATCAACTCCCAACTACCAACTACCAACTACCAACTATTCACTGTAAATGGCTCAAGCGGAACTTCTAGCAGAAGACTACAAGGTGGATCTCGACGTGTTCGAGGGCCCACTCGATCTTTTGCTGTACCTTATCCGCCGCGAGGAGCTGGACATCTACGACATCCCGATCGACCGCATCGCCGAGCAGTACATGCACTATCTTGATTTGATGCGGCAGTGCAATCTGGACGTCGCCGGCGAGTTCATAGTGATGGCCGCCACGTTGATGGTGATAAAAAGCCGCATGTTGTTGCCTGTGACTCGCCGCACAGCGGAGGATTCTGCAGATGAGGAGTGGGTCGATCCGCGTCTCGATCTTGTCCGCCAGCTTATCGAGTACAAGAAATTCAAGGATGCCGCGGGCAGGCTCTCCGAGTTCGAGGTTTTGAAGGCGGAGTCGTTCGACTACGGCGGCGGGCGCCCGAAGATAGAGAAGACTTCCGCCGATGCCGCCGGTGCCTTGGCGGCCTACGACCTGTTCGATCTTCTGACGGCTTTCCAGGAGGTGCTGGCGCGCGCAGCCGAAGTCCCGTCTGGCGAACTCAAGGGCATGCGCTTCAGCGTTCCGGAGAAGATGGATCTAATCCTCGCTCGCGCAAGACAGGATGGGCAGGTGGCATTTTCCCGCCTGTTCACGGAACGTTCGCCGCGAGGCGAGATAATAGTCACATTCTTGGCGCTTCTCGAACTTCTGCGCCAGCATCGCATAATAGTCTATCAGAACGAGGCGTTCCACGAGATTACGGTTCTTCCGTCGAAGGAGACGCCAGACGACAAACCACTTGAGGCCCCGGATGAGTACTGATGAAATAAAAGTGCCTTTGCCACGTTCGTTGCAGGAGATCGTCGGCTCGCTTCTTTTCGCGAGCGAGACGCCGCTCACTGCGGCCGACATACGCGAATGCGTCCGCGGAGTGGCGCCCGAGGAGGGCGACAACACTGACGTCATGGGCGTTTACCAGAGTTGCACGGCGCGCGAGATAGACGCCGCTCTTCACGGCCTGGAAAAAGAGCTTGAGCGTGCTGGCGTGGGATTCCGTCTCGTCTGCACCGGCGGCACGTATCGTCTGCAGACTGCCCCGTCCTGCGGACGCTATGTACGCGCGCTTTTGAAGCTCGACAAGCCGAGCCGCCTTTCACGTGCCTCGCTTGAGACGCTTGCCATCGTGGCGTATCGCCAGCCTATAACGAAATCCGAGATCGAGCAGATACGCGGCGTGGCGGTTGATACGATCATGAAGACGCTCGTCGATCTTCAGCTTGTGCGCCTCGTGGGCAAGTCTGAATTGCCCGGCCATCCGTTTCTCTACGGCACAACGCCTTTCTTCCTGGAGCATTTCGGGCTTTCGTCGCTTGGCGACCTCAACGCGATAGACCCCACTCTCCAGCGCGCCGATCCTAGAGCGCGCGCCGCAGCGTACAAGAAGCCTGTTCAGGAGAAGACGGAGCTTGAGCAGGCGGCCGACGAGGCAAATGCAGAGGCCTTGCAGAAAGCGGCTGAAGAAAAGGCGAAGGCGGTCGATGAGGCGGCAGCCGAAGCCGCTGTGGCGGAGGCCGAGGAAATTTCCGCCGCCTCCGATGAAGATGTCCTGCCCGGCGGCGAAGATGTCCTGCCCGGCGGCGAAGATGTCCTGTCCGGCGGCGAAGATGTCCTGTCCGGCGGCGGGAACGCCGCCGAAAACGACGACGACGATGACATTTTCATCGACGACACCCCCGATGAATTTGATGACGATGACGATGATGACGATGACGAATTTGACGACGATGATGACGAAACCGAAGACTACGAAGAGGAGCAAGAAGATGACGACAAAGAATAACAGTACAATCGTGGCGCATTCTATTTTCGCCGCGATCACCGCCTTTGCAGTCCTGACCGTTCTCACGGGCTGCGAGCGTGGACAGACCCTCTCCGAAATCGAGGAGCGCGAGCGTTCCACCCGCCTCTATTCAAACGCAGTTGACGACCTCCAGGCAGGGCGTGTTGATATGGCGATAAAAGGATTCAAGGCCGTTGTGCGCCAGGAGCCTAAGTCGTATTCCGCGCATTTCCAGCTTGCCACTCTCCTGCAGGATTACCAAAAGGACTATGTCTCCGCGATTTTCCATTACAGGGAATACCTTGACCTTCGTCCGGCTTCCGATAAAGCCACTGTAGCGACGGACCGTCTTAAACTCTGTGAACGACTGCTCTCGGCGGAGGTGATACGCAAGGTTGGCGGAAGCGTGTCCGAGCAACTTAAGAAAGACAATGTGAAGCTTACCGAAGAGCGTGATGCGCTAGTTAAAAACCTCAAGGTGCTGCAGGCCTCCTTCGCCGCCACAAATCAGGCGCTTGCGCGCGTCTCAGCCGAAAACGACATGAAGAAAAAGCTTCTCGACAGGCTGACGGCGGACGATGGGCGCGCAGCTCCGACCACTGCGGCTTCCGCTCTGGCCGAATTGAAGAAGATCGAGGCGGAGGATAAGCGTAAACGCATCAATCCCACAGACAACGAGCTGCTGGACGAGGAGGCTTCCGATACGCCGACACCTGTCGATGACCGCATCCGCAACTCTGCGGACGTGAAACGCCTTCGCCAGCAGCTTGCCAAAGATGAAAAGGCAGACGCAGTTCGTCCGGAGGCGCGGCCTGCGCAAGCATCAAAGACCAAGCAGCCCAACCAGCTTGATTCCATCTTCGGCGGCGGAGCAAAGAAGCCCAAGGAATCTGCCGGGCAGCAGCGTCCTTCTACTTACACCGTTCAGGAGGGCGACACGCTTTACAAGATATCCGAACGTTTCTACGGTTCGTCGCGCATGTGGCGGCGTATTCGCGAGGCGAACAAAACCACGATCTCGACCGACGGACGTGTTCGCACAGGACAGGTTCTGACGCTCCCCTGATTCATGCCGTCATGAAAGCACTTCGTACAGAATTGGTCAAAAGACGCCACGCATACACTGCGGAGGATGTCCCATGGGATGTGGAGGTGGCCTCCGGCTCGCCGCTTTGGCGTTGCATTCGCGGCGGCCTTTCCGCTGCTGAGACCAGTGCATGTGCCGCTGTGGCACGTCGCCAGACGCGCTTTCTGCGACTTTCGATAGCGGGTTTCGCCCTATGGCTCCTGTTCTTTTTCCTGTGATTGGGAGGCGGGATTTGGGACTTCGGACTTAAGACCTCAGACTTCAAAAAATAAGGAACTAAATTATGAACATGAAAATTGCTATTCTGGCATCGATATTCGTCGTGAATCTTGCGATTGCACAACAGCCTGACGCACGCACTGCCTACCAGCAGCAGCAGGCGATTCAGGAAGTCCAGCGTCTGGCGCAGCAGTTCGACCAGCTGGATGCCAACTTCGACCAGCTTGCTTCGCGCATGGCAAGGCTTGAGAGCGGCAACTCCACTGCCGATCTGCGCGCAGAGATTTCGGGCATCAAAGTCCAATTGGCGGAGTTGAAGCGCGAGCAGGAGAATATGCGTCGCGAAATCGTCGCCGAGATATCGAGGAAGATGGCGGGGCTTCTCGCACAACGCCAGCCTCCGCCTCCTCCGCCGTCTGCCTCGTCTGGAACGAGTTCCTCGCGCGCTTCGTCGGCAGGGACAAAGTCTGCGCCGCAGCGCTCCACCCCTGAAGGCCCATACTATGAGCATGTGGTCGAGCCGGGCCAGACGCTTTCCCTCATTGCCAAGGGATATGAAACCACGATCCCCAAGATTCTTGCGGCCAATCCCAATCTCAAGCCGAATTCCCTGCGTGTCGGCCAGAAGATAATCGTGCCGGCGGAGGACAAGAAGTGATTCTTCGTGTCGAAGGGCCTGCCGTTTCGGGAGGGCCGCCGTCTTCGGCGGCCGGATATCCCGCCGTGCGTCTCAGGCGCCTTCGCCGCACTGCCGCCGTGCGCGACATGTTCGCCATGCCGCAGCCTGGGCCAGAGAAGTTCATATGGCCGGTGTTCGTAGTGCCGGGATCGCGCAGGAAGGAGCCGATAGCGTCGATGCCCGGGCAATATCGCTATTCGGCGGACGAACTGGTGAAGGCCCTTGCCCCGGTCGTCGCGCAAGGCATCAGGAGCATACTCATCTTCGGCCAGCACGAAGGTCCCGGCAAGGATGAATGCGGCACTCCCGCCGAGGATCCGCGCGGTGCCGTGCAAAGGGCGATACCGCTGGTCAAGGCGTCTTATCCCGACCTCGTTGTTTTCACCGATGTCTGTCTATGCGCATATACCTCGCACGGACACTGCGGGCCCCGCTGCGGCGACGGCGATGTAGACAACGACGCCGCCTGCGAGATGCTTGCCCGTGTGGCCGTGTCCCATGCCCGCGCCGGAGCGGACGGCGTCGCCCCGTCGGCGATGATGGACGGACAGATCGCCGCCATACGTCGCGCGCTCGATGAAGAAGGCTTCTCGCAGACTCTTCTCATCGCCTATTCAACGAAGTTCGCCTCGCAGATGTACGGACCGTTCCGCGATGCCGAGAATTCTGCCCCTGGCAAAGGCGACCGTCAGGGCTATCAGGCGTCCTACCGCGATCCGCGCACTGCTCTTCGCGAATCTGAATTCGACGCCGCCGAGGGCGCAGACGCCCTCATGGTGAAGCCTGCGCTCTTCTATCTTGATCTCATCCGCCAGCTTTCGGACAGCACGCTTCTCCCCGTCATGGCCTACAACGTCTCGGGCGAGTACTCGATGATTCACGCCGCCGCCGCCGCAGGCTACTGCGATCTTTTCCCCACCGCCCGCGAGTCGCTCTACGCGATTTTCCGCGCCGGCGCAACGCAAGTGATCTCATACTGGGCACCGTTCTACGCCGAGATATTTAGCGCGAAGTGAGTCGCAAAAGTGAGTGGCGCTTGCGTCTAAGCGCCAACATAGTACAGCCCACAAACAGAAGCAAGGCGGATGATGGTTCAGGAATAGGTAATTCACCTACTATGATTGAATTTCCATCCAAGGCAATCGCGAAATTGTCCATTTGAAATGAAGATTATAGTATTTGCCCAGGAGGCAACAAGGTATCATTAGGACTTTTAACGGCAGTCGTTATTCTTGCTGGCGCGTGGATGAAATCAAGTTGCGTTGAATCGCATGAAGACCTCTGAAATGGGAGTCGCTTGTGTCAGGATGAGGCTCGTATTTCTATGTCCGGCCCAAATGTACAATGTCAAGTATTCCAGACTTACGGCATCTCCACCTCGACCTTGAAAAACCGCATCGACGGGTCGCCATCCTCCGGCACCTCGCGCCATTCCTCCGCGTCCGAGAGCGTCGCCTTGCCAAGCGTCTTGACGCGCGGCATGAACGAATTGCCCGACCCGTCCTCCGTATGGTTGAGCGTGATTACAGGCTTTCCGTCTTCCATCTTGAAGTCAGTAATCTTCAAGT
>Ga0310786_10002059_pt1 | contig 31484 bp, 50 predicted proteins | sample AusTroGonzalo_MG_FD_203881 | JGI IMG/M metagenome (GOLD analysis project Ga0310786, IMG submission 203881) | Bovine rumen microbial communities from tropical cattle in Woodstock, Queensland, Australia - Gonzalo_03 (v2) (version 2) | ecosystem: Host-associated > Mammals > Digestive system >...
TCAAGTAGTATTTTTATTTTCTCCAATATTTTTTGTATGTATTCATTACCATTGAACCCATTAACAGAAACATCTCTAAATTGTTCAAGGTATTGCCCTACATATTTCCAATTTAGCATATTAAAAAGGGGGCTATTGCCCCTTTCCTGATTTTTATTTGCTGTCGCTAATACCAAATTGTCTAATTCTGTTTTCCCGCCTTTGGAGATGCATTGAAGATGTTCTAAAGTAACATTCTTTTTTGTTAGTTCCTCTCCGTAAAAACCGTATTTTACCGATGGGAATTTACCTTTTTTATATAATGTTTTTAATTTATGTGTATAACCAAAACTAATATTATCTGTATGTCGTATTTCCATTTTATCCTCCCTATATCAATCATACAGACACGCAAAAGGGGGAGTTCTCCCCCTTTTGAACTGTGCCTATATCCAAACGGACAAGGGAATCATCCCTTATGCTTTACACGACACAGCGATTATGGTGGACCGCTGCAGCAGCCCTAAAACCTATAAATAATTACAATTCCGAATACATCCTCATCGTACATTTTCGGTAGTATCAAGATCCTTGAGTTTTCCATTAATTTGTATATTGATAACAAAAAATGAAAAATGATTTTGAATTTTCTGTTTGTTATCTTTTTCCGGCTGTTTTTGTAAATTAGCGGTAAAATAAGCCTGATCGTTTTTAATATCCTGCTGCGGTTCTTGAGCCATAACAGGCATTAAAGATAAAGCCATAATACCGGCAATTACAACAACTTTTTTCAAGATTTCTTCTTGCACAAAATCAATCAGTTTTTGCACAATTTCTTGTTTGTGTTCATTGAAATAATTTAAGGCATTAACTTTGTACTTTGGTAAATCTTTGATAATGTCTTTGATGATGTTTTCGACAATCTTTTTTCTAATAAATCTGAACATAATTTACTCCTTTTGTTGCTATCTTCGGGCCTACCCAAAAACGGGATCGGCCTACATATCGGTTGAATTTTCATTTAGTAATTCCTTTATAATTTGCTACTAACCTTTTTTATAAATCGGGGGATATACCCCCGAGAAAACTTATTTAACCTCCTTTCCAGCACTGAAATTTCCAGCCAACCGTTCCTGCATATAATTTTGCTCCGTTGAGATGCGTACTAAATACGCGTTTTGTAAGGACTTGTTTTATGTTTAACTATTACGAAGTCCTGAGTTTGTAACACATCTATTTCTTTTTCCGGTCTGAATAGTAAAGACCGATTTCAGTACTAATTTCATATGTCCGAACCATACCTTATGCATTAATGTTAGCGTGTTTGCCAACTGACTTCATATATTTTGCCCTTGTTACGGTTTTTACTACTTAATTGACTAACAATAAGCGCAAAAGGTTTAGGCCCACATCTCGAATAAATCCTTTTTATCAATTCCAAATACCTCGTTTGTATTTTTGTTCAGATGAATAATCCGACACGCTTTTACAATTCTTTCTTTTTTATGCTTATTCTTAATTATAACGGGTTCTTTAACGGACACCGTGTTATTCAGCCTTTCAAAACTAATCATTAACATATTTTCCAATTCGGCCAATGCAAGGACAATATCAATATCTTCTACATTAAAAACTTTTGCCAAGTAATCATTAGAAATAATGCATCCGCCCTCTTTTGTGCATATTTCTGCCAAATCGCAATATATCAACCTCGCCAAAAGACTTATACGATTGTCGTGTCGTATTAATTGCGCAAATCTATTAAATATATTCATATATTATCCCCATACTGCGGTCGGACAGAGTTCTGTATTATCACTGCCCTTTAATAACACAATAGCCTTATATTTCACATCTCCGGCAGTATTTCTTGTGCCATCATATTCATTTCCAAGATCTTCATATTCATCCTCGTAATACAATTTATTGTTATAGAAATACCCGCAAGATGATATTTGTGTATAAGCATTACTAATAATTGCATACACTTTTACATCTTCCTCTTCGCTTGATGTTACCTTTGTATAAATTGTGCTGCTATCCCAAGATTTGGTCCAAGCATAAAACTCTACTACTTCAGAAGCGTTACTGTCTTTAAGTATTGCAATATCACCACTTCCCAAAAGAGATGTATTGTTTATGGTTTTTATATTTGTACCACTTGTTAAAGTTTCCTGTACGGCAATATTGCCGGAGCCTAAAACACTTGTATTATTAATTGTTTTAATATTTGTACCGGAGGTTAAAGTTTCTTGTACTGTAATATTACCTGAACCAAGCAAAGAGGTATTATTTATAGTTTTTATATTTGTACCTGATACTAAACTCTCTTGCTTTCCATTTAACGCGTTCTGTAAATCTGTCTGATTACTTAAAACGCCTGAAATACCGCCCCAAGTAGTCGCACCGGCAGCGCCATCCGTAACAACAAAATCAAAATAATCACCATTTGTATAAGTTATTCTGTATGTTTTTTGTAGGCCAACAGTAGAAATTAACTCAATTTTAGAAATCCCGTTACCCGTTGCACCGGTATTTCCTGTGTCCCCTTTATCACCTTTAGGGATTGTAAAGTCAAGAACAGCAGCAGAACTTGTCCCGCTATTTTCAACAACTGCAGAACTTCCCGCGCTTCCTGTTATAACCGTGCCTACTGTAATAGTTGCGGCCGCACCATCTTCTCCGTCTTTACCATCGGCTCCGTCTTTACCATCAACACCATCGACACCATCTTTACCGTTAGTTACAGTAAAAGTATCTGTATCTTCGTTTGTGTAAGTGATTGTATAAGTATCAACAAGTCCGCTTGTGCCGGTTTTTTCAATACTTGCGATTCCGTTACCCGTTGCGCCGGTATCTCCCGTAAGCCCTTGATCGCCTTTGTCTCCCTTGTCGCCTTTATCACCTTTATCGCCTTTGTCACCTTTTGGCCCGTAAAGTGAAACAACACCAATCTGATCGATGGTTCCCTGATCGGTTTCTACATTTATATTTATGGTATTATTAGCATCTGTATTTACATTAATAGGCATTAATCACCCTCACTATATTTATAATCCACAGTAAATTTTGGCACTGTTTCCTGAATCAATTCTCCATTATCGACATATGCTCTTGGCAAGATTGTATCTTCTGAACCGCTTGAGCAAATTTTTAACCCATATTCCCACTCTCCGACCGGCAGAGCGTTACTTATTGTTTCATTAATCGTAAATAATGCTACTCCCGTAGATTGTGTAAAGGTAGTATGTACAATTTCTTTGAGTATAGAATTTGTATCAGGATTGTAGATGGATAAATATACATTATAAGCCTTGTCTTTTGGTAGTCCTGAAAAAGTGATATTTCCCGTATCACCTTGTCTTAAATAAATATTTTGTCCTGCTGATAATATCGCCATTATTCCTCTCCGTGTTTTTGTTTAAATGCCAATTCGACCATTTCCGCCGTTACTGTTATGCCGTCATATTCAATAGGCATTAACGCCTTTGCCACACCGCAATAAACATTTTGGCAAAATTGTAATTGATGTTTTACTTCCAAATTTGCATTTAAGTATGCTTCAATTTGTGCATCAGTAAAGCCAAACTCTTTTAATACATTAAGAAAATCAAGCGCTGTCATTGTAAGCATATTAATACGCTCTTTTCTTGCCTGCTCTTGCTTTTCTTCATAATCAGGATCTACATATGGCTCTTGTTTATTTTCATCCCAAAGTTCATTAACCAATAACGCATATATGGCATTATCTGAATAATAAATCCTCAATTTTTGCTGCCTGTTATATTCATTAATGAAATTATATTTTTGTTCCTTTGTATATGGTTTTAATAAACTGTATGCCATTAACTTACTCCTTTAATGCTGTAATATTTACCATCTGTATATAATGTTTTATACGCCGGTACTATGATACTATCAGTATAATCGTTTACTGTTCCGGCATTTTTACACGGGATATAAGACGGGAGAGATATATTTCTTATGCAAATTTCATCCTCATAACTTGAGCCGCTATTTGCAAATCTCATTCTAAAACTTTGAGCAAACACCGGACAACTAACAGCATAATTACGCCAATATTCGCCATAATCCCATCCGGAGGATTCAAAGAATAAAACATAAGAGGACCCGTTCCAATACCATAACGCCGGATTCCAAGCCGGATGGCCGTTACTTGATGCGGAATTTCTAAAAGTTTCAAAAATCCAATTATGCGGTTTTATAGGTCTCGGCATTGTAAAATCAATATATAAATATTGTTTTGCCTCGTCTCTGTAAGAATATATAGCGCTGCCGTTACCACTAAAGGCACCATAAGCGCTGCCCCATTGACTACCGGCATTTACCCAAGAACTCGCACTCACGCCGGAATATTCTTGCTCCCATTCTGCCTGACCGTCTTTGAAATATAGATTTTGTGTTCCTTGCTCTCTAACTTTCATTAGCCAAATACCCCATTGCTACCCATCCGCTCGTATTTGCCAAAGTAAATCCTGTTACTGTCTTTGAGGAATAAGTAGAATTTGCAGGGATTAATGTGTATGTCGTATCTGCAAACTCATTCAATAACGCAATAGCGCCTGAACCATAACCGCCCTGCTCACACCAATTATCATCATAAATACGATACCAATCGTTACCGGATTTATATGTTTCTACTACTATTCGGACTTGTGTAAAATCTTCCCAGAGGGTATCTGTGCCGTCATTAGTTAAAATTTTGCCGGCCTGACCTGATAATGGAGGCATATAATCATCGACATAATCTTTACACTCATCGAGAGTATTATCGATAAAGTCCATCATCATATCAAAATTATCGTTATAATCAGAGGCAGTATTTTTAGTTTTTGCGACTGCGATATGTAGTGTAGGTCTTGTTGCCATATTATGCTCCTTTATATTTACAATAACAATTTCCGAAACGGGCTTATTCAGTAAAAATAGTATCAATCAATTGCTTATCAATTTTGTTTTGCAATCTTTTTAATTTTGCAGTCGGATCTTTTACTTTTTTTCTGCTTTGGATATTAGGTTTATTAAATAATTCCGCTTCTACTTCATTTGTGGCCTTTTGTCTGCCTTTACTCAATAGATTTATCCTTGTTTCATCATCAGCATTTTGGTATCTGTTTGTTTGCATAAGTTCCGCATACTCTTTATACAATCTGCTGCCTAAAACTTTTTGATAATTACTAAATTGTTCGCCGGTTAATTCGATTTTATGTTCTACACCGTTTTCATCTTTATATTTTATTTTTCTCTCAACTACCGGCAAGAATTGTTTAGTATCTCCGGTTACATCATATAAAGCCTTTAACTCATTCATTACAGTATCATTTGTCGGCTCATTTAAGTATGTAGGATTTACAAAGATATCAAACATTCTTTGTAGGCCCTCTGATGTATATCTTTCAATAGGTTTACCCTGAACATCTATTTTTTCCGGCAAGGTTTTACTTGCAATTGGCATTTTTGCTATTGCTTGATTTATACCTTGTTTTAATTTATTAGAATCATAAGTCTCTCTTTGAATAGGATCTATTGTTTGTCCTAATTGGCTTGCAACTGTCGGCACAAATTGAGCCGGTAAAGAGCCTGTAAAATTAACTAACGCATCTGCAGGGCCTTTATCTCTAACATCTGATATAGTTCTATTTAGATTTTGTAAAAACGGCAAATCTAACATAGTATTTATACCTGCTTGTAGGGGATCTTCACCATTTGCCATTGCATTACCGATAGCAACAGATGTACTCATAGGCTGAAAAGGTGCATACCATAAGCCATTAATTGATTCCGGTTTAATTCCCATTGTTGCCAAATTCGATTTTATAAGTTTATTTGTTTTATAAGTATCATCAAATTGTGATGGAGTTATGGCACCGGTTTTAGATAATCCGTAACTGCCGGTAATAATACCTGAACCCAATAAAGCCCTTGCAAGGTCTAAACTTGCTTGTCTTTGGTTTCCTTGCAGTAAGTTTGCCCCACCTTTTATCAAGCCTGCAGGACTGTAATTTATTGCCTGCTGTACCAAGTTTGCCGGAGTTTGTGCGTAAGGAATAGCCAAATCACCAATCCCAAAATCACCCTGTTTAGTGTTAAGCCCCTTGCGTACTTTAGTTATTATGCTTGAAATTGCACTATCATTTTGGAATACGCTCTCTAACGCTTCACGCTCCGCCTGTTCAAGTATTTCCTGTGTAGGCTCTTTAAGGCCTTGTGCTTTCATCATATTTGCGACACTTTCCGCAAAAGTAGCCTCATATTGTACTCTATCCGGCACTCTCAATCCAATATCTAATCCGGTTTCAAGGCCTTTCATAATAGGATTTTTGAAAGTTCTACCCTCTTGTAAATCGTATCTCTTACCAAGTCCACGCGTATCAATACCCTCTAACGCCTCATTGAATCCGGTTTTAGCGCCTTTTAATCCGCCTTTTACAAATTCTTTTAATTGTGGATATTCCCTTGTTTTTTCAACTGTACTAAAGAATCTGTTATTAGGGATTTTTCCTAACACTCTATCAATCGGAACGGCTGCAGCCTTTGAAACAGTATCAACGGCATTGAATAAAGTGTTACCAATAATGTTTCTGCCTAAAGTTTTAGGGTTCAAAAGCAAAGAGATGTTTCTGTATGCTTTTAACTTTTGGCCTATATTTTTCGGCACTAATTCAGATACATATTTCGCTGTCCTTGCAAGGCCTTGCGTTTTACTTAAATCATCAGTTGTGTTAAGTGCTGCATTTTGTAACTCTCTGATTTTTTCAATTTGTTCATCAGTTAATTTTACCTGTTTTCTTGCAGGCACTTTTTTATTATATTCATTTATAAGTTTTTCGGCCTTAAATACTGCGCCCTCCGGCGTCATATTAGACCAAAGAGAAAGCGCTTGTATTGCTTGCCCTTTTTTAGTTGCGTTTTCTGATACATTATCAATCAAGTTAATTGCTTCTTCGTGCCTACCCATATCAAATAAGCGTTTAGCAATCTGTCTTGATTTTTCATAATCTAACGCCTCAAAATCTTTAGCAGATGTAAGCCTTGAAAGTTCATTATTAAAATTACTTTCAATTTCTTTTACTGCCTGATCTGTTAATTCGTTATTGTGCAAAATCTTATATTCAGGGAAATCCTGTTTTAATATTTTTTTAATTTCTTTTGGCGTGCCTTTTGCGTTTATAATAGTGTTTGGCAGTCCTCTTTGAGTGTAATCTCCGGCAAGTGCTAAAGTATCTACTGCTTCCTCTGCCTTTGTTGCAGCCTCATAAAATTTATTATAAAATTCCTGATCTACTTCATCCGCAATACCTAACTTGCTTGATAATCTATCTTGCAAGGCCTCAAATTTTGCAGAATCTTTTACTATTTCGGGGTTCTTTTGTATTTCACTTACAATACTATTTAACTCTTCTTCTGCGCCTCTGATACTTTTAGTCATTGGATCATCAATATTTCTGCTCCAAAAATGCCCTTGTTTAGCCATTGAAACAGTTGTTTTTGGTGTTAAATCTACCTTTGAATCGGCAATCTCTTTTTTCAGTTCTTTTGCCTGATTTTCAAGGCCCTTTTTAGTAATTTTTTCAGAGGGGTTGAAATTTTGCGCGTTATCGGTTATACTGTTAGTAGGCGAGTTAGCCCCGACCCTACTCGGTCGGTCGGTTAATTCGTCTTTTGTTTTAGACATATAATATTTTTTACCGTCTTTAGTTTCACCGATTAAAAATTGCTGCCCATCCTTTTCTAAACGATGAAATTTTACAATTCCGTCATTTCTTGGATGATTAAGATCTTCGGCTCCCAAATATTCTGCGTTTTTAATATCATTTTTTAATGATGCAAAATTTCGGCCCGCCTCAGGCTGTTTAGATACTGTTTCAAGTCCTGCCTGCGTAAAATCTATATCGCCTAAATCTTTTCTTGTAACTTTTGTTTGTTGCAAATAATTTTTATAATAATCTGTTTCGGCTTTTCTTAAATCTTGAAGATTTTCTATTTTATTCAATCTTTTACCGGAAACAGTTTTACTAACCTTGCCGACTGCTCCGCCGATTGCTCCGCCGGTTGCAGTTCCTAATAAAGCATCTTGTCCGGCAGTAACTATCGGATTTTTATTTTCTATCAAGCCTCTGCCTGCTCCGAATACGCCGCCTGATAAACCACCGGCAACAAGGCCCGTGCCGACTTCTTGCGCAATTTTACGCCCTACATATGGAGTTAAGGCCTTAATTGCACTTCCCGCCAATCTTGCACCTGCTCCCATAGGAATAGCAGCAGAGCCAATCTCTAAAACAGCCCCGCCGATTAATTTAGCCATATCCTTTTTATAATCGTTATCTATCTTTTTTTGGATTGCTTCTCCGCGTTCCTTTATGGCCTGTACTTTTTGCTCTTTAGTTAAACTGTTATTATTCAAAATATCCGCATAATCGGGATTATAAGATTTATTTGCTTGCGGTTGCGGTTGTGTTTGCGGTTGAGATTGAGGCTTTGGCTGTGTTACGGGTTTTTGTTGCACCGGTTTTATTTGTGCATTTAATTGTCCTGCGACTTCTTCTATATCAGAATCAGTAAACCCATCTTCAAATTGTACTTCTCTTGTAGAGCCATCGTTTAATGTAATTCGTACTCTTGGCATTTTTACATTACCTCATATTTAATACCGTTTTTAGTTTGTCCTACCGGCCTTGTCCCGCCATTTGGATTTCCGCCAATTCCTAACTCTTTTTTATATAAAGCATTTTCAAGTTCTAACTGTTCTTTTTTCAAGGCTCTATATTCTGATAATTCCGCAGCAGTTGCAGCACCCTGATTAACTTTTTGCTGTAAAATGTTTAATCTTCTTTCATTTTGTGCAAGTTTTACTTTATCATTTGCGATTTTTTCTTCTGCCAAATCGCGTTTTTTACCATAAATATCTCTTGCAAAAGTCATAGGGATAAATTGGCTTGCAAGTTCCGGATTTTGTCTTACCTGTTCAGCGACACCCTCATCAAACATTGCTAATTGTCCGTAAGTCATACGCTGATTACCAAGTCTAAAACTATCTGTCAGGCCTTTATAAATCTCCGGCGTAATATTGCCTCTGATATTTGCCAAGTCATCATCAGAATAACCCATCTGTAAGAGTTGCTGTCTGTAAACTTTATCTGCAGTTTGCGCATTTTGTCTGCCGACTGCTGCCTTTAATCCCTCTTGAAGAGAGTTATTGTAACCGAGAGCAGAATTAAGGCCATAAGCCATAGCAAATCTTCCGGCCGGTGAATCAATAAATCTGCCGACTGTACCCAAGCCCTCACCGATTCTATAACTCAATCCTTTATTTCTGTCATATGGTAATTCGTTATCTCTCCAATTACCGACTTTAAATCTGTTATCATAATTTTCTCTGTATCCACTTGCCAAATCGTTCAATAAACCACCAATACGCGGATTTGATGATATTGTAGAGTTTGCTGTCGGGTTATAGATAACATCTTCGCCGGTAAGAGCATCTTTACCGGCTATTTCTCCGGTATTAAGATTTAGCACTCCATCTGTCGGCGTTGCCTGAACTCCGAAAAGTGCATTCGCGAGTCTGTCTTTAATTCTTACGGGCTGCATATCAGGAACATTATCAACTACTTGCGCCGTTCCATCTGCGTTTAATTGTAGAGCGGGCATATTCTGAAAATATTCATCTGCGTTATTTCTATTAAAAAATCTTGCCATTTTTTACTCCTTAAATATCATCTATAAAACTTGAACCCAACCCGAGCGCAGCACCGATAGCAGCACCGATCGGACCGCCAACGCTAAATCCTGTTAAGCCTCCGTTCAATGTTCCGTTTATACCTTGCATTACATCACTATCATCTTCGTTTACACCAAATACGCCTTGTAAACCGCCTTGCCAAGAGCCTGATTTTGCCAAACCCTTTACACCGCCCAAAGCGTTACCAATCAGAGGCATACCGTTAAAGCCACCGGCAGAAGCGCCCACACTTGAATCAATAGCACTTGTTAAAGCATTATCTTTTATTCCCAAATCATATACATTGTTAGTAACAGCATCAGAAAGCGCGTTACCGGTTAATTTCGGAGCAAAACTGCTATAATCGATATTATCAGCAGATTTATCCAATAAACCGGAATCACGCAAACCGCCGTACAATTTACCGGCCCCGCTTAACAAACTGCCTGCGCCACCTAAAGCGCTCGGCTCATCCGCTTTTTTAATAACATCTACCGGCTTATACGGATTAACTGTTACATCTCCGCCCTTTTGAGATTGTAAAGCGCTTGCTAAAGCCTGTAATTTATTGAGATTTTGATCTTTGTTATATAATCTGTCGTATAAACTCATTAATTACTGCCTCCGCTCTTCATACCGGATAACAGAGAACCCGTTCCGCCTGCAAGACTACCAAGCCCGCCAAGAGCAGAGCCAAGCCCTGATCCTTGATTTTCTAACTGATATTTATTCAAGTTATATGATGCCAAACTGTTAGCCAAAGAACTTGAAAGGCCCTGTGTACCTTTTGACATATCGTAAATAGTTGTATAAGGTAACATAGCAGCCATATAATTTTGTAATTGTTGATCTCTGTAATTGTTTTGGCGTTCATATTCGCTTGCTGCCAAATCTGATGCAAACCCTCTCATAATATCGGAAGCCGTTGAACCTCTTAAAAGGTTTCTTGCTAACGCCGGATTTAAGTAATTATTCTGTAATTGAGCATTCATTTTGTTTGTATAATACTCATCTCCGCGTTTATAATCTTCTGATTCATAGTCAGGATTCAAATAATTCTGCAAACTTGGTATTGCATTTTGTTCTGTTACTCCGACCAATTCTTTTTGAAAATCAGTAGGCGTAAAAGTTGATCCGTTCTTGTTAGTTACACTTGAGCCAAATAATCCTGTATCTACTTTAGTAGTTGGATATTCAGGCGCGCTGTTCTTTCCCATTTTTATACCTCACAAATAAATTATCACCAATTTTTTTGAACCCTGCCTTTAATAAAGTAATTTTTGCTTCTCTTTTGTCAGTTTCAGAATACATATCATCATTAAAAGCATTACATACTGTTATTATGGCAGTTATTATATCGGGCAGTATCTTTGGCTTTGCTACGCCTGATAAGAATAATTTGCCCTCTTCATTTTGATAAATGTTAATAAAGCCTTTCAAAAAGCCTCTTATTTCATCATAAAAACAATACAGATGTGGATTTTTGACAATCCAATCATAAGAAAATATGCCATCATCCATTGGCCGGACCTGATACAAATTCTTAAATTCTTCCATATCTCTTATGTGGTCTATTATCATTTTCTTCCTATCGTATCTGTTTCTTGAGTAATACCTTTTATCTCAAAACAAGCGACAGAGAAATCATCCCCCTGTTTTTCTGTTTTAAGAGTGAATTGTAAATAATACCAATTAGATATAAATTTACCTTTTAACTGCTGCAATATGTTTGTTGTTTCATCAGGGAAATACTGCAAATCCCATAACAAACTATCCGGAACATCAGGATCAATAACTACATCCGTATCTGTATCGGTATCACTATCGGAATCGCTATCAGTATCTATATCCGTATCTGTATCGGTATCTGTATCAGTATCGCTATCGCTATCGGTATCTGCTTCTGCTTCCGCCCAAATAGCACCCTGAAAATACATTTTAATTTTCTTTGACTTATTCTTTTTACCATCTACCAAACAATCAAGCGCAAATGTATTGTTATAATCCTGCGTAACAGTTATAAGGGGCTGAAATTCCATCTCTTTCATATTAGAATAAGAACCCAAGTTTATAATCTGCATTGTGTAGATGCTCGGATGATAAACGCCATCAAAAACGCCCATATTCCCGACTTTTTCTTTATAAATCTTACTTCCGCCGGTAGAATATACCCAATTATCATATACAAAATAACTTGTTAAATCTTGGCAATCTCTCTCAGTCCACTCGTGTACAAAATAGTCATAAATAAGTTTTTTATTGCTGCCATTGTCGAATAAAAGCCATATTTCAGAGCGGTTATTCCCGACATATGGGACCATCTGCAACCTTGTAACCTTTGTAAAAAATTCCTGTATTTCCGGCGCAATAGGATCTCCGAGAACCTTTTGGCCGTAATCATTTTGCATATAGTAATAAATATTCTTTTGCCTGTTATCATAGAAGAATAAATATTTATCGTGCTTACACCACGATTCAAAAGACATACAACCGCCAAGAGAAGCATCTGCCCTAACAGCGCTTGTAGGATCTGACATATTCCCTGATAATACCGTGCTATCCTCTTCGGTAAATACCAATAAAGCATCAATATATGGCACAACAGCAGTAACTTTTTTGCCGAATAACTGATACCACGCTTTATTAGTATCAGACGGAGTAACATAATCAAAATCGGTTATATCACCCTTACGGGATGCAATAACTACACCCTCATTACATCCGATAACCAAAGAGCCATCCTGTTCGCACATTGCAAGGCCTGTAACAGCGTTTCCGTCATATTCCGGCTCCAATAATGTCGCTACTGTCGTAGGATATAAGATAACAGAATAATACTCAATACCATTTGTGAAAACAAAAGTATCATAAGCATTATCTATCATTGTAAGCCCATTTGCTTGACCTGTTACGGATAAATCATCCACCAATACGGAGAAAGTGCCATCGTCATACTCTAACAATCGGCCTTTTGTATCATTTTCCGCATAAATTAATAAATGATGTGTCCCCTCTTGGATTGTTTCAAAACCTTTGATAATTGTGTAATCTTCATAAGTATCGATTGCATAATTTCCGTAAGATGTTCTTAACAAAATCCCCGCATCATATTTAGACGGGACAAACTCAACATTTTTACACTCAATAGCGGATATTACGCCATTTTGAGCGATACCATTACGGATTCTGATGCCCTTAAATGTATTAAATCTATAACTTGCCGGAGTAGGAAAAGTTGCCATCTGTTACCTCTATATCGTAAATATTGTTTCTGTATCAACTGTTTTACAGCCTTTTAAGAATGTACTCCATTTTTGGTTAAACAATTCAACAGTAGGCTGCCATCTTGCGTTAGATGTTTTACGCATATTTGTTGCCAAAACATAATATTCAAGCGCATCAAAATATAGATGCTGAAATTGTTCCGGCATCCTTAAAGTAGAGCCGATTTCGATATTATAAGAATAATTGCCATCGGCTAACAATACATTTTTGGTATTGTTATAATCTACATTAACCGGCATTATTTTGTCCGGCACAGGATAAAATTTTAATTTATTCGGGTTATAACTTACGGAGAACATCTCAGGCGTACCCGTTTCACTTCCCAAGAGTTCAATATCTTCAACATAAGGCAGTTTTTTAATTCCGCTGCCTTGTGCAATTCTTACTTCTATAACACGGCCATCCGGCAGAGAGTAGGCATTTTGTCCTTTTGATAATTGTATAGTTTTAGTAAACTTATTAAAAGGAAAATCCTCTCTGTTAGAGAGTTCCGTATGGCATCCTTGTTGAATACGGCGCATACTTTCAAATTCTTCGCTTGTGGTATCTGCCATATCTTCGGGATCTATCATAGACATAGAGATTTTTGCTGTATCTATTAAAGATTGGTCGAAAGTTTTACCCATTTTTTATTTACCCCTTTTTAGTTTTCTTTTTTGCAGCCGGTTTTTTCGCTGCCGGCTTAACTTCTTCTACTTCTTTTTTAACTTCTTCAACCGGTTCCGGTGCTTTTTTAACTTCAAAATCAGTAATTAGTTTTATGTGCATATTATTGATTTCGAGTTCTGTTTTACCGCTTAATAACTCTTCTTTCATAGGGAATGACAGAATATTTTTAATAAGGTCTCCGGTTTCAATACTTCTGTTTTTATAACCATCGGTCCAAACTTCATATTTGCAGGCATCTGTAAATAAAGTGTTAGCAAGCAATTTTTTTGGGCTTTGTTCTGTAATTCCTAATAATTTTTCTTCATCTGTTAGCATTAAAAACTCCTTTATACTTATATATGGGATATCCATATTTCCATCTTTTGAGTATTTATAGAGGTACAAATAATCTTTTATACTATTTATCCCCTCATAATTAATTTTACAAGTTGCCGAATCGGGATTACTTGCGACTAAAAGCACTTGTGTATAGCCATTTAGATATAAATAATCGATACAACTTAAAAGGCTTGAATGTCGGGCCGGTAATCTGCAGGCATTAATAACTCTATCCTTTTCAAGATCATAATTAAGAGATACAACGGGGCAAGTATCACAATCCAAACACTTATCGACAATATCATCCGCCGTAAGTCTTAAATTTGGTTTCAAATCCACCGCAGAAAAGTTAGTTGCAATCTTAAAAACATCAGTATTTTTAAGTAATTTTGCTTCTTCTTTTGTAACCGGTGCATAAGTTAATACAATCGCTCTCATAATACCTCTTAATCATTGAAAAAGAGGGCAGTTTCCTGCCCCCTTAAATTTAGACTACGCACCTAAACCTGAGAAAGTAACTTTAGAAGTTACAATACAGTTAGCGTTAGCAACAGCGCCGCCGTAAGTCATTAATGAACGAACAACATCCTTGAATGATTTTTGGCTTCTGTATGTTTCAGTTTCGGTAATCTGTTCTGCGTAAGTGATAGCATCAGATGTAAGCGCAACCATTTTTTGAGAGTAAGTTGCAGCAGTTCCGGTGCCTGATTTATCAGTAGGGATTAATGTATCACGGAATACATCAAACATACCGATATGACCGATTTGGCCTTTTCTCAATACTTCTTCGCCGAATGGGTTAGTGAAGAATTGAGAGCATTGAAGCAATATGCCTTCAACTGCAGGAGAAACAACCAAAGCCGGTCTCTTGCCTGAGTAGTCAAGGCCTGCTTTTGTGATTGCTTTGTTTTCAGCAAGTTTTACAAACAAGTTGCAAATTTCAGCCCAAATATTATCTTTAGATAATGATAAAGCGCTGTCATTGTGCAATTTAGTGCCTGCGCCTGCAACTGCCAAGCCGTGAATATAAGCATCTTTAACATCAGAGAAAGAAGATGCCATTGTCTGAGTCCACTCATCAACCAATTTAACATTTGCTTGTACTTTGTCGATATCTTCAACTTCAAAAGCGATGTATTTCTGTTGATTAACAACAAGTGAAATTTTTGTACCGCTTGGGTTTTCAACTGTGATTTCTGAAAATCCTGTTGCGTTAGGGTTATAATCTCTAACAGTCAAGCCATTTTTAGAGAAGAAAATAACTCTATCGCCTGCGTTTTTGATTTCGCCCTCGTAGTCACGATTAACGATATCAGCATAAGCACCAATATTTTTTAAGTAAGCAGTTACCTTTGGTGACCACTTTTGTACGGCATAGCCGTGAGATTTTACATTTACATCTGTCATAATTAATTTCCTTTCATAATAATTTCATCAAGTTTAGCCATAGCATCGTGGAATGATAAACCTTTTTTCTGATACTCTTCGAGATATCTATTGTAGTTTTTCGATACCATCTCCGCTGTCGGGCCTTTATTTTCTTGACTTTGTGCTACATTGTTACCGGTAGGAACATTGGCTTTTGCCTTTATTTCCTCCGCTTGTTGTTTTGCGATATACTCTTTTACGCCTAATTCTTTAATTTTTTGGATGGCTTTTGTCGTACTTTCAATATCGATTTTGCCGGTGAAATCAAAGATAGTTTTAACGATGCCAAATACATCGGGTGAGTAATTTTCGCTCTCTTGCGCTACAAGTTCATTAAGTTCAGGAACAGCCTGAATAGATGCAGCAACTTTTTGCGCTCTGTCCTGCTTATCTTTAGCCAAAGCCTCATTAAACTTTGCTTCAATCTGATTTAATTTGGTTAATTTATCTTTAGCGATACTCTCTACCAAATCAGACCTGAAATAATCTTTAACTTGGGCCATACGCTGCTCATAAGCAGATCTATTGTTTGGATCGTAGAGCCTTTTTGCTTCAAGCAATAAATCCTCAACTGCATTTCTTTGATCGGGTTCTAATTTCCTTGCGAGGTCGTCATATTGCAAAAATTCCTCATTATCAACCTGAAATTTATATTGTTTTTCAAATTCCGGATTGATTTTGCCTTGTACAACCATTTTTGGCTGATTTTCTGCAACTTGTTTTTTGAGTTCTGCAAGTTCTTGCGTAACCCTTGTAAATGCGGCCTGATTGTCTTTTGCTATCTGCTCCCAATTCTTGGCCGGCTCTTCTTTTGCGGATTCTTCTGTATTTTCATCCGCTTCCACTTTTTCAATCGCTTCAACATCCGCGTTTTCAGATTCCTGTGCGGCATCAGATTGAACATCAGAGTTTTCCTCGATAGTTTCAGTAGTCTGATTTTCTACCACATCAGGAGTAGTCTGTACTTCGGGAGTTTCGACGGTAGTTGAAATTGTTTCTTCCATAAAGTCTCCTTTTTACCTGTGCAAAGATACACACATATCCTTTGCTATACATTTCGAGCGTAACAGATTGAAAATCGGGCATAAAAAAAGGGGCATACGCCCCGCGATTAAAATGTTTCACACAAACTTTATTGTACCAATCAAAAATCCGGCATTTTTTGACATAAAAAACCATCTTTTATTCAAAGATGGCTGCATATATAAGTCGTTATATTATAAGGAAAATAGAGAAATATTTTATATTATTCAAAATTCGGATCACATAAATCAATAATATCTTTTAAGAGCCTATTCATCCCTTTTATTTGCTCTGCGGGAGTTATCTCTTGAATAGCATATTTACAAATTCTATCCTGCAAATATTCAATAAGATTGATTTTGTGTTCATTGCGCTTATTGGCTAATACCCATTGGCGCAGCACTTTGATATCCATTGTTTCCTCCTTGATTTTCTTGTGCATATATCTGCTCTACATTTTGCAAAGTGCCGTAAACATTTTGCATAACGATATTTTGAACATCTTCCGGCAATTGTTTTATAACATTTGCGGCCTGATCTATTTTGCTGTCTGCTTCGGACTTGAAGAACTTATCAGGATTATCAAAACCGGTCATCTCCAAGCCTGTTTTAAGTGCTTCCATCCAATCAATACGCTGCGCAAGTTCCGGATTTTCACCGGCAGCATTTAACATACTAAACGCTTCTTGGAATTTTTGGCGCCTGTCAAGCAAAGAGTTTCTATCTTCATAAAAATACTGATATTGTCCTTGTCTTATGGCATTATTGATTTCAACTTCAACCCTTTTACCCTTATCATCAATAAACAAGGTTTCAGAGCCGTCTTTGAACATTGCCAATAATTCTGCGACATTTTCAATAACCTGCAAATTAATCTGATAAATTTTATCCAATTTCATAGCGATACGACTATCAGAGCCGTTGCGTGCAAGTTGCATTTCCGTTGCAGTTCTTCTGCCCTGCTCAATATTCCCCATAACATTGGCATTAATACTTGAAGCATCAGAGATATCATTTGCGATTAAAGACACCATATCACCGATGCCGGAGCCATCAAATTTTTCAGCCTGCGGATAACCGCCGCGATAAGAGTTATCATATTCAAACCACTTGCCCGGTCGTCTTTTAATAACACCGTCTTTATATTTTGTTTTAAGGAAATTATCAGAACCCCAAAGCGGAGGATTAGCGTTTAATTGCGCAATATCCGCAAGAGTATTAATTAATTCTTCCTTACCTTTGCACATATCAAGTATTGATTTTAACGGTGCAATACCTCTGCCGGTTTCAGGATCTAACTGCGTGCAATCCCAAACAAACGGGCAGATATAAACGGGATTTTCTTTGAAATAGATTAAGAACTTGCCGGCTAACACTTCGGCCACGATGTTTTTATACAAAACGCCGTTAAACTTGATATCACCCTGCAAATATAAAACCTCATACAAATCGCCGTATGTTTGCGCAGTTGCGAGGTCCTTATCGTCTTTAATATCAACTACTTCGGTAGTTTTATTTTGATTAAGGCTGTTTTCCTGATCTTTAGTAAGCGTATATAAAGGATTTGCTTTTATTTCTTCAATAGTTGCAAAACGCTTGTAAATTTTAGGACAAGAGAGCCAACTTTCAGGATCTCCGTATTTGTATTTTGTCGTATCAAAGTTAAAGAACATCGGATTAATTGCCTCGATGTTTGCATTTTCTTCAACCGGTAGGGATAATTCGACAAAACCTTTTAATTTGTCGTATCTTCTGACCTTTTTAACGCGGGTTTTCCAATCAGTTTTGTAGATAAAATCACCATAAGCGCCCCAATTATCAGTCGCTTTATCAAACTGTACACTTGCCTCCATCTTTTTGAGCGCAAAAACAACCGCCTCTTTTTGTTTTTCGGCCACATCTTCGGTTTCTTTAGATGTACCGGCAACATCAAACATTTGCTCTTCATTAGACCATATTTCTTTCCACATAACGGATTTCATAGCATCCCAAGTGGTATAAATTTTATTTTCCTTGATGTTAGACTTCCAATCTTCATCCTCTTCAATATTTCTATCCGGCTGATTAAGATAAATATACTTCATCAATTCTTGCGCGGTATTAATCTGCGAGGTGCGTTTATCGTGAAAACTGCGCCACCATCCGGAGATTGTAGTTGCGAGTAAATCTCTCTCTTCCGGTTTAAGTTTTTTGAATTTGTCCTCTTTTTCAATTTGTATATCAGGCATAATAACTCCTTTTTATTTTAATTATGACTTCTTAATAATCGGGCGTTTCAATTTGTAACGGGAAATAATACTCCACAAGATACGAGGCAGCATCAAAAGGATGCTCCAAGAATTTCAAATTATTATCTGTTTTAATTTGCGTATAAGACGGGACATCTACAATATCTGTACCGACTTTGTATTTTAAGTTGTAGATGTTATAAAGCAATTTTTCACATTTCGGATCTACATACAACCCGATACGACCGGCATAATCTTTGACTTTGGCATTAAACGCAGCAATTCTGTTTTTGATACGCGGATTATGAGGCCTAATTTGTACGCTTATTTGTCTTTCTCCGTAGTGTTCCACTAAAGCATTTTGGATAATTACATAGTTAGTCCATTCGGATTGCGTGCTGCGGTTATCTCCGGAAGCATCACCATTGATTATAATTTGTGCTTTATGGTCCGGATATGCTTTGATAACTTCTTTTATTGTCTGCTCTGTGCTTGCATTTTCTAATATAAACTCATCAAAATAGAACACTTTATCATTGGTTTTATGCGCAAGTATGCAACTCATAGGATCCACATTAAAATCCCAAGTAAGATGCAGCGGCATATTTGGCTGATAAGTAATAGGCTTGATATTATCTTTGGTAAATCCTTTAACAACAAGGCCGCTTGTATAATCTCCGAACTCACCCAAAACATTGATACGATAATACTCATCATCATATAACTGCTTCATACTTTCGACATATCCCGGCTCTAAAAACTTATTTTGTGTGGTAGGTGCTTGAATCAGCCTGTAATTATCCAATTTATTTTCAACAAAGTATTTATACACCCACCCTTTAGAACTTTCGGGGTTTGTATGGCCGAATAAACGATACTTAAAATCTTTATCGCGCCATTCAGGTTTTATTTTCTGCCTTAAACGAGCAACAAGCATCTTAAAAGTGCTTTCCGGAGTGTCTGACATTTCCTCTAACTCAATCCAAGCAAGGTTTAATGATTTCAATTTGTTAGGTTCCTGCAGATGCCTAAACAGAATTTCTGATCCGTTCTTGAAAACGATTTTATCAAACGATTTTACATACTCGTAATGATAACCGGCAACAAATCCCATATTATCAAGATGCTCAAAATATTGCTTCATTGTGGTATCTTCTAAAAGCCTGTATGTTTGCGCTCCGACAAGCCCGACAGAGCCGGCATATTTCAGACTTAATAAAATCCCTAACAGAGAGCCGCAAAAGGTTTTACCCGAACCATAACCGCCCTGATATAAAGCGACATCGAGCGAATAATTATTATAAGCAAACATAAACTCTTTTTGTGCCGGCAATAACTCGTATTCCATTAGATCCCTTTAATTTTGATTTCAGGTAATTCAACTTCTCCCGCAATTTCAACGGCTTTACGCTGCGGATAAACATATTTCATCAATTCTTTATAAACAATTACTTTTGTATCTTCTTTTTTTGATGTTTTAGCGATGTGCAAGAGTTCCCCGACAATATCGACACCCTCTAAACGCTCAATAATATCTGCTGTGCGTTTATTTGGAGTGCCTTTTTTTCTTCCTCCGGTTTTAATATGCCCTTTTTCAAATCTGCCACTATTTTTTTCTACTTTAGAGGCATTATCCGGCGTATTAACTGCTTCATTTTGCATCTTTAATTTCCTCTGCTTTATCTTTATCTTTATTTTCTTCAACTTCATTTTTGACATTATTAGCAGCATTAAGTTTTTCTTCTACTGCTTTATCAAAAATATCGCTCATAACAGAACAGACATTTTTAAGGATGTCTAAAACTTCTTTAGCGGAATACTTTTTATCATCAAGTAAGAACTCAATATGTTTATTGATGCTTTTGAACTTGTGATTAAACTTTTTTCTCTTCATTTCTTATCCTTTCTAAACTCTCTTCAATCGAAAGGCCCTCACGGAGATACCGCAAGAGCCATAAATGTAACAATAATCTCCTTTTGATAGGTAAATGACTTGTATTGGAGATTTCCGCTTGTTTTTCTTCTCCCCAAATCGTTAAGCCTTTATATTCTTTGTATTCAAATTGCTCAAAAATGTTATCATAGTAACAAAACAGAGCATTGTAAATGTGCTGCAGGTTTCGGATTCTGAAAATGTGTTTTTCATCGCCATTATATTCTAACTCTCCTGTAAATGGATTAATATGCGTAAAAGAATAAGATTTTTTATAGGTCGGCTTTTTGTACCTCACACGCTTTTTTTTGGGTTTATCAACGAGGTACAAAGAGACATCAAAAAGAGAATTTTGAACCTGTGCCGCCATAATACAATTTTAGAGTATTGCGGACTAAAAAACACTAACGAAAACAACAGTATTTTTATAATTATCTATTTATTTTTTTGAATATTTTTATATATTACAGAACCCCAAATTAATAATCCGGCTATTATTATTAAGAGATTTAAGATATCTCCGACAAATAATAATTTCATTAAAGAAGATACAATAGCCAATAAACATAAAATAATACATAAAATCAAAACAATTAGAGATATTTGCTCTTTATATTTTGGTGCAATTAAACTTGATAAAGTAACCAAGAGATAGAAGAAAACGACATCCGCTAAAAATGTTCTTTTACTATAATTACCGGAACAATTAACAAAATATGGAATAACAAACATAAAATTACAAAGAAGCATATTTAATAAATTTTGTAGTACAGAAACAACACCGGAAATTAATATAGAGGCAGCAAAAGCCACCGGCAAACATAAAACATAACGACTATAATAAATAAACTTATTCATTCACTACCTCATATCACGCATAAGCCCAACAATCTGACCGATAATATAAATATTATTCATATCTTCTTTTTCAATAATTCGCGGCCTGTATATAGGATCAGGATTATCGGAGGTTATAATAATTTCATCAATATTTTTTACAAGTCTTTTTACAAATATTTCATCTTTATAGCCAAAAACATAGACTTGATTATCAATAATTTGCTGATTTTCATAATGTTCAACTACTAATCTATCGCCACTTTGAATAAAAGGCGCCATACTATCACCTTTAGCATTAATAACTGAATATTTTTTATTAGGTGCAATACACTTGATAAAACTATTAACCGGCACTTTAATTTGTTCCTTAACTTCTGATGAAACAAAATAACCGGTTCCGCAACTTCCGAAAACATCAGGATAATAATCAAGAATTATAGATTGACTATTTTTGTCAATTAAAGTACATTTATCGTTTTTATATTTACTAATAATATAATTTTTTATTTTATTTATTTCAAAATCTGCAAACTCATAATTTGCGGCCTTTTTGTTTGCAATAGCCTGCTTTGATATTCCTAACGCTTCTGCCAAATCTGTTTGGGTAACTTTTTCACTTGTTAAGTTTTGTAAATCTGTAATTAGTTGTTCTGTACGCATTTTAGCCCTTTTTATCATCTTTTTGATGTATTTTAATTTACTTATATTGACATTAGTTTACTAATATGTTATAAATAGAACATAGAAAATTGCAAAGGAGATCACACAATGGAATTTATCCATATTCGAGTACCAAAAGAAATCAGACAACAGTTCAAGACTGTTACTGCTTCTAAAGGTCAAAGTATGACTGAAGTAGCGGGAGATCTGATTCTTCAGTATTTATCAGAGATTAAAAAAGAAGTTGCGTAACACAACCCCTTTATAATCTCCACATAGTAAGAATAAAACAAACAAGCCTAAAAATCAAGCAACGGGCTTATTTGTAGTGCAATTTTTTACAAAATTTTACAGACAAACAGTACATTGAAAATTGAATAGATACAAATTGAATAGGCGGGAGCCTGTGCGGACTGATGATGCTTTTCAGCGCACAAAAATAAAAGTTAAAAAGCACGCTTGCGAGACAGCGTATAATTATAATACTAAAAGTTAAAACGAAAGTTTTAATTATGGGCTACTGATTAAAAATATCAGATAGCCCCATATTAAACCTTTTTTCAGGTTACGGGTGCGGCCTGATACTTCGCTAAAGTAAAACTGATACTAAGATCCATTAATTAAAGTTCCAAATCTTTACTATCGCACCCCTTTTTATTAGATTTTAACCCTTGTGGAGTGTACGGCAGATAATTCTTATTAATATCCCTAATAAAAATCCTTATCCGCTCTGTCCGGATGAGGTCAAGGGTTTTTATAAAGCATATTCATTAACACTTTATATAGGCGCATTTTTACTATTCTTCTATCAGGGTTCTTGCGCCTTTTCTTTGAACAATACGGAGGGAAGATATGAGAGACAAGATTATTAGCCTGTTATTAGGCTTTGCGTTCATTTTTGGACTTTATTTTTTTACGATTTCGGCAATTATATTAGGAGGTTAATATGGCGATCAGAACAAACAGCGAATTTTTAAGACAGTTAAAAGAGCAGGATTCATTTTTGTACGAAATGACGGCGGCAATAGTAGAGCATAAGTTATCAATACTAAAAGCCAAAATGATACAGTATTACAGAGATTTAGAAGATGGCAGCGCAACAATCCCCGACTTTATGCGCAAAGGCGAAACGCCGGAGGATTTAGCAGATGAAGAAATAAAAAACTTGTTAGCGCGTGATGATAAAGGCAGAAAGTTTAACAGCCTTTATGAAACGGCCTACAAGGAATTAGCAGAGGTATTAGATTAATGGAAGATTTTGAAGATTCAATCTGCTGCCTTGAAGCAGAACAGGATATCATATGGAGCAAGGAATTTTTATATAAACGAAATCCGCCGCTCAAAGAAAGATACACGGTATTAACACCGGAAGAGGAAGAAATGGAAATCCCATTTTAATAAATTTAAGTCTTATTTGGGAGCAAGCACGACTATAAATCAAACTCCATAGGGGTTCTCGGCCTGAATTAACGGCGTTAGGGCGGTAAGCGATAAACCGCCCGCATATTATAAGGAGAAATATTATGGTAATGGAAACAATTAACATCAAGGGCAAAGATTATGTTCAAGTTAATGAGCGTATCAAGTATTTTAGAGAAAAATTTCAAGGATGGAGTTTATCATCAGAGATTATATCGCTTGAAAATGGCGTTTGCGTAATAAAAGCAACTATCAAAGATGAAAACGAAATTGTTAAGGCTACCGGCTTGGCGTATGAAAAAGAGGGAAGTACATTTATCAACAAAACATCTTATATTGAGAACTGCGAGACTTCCGCTTGGGGCCGTGCGCTTGGTAACTTGGGCATCGGAATTGATACATCAATAGCAAGCGCGGAAGAGGTGCAAAATGCTGTACTTAATCAAAAACCTGCAGCAACATCAAGCAGAAAGAAAGAAAAAGAGGACAGATCAGCGGGCTTTGACGGAGTAACCAATCAGGATGTACAGATTTATGTAAATCTTGCAAAGATGAAAGATATAGACGAAATCAAAAGTTATTACGAAGTCAATAAAGAAAATGTCGTGAATAGAGAAAAATTTCACGAAGCCTGCAACAGTCAAGTAAAGGCGCTAAAAGCAATTATTGAAGAATTTGGAGAAGATGCCTTAAAAGATACAGGAATGACAAAAGTAACTGAATACGGAGTAATGGGATAGTGGATGCATTAGACTACACGGAAGAATTGAGAGAAAACGCAAAAGATTTTAAGACTTTTGCTTTTGAGTATAAGAAAGAAAGAGCAAATTATGCGGATGCCTTAAACGGCCTAACAAGTCTGATTTACAAATCAAACTTACACGATGATAAAGCAAGTTTTGAGAACAAATTAACCAAACTACTTGCAACACCATACGCAAATCAGGCCAAGCCATTAATTGAACAATTAAACTCTTCAAGAGCAAATTATAAGGGTTTAGAAATGGTATTAGAGGCATATAAAGCGCACATATCAGCGATACAGTCGGTTATAAAGTATAACTTAACCGGAGAAATCAATACGAATATAGCAGAAAAAGCAGAACTCGAAAGATACTACTAAACGAAAGGAGAAAAGACAAAATGAGAATAGGTAGTGGATGGACCAAAACAACAGAAAACGGCGATACATTTATTTCAATCGCTTTAGATGAAGTAGTCGGGGAATTATACCCGCAGTTAAAAGATTGTTATTTTAATCTTTGGCATATCAAAAAAGAGGACCGGAAGAATGAAAACTCACCGAGTTGGACTGTTTCATTAAGCGTAAAACAAGACAAAGAAGAAAAAGCGGACAAAGAATTTGACGAAATTGTACCGCTATAAGAGGTAAAAAATAAATGAGTAACTTAAACGGCTTTATAAAGTTGCATCGCAAGTTACTTGTATGGGAATGGTACTCTGATATAAATGTCAGAGTGCTATTTTTCCATTGTTTGTTAAGAGCCAATCACAAGACGGAGAAATGGCAAGGCATAGAATTAAACGCCGGCCAATTCATAACATCGCTTGGGCATTTGTCTAAAGAGTGCGGCCTGACTGAACAACAGACGAGGACCGCATTAAACAAGTTAAAATCAACACGCGAAATAACAAGCAAATCAACAAGCCGATATTCAATAATAACGGTGAATAATTGGAATTTGTATCAGACAAATAACACGCAAGATAACAAACAAATAACAAACGAGCAACAAACAAATAACAACAGACAAGAATTTAAAGAATATAAAGAAATAAAAGAAAAAAAGAATATAGATATTTTTTGTAATGTTGATTTTGATAAATGCTTTTCTTTATATTCTGAAAATTGCCCAAAATTAATTCCTTTAAGATTTGAAAAAAGAAGCAGGGCTATTCTTGATGAATTAAATAATTTTCTTATAGAAATTGATTATGATTTTTCTTATTTTCTGAATTTATGCAAAAAAGCAAATGAACTTGAAAAGATTGTAGATTCAAGGATTGATTTTAAGATGCTTATAAAAAACCATATCGGCATAATGAATGGCAAGTATTCCGCCAAAAACGGAAACGCGATAGAGCGGAAAAATGCAGCCATAAACGATTATTTACTAAAGATGCAAAAGGAGGCAAAAAGTGGATAGAGTAGCATTTTTAAGCAAAATGTTTAGAATGTACCCGATGAGTTTTAACGAGTACAACATAGAGGATTGGATGGAGGCTTATAAAAGCGTTTTATCTAATCCAAAGATAAATTATGATAACCTTTTTAATCTGATGATCCGTAAATGGAACTCAACAGCAAACGCGCCTACTCCTCAATGGTTCGAGGAAAACATCTCTCAAGTGATAGAGAAAGATGAAAGATGCGCAGCAATAAGACATATTGAAGAAATGAGAGAAACGGCAGAGCCAATGCCTGAATATGTCAAAGTAAGAATAGAAGAACTGAAAAAGAAAATGAGTATGGGGTAGGGAAATGAAATTTATCAGCAGGGAAGAGATAACGGAGCGTAATTATAACCAAAGAGAGGTTATATTATTGCACCTGATTGAAAACGGATATATTACAAACAAAGATTGTAACGAGGGTTATGGTTATAGACATCTGCCCTCAATTATAAGAGACCTAAAAAAGCATTATGGCTGTCAATTCGATTGCCCGATGCAAAAACAACTTAACCGGTTTTTACAAAAAACAGAATTTACGGAATACCACTTAAAGAATAGAGAGGCTTATAGATGTCTATTAAAGACGACATAGCAAAATATCCTGTATATGTTTGGGAGCAAAGAAAACTAAAAACCATCCCGAATTTACAAACTTGGAGTAATAATTTTCAATTGCATCATTTTATCAAGCAGAATGTACGCAAGACGAATAAGGAATTTTACGAGCGTATAGAATACCTGCAAAAGTTAATATTGATGCCAAGCAAGATGCATTATGACTTACACGCGATGGGAGAAATAACATTTTTCAAGAGATACGGAGTAAATAAAAACGACTTTTTATTTAACCGGAAGAAATGGCGCGAGGGCTATTATGAAAATACCTAAAAAAGATTTATACCGAAGATGGACCGAATCAGCCATTAATTGTTATAACCGCAGATGTCAATGTTCGGGATGCACAGACGAAGAAATATGCAAACAACAAAGAAGAGATCCGCTTACAAAATTAATCCCAATGAAATATGCAGTATTAGTGTTATTTGCGCTGCACGGCGCACCAAAAAAGAGGAGAGTTTATTATGAACCTGAAAGATATGGAAATGATGATAATTAGATATTCCGCGCTTGGTTATACCGACAGAGAAACGGCCGCAGAATTAAAGATAAGTGAATCTTATGTAAGATGGCTGCTCAATAACCTTTTTGGAAAGACATACACAAAAAATAAGGCGCATTTAGTCAGTTGGGCATATAAAAACAAAGTTATAGGAACGGAAGAAAAAGGAGAATAGAAATGAGTGATTATGATACTTATTTAGCGAATTGCGTAGAAGATTATATGAATCCGCGAGTTTGTGAATTGTATGTACACGGCAGATCTTTATATGATTTAGTCGTAGAAACAGAAGATGGGATTGAAAAGACCTTACACAATGTCCCGATGAATTATTGGAAAGATATTGATTTATCAGATTACAAATTTTGCCCGAGATGGGATGATATTTGCGACACTTTTGAAGAAGATTATTTTGATTTAACAGAACTTGAACATTTTGAATTTGACGAAGTGCAAAGCGAAGAAGAAACATATTTACCGGATGAGTACAAGATAATAAAGATTATCGGATTTTCTGACGGCCACAATTTCGATGATTTAGAGATAGACCAATGAAGATAGATTTAGGATTTTGGAATCAGCAAGGCGAATACATACAAGATATACAGGAGATAAACAAAATGGATATGGATAAATATTTTGAAGAATTAAACGATATGGCGAATTTCAAAGGCTTTGGCGAAAAGCCTGAACCAGAAAAAATATTTAGAGACGGAGTAGATGTAGCAGGATGCAAATTTATTGTGTATAGATTTTCTGAAAATCCCGATTATTCCGATTATTGTTGTGAAATATGGGATAACGAATGTGAAGCCCAAAACTGTTACTACAAACAGTTTCAAAGATTACAACAAGAAAACGCAGAACTCAAAGAAAAAATAAAAAAATATGCAAAAATAAATGAACAAGAAACAAAGGATTATGCAGAACTCAAAGCAGAGAACGAAAGGCTGAAAGAGGAACTTGCCGAAAATAATTGCTTTGAACCAAACAGCCTAAAATGTAAACACGCATTTTTTATTGAGGATAAACTTAAACAAACCCTGCAAGAGATAAAAGAGATTGCAGAAAAATATGATAACCTAACCTACCCTGTAAGTAGTATTGTACTATCACAGGAAATCCTACAAAAGATAAGCGAGGTAATGGAATGAAAAATAAAGAATTTTACTATAAGACAAAGATTTCAAAAATTGAATTGCCATATAAGGAAATAACAAAAGAATTTCATTTGATATATCAAAGTTTTTGGCAATCAATAATTAGTGATATTTTTACTTTTGGATGTATAACTTTGGCATTTTGGTTTAACCATATTTGTATTGGTTCAAGATTGTTTAGTATTATATTGGCTTTATGCTTTTTTATAACAATAAATAGTGCTTTTAATGAACAGAAAATGGAATTAACACCAAATGAATATATTGAAGAAATTAAAAAGAAAATAAGTGATTGTAAGGTGGAATGATGAGCGAAATAGAAAAGATGTATAATAATGCGGGAGTAGAACCGATTTATCCATATACAAAGTGTTACCCAGAGTTTACCGCAGAGAAACAGTTGGAGTTGATTAAGTGGTTAAATCTCAATGATAAAATTGATTGTTTTTTAAGTAGGCATAATGAATTAAGGAATGAGTGGGTTTTGTCTGCCCATTGTGTAACCGAATTTGCAAATGAAAAACCCTTTATATATCCAGGGTTTAACAAAGAATTTAGCCAAGCATTAGCAATGTTAATAAATTACCTTTGGCAAGACCTAACAGAAGAAGAAAAACAACAAATAAAGGAGATATTGAATGGATAAGACAATACTTGATGTATGTTGTGGCTCAAAAATGTTTTATTTTGATAAAGAAAATCCAAAAGTGGTTTATATGGATAAAAGAAAAGAAAATCATATATTATGTGACGGCCGAGCATTAGAAATAAATCCTGATATTGTGGCCGACTTTAAAAATATACCATTTGAAGATAATTCATTTTATATGGTAGTTTTTGACCCTCCTCATTTACGTTGGGCCGGACAAAATTCTTGGTTAAGAAAGAAATATGGACAGCTACCAAAAAATTGGCAAGATGAATTAAAACAAGGATTTGATGAATGTATGCGAGTTCTTAAACCAAACGGAACATTGATTTTTAAATGGAATGAGGCACAAGTGAAATTGTCAGAAGTATTAAAATGTTTTTCGTCACGGCCATTATTAGGAAGTCGTAAAGATAGAACATATTGGTTAGTTTTTATGAAATAGCAGATATTTTGAAAGGATAGAGGGATGAGAAGTGAAGAAGAAATAATTAAAGAAATCCAACAAAGAAATCATAAAATAATATTAAACACAGATAAAGATATACTTGCTTTACATTGTGCTTGGGTAAACGCTTTATTGTGGGTATTGGGGGGTAACAATGAAAATACAAACAATTAATATATTAGGTGAAAAATATATCATTAAATTCGAGAATACAAGAACAGATGCAGTATTAAAAAATGCAGACGGTGAGTGTCGTTGGTATAAAAAAGAGATTGTTATAGATGATGAATTAGAACCAAAGTTGCATAAGGACTTTATTATAAGACACGAAATATTACACGCATTTTTAGCAGAAAGCGGATTAAGAAGATACCGAGAAGATGAAGATATAATAAATTGGATTGCGTGGAATTTTAATAAGATACAAAAAGTTTTTAAGGAAGTAATAGAGGAGGAAAAATAATGAGTTGGTTATCAAGTCAAGGACAATTTAGTATAAATACAGAATTACTAAAAGATGTAAAAGTAAATAATGAATATTCGAATTTAGAATTTTATTATATTCAGGATGAAGAGCCTTGTGTATTAATGCATTTTGCGAAATTAGAAGATGCCTATACATCTTTGCAATGGTTTAAGGAAAGAATGATACAAGCACAATTAGAAAATGAGGAGTGCGAATGATGAAATACATAAAAAGTGTTTTTGGTGGTATTTCGGGAGCGATTTTGATAGTTGTTCTTTTACCGATATTAGCATTTGTAGTTATTGTAGCAGGTTTTTTAGGACAAATTAATATTAGCAAGGAGAAATCAAATGAAAGTTCAAACGATTAAAAATTTGATAATCGACCAATACGGTTATAAATATATGCACAAAATAAAAACAAGCAAACATAAGACATCAGAAGTAGTTAGCCTGAATAATCAACCGATGCAAAAGACAATATTAAAGAACAGCAAAGTAGATGTTTTTGATATGGGATTATTCGGGAAGTGGATTAAAAGAAAATGACAGAGCAATTACAAGTATATACCGATTGCATAGCAGAATACCAAAAATTAAAACAGTTATTAACATTAACAAAATCAGAGCGGATTAATTGGCTTAATTATGAACATTATACAAAGACAAGTAAATATAAAAAGTGTAACAGATGCGGAGAAATTAAGCCAAGATCCGAATTTTATGGGCGTTATGCGTGCTGCAAGGTATGTAAAAATAATGATGCAAAAATTAGATATTACAAAAAGCGTATAATTTTATATCAAAACAAAATAAATGAATGTAACAATAAGATAGAGCAATTAAGTGCATAAATTTGCGATTTTTAGGGGGAATAATGAACAAAGAAGAATATATTACACAATTTCGGGAGCAGATGTTACCGAAATATATAGAGTTGGCAGAATTTGATCCGTATATTCCGGAAAAGATAATAAAATTACATCCGATTGATGTTCAAAAATGTAGTGTATGCGGTGAATTGTTAGCACTTACAGCGTTTAATGAGGATGATTATATGTGCCGGAGATGTAAAAACAATCTAAAACAAAAAAAAAGACATAAAAGTTCATGAATTTTTGTAAAAAGGAGTAATAGAGATGAATAATGTAGTAAATTTTAATAGAGAAATATACGAAGATAAATTATTGCGTGCAAAAGATATGCAAAAAATATTTATCGGAACATCACAAGCGACTTTTGATAATTGGGTGCGTGATGGCTTGATTCACCGCTATAAAATTGGCGGCGGAGTTTATTATAAACTTTCAGAAGTAAAAAATATGATAGAGAACAGTTGCGAAGTTAGGAAAATAGGATAATGGCAGGCATAAGAAAAAGATGTTGGGAGAATAAATCCGGCAAGCATTTTTGTTATGAGATTAACTGCGTAATAAACGGAGTTCAAGTCCGTAGAAGTGGTTTTAAGACTAAACAGGATGCACAGGATAAATTAGACGAAGTAACTAAAGAAATATCAACAAATATTAGATTAAATGAATTATGTAATTGCTATAATAATGAACATTGTAAATTGCATTGTAAGGATAGCACAATTACATTATATGAGGGTTATTCAAAAAACCTTAAAGAGATAATAAATAAAAAAGCAAAAGAGATAACCAAAAGAGATCTGGATTTATTAATATTAAATTGGAAGCAGGAAGATTTAAGCAATAAATCAATAAACAATATTATAGGCTATTTGCGGAGTGTTTTTGCCTATGGAATAACAAATAAATGGGTAAGTAATAACCCTGCAAAAGAAGTCAAGAAATTGCCTAAAATAACACGGGAAATTAAGTATTTAACATCTGACGAAATGAAAGAATTTTTAGATGTTATAAAAACTTTTCCTATAAATAAATATTTGCCATTGTTAG
>Ga0310786_10002061_pt1 | contig 31467 bp, 22 predicted proteins | sample AusTroGonzalo_MG_FD_203881 | JGI IMG/M metagenome (GOLD analysis project Ga0310786, IMG submission 203881) | Bovine rumen microbial communities from tropical cattle in Woodstock, Queensland, Australia - Gonzalo_03 (v2) (version 2) | ecosystem: Host-associated > Mammals > Digestive system >...
TATTTCCCTTTCTTCTCCAACGGGAACTGCCTGATTCTGCTCAGGTTGGCATGAGCGCAGATGCAGTCGTCGGGGATGCGCAAGGCCACCCACACCGCGCCTTTGTTGCCGGGGCCCTTGCCGATGATTTCCATGATCCACGCCTCGTTGGGGTCGCAGATGGTGAGCGTCTCGCCACTGCTGTTATAGCCGTATTCCTCCACCAGTTCTGCCATGCATCTGATGGCTTCGCGAGCCGTGGCCGTGCGTTGCAGCGCCAGGTGCATGAGGCTGAAATAGTCGAGCAGCCCTTCTCGGTTGACCAAAACCAAACGGCCATCGAAGGTGGTCTCCACTATGGTCACCTGCTTCTCGTTCATGAGGCCGACGACGTTATAGGTATATTCCACCTGCTTCACATATTGCCCTTCATGAGGCGGTCCCCAGCCATGGATCTCAATGAGTTCGCCCGCCTCATGCCGTCCCGAGGGGCTATAGAACAGCGAGCCAGCGAAGCCGAAGCCGTCGCAATTGTAGGAACACATCACGCTACCGTCGGCTGAGGCTTTCTTGCCGACGATGAAGTTGGTGCAGGGCAATGCCGAGTTGACGCATAAGGCCACAAACAAAGTTAGGAGAAGGAGTTTTTTCATAGTGTTGGTATTATAAAAACAAAGGAACGGCGGAAGGCCGTTCCTTTCGATGACTTAGCCACGGCTAATTATTTCCCTTCCGTCATGTCGACGATAGGAGCCTCCGGGGCGTTCTTTTGCACCGAGGCGATGCCGTTCTTCATGTTCACCTCGTTGGCATACATCTGGCTCGAGCCGATAATCTGGCCGTTGCCAGCCATCAGGTTGAAGTAAGGTTTGCCGTTGGAGGCGACTTTAATGTCGAAACGTTTCTCTTCTTTGCAGTTCTTTTTCACGGATTCCACGCCATTGAGGCACGAGGCCTTGGTCTTGTAGCCTTCGCTGGTGAGGATGACTTGGCCATTCGTGGCCTTCAAATTGAACTGGAACTCGCCGTTTTTTCTGGTAGTGATGACAAATTTACCCATAATTATCTGTTTTTAAGGTTGGTTTACGCTGCAAATATACATTTTTTCATTCGCATAACAAAATTTGCAACATTTTTTCACTGCAAGCGTGACAAAAGCACGTCGCGATAGCTGGCGCCCACCGGCACCTTGTTACCCGCCACGGTGACGTCAGACTTGTCTAGGTCCTGAATGTGCTTGAACGAGACGATGTAAGACTTATGGACACGCACGAAACGGTCCTTAGGCAGCATCTCCTCCAAGTCCTTCAACGCAAACAAGGCCGTGATACGACGTTGTGTGGTGTGGAAGGTGACGTATTCGTGCTGACCTTCGATGTAAAGCAAGTCGTCGTAGTTGATTTTATACAGCTTGTAGTCCGCCTTCACCGTAATGAAATCATTCGACTTGCTGATGTCGGCGGCCCGTTTCGGGGTCTCTTCGGCCTTCGGCTGCACGTTGCCGATGGCCTTACGAATGGCCTGGAAGAAACGCGGGAAGTCGAAAGGCTTGAGGAGGTAGTCGACGACGGCCAAGTTGAAAGCATCGACGGCATACTCAGAATAGGCCGTGGTGAAAATGACGGCAGGCTTCTTCTCGAGGCTCTTCACCAGCTCCAGTCCCGTCAGATCGGGCATCTGGATGTCCAGCAGCATGATGTCGACCGTATTGTTTGTCAGGGCTTCCATCGCCTCGAAGGCATTGGAGCAGGTGGCTACCAACTGCAAGGACTCCACCTTGGAGACATAGTCCTGCAAGAGCTTACGAGCCAGATACTCGTCGTCAACGATGATCACATTGTATTTCTCGTTCATAGTTCTATCTTGACTTTATATATTCCTTTATCTTGTTCAATATCAAAAACATAATCCTCTCCATAGTGCAACATCAAACGCTGCTGTACGTTGACTTGTCCGATGCCCGATTTCTTAGGCTCGGTGATCGGGACCAGCGTCTTCGCGTTCTCGGCCACCGTATTCTCCGCCTCGAAACGAAACTTGTTGCCAGACTGCTGCACCTTGACGTGCACATAACCTTCGGGGTGCGTCTCCAAACGGCTGTATTTAAAGCAGTTCTCGATGATGGGCTGCAATAGCATGGGCGCAATCATGAAGTCTTCCTTTTCCACCCCTTGCTCCATCACCACGTCGCGCGGACCGGCCATACGCATCATCTGGAAGTCGATGAAGTTCTCGACATATTTGATCTCCTTGCTCAACGGTATCATCTCAGCCTGGCAGTCGACGAGCACATAACGCAGCATCTCGGAGAGCTTCAGCACGCCATCGGCGGCATTGTCATCGCGCGTATAGACCATTGAGTAGATGTTGTTTAAGGCATTAAATAGGAAGTGCGGGTTGATTTGCGACTTCAGGTAACGCAGTTCCATGTCCAGCTTTTCGCTTTTCAGCTTGTCGGAAACAGCTTTCTCCTCGTTTTCCTTTCTTTGGAAATAGAAAATCACGGTCAAGGTATAGGTAGCAATGAACCATATCAGGCGCACCAGGAAAGCCACCACGATGAACGGGGAAAACTCCATATCCTCAAAAGGTCGCTCGGCTATCCAATGCAGCATACAGGCGTCGATGGCGGTATTGGCAGCCGCCCAAACTACGATGGAAAGAATGGAGAGCAGGACGAACCATACCACCCGTCTCTTTTCCAGAAGGCCTTTGACGAGCACCTCATTGGTGAAAGTGACCAGCAAGGCCACCATGCCCACAAAGCACAATGAACTGACCAAACGGAACAGGTAGTTGTCATTGGAATGGACCGTAAAGTAGACGATGAATAATACAACCCAAATCACACCATGTTTATAAAGGCGTTCTATCAATGTCGGATTGGTCGTGGACAAGGCCGGCGCGGTTCTATTTTTCATCTTCCAAAATTTGATTGCAAAGATAAGACGAATCAAAGGATTTGAACCTAATTTTCAACAAAAACACTCAAGTCTTCAATTTTTTCGTTGAGCCGATGAATTTATTCGTTGAAATGTAAGGCAACACAACACAATTATTACTACTTTTGCACCTTATTTTATAAAAAGGTCCATCGCCAAGAGATAGTTATTTATGAAAAAACTGGTTTTCAACATTATAACCATTGCAGCATTATTTACTGCCCCAATATTTGGAATCGCACAAGACAGCATTCCCGAGTTTCAGCCCACCGACAGCATCATCGTTCAAGAACCTCAGCCCTTACAACTTACACTTGACCAAGCACTTGAGATTGCCCTATCGGAAAACAACACCATCAAGATTGCCGATATGACCGTGGAGAAGACGGGGTACGCGAAGAAAGGCAGCTATGCCTCGCTTTACCCGAATGTCAGCATCAGCGGCTCCTACCAACGCACCTTGCAGAAACAGGTGATGGTGATGGACATGGGTGGTGAGACGATGGAAATCAAGGTGGGCCGCGACAACAACATCAGCACCTCGGCCTCGGCGAGCATGCCCTTGGTGAACGCCTCGCTGTGGGAGAGCCTCAAACTATCGGGCATGGACGTGGAGATGGCTGTGGAACAGGCTCGTTCCTCGAGAATCGCCATGGTGAAGCAGGTGAAGCAAGCCTTCTACGCCGTGCTGTTGGCACAAGAGTCTTACGAGGTCATGGGGCAGGTCTACGACAACGCACAGAAAAACTACGAGAAGACCGAGCAACGCTTCAACGTGGGCAAGGCCTCAGAGGTGGAACGCCTGCGCGCCCAAGTGACGATGCTGACTGCCGAGCCTAGTGTGTCGAGCGCCGAAAACGCCGTCCTCTTGGCCACCTGGCAGCTGAAAGCCGTCATGGGCATCGACCTCGGCACCGAGATTGAAGTGGTCGGCAAGCTGAGCGACTTCACAGAACAAATGCTTGCTCCCTACGCCTCGGAAGACGACCTCAGCGGCAACAGTTCCCTTCTGCAACTCGACATCCAAGACCGCATGCTGGAGTCAACCATCCGCATGCAGAAAAAGCAATACATCCCCACGCTGGCGGCGAGCATCAACTACAACTACAGCGCCATGGGCGACAATGAGCTGAGTTGGTTCCCCTCGTCGACGGCGGCGGTGAGCCTCAGCATCCCCGTCTTCGACGGACTCCAAAAGCACTACACCATCAAGCAGACCAAGGTGACACGCAACATGCTCGCCTTGCAACGCGAGGACACCGAGCGCAACCTGCGCATCGCCATCCGTAACTATAACGACCAGATGGCGCTCTGCGTCAAAAACTACGAAGCCGCCAACGCCACGGTAGGGATTGCGCAGAAGAGCTACGACATCTCGGAGAAGATGTTTGAAGTCGGCAAGGCCACGCAGGTCGAGCTGAACGACGCACAGGTATCGCTGATGCAGGCACAACTCACACAGGCACAGGCCGTGTACAATTTCATGGTCACCAAGGCCTCGTTGGATGAATTATTAGGAAAAGAAGAATAAAAACCATACACCCATGAAATACCTCAAAACCAGTATCATCGCCATTGCCGCCCTGTTGATGACGGCATGCGGACAGAAAGACTCATCCGCCACGACGGGACAAAACGCACCCAAGGCCGATCCCGTGGTCAGCGTCATCACGGCGCAGGCCGAAGACGTCGACATCACCAACACCTTCACCTCCAACGTCGAGCCTTACGCCACGAACAACATCGTCTCGCAGACGGCGGGCCGCATCGTGAGCATCAAAGCCGAGGTGGGCGACAAGGTGCGCAAAGGCCAGCTGCTGGCTACCATGGACGACGTCAACCTTGCCAAGACCCGCATGCAATATGTCAACGACTCGACGGAACTGGCACGTCTCACCCAACTGTATGAAATCGGTGCCGTTTCACAGGCCGACTACGACATGGTCAAGTTGTCGCTGAACGTGACGAAAAAGACCTACCAGAACCTGGCTGAAAACACCTATCTCCGCAGCCCCCTCAACGGCGTTGTGACCGCCCGTAACTACGACAAAGGCGACATGTACAGCATGGCTCAGCCCATCTTCGTCGTCGAGCAGATCCAGCCCGTCAAGATGCTGGTTAACGTGTCGGAGAGCCTGTTTACGCAGGTGCATGAAGGCATGGAGTTCGACATCAACGTCGACGCCTACCCAGGCGAGGTCTTCAAGGGCAAGGTGAACCTGCTCTACCCCACCATCAGCGCTGCCACCCACACCTTCACCGTCGAGGTCATCAGCGAGAACAAAGACGAGCGCCTGCGTCCGGGCATGTTCGCCCGCGTGACGGCCAACTTCGGCACCAACCATAATGTCGTCATCCCCGACGTCGCCGTCGTCAAGCAACAAGGCTCAGGTGAGCATTTCGTCTATGTGCTGCAACCCGACAACACCGTGAAATACACCCTCGTGGAACTCGGCAGACGCCTCGGCAACCGTTATGAGATCGTCAGCGGCATCAAGGAAGGTGATAAGATTGTCACTGAAGGACAGGTGAGATTGAAGGACGGGGTTAGTGTTACCGTTAAATAATGTTTGCCAGTAGAGACGCGATTAATCGCGTCTCTACAAACAACAACCCTTAATGATTGAACCATGAGCTTACAGAGAACAGCAGTCAATAATCCGGTGACGACGGCCTTGGTGTTTGTCGCCATCGCCATTTTCGGCATCTTCTCCTTGATGAACCTCTCCATCAACCAGTTACCCAACATGGAGACCAACTTCATCATGGTGATGACCTCCTATCCCGGAGCCAGTGCCGCCGATATCGAGACCAACATTACAAAGACTTTGGAGAACACGCTGAACGCCGTCCCCGACCTGAAGCACCTCTCCTCCACCTCACGTGAGAACACCTCGGTGCTTTCACTGGAGTTTGAGAGCGGCATCGACATCGAGACGGCCACCAACAACGTGCGCGACAAAATCGACATGGTGCGAAACTACCTACCCGATGGGGCGACCAACCCCGTCCTGTTCAAGTTCAACGCGGAAGACATGCCTATCATGCTCATCAGCGCGACGGCCGAAGAGAGTCTACCCGCCTTGGACAAGATCATCGAAGACCGCGTCACGACACCTCTGGCACGTGTAAGCGGCGTGGGTACCGTGTCGGCCAACGGCGCACCCAAGCGTGAGATTCAGGTCTACGTCGACCCGAACAAATTGGAGGCCTACAACCTGACTTTGGAAAGCATCTCCAACACCTTGGCCACTGAAAACCGCAACGTCCCCGCCGGTTACATCGACATCGGCTCCAACAGTTACAGCCTGCGTATCCAGAAGGAATTCACCTCCGCCAAGGAGATGGAAAACGTCATTGTAGGCTCGCGCGGCAACGCCCCCATCTACCTGCGCGACGTGGCACAAGTCATCGACGGCTCGGAGGAACGCATTCAAGAGTCGTACAGCAACGGCCGCCAGGGTGCCACCATCATGATTCAGAAGCAGACCGATGCCAATGCCGTCAACGTCATCAAAGGCGTCAAGAAGCAGCTGAAGGCCATCGAACCCACGCTGCCCTCCGATGTCAAGTTGAACATCATCGTCGACGGATCCATCTCGATCCAGAACACCATCAACAACCTGCGCGACACCATCTTTATCACTTTCTTGTTGGTTATGCTTGTGGTATTCGTGTTCCTCGGTCGTTGGCGCGCCACCTTCATTATCGTGCTCGCCATCCCGATTTCGTTGCTGGCCTCGTTGATTTACCTATATGCCACAGGCAACACACTGAATATCATCTCCATGTCGTCACTGACCATCGCCATCGGTATGGTCGTGGACGACGCCATCGTGGTATTGGAGAACATCACCACGCACATCGAACGCGGCTCCAAACCTAAAGAAGCGGCCGTACATGCCACCCAAGAGGTGCAACTATCCGTTATCGCCTCCACCTTGACCATGTTGGCCGTGTTCCTGCCTCTGACGATGATCAAGGGCACCGCGGGCGTGATGTTCAAGCAATTGGGTTGGATTGTGTCCATCATCATGGTCGTGTCCACCACCGGCGCCTTGACCTTGGTGCCGATGATGTGCTCCAAGATGCTGGTGATGAACCCTCACCAGGGTAAGCTGCACAAAGCAATCTTCCGCCCCATCAACAAGGGTTTGGATGCCATCAGTAACGGCTATGCCAAACTCATTAACTGGTGCATCAACCATCGTAAGGTGGTCATTTTCGGCATGTTACTTTTGTTTGCCCTTTCCATCGGCCTGCTTGCCCCAACCTTGAAGACCGAGATGATGCCCAAGATGGACGAAGGCCGTCTGAGCATCAGCATTGAGTTGCCGACGGGCACGGGACAAGACGTCACGGGCGCCTTTGCCAAGAGCCTAGCCGAGGACTTCATGGCCATCCCCGAAGTGAAAATCTGTAACTACAGCTTCGGTCAAGCCGACTCCGACAACGCTTTTGCCTCCATGCGAAACAACGGTACCCATATCATGTCGTTCAACCTACGACTGGGCACCAAGACCGAACGCCGCAAGGCAGGTCTTCGTTCGACAGGAGCAGTGGCCGACGAGATCCGAGCCAAACTCAACGCCATGCCCGAAATCAAAAAAGCCAACGTCAGCGAAGGCATGGGCGGCATGGGCGGCATGAGCACGGTGCAGGTCGAGGTCTATGGCTACGACTTCGGCACCACCGACAACGTGGCCAACGAAATCGCACAGAAGCTTCGTGACCGTGGCATCCTGCAAGTCATCGTCAGCCGCGACGAATACACGCCTGAATATCAAGTCGACTTCGACCGTGAGAAACTAGCCCTGAACGGCTTAAACAGCACCACGGCAGCCACCTATGTCAAGAACCGCATCAATGGCTCGGTAGGCTCCTACTACCGTGAAGACGGTGAAGAATACGACATCCGCGTACGTTACGCCCCCGAGTTCCGCAAGAGCGTCGAGGACATCGAAGACATCAAGATCTACAACAGCTACGGACAGCCCGTCCGCGTGGGCGACCTCGGCGTGGTGGTCGAATCCATGACGCCGCCCCAGATCCAGCGCAAGGACCGTGAGCGTTTGGTCAGCGTCACCGCCGTCGTCGGCAAGGGCATGGTGTTGAGTGACGTGGTCAAGATTTGCGAAGAGGTTATTGCCGACACCGAAATTCCTTCAGAGATCATGACCAAAATCGCCGGTGACTACGAGACGCAGCAGGAGATGTTTGGTGACCTGCTCACCCTGCTCATCCTCATCATCATCTTGGTGTACATCGTGATGGCCTCTCAGTTCGAGAACCTCATGAAGCCATTCGTCATCATGTTCTCCGTGCCCTTCACCTTCACCGGTGTGTTACTCGGCCTGTGGGCCACCAACACAGCCTTGGGTGCCATGGCATTCGTCGGCGTGCTGATTCTGATGGGCATCGTCGTGAAGAACGGTATCGTGCTCATCGACTACACCACCCTCTTGGAGGAACGTGGCGACGATGTGATGGAAGCTACCGTGAAGGCCGCCCGCTCGCGTCTGCGTCCTATCCTGATGACCACACTGACGACAGTCTTGGGTATGATTCCGTTGGCCATCGGTCGCGGCGAAGGCGCCGAGATGTGGAACGGCTTGGGTGTGACTGTCGCATGGGGTCTTACCGTTTCGACGTTGATCACCTTGTTGCTCATCCCCGCCTTGTATTGTTCGTTGGAGACCCGTGCGGTACGCCGTAAAAAACGTAAAGCCGAGGAGGCACTTACTAAAACCGAAAACATCAGATAACCATGAAAGCGATACTCATTACATACAATCAAGCATATTACGACGAGATTGCGGCCACGCTCAACAATAACGGCGTCAAAGGCTTCACGGAGTGGAACGAGATTAAAGGGCACGGCAGCGAGACGGGTGAGCCCCACTACGGCACGCATGCCTGGCCCACCTTGAACAACGCCATCATCAGTATCGTCGACGACGACAAGGTGGACGGCATCCTCAACCAGCTGCATGAAAAAGACCTCAAGACCCCAGAATTGGGGTTGAGGGCGTTTAGCTGGAATGTGGAGAAGATGATTTAATAGGCTTCTTCAGTATTATCATACAACAGAAGATGCCAAAACAAAATTCAATTGCATCGTCCTGACCACAGCGTCATGCGGTATCAAAACATACTTCCAAGGCTTTGAGGTTTCTTTGGAAGCCACGCTACAGTATTCCATTGCTGCCTTTTTCTTTTCCACTACTTCCTCTTTATTCAGCTCGTTATTTGCCTTGGTTTCAACCATATAAATGACAGCCTTGGTTTCTACAATAAAGTCAGGCTCATAGCGATGAGCACCGTTGCCCCAATAGATTCTGAATTGATTAGGGACAGGACGTAACCATCTCAAAACCTCGTCATCATGTTCAAGCAAGTAGGCGAAATCAAGTTCGGTTGAACTGTCGAATTTGTAGGTCAAATAGTAGGATTTCAGGAAACCCGTAAAGATATATTTCTTCACTAAGGACTTCTGGTTGTTGGCAAACGGAAGCCTGTAATCCCTATACCCGTATGCGGTTTCTTCGGTCAGATGTTGAGGCAACAACTCCACAAAGGGAAGCACTCTTGAACTTGCATAGCCATTCTTTTCTAAAGTGAAATGCTCTTTCATTTGGCTGTAAATACGGTTGGCTATTGCCATCTTGAACTGATGCACTTTGTTGGCCACATCTTTTCCTTCTTCCGTTTGCCTTTTCACCGCGTCAATCGCCTGACCTGCCAAATGATACAGCAACTCGGCATTCTCGTCATAGTCCACTTCCTCAAAGTTCATCAATTGGGCGACAATCTCTTTCAACGGGTCATCGAAATAGCCGCTTGAAATGGCCGTCAAAACTTCAACTTCATTGTCTTTCAATCCCATGCGAACAATCTCATTGTTCAATTCGGGGAAAGAGAAGCCTTCCGAAGTATCCAAGTCAAAAGAATGGAAAACGGCGGTGGCTTTCGGTTGCTCGATGACCACGCGGGGAATCTCAATGATGTTTTCAATATAATCTTTGATCACCACATTAATTACGGGCATCACCTCCTTGATTTGACTCTCCGCTTCCTCCTCAGCAAACAAGGGATTGGCTTCCATTGCCTTCTCCCTGATAATATGCTCGGTAATCTCCTTTAACTTCTTTATATTTTCAGGTTTAGCCAGTTCCTCTTTGCTTTTCACCTCCGTGTTCATCTTGGGAATGGCATCCCAAACGGCCTGACGCGCATCGCAAACCGCTTTGGCTTTGGCCCTGTCAAGTTCCTGTTCAGCCTTTAGTCGTTCTTGGGCTAACTTTTCTTCTATTGTGGTCTTGCCCTTGACAACCTGGCCAGAAATCGGTTTCAGTTCCTCATCATCCAACTCAATGTAACTCATCTTGTTGAGCAACGACTTCGGGTCTTGCGCCCGCTTGATGACTTCGTCAAAATTTTCGTGGGCGATGACGGTCAGTTTGTCAACTTCGGCGTTTCCGGTTCGTTTGCCACCGTAGGGCAAGCGCAAGCCTCGCCCAATGGTCTGCTCCACCAAAGTGATGGCATCGGCGGCCCGCAACGGCACGATGGTATAGAGGTTGGTCACATCCCAACCTTCTTTCAGCATATTGACATGGACGACTATCTCTATCTGGTTCTTCGGATCTTCCAAGGAAACAAACTGCTGGTCAATCTCATCGTTCTTCTTGGTTGAACTGTCGATTTGCAGCACTTTGCCCTTGTATTTGCCTTCATAGATTCTGTTCTCAATTAAGTCAACGGTTTCCTTGGCGTGTTGGATGTTTTTGCAAACCACCAAGATAAACGGCTTCACATATGAGACATTGTTCTCTTTGGCATACAATTCCAAATGCAGTTTTGTATGCTCATGCACGCTGATGGCATCCTCCAATTTCAGCACATCCAACTCCTCAGGCGTTTGGTCTTTCTTCTCAAAGTTCCTGCGTTTGGCAATGGTCGGATTCTTCACATATTTGCCTTCGGCCAACGCCTCGGCCAGATTGTATTCGTAAACAATGTTCTTGAACGACTTGCCGCTGTCATCATAAGGGGTTGCCGTCATCTCCAAACCCAAAACAGGATTCAACTCATTGATGGCCTTTCGGGAAGCATCGGCGTGATAGCGGTGTGCCTCGTCCATCAGAATGACTAAATCTTTGAGATTGGCCAAATAATTGAAATACGACTGACCCAAATACTCCGACAAACGCTTCATCTTCGGTGCGCCTTTCTTGCTCTCCTTGCTGTCGGTATTGAATTTCGAGATATTAAACACATTGATTTGTATCTCCTTGTCCGAAAAAAGCGAATGGGCTTGGTCATAATTGTCGCCAGTGATTACAACAGGCTGGTTGTGAACAAACTCCGAAACGCCTTTGAAGACATATTTCTCATACGAAGGGTCGCCGAAGTCGCGAATCAGTTTTTGGTATAGTGTCAAATTGGGAGCCAACACAAAGAAGTGACGGATGCCCTTTTTCAGATACAGATAGGCAATGCAAGCCCCCATCAGCCTCGTTTTCCCAATGCCCGTGGCAATCGAAAAGGCAAACGACGGGAAGTCGCGCTCAAAGTCCTTGCACAACGGACAAACCTCTTGCGCCTTGGCCATTTCCGCCTTCAGGAAAGCGTCTTTCCCATCGGTTTCGGGTTTCTTCAGCGACAACTTGTCCGTCAGTTTCACCACCACATCGAGGGCCTTGCCCAAAGGCTCGCGAAGCGACATGCGCTGCTTGATATTATTGGCTGTTGGGTTCATATACTGTCTTAATCGAATGGGTTAAACCGATGATTATCAATGATGGTGGCAGAATTTGAAGCAACAAGAAAGGCTTTTCTGTAATTCTTCTTAGATACATAATCATCAAATATTGATTGATCATGATTTACTTTTTTTCTTGGCATTGATGCAATGAAATAAATCGAGTTAGGAATGCCAACTTTCTTTCTGAATATCTCAAACATTGAATCCATTTTTTCTTTAATGTCTTCCCTATAGTTGGATACGTTTCTGGGCTTACAATCTTTTATTTCAACAATACAGAACCAACTTCTTCCATCATTTATTGTCGGGAAAAAGCAACATTCACCATGCGGTAGATGTTGTCCAATATTATTCTTAAACTGCGAATCATCAAACACATAGTAATCAATTGAATGACGATTGGTGTTGTTAATGACAAAACAATGCATAGGAAGATCATTATCATTCGGGTCTTTCGGCTGTTCTTCTGAGAACTCAACACCTCTTGCGTTTTCTGTTCGTTTGGTAAAGTCCGCCACAAACAGTTTTTCCGACCTTTTTGTAACAAACTCCGATTCCGGATATACTGCCAAAATCCTATTCTTCATCCTCAAAATAGTTTAGAAGTGAAAGATATTCGGCTGAATTTTCTTTGTAGGCCTTGTTCAAATAGTTATCCTCAATGATGCCGTCTTCGTCTTGAATGGTTTGCAAAGAACCGTCATGGATTTCGAATATGGAAACCTTTTTCGGGTCAATCCAAGCATTGCGAGATGCGAAACTTTCACATTCTTTTTCAGAAATATTGTCTTTGACCAAACCACCCATCATACAATTGTTAAGGGCAAACAATATGTATGGGCTGTGCGTTGTCAAAACTAATTGATGGTCTCTTTCATCTGAATTCAAAACGGACAACATATAATACACTAATTCTTGTTGGGTTTTAGGGAACAGGTTTAATTCGGGCTCTTCAATGATAACTTTGGAATAATTATAATTAGTGTCTACCCCCATTTCTATATTAAACTCATTCTGAAGTTTGTCCATGGCTTTCTCAATTTCATCCAATTCGGATCGAACATCTCTTGTAACACTATCATCCATAGAATCACCCAACTCTTTGAAGATTTTTTTTGCTTTATTCAATCGAGAACGATTTTCCTCCAAATCATTCATCATCTTCTCCAATCTTTCTTTTAACCCCTCATCATAGGAATCCAACTTTGGTCTCAAATTTACTGTTTCAAATGGATTCTTAATTCTTTTCTTTAAATAAATGCCATTTAATACATAATCATACACCAAAAGCAAAGGAGTAATTGAAATCAATCCACTTGATGAATGTTGAAGTTTTATTTCTTTCCCGTCTTCAAGAATAAGATGGTCGGCATCGTCTTCTTGAGTATAGTAATATGAAATATTGCCAAGCGTTTTTAATGGTAAAACATAAGGTGATTCTTTTTTCTTTTCTCTTTTTGCTTCATACCATTCATATAGAAAACCTAATATGTTATTGTTAGTTTTGTTATACTCTCCAATACCCGCAATGGCAACCACATTTCTTTCCGCTGGGATATATTCAATCTTTTCATTTTTAAACAAATTATCGGAGCCAACAGTAGCTGTTCTTTTTATATCCTTCTTATCTCTCCCATTAAACACAATATGGCAATTTTTACTTTGGTATTCGATATAAGAATCATCACTAAAATAGGAGTCTTCCAGATTGTGGAACTCTAATAATTCACCATAGAAGTCTTTAAGTGGTTTAGATTCTAAAATATAATTCTTCTCATACCAAGAGCAATAACTAATTATCTTCGCAATGGTGCTCTTGCCACTGCTTTGCGGACCCATAAAAACATTGATTTTGTTCAGGTCAAATTCCACATTCTTGATGGGGCCGACATTTTTGATAGTAATATGTGTCATAGATTCAATCCTTTCTTTCTGTTTCAAAATAACGAAGTCTGTATCAATTTATTATCTTTGCTTTTTGGCAATTCTTCGATGGTTTCTTCGATGAAATCCTCGTTGGGGTCGTCGTCCAAGGGGGGCATGTCGATGATGTTGAGGGGGTAGCCGTCTTTGTTGAACTCGCAGCGACCGAGGAGCATCTGCGGGATTTTCTTCACGGTGATGCGCTTGGTGTGGGTGGCGCACTCCTTTTGGAAAGCCGTGCAGCAGATGAGGAGGCTCTCGTCGTCCTGCATGGTCTCGCTGATGGCGTCGAGGCTCTCCACGGTGAGGAACTGCGTGGTGGTGTAGATGTAGTCGTGCTCCGAACTGCGGCCCTGCTTCCAATAAAGGGTCGTGTCGGGCTGGTAGGTGTAGCCTTCCTGCTTGGCCATGGCTGCGGCGAGCATGTCGGCGTTGTATTCCTTGTTGATGACGAGGTTGCCGAACTTGTCTTCCTTCAGCAGGCTTGGGGCCAACTCATAGAACTTGAAGCCGCTGCCGCCTTTCCAGTTTTGCGCCTTGCTGATGCCACCTTGGTCGGTGCCGTCGGTGACCATCTTCAGGCGGGGATAGCAGTGTGTGTAGGCGTGGTTGCCCAACTCTATGCCGATGTATCTCCTGCCCATCTTTTGGGCCACGGCTGCCGTGGTGCCCGAACCGAGGAAGCTGTCGAGAACGAGGTCACCGGGAGTAGTGGCAATCATTAAAACAATTTTTATCAATTTTTCTGGTTTGGGAGTATCAAATGGTTTATCACCAAATAGTGTCATACTTTCTTTTTTCGCATCCTGATTTGTCCCAGCCATCTGATAATGCCACAAAGACATCGGCATCATTCCTTGCTGTATTTCGGAAAGAAAGTTTTTCTTTGCTGGAACAGAGTTCGTTCCTTTTGTTCCCCACCACAAGCGATTCTCGATTACATTTTTTTCATGTTCTTCTTTTGAATTCGCCCAAACGCGAGTTTTCTTTGGCCATATTTCTTTACCTGTTATAGGCTGAATTATTGGATAATACAGATTTGGTCGTTGTTCCAAAGTAAAACGACAAGTATAATCTGCGGCTTTCCAAGGACCACGAGGATCGTTATCAGGATTTTTATAACGATCGGTTTGGTCTTCTGTCAAAGGCAGTAGGTTCCTTTTGAACAAGTTGGTTTTTCTATAAACAAGAATATGATCATGAATATAACCAAAATCTTTTGTGTCGGGTGCTGGCGAATATCTCTTCTCCCATGAAATATCACATAGAAAATTATTCCTTCCAAATATTTCATCACACATAACTTTGCAATAATGCACTTCATTATCATCAAGGTTAATCCACAAGCTACCGTCGTCCGACATAAGGCTCCGTAAGAGTTCTAAACGCGATTTCATCAAACCAAGCCATATGCTGTGTTCCAAACCGTCATCATAATGCTCAAAAGCGGCACCCGTATTATATGGTGGATCAATATAAATGCATTTGATTGAATTGGAGTATTGCTGCTCCAGTGCCTTCAATGCCAAAAGGTTGTCACCGTGTATGAGCATATTGCCGCTCTCGGTGTCGCCGTAGCTGTATTTCGGGTCTTCAATCAGGATGCGCGGCTCAATGGCTTCGCGCTCATCGTCCTTGCCAATCCAGGTCAGTTCTAGTTTTTGTGGTTTATCTTTTGACATAGTTATTTTTCAACAATCTTAGGTTCTATTGTTATCTCTTTGCTATTTACAAATTCAGACTCTTCAACTTCCATTGTTTTAAAAACGTCCTCAAATACTGGGTCAACAATAATCTTAAGGACACCCGTTTTACGATAATTATGAGACTTGAAATCCCAGTTCAACAGAATCTCTTGAATCCCTTGTTTCGGAATCATTTTAAATGAAAACAAGCGTCGATCTGTTTTTACTAATACCTTGTCATTGGGTATATAAACAAGTTCATTATCAAATTCAGCAGATTCATACACTTCTCTAGTTTCATCAATCCGCCTATTAATTTCACTCCTTACAGTATCATTAAGCATAACACTTGTCTCATAGTGAACTCCTGTATGTAATTTCTCATAAGAGTTCTGGTCTATCCAGAAGTACAACTTATAATCTCTTAAAGTAGTTGTTCCAATATTAACGATTCTAATTGGAATCCTACACCATCTATAATCAATCTTTGCTTTACCAAATAGACTAATATTTGGAAGATATTTTTTTTGCCAATCGAAGGTTTCGTAATTCATTATACTTGACAAATCTTTACCATTTACAATAAATGGTTTTGGCGGTTCCTTTATCTTATATAAAGTTGTAGTCCTAATGTATTCTGGATGAATTGTATAGTTCTCACAGCCATTAAATGATACTTCGATATCAGTATTATCTTTATATTGACAATTGTTTATATACCAATCATATGTATCCTGCCTTTCTTCGATCAGATTCACAATATCCTCCCAACAAAACAAACACACTTCAAAGAGTCCATTCTGCCTGTTTTCAATGTCTTTTTGCCTAACATATTCTTCGATGGCAACATCTTTATTGGCTGTCGTGGTAAAAATGAATTGTTTCAATGCCGGCTTGAAACCTTTTGCTTTTTCAATTTCCTCATCAACTTCTTTCGATGTTAAAACACTATTTGTATAGTCATCTTTCCCTTTGCATTGAATTCCATAATATTGGTTTTCTCCTTTTGGAATGCCATACACATCAACTCCATCTTGCTTTTGCCCCGACCTCCCGTTTCTTTTAATAGTATCAGAACAATCCCATATCTCACCCCACAATTTTTTGCAGAGTTTTTCAAAGTCTTGCCAGTTTTCTGGCTTTCTCATATGAGTTGGTGCAATCATAATTATTTAGCAAAACATCCTTATATTATATTGTCTCTTCAATTCAATTCTTTATCTTTCCAGCAATAGAACTGAGCGCTTTCTTAACTTCAGCCTCTTTTTTCTTTTTTTCTAATTGCACAAGTCTTTCATCCAATATAAGTTCGATGCTTTGACGCATACAATCAAAATAGGCCAAACACTCTTCTTCTTCCAACTCGTGAATTCCTTTGCTCAAAATCCCATAGATTTGTTTGTTTTCTACAATAAAAGGTGGAAGATAGTTTTTGAGAGTATCTATTTTCTCGTCCATTCTTTGGACTTTGAATACTTCTATATCTATTACGTCTTTTGCCTCTTCCAACACTTCATATATTAGATTCTCAAATATTCTTCTTAAATACACAAACGAACCTATTCCAACTCCATTAGCAGCAAGACCGATAGCTTTTGTGAACTCTTTCAAAATCGGTTTTTCCAACACTTTATCATATTGCTTCACTTGCCCGATATGAATATCTGCAACAGAAGGATATTGGCCAACTTTAACAATAACTGATTTTTGTGGATTATGAAATACAGCAATCGTTATTTTATTATAATAACGTTGACAAATAAAATCCAAAGTCTTTACGCCCACTTCTCTCACGAGGAAATCCCTATAATTCATATAAGACGAATCTGTTCCTGAATGAAACGCTCTATAATCCCCAAGTCCTTTGGCTAAATAAAAAGTAGATTCTTTTTTTTGTATCGAATTATATCCGTCAATAGTCGTTCTTTGGGATCTTTCCCTCAATTGCTCAATAATGTCGTTATATCCATTATTTAATGTAATTTCATGGTACAATGGTACATTAAAAACAAATTCTTCCAGTGTCATTATCTTATCCTCCATTTTTATATGTTGTTCTGTAATCCCATATTTTAACTATAAGAAAATCAGTATAAAAATCCAAAATGCCATAACGGAATGTTGTTGCCGTGGGCGAATTCAGTGTCGGCTTTCACGATATAGCCTTCCGCAGCTTGTTTGAGTTGTTTCTGCCCCTTGCTTTTGCCACCCACTTCGAATGTGCGGCCATCTATCTCAAAATCAGAAACCTTGGAGGTGGTGACATTAGAAACTTGCCGCAATTGGTTGTAGAAGAATGTTTCGCGCAAATTGCCCACCTCTGGTTTCCCATCGGCTAACAAGTAGCATAACGACGGATTGTCAATGTAAACCTTCTCCACCTTCCCCAACGCCCTGATGCCACCAGTGTCGTCGCGCAACTGCCCGATAAGGCCCGCTTTTTCCATATAGTACATGTAATCCTTCAAAAGGAGCCTGGTGGTGTCGAGCATTTGGGCAATAGATTGATAGTTGGGCTTGAAAGGGACGCTTTGCGATACGATCATGAGCAAATGCTTCAGCTTACGTGCTGTCGCCACATTCAATCCGGCATAATAAGGAATGTCGTTCTCAATGGTCTTCTCAACAATTTGCATCAAACGAAGGCGGAAGTCGCGCTCTTTCGCAAACGGATAGTATCCCGATTGGAGATATTGAAGGAACAATTGAAGCGGATATTCAATATGTATCGCCTCATTGCCTCGCAATGCAAGCACCTCATCGAGCGAGAGAACAGGTGTGGCAATGCCATGAAACATATCAAGGTATTCGCGAAACGACAGCCCTTGCATATCATACATGATGGCTCTTCGGCTCAAGTCATCTTGCTCGCCCTTGTCAATATCGAGTACAGACGAGCCAGTGAACACCACATTCAAGTCAGGGCGCAGGTCATAAATCATTTTCAACTCCTTCGACCAATCCTTATATTTGTGGATTTCGTCGACGAAAAGATACTTGCCTCCTTGCTTGGCAAAGGAAGTGGCCAAATCAAACAAGCGGTGATTGGAAAAATAAAAATGGTCGCAAGTAACAAAGAGAGCCGTTTGCGAATCCAGTGCTTTCTTCATACGCTGCAACAAAAGCGTGGTCTTTCCAATACCGCGCGCTCCTTTTATGCCTATCAAGCGGTTGTCCCAGTCAATCTTGTCATAGAGGTATCTGACAAAAACGGTATCCGTCAGGGACAACATGAAAAGCGATTGCTCAAAAAGTTCGTTCAGTTCCTCCATATTTGAATTGCTTTTGTGCCTATTCGTGTGCAAAGATATACAAAATGTACTTTCCAACAATCATTTTTTCCAAAAAAATGTTCGTTGCAAGGTGCATTTTTGCGTCGGTTATACAATTTTCCACCTGATAGCAAACAAAGTTTCTTCCTTGATGCCTTTTTGAGACAATGTCATTTCCACTTCGTCGAAAAGTTTGTCTTTCTTGGCATCTATTTCGTCCTGTGCGTCAAATAGGCTGCGGCGTTTCTCGCTGCGGCGTTTCTCGAGGTCTTTTACCATACGCTGCGCCTCCACCTTCTCTTCCAAGCGGCTCGTTTTCCGCGCCTCCGATTTGCGAAGTTTGATTTCCGCGTCAAGGTCGCTGATTTCGCGCTCCAAGCCCAGCTTCACATCGTCGGCCCAAAGGTTAAGTTTTTCAATTTCCGTGTCGAAAAACTGACGGTTGCGCTCCTCGTTCTCGTTTCGGGCTTCTTCCTTTTGTTTCTGCAAGTCTCTTTCGATAACGGTGGCGGTTTCTTCGTCCATTAGCGCCCGCTTGCCTTCCTGCGCTTGGAGCGAAAACATCCTTTCGGCCACTTCCGGGGGAATCTGCTCGCCCTCGTCGGTATAGCAGGCCATGAGCAAACAATCCTCCGGCTCCGAGGCCTCGATGGTGTATTTATCGACCCGCATCCATCCCGAATGTCCGATTTGCCTTTCCAATAAGGCCACCTTGACGGGTGTATGCGTATAGTCGAAAACAACCTCATGGGACGGGAGTACCAACTGCCTGTAATCGTTCAAGATACACTGCGCCAACGGATGCCCGACACGGTAAATCTGCGCATGGTCGGGAAGCGCGACATCGCTTTTCTTCTCGCCCTCTTTGGGCACCACCATGCAATAGGATTCCCCGTTGCCCATGACGAAAGAATGGGTGCTCTCGTCAAACGAGGCCTGGTCTTTCAAAGCATAGCAGGTCAATTCCCACAGGCGTTTCTCAAAAAGACTGAGGTTGTTGATGCTTTGGGCAAGGTGCAGTTTCAGTTTCTCGCCCACCGACTCGTCGAAGTTCTCCAACAAGGCCGAGCGGGCTTTCAGCATCTTGTCTGAAATCTCGGCGCGAAGTTCCTCTTGCAGTTGGTCAAAGGCCTGTTCAATCTCCTCGGTTGTTCGACATTCGTTGTAGATTTGCGTGATACGCTTTTCAAAATCCACGCCGTTGCCGATGCTGCCCAACACCTCATCGCTTGCGCCAAACACACCACTGAACAACTTGAATTTCTCGTCAAGCAGTTCATACACACGCACATCGGCGGCATTGCGCTTGTTGAGGAAATTGATGACCACCACATCATGCTTTTGTCCATAACGGTGGCAACGCCCAATGCGCTGCTCGATGCGCTGCGGGTTCCACGGCATGTCATAGTTCACCACCAACGAGCAGAATTGCAGGTTGATACCCTCGGCGGCGGCTTCGGTGGCAATCATGATGGTGGCATGGTCGCGGAAATGCTCCACGATGGCCGCCCTACGGTCAGCAGTGGCCGAACCCATAACTTTGCTGCTGCCCTTATATTTCTCCAACCAAGCCTTGTAAATAGCCGTCGATTGCTTGTCGCTATTGGAGCCATTGAACAGGACAACCTTGCCTTTGTAGCCGTTTTTCTCCAACAGTTCAAACAGGAAATCCTGCGTCCGCCTCGATTCGGTGAAAAGCAGGGCTTTCTTGTTGGCTCCAATTTTTTCCAATTCCTCGAAACCTTTTTTCAGTGCGACAAAAAGATGCTCGGCCTTGCTGTTTTTTCGAATCTTTGCGGCAAGAGCCTGAAACTCGCGCAAATCGGCCAACTCATTTTTGATGTTCTCAATCTCGTATTGATGAAGCAACTCGTCAAAGTCAGGCTCCGAGGCCATCGAGGGCAAGTCCTCGTCATCGTTCAGCCAATAGTCGAGGTTGTCGTCAAGGCTGTCGTAATCAAGGCAGAAATCGTTTTGCAATTCCTCTGTTGCGATTGAAATATCTTGCTGCCGAAGAATATCTTCCAACCTATTAATCAATCGGGTAAGCGTGCCGTAAATGGCGTAGGTCGATGAAGCCAACAATTTGCGGAGTACCATCGTCATCAGTTGACGTTGGCTGTTGGGCAGGGCATACAGTTTGGGCCGTTGCAGATAGGCCGACACCAACTCATAGAGTTTTTGTTCGTTGTCAGTCGGGTAATACTCCTCACAAATGGCGATGCGCTTGGTATATTTAATGTATTCGAGCACTTGTCGGCGCAAAGTCCTCTTGCAGATAGGCTGCAACCGGTTCCTCAGCAAATGGTAATCGCTTTCAGTCAGGATTTTGCTGAATTGGCTCTTGAAACTCTTCAAATCGCCAAACACAAATTCATCGATGATAGACACCAAGCCGTAAAGTTCAAGAATGGAATTTTGCAACGGCGTGGCCGTCAGAAGCACCTTTTTGCGCTTCAGCAAAGCATCCTTGATAGAGTTGGCAATCCTGTTGTTGGGCTTGTAAACATTGCGAAGCCGGTGCGCCTCATCGATGACCACCAAATCCCATGAAGTGTGATGAAGATAAGGAGCCTTCGCCTTGGCAAATTGATATGAGCAGATGACGATTTCCTTCCTGTCGAAAGGATTCAGGTTCCCTCGCTCGATTTCCTCGTTGAAACTTTTGGTTTCGAGGATGCACGAAGGGATGAAAAACTTCTCCATCAACTCCGCCGACCATTGTTTGCGCAAGTTGGCGGGACAAATGACCAACAGACGGCGTTTGTGTTCGGCCCAATGTTGCGAAAGAATGATACCCGCCTCAATCGTCTTGCCAAGACCCACTTCATCAGCCAAAATCGCCCCATTCGACAACGGCGACTTGAAGGCAAACAAAGCCGCGTCAATCTGATGGGGAGTCAAATCGACCTGCGCGTCATGCAACGAAGCAGTCAACTTGTCTAAATTATTGGCAGGTAGCCTCCTCGTCAGATAATGGGCAAAATACTTGGCGTGATATGGGGTGATGGTGGTCATTAAAAATATGATGCACTATTAGTCTTGCAAAGATATGTATTTTTCGCGATAATAACACGAAAATTCTATTTCCGCATCAAAAAATCTGACGGATTCAATAGAGGCCAAACAAGTGCAAGAATAGCATCTAACAAATACTAAAATAGCACTTCGTTGATAATTCTACTTCGTCGTAAAATTACTCTGATACTTACAAAGGATATACTGGTCAGCGTACATATCGTAGTCGATGGTATGGACACAGAAACGGCAGTATTCATAAGTGCCGTCATCCAGGAGCAGTCGACCCACATAGCCGTCCTGCAAGTTGATGTGCTCGATGGTCTCCGTCCAACCGCCTATGGGGATTGTATTGACCATACTCAAACGGTACACCAAATCCTTCACAAAGGCAAACTCCACCTGGCTAGAGCCTATGTTCTTTATATTAAAGTCAATGTCGGCCACGATGTTCACGTCGCCTTGCGAGAAGAAGTTGACTCCCTCGGTACGGCCAAGATATATCCTTCCGACCTGGTAACTCGTTTCCCCAGGGACACAAGCCCCCATGCCCAGAAGCAGACAAAAAACAATTATTATCTTTCTATTTATCATATTTTATCCTCCTATTTCATCCAATTCGAGCCAGCGTAGTTCCTTCTCATCCAGTAAGTCCTTAATTTCCTGCAGGCGGTTACCCATCTCATGCAGTTTCTGGTAGTCTGTCTCTCTGTTCAAGGCCTCGGTGATGGCTTGCTTCTCCGCTTCAAGCGCTTCCATCTCTTGGGCAAGGGTCTCGTATTCACGCTGTTCCTTGAACGAACGCTTCACCTTTTCGCGCTGCTTCACAGGCCGCGGTTCCTCTTTCTTCTGTGCCGACTTCTCCTTACGCTCCTCGCGCTGTTTGGCGTCAAGATAGTCCTTATACTGGCTATAGTTGCCCATGAAGCCCTTCACCACGCCGTCGCCTTGGAAGACAAAGAGTTGGTCGACGACCTGATCCATGAAGAAACGGTCGTGAGACACCACTAAAAGGCAGCCTTTGTAGCCCTGCAAGAAGTCCTCCAGCTTCTGCAATGTCAACAGATCCAAGTCGTTAGTAGGCTCGTCAAGAATGAGAAAGTTGGGGTTCTGCACCAAAATGGTCAGTAGATAGAGTCTTCGTTTCTCGCCGCCGCTGAGCAGGGCCACGGGCTGGCGGTGCATCTTGTAGGGGAACATGAAATGCGCCAACAGTTGGTCGGCCGTGTAGACCTTGTCCTTGCCGTAGGTCATCACCTCGGCGATGTCGCGCACGGTGCTGATCACCGTCTTGCTCTCGTCGAACTTTATGCCTTCCTGGCGGTAGTAGCCGTAGGTCACGGTCTCGCCCGTCTTCACCCTTCCTTTGTCGGGCTGCATCGCGCCGGTGATGAGGTTCAGGAAAGTGGACTTCCCCACTCCGTTCTTGCCTATCAATCCGATGCGTTCGCCGCGTTTGAAGACATAGTCGAAGTCCCTGAGCACGGTGAGGTCGCCAAACGACTTCGACACATTGCTGAGTTCCAGTATCTTACCGCCTAAGCGCTGCATCTGCAGGCCAAACTCAAGACGTTCGTCCTGCTCCTGATATCTCGCGCGTTCCTTGAGGTCGTAAAAGGCATCGATGCGGCTCTTCGACTTGCTCGTGCGGGCCTGCGGTGTGCTGCGCATCCACTCCAGCTCGTATTTCAGCAACTGGCTGTTGCGCTCCGCCGTGGCGCGTTTCACCTCTTCACGCTCGCGGCTCTTCCTGACGTAATAGTCGAAGTTGCCGTTGTGGGTGTACATCACGCCTTGATAGAGTTCAAAGATCTTATTGCACACACGGTCAAGGAAATAACGGTCGTGGGTGACCATGAGCAGCGTCATGCTCGACTGGGTGAGGAACTTCTCCAGCCACTCCACCATCTCCACATCGAGGTGGTTGGTAGGCTCGTCAAGGATCAGGAAGTCAGGCTCATGCAACAGCACCAAAGCCAAGGCCAGACGTTTCACCTGACCGCCCGAGAGTTCATCGACCGACTGTTCCAGGTTGGTGATGGCGAAGCGGGTCAGATACTGCCTTGCCTTGAGGTGTTGTTCATCGTTGAGGTCGGCCAACAAATCCGAGATGCGCGTCCCAGCCGGATACACGGGAAGCTGCTCCAGGTAGCCGATTTTGATGTCGTTGGCGTAGGTGATGGTCCCCGTGTCGGGCGACTCCTGCCCTACCAGGATCTTCAGCATCGTCGACTTGCCCGAGCCATTGGTGGCAATCAGCGCCGTCTTGTCGCCCTTCTCGATGCCAAAGGTGACATCGGCAAACAAGGTCTTGATGCCGTAGGACTTGGATATGCCGTTGACCGACAGATAGTTCATTTCGTGAAACGCTTGACGTATTCAATGGGATACTGCGACTTCTCCGAGACCTGCTCCACCGTCATGCCCGACTCAAACAGCCTCTTTATGACGGCATCCATCGGCTCGCCGACTTCGATGATATGGAAGTCAGGGTCATAGAAGCGGACGATGCGCTGTCCCCATGGGGCTTCCTCTACGGGATGGACATACTCGATTTCAGGGAACTCCTTCAGGTATTCCAGGAAGTCATCAAAGTCCTTTTCCTCGAAATACAGCTCGGCGTCGTTGGACTTACTACGGACCTCATCAGTATGGATCATCTCCTTCCATTTCTTCATCTCTTGCAGAGCGAAGCCACCAGAAAACTGCACGTTCTCACCGAAGTTCATAACGACACGGTCGCCGATCACCTCTTCATAGAAAGTGATGGCTTTTCTCATGTCGGTAACCGCCAGCAGCGGGCATTTGAATTGTAACATAGCATTGAGTTTTGATACTGCAAAGATAAAAAAAGCCTCGTATCGGCTGACACGAGGCTTCATTTTTTATCGAAAGACGCTTTATTTCTTCACTTTGGGCAGCACTGCGAACTTGTAGATGCAGAGCTGGTGGTACTCGTCGCCAGGCTTCAGTATCGGCTTGGGTGCCAGCGTCTCATGGTTGATGGCATCAGGGAAATACTGGGTCTCGAGGGCCAAGCCTTCACGATAGTTCAAAGGCTTGCCGCATTTGCCGATTCCTTTGCCGTCGAAGAAGTTACCGCTATAGAACTGCAGGCCCACCTGGTCGCTCCACACCTGCATCTCACGGCCACTGACAGGCTCGGTCAAGATGGCGTTGCAAGTGTATGCCTTCGGGTCGCTCTTGTCGGCAATCCAGTTGTGGTCGTAGCCCTTGGCGTTCTTCAGCTGTTCGTCGTCGGCAGTGATATTGTCACCGATGCGATGCTTCTCGCGGAAGTCGAAAGGCGTATTCGTCACGCCGGAGAACTTGCCCGTTGTCAGGATCTGGTCGTCGATGGTGGTCATGTAGCGCGAGTTGATTTGCAGCTCGTGGTCGAGGATGGTGCCGTTGCCCTCGCCCTTCAGGTTGAAGAAGGAATGATGCGAGAAGTTACACAGCGTGGCCTCGTCGGTGGTGGCAGCATAACGGATCTGGAACTGGTTGTCGTTCGTCAAGGTGTAGCTCATCGTCACGTCGAGGTTGCCAGGGAAGCCGTCTTCGCCGTTGGCAAACACGGTATGCATCTGTATCACGCTGTCGTTGGCCGAGACCACATCCCACACGCGCTTGTCAGCTCCTATGAGACCACCGTGAAGGGTGTTTTCGCCATCGTTCTTAGTCAGCTGGTATTCAATGCCATTCAAGGTAAAAGTGCCATTGGAGATGCGGTTGGCACAACGGCCCACCACAGCGCCGAGATAACGCTCGCCCTGGTTGTTCAGATACTTGTCGATATGGTTGTAACCCAAAACGATATCCTCATAACTGCCACGATTGTCGGGCATCCAGAGTGCGACGACACGACCGCCATAGTTGGTGACCTGCATCGTCAAAAAACCATTGTGTAAAGTATACAGAGAGACCAGCTTCCCATCCACTTCCTTGTTGAAATTCTCAGCAGGGATCAGCTTCACCTCTTTCTTGGGATTGCAACCGACTAACAATAAAGCAGTTGCAAAAATCAATAATACTTTCTTCATTTTACTATCTTCAAAAATTGAACGGCAAAATTACAAAAACTCTTTATTGTGTGCAAACACTATTTTACTTCGACATGCATCGACAAGCTCAGCAGCCATGCTCAGTAACCTACCTAGTTCTCACTACACCTTGATAGTCAACGGTTTTATGACGTTTCAAAAACTCAATCAGCATTTCCTCCGAGGTCATGAACATGCTCTCGCCTTCGTCGACGCTCTCGATGTTTATCGTTGATGCGATGTAGCTGTTGAAAGCCACCTTATATACTTTCTTCGTCGAGAAGCCGTCACCATTCACCCACACATTACTGCCGTCGTCACTCACCTTGTAAGTCATACCCGAGACATACGATGGATAACCGCCGTTTTTCCGATAGTTGTTGAGAATGAACTTCTTCACCTGCTCGCCAGTCATCTGATACACAACCACTTCGTTATTGAACGGGTCGATGCTGTAGACATCCTTGACGGTGATGGGGCCTTTCTTCAGATGGGTGACGCGGATGCCGCCCGTGTTCTGGAAGGCGAAGTCGGCGCCGCTGATCTCGCACAAGGCATCGCAAAGCATGCTACCGATCTCTTCAGGGTTCTCGAACTTGGTCGTCGCCACGGCAAGGGCCTCGTTCAGGGCCGGCGCATCGTTAAATTCGTCCAGCATCGCCTTGATTTCGGGCTTTTCCTTTTGTCTTTTTTCGACATTCAACACGACAGCTTCCTTGCCGACCACCTTATGGTCTTTCACCTTGATTTTCAGCAACGTGGCATACTTCAGATGCGAGCCCGACTGGGTAATCAACACGCCATTGGTCTCGGACGGATGATCCACCAAAGTGTGGGAATGACCGCCGATGATGGCATCGAGCCAGGGGTTGGCTTGAGCCAGCTCCACATCGTCCTCAAAGCCACAATGCGAGAGCAGGAGCACAACGTCGCACTCATTTCTAAGGTATTTATAATCAGGAAGAACCACCTCAGGACGTTTGAAGCTCACCTGCTTCAGGTTGTCGGGATGCGCGCCAGGTATGTCGCCATGACGCACTTCGATCATGCCGACCACGCCCATCTTCACGCCATGCTGCTCAAAATGCATCATTGGCAAGATGTCGAGATTGACATCCTTGGGGATGAAGACATTGGCGCAGATAAAGGGGAAATCGGCCCTTTCGATGTCGTTCTGAAGGTTGACGATGTTAGCATCCCATTCGTGGTTACCCACCGCAGAAAGGTCGAAGCCTTCCGTGTTCATCAGCGTGATCATGGGATAGTTGACGGGGTTGTATTGGTCATTGACGGGGTTGCCCGTGCGGTTGTCGCCCGCCGAAAACAGCAGCATATCGGGATAAACCGCCCTCAGGCTGTCGACCAAAGTGGCAAACTTGGGGAACAAATCGATGTTGGAGTGCATGTCGTTGACCGAAAGGATGACGATTTCGGTCTCGGTTTCAGTAGTTTGGTTTTCAGCTTGCTCTGTTTGGTTACGAAGCACAAGGAACAACACTACCGCCACGAGGGCAAGCATCAATAGCATCTTCTTTTTATTCATGGCTCAAAGTTTAGAATATGCCGCAAATTTAGGAAAAAGTTTTACCTTTGCGGCACGATGTCGAAAAAAAGCCATAAGGATTACCCCAGCGGGAGCCGGACGAGTTGGAAGGTGGTGGTCACCTACCTGTTCGTCCTGACCCTTTGTGCGGCATTGTTCTACTATATCTTCAACCTGCGCAACAGCATCGAGAACCAGCGCTCCAACATCGACGCGCAACACGATGCCCTGAATTGGGTCAACCAGTTCACCAAAAACGTGCACGCCGCGCAAAACGCAGCCAACCTGTATGCCTTCACCGAACAGGCCAAATACAAGCGTGAGTTCAACACCTACCGCGACGCCATTAAGGCCCAAACCGACTCGCTGATGACGTTCGACCTGAGCGAAGACAACAAATTGATGGTAAGTAAGATAGACGGCCTAATTAGAAGTAAAGGTAGAATTAGTAACGAGTTGTCAAAACAGTTCCACGACTTCAATCCTTTAGCCGAATTCGACCGCACCATCGACGACTACAGACCACCGAAAACCGAAGACGAAATCGTAGTCACCACAGTGTCGAAAGACACCGTCATCCATGTGCCTAAGAAGGCCGAAAAACAAGGGTTCTGGCAACGTGTCGGCAAGGTGTTCAAACCCGAGGAAGAAACGGCCGACAGCCTTGTCCACATCTCGATTGAGCGCACCGACACCGTCCATATCCAGCGGCAAGTCCCTGATTCCGTGAATATTCTAGCCGACCTGCGTGTCCTTTCTGAGCGGGCCAAGAAAGAATATTGGGACAAAATCAAGGAGTATGAGAAGAAGACGCAGGAGCTGGTGAAGGCTGACAACCAACTCTCCGAACAGATCTCCAGCCTCTTAATCCGCCTCAACCAGGAAATCCTCGACTCCACCATAAGCGAAATCGAGAAGAGCGAGGCCATCATCAATGAGAACACGCACACGTCTATCCTTATAGGAGCGGCGACATTGGCGTTGATTATCATCTTCATCATACTGATTATCAGTGATGTGAACAAAGGCTACCGTGCCCGTCGTGCAGCCGAGGAAGCCAAGAAACGGACCGAGGAGATTATGGATAGCCGCCATAAGTTGCTGCTTTCGGTCTCCCACGACATCAAGACGCCATTGAGTTCCATCCTTGGCTACGTGGAAGTGCTCGACAAGACTGGTAACGAAAAGGAAATCAACTCGATACAGCAGTCCGCCGACCACATCCTCAACCTGCTGAACAACCTCTTGGAGTTCTCAAGCCTCGAACAAGGCAAGCTGCAAGTCAGCAACGAAGCCTTCAACTTCCGTCAACTCTGCGACGAAACGGCGGAGATGTTCGAGTCCATCGCCCGCCACAAGAACCTGCAATTCAATTACGAGCCTTCCATCCCAGAGGGTTGCACCATCTTCACTGACCGACTGAAAATCAAGCAGATACTCAGCAACCTGATTTCCAATGGTATCAAATACACTTTGGAAGGCAGCGTCACCTTTAAACCACGCATGGGACGTGGCCTGGTGGTGTTCGACATCATTGACACAGGTGTGGGCATCCCGCAAGATAAATTGGAAGAGGTGTTCAAGCCCTTCGTCCGCATCGAGACCTACAACCAGTTTGCCGAAGGCAGCGGCTATGGCATGTCGGTCGTCAAAGGTCTCGTCGACCTGCTGGGCGGCGAGATCCACATCGACTCAGAGGTAGGCCAAGGCACCCATTTCGAGGTCAGAATACCTGTCGGCGAGGTACATTCTCAACTTGAAGCAAAGAATGAGGTAACGGATGATAAAACAAAAAGCCTCAATATCTTAGTATTCGACGATGACAACACTTTACTCTCCGTCATCGACACCATGCTGCACCGCTTGGGGCACCAGGCCATACCCTGCCGTTCGATGAGCGATATGGACAACGCCTTGCAACAAATCCAAGACTACGACTACATCCTCACCGACCGTGAGATGGGCGCCGTCACCGGCAACGACATTCTCCACCTTATTAAAAAAGCCGACCCCACAAAGCCCGTCATCCTGATGACCGCCAGAATGGAATACACCAACGAGATGGCCAAGAAAGAAGGCTTCGATGGGTTCTTGCAGAAGCCATTCAACTTAAAGCAGTTAGAAAATCTCTTTGGAAGCGTTACTTTAAGTGAAAGCGAGACCGGAATCGCCTTCTCCGACTTCCCTGCTTTCAGCGAAATGATGGGCAACGACAAGGAAGCCATGACCGAAATTCTACACGTCTTCGTGCAGTCGACGGCCGATGATTTAGTTTCAATGAATACTTTAATTGAAAAGTCGGATTTCGTTGAAATGCAGAGTCTTTGCCACAAGATGCTTCCCATGTTCAAGCAGCTGGAACGCGACACCACCTTTCTCTCCAAGATGAACGACATGCGAGGCTCGGGAAAGAAAGAGAAACACTACAAGAAATGGAAGGACGACGCCATCGCCTTTATGATGCAAGCCGATGAATTGATGGATTTGTTGGCAGATAAGTACGGAATTGTATAACCCTACAATTCTATCCCGTAAAGATGCATCTTATTATATAAGGTCTTGCGGTCGATTTGCAGGAGCTTGGCCGCCACGGTCTTGTTGCCCCTCGCTTTCTGCAAGGCGGCCTCGATCTGTTCCTTCTCGTGCTCGGGACGCAAAGCCCAGTCGTCCTCGACGGTGGCGATGATGGTTTTCTTGTTGGGCGGGCTGAACACCGGTAGGTCGTCCATTTCGATGTTCTCTCCCTCAGCAAACAACACGCAGCGGCGCAACACGTTACGCAATTCACGCAGATTGCCGTTCCAACGCTGTTCCTTCATCCGCTGCAAGGCATCGGGCGAGATGCCCTTCACGTTCTTGCCTAATTCTTCGTTAGCCTGATGGATGAAGAAAGCCGTCAGCTCGTCAAAGTCCTCCAATCGATCGCGCAATGGCGGTACCTCAATGGCGAACTCGTTGATTCTGTGGAACAAATCCTGACGGAAGCGTCCCTCTTCGATGGCATGCTCCAGGTTCTCGTTGGTGGCCGCGAGGATACGCACGTCCACGTGGATGTCGGTGGCGGAGCCTACGGGCCTCACCTTCTGTTCCTGCAAGGCACGGAGCAGTTGCATCTGCACCTCGTAGGGCAGATTACCCACCTCGTCTAGGAACACCGTGCCGCCCTTGGCCTGCTCGAAGACGCCCTTCTTATCGGCGATAGCAGAGGTAAAAGAGCCTTTCAGGTGACCAAATAACTCACTGGGTGCCAGCTCCTTGGAGAGGCTTCCACAGTCGACGGGGATGAAAGGCCCGTCTTTGACCAGACTCTTGTCGTGAATCATGCGGGCGATGTATTCCTTGCCCGTGCCGCTCTCGCCGAGGATGAGCACGGAGAACTTGGTGGGCGCCACAAGTTCCACATGTTTGTAAAGCCGTTGCATGGCAGGGCTCTCGCCTCTCACCCATTGTTTGTTGGCGGGAATAAATGACTCCTCGACCTCTTCGTCGGTGGACGCCAAGGCCGCGGCGATCTTCTCTTCCAGCACGCTCGGGTTAATGGGCTTCTTGAGGTAGTCGAAGGCGCCGAGCTTCATGGCCGATACGGCGGTCTGCACCTCGGCATAGCCCGTCATCACGATGATGGGCACCTTGCTCTTCAGCTTCTCGCGCACCCAGGTCATCAGGATGATACCGTCGCCGTCGGGCAAACGCAAATCCGTGAGAATCAAGCCGAAATCGCCGTTCGAGATCTCGATTTTAGCCTGTTCGTACCGCGATGCAAGCACTGTCTCATAGCCGTTCTTCTTCAGCCAGGTCTGAATCATCATGCCGAAGGAGGCATCGTCTTCCACAACTAGAATTCTACATTTCATGCCGCAAAGGTAACAAAAATCCGTAGATTCCACAAAAATACACACAAAAAAAGCCTCACATTGGGGAAATGTGAGGCAATTTAAAAAAAATTGAAAACGAGCAGTTCCGTAAAAACGGAATTTTTATTTGATGGATACTACCAAATAATTCGACATACTCCAGAAGGCGTCCTTGTCGCGGATTTCTAGAACCTTGTTGCCGTCCTCGGCCACCGTGATTTCGTAGCTGCTTTCCGGGTGGTTGGTCATGATTTTAGGCTTCTTGGTGTTCAACGGAATGACATCCAAGTCACGCTTATTTCCTTGCGTGAACTGGCTTTTGTCAAAGCCCTGCTTTGAGATTTCCTTTTGGAGGCCGCCTTTGCTGATAATGCCCTTCTCCACCAAAACTTTTTGTTTGGCGATGCAAATCCAAACGGTATTCAGCATGGCATCCTGAGT
>Ga0310786_10002062_pt1 | contig 31460 bp, 22 predicted proteins | sample AusTroGonzalo_MG_FD_203881 | JGI IMG/M metagenome (GOLD analysis project Ga0310786, IMG submission 203881) | Bovine rumen microbial communities from tropical cattle in Woodstock, Queensland, Australia - Gonzalo_03 (v2) (version 2) | ecosystem: Host-associated > Mammals > Digestive system >...
ACTCCGCGGTATCCCCATTGAGGAAGGTCCCGCATCTGGGGCAGAAGTTCTGGCCGTCCATGACTTAAGGACCATTGAATGGAGTAATAACCCTTACAATTGTTTTCCGAATATCGGAAAACGGATGTCGAAAGATAAGGTGAAGGCCCGCCCGCAGCGCAGGCGGGAAATGGGATTCAGTTGCCGGGATACTGTATCAGCGAGAAGACATCGTATTTCGAGAGCAGCTCCCTGCCCTTGAGGCCTTCGAGCTCCATGACGAAACCGATCTTCACGATCTCTCCGCCCAATCTCTCGACGAGCTTGGTGATTGCCACCGTGGTCCCGCCGGTCGCGATGAGGTCATCGATGATGACGATCCTCTGTCCCGGTTTGATGGCGTCAGCATGCATCTCGAGGGTGGCGGACCCATACTCCAGGTCGTACTCCTCCGATATGACCTCTCTGGGGAGCTTGCCCTTCTTGCGGGCGAGGATGAATCCCTTCTTCATCGCATAAGCCACCGGGGCGCCGAAGATGAAACCGCGCGATTCGGATCCGACGATCAGGTCGAACTCGATCCCCTTCAGTTGCTCCACGAGCTGGTCTATGGCCATGCTGAACCCCTCCGGGTTGTTGATGATGGTCGTGATGTCCCTGAACATGATACCTTCCTTAGGGAAGTCGGGGATGGTGGTCACATAGTCGGTTAATTGCTTCATAGCTATGTGATGGTCACATAGTATAAAACAGGTCAGAGGTAGCGCCTGTTGCGGATGATCATGATCGCGGAGGAGACGATGAGGACGGCGATTATGCAGATCGCGGTCAGCGTGACATCGCTGGTGTACGAGTAGATGAAGCCGCATACGCCTATCCCGGCGAGCAGCACGCCACCCATGACTGCGCCCTCCATCTCCAGCGGCCCGTCGGACCCTTTCTTGCCCTCCTTCAGGTAGAGCGACAGCGCCAGGTAGACCCCCGTGACGATAAGGAATGTGTATACCCCGTTCAGCAGACCGGTGAATATGCCCACGACGAGTCCTGCGATGATCGCCGCGGCGAACGCGCCCGCCGTGACGGTGTCCCACATCTTGTACTTGGATTCGTCGGTCATAGGCCGTCAACCCCGATACTCATTGATAACCCTGTCGGGGATCGCGTTCCGGATTCAGGGGCCTTCCCGTATCTGTCGCAGGCCTTGTTGGTGGCATAGGCCACAAGCACCAGGAAGACGACCCCGACCGTGACGGGGGCGATGATGAATGTCCACGGCTGCGGCATGAGGACGGCGGTGAGCGCTGTCGCCCCTCCCGGAGGATGCACGCAGTCCAGCAGCACCATCGCGACAAGGGAGAGCGTCACGGCTATGGCGCACGCATACCATTCCGATCCGAGCAGGAACTGGGTGCCCCATCCGACGACCGCGGAGATGAACTGGCCCAGGATGGCGTTCTTGGGTCTGGCGGCAGGGGCCTTCGGAAGCGCGAAGAGCGTGACCGCGGTGGATCCCAGAGATGCCACCAGAAGGGGGAGGTCGTAGAACGCCCAGAGTATGCCGAGGAACCCGATCCCCACGAGGGAACCGACGACCCTTATGAGCTGGGCCCTGTCGAAGCGCTCCTTCAGACCTTCCAGATAATCCATGTCGGTGCGATGCCGTGTGCGTATATACCGTTCACGTTACCGTCTGGATACCATGGCGGGGGCTTCAGAACTCCAGTCCGTGGTACTCCTGCATGCTCTTGACGCCGATGTCCCCTTTGAGTTCGGCCGCTATCGCGCCTATGGCCATCTCCGCCCCGTTGATGGTGGTGATGTAGGGTATCTCCAGTTCCACGGCAAGGCGGCGCATGTCATGGCCGTCCCTGATGGCGCCGGAGTGCTCCCGCGGGGTGTTGATCAGAAGGTCGATGTCCCCGTTGCGCATGAGGCTGATGGCGTTCGGCTCCCGCTTCTCGAAGTTCTTGAAGACCACGGTGCTCTCTATCCCGCGTTCCTTCAGGAAACGGGATGTGCCCTCGGTGGCGTATATCCTGAAACCCATGTCCGCCAGGCACTTGGATACCGCCGCGGCGCGGGGTTTGTCATTGTCGTTGACTGTGATATAGACGCCTCCGCTCTTGGGCAGCACAGTGCCGGCGGCGGTCAGGGCCTTGAGGCACGCGATATGGAGGTCCGGGTCGATCCCCATGACCTCTCCGGTGGATTTCATCTCCGGGGTCAGGATCGGGTCCACTCCCGGGAGCTTGAGGAATGCGAACACGGATTCCTTCACAGCATAGTGGTCGATGGGCTTGTAGCCGGAGAGTCCGAACTCCTTCAGCTTCCTCCCGAGCATGACCTTGACACCTATCTTCGCCATGGGGACGCCGGTGGCCTTCGAGATGAAGGGGATGGTCCTAGACGCCCTGGGGTTGGCCTCGATCATCCAAATCTGTCCGTCCCTGTAGGCGAGCTGCAGGTTCATCAGTCCCTTGATCTTCAGCGCGAGGGCGACCTTGCGGTTGATCTCCACGATCTCGTCGATGACCTTGTCCGGAAGGTTGTAAGGGGGCATGACCATCGTGGCATCCCCCGAGTGGCAGCCTGCGTACTCGATGTGCTCCAGGATCCCGCCGACGTACACGTCCTCGCCGTCGCTGACCGAATCCACATCGATCTCAACGGCCTCCGAGATGTACTTGTCTATCAGGACCGGGTGGTTGTGCGAGACCTTCACGGCGGTCTCCATGTATGTCTTGAGCTCCTCGTCGGAGTATACGATCTCCATGGCACGCCCTCCCAGGACGTAGCTGGGACGGACGAGGACCGGATAGGTGACATCGTTGGCGATGCGGATGGCCTCCTCATAGGAGTAGGCGGTGCCGGAAGGCGGCTGCCTTATGCCGAGGCTGCGCATCAGGTCGGTGAATCTCTTCCTGTCCTCCGCCACATCCATCTGGTCGGGGGAGGTCCCGAGGATGACGGTCTTGGTGCCTTCCAGGCCCTTCTCGACGTCTATCGCGAGGTTGACCGACGTCTGTCCGCCGTACTGGCATATCACGCCGTCCACGTTCTCCGCCTTGATGACGTTGAGCACGCCCTCCAGGTCAAGGGGCTCGAAGTACAGGCGGTCCGAGATGTCGTAATCGGTGGAAACGGTCTCGGGATTGTTGTTGATCATGACGGCCTCGACGCCCTCCTCCTGCAGGGCCATGACCCCGTGCACGCAGCAGTAATCGAATTCGATACCCTGGCCGATGCGGATGGGCCCGCCGCCGATGATTGCGACCTTCCTCCTGCCGTTGTCGGATACCTCAGAAGATACCCCGCGGTATGTGCTGTAGTAGTACGGCGTGGCCGCGGCGAATTCAGCAGCGCAGGTGTCCACCATCTTATACTTCGGCAATATGCCAGCGTTCTCGCGCTGCATGCGGACGTCGTTCTCGGAGACATCGGTCCTGATCCCGGCGATGCCCTCGTCGGAGAATCCCATCTCCTTCGCCCTCTTCAGCAGGTCGTCCGTGAGGGACCCCTCCTTCAGCAGCTTCTCCATGTCGATTATGTTCTTGATCTTCTGCACGAAGAATATATCCCAGCAGGTCTCCTTGGCGACGGTCCTCAGGTCCCAGCCCCTTCTGAGGGCCTCGCCTATCGCGAATATGCGGCGATCCGTCGCGTTGCGGAACTCCTCGTGTATCTCGTCGTCCGTCATGTCCACGGGGTCCAATCCGACCGTGTCAATCTCCAGCGAGCGCAGCCCTTTGAGGAGGGCCTCCTCCACGGTGCGGCCTATGGCCATTATCTCCCCGGTGGACTTCATCTGGGTGCCCAGGTGCCTGTCGACCGTGCGGAACTTGTCGAACGGCCACCGCGGGATCTTTATCACCACGTAGTCCAGGGCCGGTTCGAATGCGGCGAAGGTGTTGCCGGTGATGCGGTTGGGGATCTCGTCCAGAGTGTAGCCGACGGCTATCTTCGTCGCCACTCTGGCTATCGGGTATCCGGTTGCCTTGGACGCCAGTGCGGATGAGCGCGATACCCTGGGGTTCACCTCGATGACGCGGTACCCGTGCGACACCGGATCGAAGGCGTACTGCACGTTGCATCCTCCCTCGATTTTCAGCGCGCGGATGATCTTTATCGATGCGCTGCGGAACATCTGCAGGTCCTGGTCGGACAGCGTGAGGCAGGGCGCGCAGACTATGGACTCCCCCGTGTGAATCCCCATGGCGTCCAGGTTCTCCATGTTGCACACTATGATGCAGTTGTCCTTGGAGTCCCTCATGACCTCGTACTCGATCTCCTTCCAGCCGAGGACGCTCTCCTCTATGAGCACCTGGTGGATACGGCTGTAGGCCAGTCCGCGCGAGCATATGTCGCGCAGCTCCGATTCGTCGTGGGCTATCCCTCCCCCGGTGCCTCCCAGCGTGAAGGCCGGACGGACGAGGACGGGATATTTCCCTATGAATTCGACCGCATCGAGAGCCTCCTCGATGCTGTTCACCGAGCGTGATCTGGGCACAGGCTCTCCTATGGCCTCCATGGTCTCCTTGAACAGCTCCCTGTCCTCGGACCTCTGGATCGCCTCGGGCTGCGTTCCGACCAGCTTCGCCCCGTACTTGTCCAGGTACCCCTTCTCGGCGAGCTCGGCGGAGATGTTCAGGCCGGTCTGCCCGCCCATGCCGGATATGACTCCGTCCACTCCTTCCTTCTCGATGATCTTTGCCACGGATTCCGCCGTGAGCGGCTCGATGTAGACGCTGTCAGCGGTGTCAGGGTCGGTCTGAATGGTGGCCGGATTGCTGTTGACGAGCACGGTCCTGTAGCCTTCCTCCCTGAGCGAGCGGCAGGCCTGCGATCCGGAGAAGTCGAACTCCGCCGCCTGTCCGATGACGATGGGGCCGGATCCGATCACCATGAGCTTCTTGTAATCCTTCTTCATCTGGATCCCTCCTTCACGATCCCGGAGAATCTTTTGAACAGGAAGGATGTGTCGTGGGGCCCGGGATGGGCCTCAGGATGGTACTGAGATGTGAATATGGGAAGGTCCGCATGGCGCATCCCCTCGATGCTCCTGTCGTTGATGTTGAACTGGTCCGCTATCAGGCCGGTACCTTCCAGGCTCGGGCCGTCCACGGCGAATCCGTGGTTCTGGCTGGTGATGTAGACCCTGCCCTCGTAGGAGACCGGCTGGTTGCATCCCCTGTGCCCGAACTTCATCTTGAACGTGCTCCCGCCGAATGCCAGGGCGGTGATCTGGTTGCCCAGGCATATCCCCATGATGGGCATCTTCGTGGACAGTTCCGAGACGGTCCTTACGGGCCCTTTCATAACGGCGGGATGGCTTGGATTGCCGGGGCCGTTGGACACCAGCATGCCCTGTATCCCCGAGTCCTCTATGACGTCGTACGGGGTGTCGTAGGGGAACATGATGACATTGAAGATCTCGCTGAGGTCATGGAGGATGCGCAGCTTCTCACCGCAGTCCAGTAGCCCGACGGTGTACTCCTTCTCGTTGTCGAACCTCTCGACATTCTTGCAGGCGACCTCGCGGACGAGGTCCGCATCGGACGGGGCGGGCATGGACCTCAGCTTCTCCAGCGTTCCGGGGATGGAATCCTTGTCGTATACCACAGCGCCTTTCAGCGTCCCCTGCTCCCTGATCCTGATGACAAGGTCCCTGGTATCTATGCCCGAGAGGCCCGGCACCTTGTAGTCCTTGAGGAACTCGTCTATCGTCTTGCCGCGATAGGAATCGGTCGGGACCTCGGTGTACTCGCGGACCACCAGCGCCCTGCAGTGGATGCCGCTGGATTGGAAGTACTCGTCGTTCACGCCGTAGTTCCCTATGGTCGGGAAGGTCATCACCAGGATCTGTCCCCTGTACGAGGGGTCGGTGAGGCTCTCCTGGTATCCGCTCATCCCTGTGCTGAAAACAACTTCTCCGAAAGCTTCCGAGCGATAACCGAAAGTTTCGCCCTCATAAACCGTTCCGTCCTCGAGAACAAGATAGCCTGTCATCGGAGTTTGTTCATTTTCAGGATGCTATATAATCCTAATCAGTCAGTTTTTGCATATTTGTTTTGTATCCGACATAACCAAGGTTTATCTAGTACGATACCAATCAAAGAATCCCGTTGATTCCAATGAAATTCATTTTTGTCAGCGGCGGCGTAATATCAGGGCTCGGCAAGGGAATAACTGCATCCTCCATCGGATTCCTTCTCAAATCCCGCGGGATCAGGGTGACAGGCATCAAGGTCGACCCCTATCTGAACATAGACGCGGGTACCATGAACCCGTACGAGCACGGAGAGGTATATGTCCTAGACGACGGGGGCGAGGCGGACCTCGACCTCGGCAACTACGAGAGGTTCATGGACCTCAACCTGACAAGGGACAACAACATCACCACCGGGAAGGTCTACCGCTCGGTCATCGACAAGGAGCGCAAGGGCGAGTACCTGGGAAAGACGGTCCAGATCATCCCGCACATCACCAACGAGATCAAGGGCCGCATAGTCGAGGTGGCCAGGAGGTCCGACGCCGATGTGGCCATAGTGGAGCTGGGAGGTACCGTCGGGGACATCGAGTCCATGCCGTTCCTGGAGGCCGTCAGGCAGCTGGGCCGCGACATCGGGAGGTCTGAGAACGCGCTGTTCGTACACTGCACCCTGGTGCCCATCATGGGATCTGTAGGCGAGGAGAAGACGAAGCCGACCCAGCATTCGGTCAAGGATCTGATGAACGCCGGTATCAGGCCCGATATGATAGTATGCAGATGCAAGGACGAGATCACGGAATCGGCCAAGCGCAAGATCTCGATGTTCTGCGATGTGGACGAGAGCGCGGTGATCTCGTGCCCCGATGCCCGCACCATCTACGAGGTCCCCCTGATCCTGGACAGGCAGGGAGTTGCAGACTACATCATCAAGCGTATGGACCTGGGTCCGCTGACCAGGCCGCCCGAGATGGACAGATGGAAAGGGTTCCTGAACCGGATCGTCTCCCCAAAGCACAGGGTGGAGATCGCGCTGGTCGGGAAGTACACCGCGCTCGCCGATTCGTACCTGAGCCATCTGGAATCGTTCACCCATGCCGGTTCGGAGCTGAACTGCGGGGTCAAGATCAGGTTCATCGACTCGGACCGTTTCCTTTCGGAGGATCCCGGGGCCCTCGTCGAGGGCTGCGACGGCATGCTGATCCCCGGCGGCTTCGGCACCAGGGGCGTGGAGGGGAAGATCGCGGCCGCAAGGTTCGCCAGGGAGACGGGGCTGCCGTTCCTCGGGGTGTGTCTGGGATTCCAGGTGGCCACCATCGAGATGGCCCGCGATGTCCTGGGCCTGAAGGATGCGGATTCCACGGAGTTCAACCCCGATACGGTCGACCCTGTCATCATCATGATGCCCGAGCAGGTGGACATCTCCGATATGGGCGGTACCATGAGGCTCGGGAGCCGCCGCACCATGATATCGAAGGGCTCAAGGGCGGAGGAGCTGTACGGCCAGACGTTCTGCGATGAGCGTCACAGGCACAGATACGAGGTCAACGGGGATTACATCGAGCGTCTGGAGAAGGCGGGCTGGCATTTCACAGGGAGATCGGAGGACGGCAAGAGGATGGAGATCGCCGAGCTCGACGGGCATCCGTACTTCATGGCGGCCCAATTCCACCCCGAATTCAAGAGCAGGCCCCTTTCCCCATCGCCTTTGCACCGCGGTCTGGTCGCTGCCGCGATAGCCCACGGGAATACATCTAAATAAGAAGGCTGTCCATTATCAGACAATATCTGTCCTGCTTAGTCGGAATATATGAGCCAGATACCTCTGGCTATCAACAGTCGCCCTTGCTCATCTACGCCTTTTTTGGTTGAATATCGGTGATTTGTCTGATATACGACAGATTTGCTTCAAGAGTGAAAACGATTAACAACTTATTGTTTTGATTAGAAAGATATAATAATACATCATCATGTGAACACCTATGCAGAACTTCAGGTTCACTGTGGTTGTGAAGGCGAACGCGAAAACACCTGTTGTCACGATCCCCCCTGAGAAGGAGACTTCTTCGTACTACGGGTGCAACGTCTTCAACAGGTCGGCTATGAGAAAGTACCTTTCCGAGGAGACCAGGAGATCCATCTACGAGACCATCGAGAGGGGAGCGACACTCGACAAGGACGTCGCTAACCATGTGGCCGAGGGGATGAAGAGATGGGCCATGGACCACGGCGCTACCCACTATACGCATTGGTTCCAGCCGCTGACCGGAGGCACTGCCGAGAAGCACGATTCCTTCACCGATCCCCGCCGCCACGGCGAGGCCATGGAGAACTTCAGCGGGAAGCTCCTCTTCCAGCAGGAGCCCGATGCCTCGTCCTTCCCCAGCGGAGGGCTTAGGAACACGTTCGAGGCCAGGGGATACACCGCCTGGGACCCGTCCTCGCCCGCATTCATCATGGGGGATACGCTTTGCATCCCTACCGTTTTCGTTTCATACACTGGAGAGGCCCTGGACTACAAGACGCCCCTCCTCAAGTCCGATTCAGTGGTCACCAAGGCCGCCAAGGGCATCCTCGAGTACTTCGGAGAGGGGGACGAGACCATCCATTCCTATCTGGGATGGGAGCAGGAGTACTTCCTCGTCGACAAGGACCTCTACACGATGCGTCCGGACCTGGTCCTTACGGACCGCACGCTGCTCGGACACGACAGCGCCAGGAACCAGCAGCTCGACGACCACTACTTCGCGGACATCCCTCCGAGGGTCCTCAACTTCATGAGGGATCTGGAGATCGAGGCGTACAAGCTCGGCATCCCTGTCAAGACCAGGCACAACGAGGTCGCCCCCAACCAGTTCGAGATCGCTCCTGTCTATGAGGCCGCGAACCTCGCCATCGACCACAACCTCCTCCTGATGTCCCTGATGAAGAACATCGCGGAGAGGCACGGTTTCGAGGTGCTGCTCCATGAGAAGCCCTTCGCCGGCATCAACGGATCGGGCAAGCACTGCAACTGGTCCCTCGGTACCGAGAGCGGCATCGGACTGATGTCCCCCGGAAAGACCGACGAGGAGAACCTCAGGTTCCTGTGCTTCATGGCAAACACCCTCAAGGCCGTATACGACAACAACGGCCTCCTAAAGGCCACCGTCCTCGGGGCCACAAACGCCCACAGGCTCGGAGCTAATGAGGCTCCCCCGGCGATCATCTCCTCGTTCCTGGGAAAGCAGGTCAGCGAGGCGTTCGACGAGCTGCTCAACAGCAAAGACATGGTCAAGATCTCCGGCAAGAAGGGATACAGCCTCGGGATCCCGCAGATCCCCGAGCTCCTGGTCGACAACACCGACAGGAACAGGACCTCGCCCTTCGCGTTCACCGGTAACAGGTTCGAGTTCAGGGCCGTGGGCTCCAGCGCGAACTGTTCCGGACCGGTCACGGTGCTCAACACCATCCTGGCGTATCAGCTCAACCAGTTCAAGAAGGCCGTCGACGAGAGGATCGAGGCCGGGACGCCCGTCATGCAGGCGATACTCGACGAGACCCGCGAGACCTTCAGGGCATGCAAGAACATCTGCTTCGACGGCAACGGATATTCCGACGAGTGGAAGGAGGAGGCCAAGAAGCGCGGCCTGGACTGCGAGACCTCTCCCCCGGTCACCTACGACCAGTACACCACCGAGAAGACCATCGAGATATTCAGGGAGACCGGCGTCATGACCGAGGTCGAGCTGGAATCCAGGAAGGAGGTCTATTGGGAGATCTACTGCAAGAAGATCGCCATCGAGGCCAAGGTCCTGAGCGACCTCACGACCAACCACATCATCCCTGTGGCGATCAAGTATCAGAACATCCTCCTGCAGAACGTCAAGGGCCTCAAGGACATCTACGGCGACCTCAAGTTCAAGAAGATGGCGGCATCCCAGCTCAACCTGGTGGAGCGCATCACCTCGGACATAACCTCCGCCGAATCCTACGTGGACGAACTCGACGCGCTAGAGGAGAAGGTCTCCAAGATGGGCATGGGCCGCGAGGCGGCCGTGGCGTACCACGACGAGATCGCCCCGATGCTGGAGAAGATCAGAGGGCATGTGGACTCGCTCGAGATGACCGTCGACGACCAGATGTGGCCCCTTCCCAAGTACAGGGAGCTGCTGTTCATCCACTGAAAGCGATCCATATGAGCGGAGTTTGCGGTCTCTACGACCCCGCCGACGAAAGGGATTCGTGCGGAGTCGGAATGGTGGTCAGGATAGACGGCACCAGGAGCCACTCGGTCGTCGAGGACGGCCTGCGTGTGCTGGAGAACCTGGCGCATCGCGGCGCCGAGAATGCCGACGGCTGCACGGGGGACGGCTCGGGGATAACCGTGCAGGTGCCCCACCGCTTCATCCTCAAGTGCGGGATCAAGGTCCCCGAGGAAGGCCGGTACGGGACAGGGATGATCTTCCTGCCCAAGGACGGACCGAGGTCCGAGCGCTGCCTGGTATCGTTCAGGGACGAATGCTCCTCCATGGGTCTGGCGGTCATCGCAGAGCGCGAGGTGCCCGTGGACCATGCGGTCCCGGGCCCACAGGCCCTGGACAAGGAGCCCCGCATCGTCCAGGTGTTCATCAGCAGCTACGACAGCCAGGACACCCTGGAGAGGAAGCTGTACCTTCTCAGGAAGCATGCCGAGAGGAGGATATCCGACAAGGACTTCTACATCTGCAGCCTCTCCACCAGGACGATGGTCTACAAGGGGATGCTGACCCCCAGCCAGATCCGCGAGTACTATCTGGACCTCACCGACCCCGATTTCGAATCGGCCGTCGCCATGGTCCATTCCAGGTTCAGCACCAACACGGTCCCCATGTGGAGGCTGGCCCAGCCGTTCAGGATGCTCTGCCACAACGGCGAGATCAACACCATCAACGCCAACCGTTCCTGGATGTTCGCCAGGGAGGCGGTGCTCAGGAGCAAGGTGTTCCCCGACATACAGGACATCTCGCCCATAGTGCAGCCCGCCATGAGCGACAGCGCATCGCTGGACAACGTCTTCGAGTTCCTCACGCTGAGCGGCCTCTCGATGTCCAACGCGATGTCCGCACTCATCCCCGAATCATGGAACGGTAAGAACCCGATCCCCGATTCACTCAAGGCATACTACGAGTACAACTCCATCTTCATGGAGCCCTGGGATGGGCCCGCCGCAGTCCTGTTCACGGACGGGAGGCTCGCCGGGGGCATGCTGGATAGGAACGGGCTGCGTCCCGTGAGATACACCGTCACCAAGGACGGCATCCTCGTGCTCTCATCCGAGGCCGGGGTCCTTCCGATCGACGACGGCCGCATCGTGGAGTCCAGCAGGATCATGCCAGGAAAGATGCTCCTCATCGACACCACGGGGGGGCGCATACTGCGCGACAGCGAGATCAAGGGTGCCCTTGCATCCGCATACCCGTACAGGGACTGGCTGGAGAAGAACCGCATAGACCTGGCGGACGTCTCCTCCGGACGCACAGTGGACCGTTCCGTCTCCGATATGGATCATATGAAGGCCGCGTTCCTCTATTCGAAGGAGGATGAGGAATCCATCCTGATCCCCTCGGTCATCGGTTTCAAGGAACCCGTCTCATCGGCAGGATGCGACATACCCCTCCCCGTCCTTTCCGAAATGCCGCAGCTATTCTTCAATTACTTCAGGCAGTCCTTCGCCCAGGTGACGAACCCTGCCGTGGACCCGATCAGGGAGGAGCTTGTGATGTCGATCACCGGTTACATCGGCTCCGTCCACAACGACATCCTGTCACCCGCTCCTGAGAACTGCCACATCGTCAAGGTGAGGCACCCCATCATCACCAACCGCGAGCTGGACCTCCTCAAGAACCTGAGGTATCGCGGCTTCTCCACCGAGGTCATACCCATGCTGTTCGACGTTTCCGAAGGCCCGAGAGGTCTGGAGAAGGCGCTGAAGTCCATCTGCAGCAGGGCCGATTCGGTGGTCGACGAGGGAGGCTCATACATCATACTGTCGGACCGCGGGGCCTGTTCGGTCATGGCACCCATCCCCTCGCTGCTGGCGGTGTCCGCCGTCAACCAGCATCTCATCGCCAACAAGAGGCGTCTCAAGACGGGGATCATAGTGGAATCGGCCGAGCCCAGGGAGGTGGAGCATATGGCCCTCCTCTTCGCATACGGCGCCAATCTGGTGAATCCTTATCTGGCCTATGCGGAGATAGAGTCCCTGTGCCGCTCCGGGAAGATCCAATACGATCCGGACACAGCGGAGTATAGGTACATCCGCGTTCTGGAGAAGGGTCTGATGAAGATCATGTCCAAGATGGGCATATCGACGATAAGGTCCTACCGCGGCTCCCGCCTCTTCGAGGCCGTGGGGCTGGATAAGGGTCTGTGCGACAGGTACCTGTCCGGGACCGTGTCGAGTCTCGGCGGGATGACACTGGAGGCCATCGCCGAGAGCATAATCTCCCGCCATAGGGAAGCGTTCTCCAGTGAGGCCCCGGAGTTGCCCGATCTCGGAATATACGCGCATCGCAACGGCGGGGAGAGGCATGCCTGGTCCCCGGAGACCGTCAAGCTCCTGCACAAGGCGGCCGAGGACCCCTCGGCCTATCGGACCTTCGCGGACAAGGCGGATCTGGGAGATGGGTTGTTCTTCATCCGCGACCTCATGGAGGAGAGGAAGGGAGAGCCAGTGCCTCTGGATGAGGTGGAGCCCGCTTCCGAGATACTTAAGAGGTTCGTGATCGAGGCCATGTCGTTCGGGGCCATCAGCAAGGAGGCCCACGAGACCGCGGCGGAGGCCGCAAACAGGATACATGCGAAGAGCAACTGCGGAGAGGGAGGAGAGGATCCCGCGAGGAACTCCCCGGTAGGCGGCAGGGACATACGTTCGGCCGTCAGGCAGGTCGCCTCCGGAAGGTTCGGAGTGGACACGGAGTACCTGATCCATGCCGATGAGCTGCAGATCAAATGCGCCCAGGGCGCCAAGCCCGGCGAGGGCGGACAGCTGATGGGATTCAAGGTGGACCAGATCATCGCCGCCACCCGTCACACACTGCCCGGAGTCACGCTCATATCCCCGCCCCCGCATCATGATATCTATTCCATAGAGGACCTCAAGCAGCTGATATTCGACCTGAGGTGCGTGAATCCCACCGCGAAGATAAGCGTGAAGCTGGTGTCGGAGACGAGCGTGGGCACCGTCGCATCCGGTGTCGCCAAAGCCGGAGCGGATATCATACTGGTCTCCGGATCCGACGGGGGAACGGGTGCCGCGCCCATGTCATCGATGAGATACGCCGGGCTTCCATGGGAGCTTGGTCTGGCGGAGACGCAGCAGTCACTCGTATCCAACGGTCTCAGGGGCCGTGTGAGGCTGCAGGTGGACGGTCAGATGAAGACCGGACGCGACGTCATCATCGCAGCGCTCCTCGGAGCCGAGGAATACGGTTTCGCAGCCTCCATCCTCATCTCGATGGGCTGCGTCATGTGCCGCAGATGCCAGACGAACGCATGCCCTGTGGGGATCGCCACCCAGGATCCCGAGAGGAGGGCGAAGTTCAAAGGGACCCCGGATCACGTCATCAACTATCTGACCTCCATCGCGGAGGATGTCAGGAGGCGTCTGGCCGATATGGGCTTCCGCCGTCTGGACGACATCATCGGCAGGGCCGACCTCATATCCGTAAGGGATGTTCCCGGCCCCGCCTCGACCATTGACATCACACCGCTCCTCCAGACCGCCGTGGGCCCAAGGATCTTCGGCGAAGGGCAGCCCGACATGATCGGGGACTGCATCGACAGGACGCTGATCTCCGAGATACTGGATTCCGGGAAGAGCGAGAAGGTCTACGCGATCCGCAACACGGACCGCTCCGTCGGGGCCATGCTCTCCGGGGAGGCACTCAGGCGCGGATTCGATTCCGACATGGAGGTGTACTTCAAAGGCAGCGCCGGTCAGAGCTTCGGCGCCTTCCTGATCAGAGGGCTGTCGTTCCATCTCGACGGCCAGGCCAACGATTTCGTCGGCAAGGGGCTCTCGGGAGGCAGGATATCCATAGCCCGCAACGAGCCGGTACATGACGATGTCCTCGCGGGCAACACCGTCCTCTACGGAGCGACGGCCGGAGAGCTGTACATCGCCGGATGCGTCGGTGAGAGGTTCTGCGTGCGCAACAGCGGGGCCATTGCTGTGGCCGAAGGAGTGGGCGACCATTGCTGCGAGTACATGACCGGAGGCACCGTGGTGGTCCTGGGCGGATGCGGCAGGAACTTCGCCGCAGGGATGTCCGCAGGAGTGGCCTATGTTCTGGACGACGAGGGCGATTTCGATCGTCATTGCAACATGGACATGGTCGAGATCGAGCTTCTGGACGATCCCGGGGACCGCTCTGCGCTCAAGAGGATTCTGGAGAACCATCTGAGGTACACCGGCAGCAGGAAGGCCGAGGCGATCCTGTCCGATTGGGAGGCCAGTTGCTCGAGGTTCATCAAGATCATACCTGTCGGGTACAAGATGCTCCTCAAGGATGAGAGCAACTGACGGTCCCTCCATCAGTCCCATTTCGGTCACGTGATTCTTCCTTATGATTCGTCTCGCGCTCTGCTCAATAGGCACTGTGCGAATGCGTACAAAACAGTCAATTATGTTGTATAATGGACATATCATGTCATCAAAGACGGTATTTGTCGGTATGCAATCTTAATGAGGATTAATCAGTTTCATCGGACCGTAGTGTTTCAAATACCAAACGCATATGTTTCAATCCCGTCCGAAAGTTCGTATATGGAGGTATTTCGGATGGGAACGGTAAAGAATCAAATATTGTTGGTGGCAGCGATTGTGATCGCAGTCGCGATCGCGCTGTCATTCGGTGCGCAGACCGTATCTGCGGATGTGGCCGAGCCCCAAGGGGACAGCGGCAGCGTATCATGGATCCTGGTGAGCTCTGTCCTCGTGTTCGCCATGGTGCCCGGTGTGGCCTTCTTCTACGGAGGTATGCTGAGGAAGCAGAGTATGTCGTCCATGCTGACGCAGACCCTCATCGCCGCCGGTGTCATGACCATAAGCTGGGTGGCTGTCGGATATTCCCTCGCGTTCAGCGGGGACGGTGCGCTCATAGGAGGGTTGGACAGGATCTTCATGACCGGCGTGACCGAGAACGCCCCTTCGGGGATATCCGAGATGGAGTTCGCCCTCTTCCAAGGGATGTTCGCCATCCTGACCGCCGCCATAGTGCTGGGCGCATGCGCCGAGCGTATCAGGTACACGGCCGTGGTATGGTTCCTTGCATTGTGGTCGATCCTCGTGTACGCCCCGATGGCCCACTGGGTCTGGGGCGGAGGTCTGTTCGACCAGTACCTTGTAGTGCTGGATTTCGCCGGAGGGACCGTGGTCCACATATGTGCCGGAATAACCGGTATCGCTCTGGTGCTCTTCGCCGGCCCCAGAAGCGACAGGGTGCGCCATTCCAGAGCGCACAACATCCCGATCGCCTTCCTTGGCGCGATGATCCTCTGGATAGGATGGCTCGGCTTCAACGGAGGGTCCGGTCTCGCAGCGGACGGTCTGGCAGTACGTGCGGCACTGGTGTCCATGGCCGCGGCAGCATGCGGAATGATGGCTTGGGCCCTGGTCCAGTATCTCGCAGTAGGACGCGTCGGCGTCCTGGGGATGATCGCGGGTTCCGTCGCCGGCCTCGTCGGGATTACCCCCGGCGCCGGATATGTCGGGATCCCGGAATCCATGTTCATCGGCGCGGTCGCTGGGGTGCTGTGCTTCTACGCCGTGAGATACACCAAGGGCAGGGAGAAGCTGGATGACGCCCTCGATGTCTTCGCCGTGCACGGAGTAGGAGGTATCTGGGGCGCCATAGCGACGGGGATATTCGCCATCCCGGCGTTCGCTGACGGCAAGGCCGGGCTCATATACGGCTCCGCCGACCTGTTTATCGGACAGATCGTCGCGGTACTTGGGACCTTGGCCTTCTGTTTCGCGGTATCGTACGCACTGATATGGTGCCTGTCCAAGGTGATGAGGGTGCGTGTGACCGAGGAAGAGGAATTGGTCGGTCAGGATATCATAGAGCACGGTGAGAACGCATACATGTGAGGTGATGGGATGAAGTTGATTACTGCAGTCATACGCCCGGAGAAGTGTCAAGCTGTCAAGGACGCCCTGAGGGAGATCGGCGTGAACGGGATGACCATCACGCATGTGTACGGCAGGGGAAGTCAGGCGGGGATAAAGTTCACCACCAGGGCCGGAGAGATAATAATCGACGAGTTGGAGAAGACGAAGATAGAGATAGTCGTCGAGGACGAGGTCCTTGAGAAGGCGATCGATACCATAGTCGCATCCGCGCAGACCGGCAGGCCCGGCGACGGGCGCCTGATAGTCACTCCCGTAGAGAGATTCATCAGAATAAGGCAGGAGCCGAAGCCCGAGAAGCAGGAATGACCGTACCCATCGGGCGGACGAATGACCATCCGCCCGAACCCTTTTTCCCCGGATTTGGCGCCGGCCTTCGGCGGGACGGCGAAAACCTCCCCAGGAGCCTGCCAAACACCCTCTGGAAGGTTAGCCAGTCTTTCCTGGGGCCTTTTCCGTTTTTACATAGAGGCCGATACTCGAATCAATCAGATTTATATAGAAGAACAAACTTTAACCACTCAGTCATTCCACTGAATGGAGTATATTGGAGGAGAAAAATATGGGAATGGGTAACGCACCCGTCATCATCCTTAGAGAAGGAACGAAGAGGGAGAAAGGCAAGGACGCGCAGATGAACAACATTGCAGCAGCGGTAGCCATCTCCGGAGCAGTCAAGAGCAGTTTGGGACCCAGGGGAATGGACAAGATGCTTGTCGATTCCATGGGCGACGTGGTCATCACCAACGATGGTGTGACGATCCTCAAGGAGATGGACGTGCAGCACCCCGCAGCCAAGATGCTTGTCGAGGTCGCGAAGACACAGGATGCAGAGGTAGGGGACGGAACGACAACATCCGTCGTCCTCGCCGGAGAGCTCCTGAAGAAAGCCACCGACCTCATCGATGCCAACGTCCACCCGACGATCATCGCGAAGGGATACAGGATGGCCAACGAGAAGGCCCAGGAAGTCCTGGACGACATCGCGATGAAGGTCTCCATGGAGGACAGGGACACCCTTAAGCTGATCGCGGAGACCGCAATGATCTCCAAGCAGGTCAACCAGTCCAAGGAGCAGTTTGCCGACCTCGTCGTCGACGCCATCCAGACCATCGCGGACAAGAAGGGCAAGACCTACGACATCGATCTCAAGAACATCACCACCGTCAAGAAGGCCGGGGCCAACATGGAGGAGACCGAGATAATCAAAGGCCTCGTCATCGACAAGGAACCCGTGCAGCTCAACATGGAGAAGGTCGTTAAGAACGCGAAGATCGCTCTGATCGACACCGCCTTCGAGGTCAAGAAGACCGAGATCGACGCGAAGATCCAGATCAACGATCCCTCGCAGCTCTCCGCATTCGTCAAGGAGGAGGAGAACATGCTGAAGAGGATGGTCGACAAGATCGTCGAGAGCGGCGCGACAGTCGTGTTCTGCCAGAAGGGAATCGACGACCCCGCCCAGCACATGTTCACCAAGGCAGGCATCTACGCATGCAGGCGCGTCAAGAAGTCTGACATGGAGAGGCTCGCCAAATCCACCGGCGCGAACATCATCAACAACATCAACGACCTCGAGAAGACCGACCTCGGCTACGCCGACTGCGTCGAGCTGAAGAAGGTCGGAGAGGAGCAGATGACCTTCATCTCCGGACTCAGGGACCCCAAGACCGTCACCATCCTTGTCAGGGGAGGAACCACCCACGTCGCAGACGAGGTGGAGAGATCCCTCGTCGACGCATGGTCCGTCGTCAAGGTCGCGATCGAGGACGGAAAGATGGTCACCGGAGGCGGATCAACTGCAATGGAGATCGCAATGCAGCTCCGCGACTACGCCCAGTCCGTCGGTGGCAGAGAGCAGATCGCCATCGAGGCATTCGCAGCCGCCATGGAGATCATCCCCTCGACCCTCGCCGAGAACGCTGGCCAGGACCCGATCAACACCCTCATCGAGATGAGGAAGCAGCACAAGGGCGGCAAGCTGTACGCTGGCTTCAACCCCTACACCGGAAAGGTGGAGGACATGAAGAAGCTCAACGTCATCGAGCCCTACAGGATCGGCACGCAGGCCATCAACTCCGCTACCGATGCCGCCGTCATGATCCTCAGGATCGATGATGTCATCGCGGCCGCGACCCACAGCGGTCCCGGACCCCAGGACATCCCTGACATGAACGACATGATGTAAACACGTTGAACGCGGGGGCTTCGGCCCCCTTACACTTATACCAGTGCATTGAAAGAGGTACCCAGATGACTGACAAGTCTAAGAAAATAGGGAAGGATGTATCATCCGACGAGACGCCCGAAGCGCCTGAGACTCCCGTGGAAGAGGTCGAGATAATCGAGGAAGAGCCCGAGGTCGACCTCCTGAAGGAGGCCCAGGACAGGGCGGACCGCTATCTGGACATGGCCAGGAGGCTGCAGGCCGATTTCGACAACTACCGCAAGAGGACGGAGCGCGACAACGAGGAGTTCAGGAAGTATGCCTCGTCAGGCATCGTTACCGACCTGTTGCCCATAGTTGACGATCTGGACCGCGCACTGGAGCACACCACGGAGGAGACCGATCTGGTCGTCGGAATTCGCGGTGTGAGGTCCAACCTGATGAAGGTCCTCGAGAGTCACGGTCTCAAGGAGATCCCCGCAGAAGGAAAGTTCGATCCGAACTACCACGAAGCCCTGTGCATGGTGGACGGCGAGGAGGACGACATGATCGCGGAGGTGTTCCAGAAGGGATACACCCTCAATGGCAAGGTCATTAGATTCACGAAAGTGAAAGTGACAAGAAAAACGGCTTAAAACAAAGGAAGGTGAGCAAGTATGTCAAGAATCATCGGAATTGATCTAGGAACAAGCAATTCGGCCGCCTCCATCATGGAGGGAGGCAGGCCGACTATGATCCCCAGCGCAGAGGGGACGAGCGTCGGAGGAAAGTCCTTCCCTTCGTACGTTGCATTCACTAAGGACGGACAGCTCCTCGTCGGTGAGCCGGCGAGAAGGCAGGCCGTCACCAACCCTGACGGGACCATCAAGAATGTCAAGAGGAAGATGGGAGGGAACGAGAAGGTTACGGCCCTCGGAAAGGAATACACTCCCCAGCAGATCTCCGCCTTCATCCTTCAGAAGATCAAGAAGGATGCGGAGTCCTACCTCGGCGAGTCCGTCGACAAGGCGGTCATCACCGTCCCGGCCTACTTCAACGACAACCAGAGGCAGGCCACCAAGGACGCGGGAGCCATCGCCGGACTCGAAGTGGTCCGTATCATCAACGAGCCTACCGCTGCGGCGCTGGCCTACGGACTCGACAAATCGGATGTAGAGCAGAAGGTTATGGTCTTCGACCTCGGAGGAGGTACCCTCGACGTCACCATCATGGACTTCAGCGACGGAGTGTTCGAGGTATTGTCCACTTCCGGAGATACCCAGCTGGGAGGATCCGACATGGACGAGGCTCTCACCAACTACGTCATCGGCGAGTTCAAGAAGCAGACCGGAATCGACCTCGCGGCCGACAACATGGCCTTCTGGAGGGTCAGAGAGGCCTGTGAGAAGGCGAAGATCGAGCTTTCGACCACGATGCAGACCGAGGTCAACCTGCCCTTCATCGCATCCGACGCCTCCGGCCCCAAGCACCTGGTGCAGACCATCACCCGTGCCAAGCTCGAGGAGCTCGTGGAGCCCATCGTCTCCAGATGCAAGCAGTCCATGACCCAGGCCATCAGCGACGCCCACCTCACCAGCGACAAGATCGACAAGATCATCATGGTAGGAGGACCCACCAGGATGCCCATAGTGCAGAACTTCGTCGAGAGCATCGTCGGACCCAAGATCCAGCGCGGAATCGACCCGATGGAGTGCGTTTCGATGGGAGCAGCTATCCAGGGAGCCGTCCTCTCCGGAGAGGTCAAGGACGTCCTCCTGCTCGATGTCACCCCGCTGTCCCTCGGAATCGAGACCCTCGGAGGCATCGCGACCAAACTGATCGACAGGAACACCACGATTCCCACGAAGAAGTCGCAGGTGTTCTCCACTGCGGTGGACAACCAACCCTCCGTGGAGATCAACGTCGTCCAGGGAGAGAGGCAGATGGCCGCTGACAACACCTCGCTCGGAAAGTTCATCCTCGATGGAATACCCCCGGCACCCCGCGGAATCCCTCAGATCGAGGTCACCTTCGATATCGACGCGAACGGTATCATCAACGTCACCGCCAAGGACAAGGGAACCGGCAAGGAGCAGAAGATCACTATCGCCTCGTCCAACAAGCTCAGCAAGGACGAGATCGACGAGTTGGTGAAGCAGGCAGAGCAGTTCGCTGACGCGGACAAGAAGAAGGCGGAGCTCGTGGAGGTCCACAACCAGGCCGAGACCGCAGTCTACACCGTGCGCAAGTCCCTTGACGAGCTCGGCGAGAAGGTGACCCAGCAGGAGAGGGCCACCGTCGAGGCGGCGATCTCCGATCTGGAGGCTGCCAACAAGACCGACAACCTCGATGACATCAAGGCCAAGATGGATGCCCTCATGAAAGCGATGGGCCCCATCAGCCAGAGGGTGTACCAGGAGGCGTCTCAGCAGAGCTCCCAGCAGCAGGGGCCCTCGGGCGGAGCCGGCCAGCAGCAGAACGCAGGCGGAAACCCCAACGCCAACAACGGCGACTACGTGGACGCCGACTACAAGATCGTTGACGACGAGTGAGACCGATGCCGAGAGACTACTATGAGGTCCTGGGAGTCGAGAAGACTGCGACACCCGAGGAGATAAAGAAGGCGTACCGCACCCTAGCGAAGAAGTACCACCCTGACGTATCCACCGAGCCCAAGGAAGTAGCGGAAGCTAAGTTCAAGGAGATCTCGGAAGCCTATGAGGTCCTCTCGGATCAGGAGAAGCGCAACCTGTACGACCAGTACGGTTTCGAAGGAGTCAAGCAGCAGTTCGGCGAAGGCGGGTTCACCTGGGACAACTTTACACGCGCCGACGATATCAGCGATATCTTCGGCGACCTCTTCGGAAGCATGTTCGGAGGGGGAGGAAGGACATCCAGGTCCCGCAATTCGCCCCAGCAGGGGGATTCGCTCAGATACGACATCGAGATTACCCTCAAGGATGTCTTCGAGGGCAAGAAGGTCACTCTGGACATCCCCCATGCTGTGAGCTGCGAGGCCTGCAACGGGACCGGTGGAAAGGATGGAAAGGTCACCACGTGTTCCAAATGCGGCGGTTCCGGACAGGTAGCCTTCGAACGCGTGACCCCGTTCGGAAGGATGAGGTCGGTCACGGAGTGTCCGGACTGTCGCGGAAGAGGAAAATCGTTCGCTCAGAAGTGTCCCAAGTGCAACGGTAACGGAAGGAATACCGTGGAGTCCCACATAGACCTCAATGTGCCCAAGGGCATAGATGAGGGTATGAGGATCAGGGTGCCCGGAGCAGGGAACGCCGGATACAACGGCGGCCCTGCAGGAGACCTGTTCGTGGTCGTCCACATCAAGGACGACAAGGACTTCGAGCGCGACGATGCCAACCTGTGGGCTCAGATCACCACTACATATCCGAGGCTCGTCCTCGGAGGCGAGGAATCGCTCACGGCCATCGATGGCGACAAGGTCGTCATCAACATCCCGGCAGGTACCCAGGTGGGTACCGTGCTGAGGGTGCCAGGAAAAGGACTTCCCAGGATGAATTCCTCATCCAGGGGAGACATGATGGTTCGTGTGTTCCTCAGTGTCCCGAGAAGGGTCACGGACGAGGAGAAGGAATTGCTCCAGAAACTCGATTCGGCCGCCGGGAAGAACAAGAAGACACGCAAGAAACTCTTTTGAAGCTTATTCCCTCCAATGAACGGGGGGCCTTCCAAGGCCCCCTTAGGGAATACAGGATAGTTCTCTTCTTCGTTATTCGTCGGAACGCAGTCATTCCATGTTCGGTCCGATGCATCTGCGCAGGTTGTTCTGATAGTAGTCCTCGGTAAGGAACGATGTGTCCAGGTCCTCGATCATGCGCCTGTAGAGCTTGAAGGGTACTGCGAACGACAGCTCGTCCCTGCCCACGAAGCGCCTGGCGTACATGTCTGTCATGCCCAGGATGGCATGCGGGTCGTCCTTCTCACCTTCTGCCCTTGGAAGGGCATAGATCTGTTGGCATGCGAATCCGAAAGGCATGATGGCCGCAGGTCCCGGAGTGGCCCTGGTTATGAATTGCTGTATCTGCGATACATCGTTGGTGCTGCGTGTGATCAGAGAATCCACGGAGAACCGATGGACGTCCTCAGGGGTGAATTTCCCCACACGGTCGAACAGTTTGGACCTAAGGAGACGGCAAAGGGATGTGGCCGCTCTCACGCTCATGATGTTTGCGATCAGGGCCACCACCATGCTCGCGACAGCGCAGATCAACATTTCGATCCCGTAAAAAATGATCACAGACGAAGGTTCGCCGTCCATTATGGCATCGGTTATCACCGTCATGTATTCGGGGATGCGGAGATCGAGGTAGACCTGGAATATAACGAACAATCCGCATACTGCAGTGTATGTCCATTCTTTCCACATGAAGTATCTCAGTATCAAGTTATTCCTTCCTCATCCACATCGTCTGAGTCATTCTGAATACGATATCTTTGATGGGGGTTGTATCGTTACCTAAAAAATGTGTATCAAAGTATGGCAGGTTCCATTTCCAGGCCTATGATTGTGACAGGACCCTTGGAAGTTGTAGGGGGTTTCAGTCTTCATTAAGTTAGTAATAGGATATTTTAAATATCTCGTATGCGTAATTAGTTCTGCCAAGTGTACTAACAAAATCTGCACAGACTTTGTAGTCGACCGTTCCGCAAGGATTGGAGACTTGGTACCGTGAGTTCCGGTGCAATCCCGGAGCAATAGACACAGTTGATTCCCCACCCCAAGAAGCACCCAAAAGTGTTTCTAGGGTTTGCTATTTACAGATGGTCCTCCCAGCCAGTGCAGCGTCTTAACAACGTCGCACAGGCTCGATCCGAGGTTTCCACCTACCACACAGGCAAGCGAAGCGTTAATTGCGCACGCTGGCCTGTCGCGGTTTCAGTTGGGCCCCACTAGGCAGTGCGTCGAGCGCTGACTATTCAGGGTATTTGTAGATAACCAGGGTGTTAGCACACCAAGTGATGGGCCCCAGGTCCAATCACTAGTGGTACCACGTATACGGAGGCAGTCGCGCTTCACAGCGCAGCGGGTCATACCGCTCGTCTTCCCTGTCCTTCCCACTCCGGGGAGGAGCGATACATGGCACTTTGCTAACAGTGAACAGTTGATATCAGTGATTAACGGAGGCAGTCGCGCTTCACAGCGCAGCGGGTCATACCGCTCGTCTTCCCTGTCCTTCCCACTCCGGGGAGGATGTCATCACCAGTTTGGTCAACATCACATCATCAAGAACAGGTAACGGAGAGCTTGTCGCGCTTCACAGCGCAGTGGTCAGTCCACTCAGCTCTTTGGCTCCGCTCCGGCACCGCCGGGGATCTGTAACCTGCATTCCATAGGAATACCAGAGGGCTCGTCGCGTTTCACAGCGCAGTGGTCATCCACCCAGCCCTTGTTCGCTCTCACCCGGCACCGCCGGGTCTCTGTATCCCTAGCAGGATCTGTTCCGTGTCTCACGTCGCCACATAGGCGGGCCAGGGGGCGATACCCCCTGGTGTTATTTCCCTTATCTCTTCTTACGATGTTTCGTGCAGTCTCCGGTTCGTGGTGGTTCATCGATGGGTGTCCCCTCATCTTCTGACAGACTCAAGTCATTTCAACTGTCGAACTAATCATTCGTTATTCTTGGGATCACCAACACAAGGGTTATAACAGTGGGTGCCAAATCTCGAAACAGACATGGCCCTATCCGGTTCCCAAATCGCGATGATCCGCTTTGCTGAAGCCGCTGTAATGATTGCAGCTGTCACTATGAGCGCACTCGCAACGAGTTGGTCCATGTCGTTGCTCTATTTCACCATACAATCCAACGTGATCGGGATAGCCGTACTGATCTGGGGCGGACTCAATGCGGTATCCGGTAGGACCATCGCCGCCTGTCCCAGACTTTCATTCATAGCCACGATATCCCTGTTACTCACCGCAATCGTTTTCTGGGGGCTGTTGGCACCGTTCATGAAGGTCGATCTGCTGACGTTCCCAAATCTGACCGAGCATCTCTTCGGTCCGATATTCATCATAGTGGATCGCCTGAAGTTCTACATGGGTCACGCACCTTCCGGAAAAGGCCCCCTCATAGCCCTTGTTCATCCTTTGCTGTACATGGCGATAGTCATGCCTGTGGGTATCTGTCAATTGGTCAGGTTCCCCTACGGCTGGTTCCCGTATCCTTTCTTGGACGTGACTTCTTATGGGCCCATAGTGTTCGTCTTCATTGCGATATTGGCATTAGTCATCGTTATATTGGCGGTCCTGTGGTCCCGTTTGGAGCGCAGAAGGCTGCACGATTCGGTCCTGCGTTCGCTGACCAGGAGACGAAGGTCTCCTGCTGTATCGGCGAGCTTCCCCTATCCGATCCCGTCCCGGACCGTTCCGAGCATCAATTTGCCGAGTATTTGACAGAGGGACATATGCACATGCATCTCCTGCATGAGATACACTTGGTGGGGTCGATCTCCACTTTGTCAGAGACAAGCTCAAGGGCACCGGTGGGACATCTCGAAGTGCACTGCTTGCACCCGCAGCATTCCTCGGACTTAATCAGAAGTTCGTAGACCGTGCGTATGGCCTTCTTCACTTCCTTCAGATCGCCTCCTTTGGAGATTATCGCGCCTTCGGCATATACGGTCAGGTTCCCGATGGACAGATATACGCCGTCCTCCAGAGTCGTTTCCTCTCCAAGGATCTTAGCGAACTTCGCCAGTCTGTCGATGTCCACAGGGCGTGACAGTCCTGCCTCTACACTGAAACCCAGGACGCAGGGGGAGTATCCGTATTGTGTGTGGACCTTCAGAGGGGTCACGGCAGGAGGAAGCGTCCGCTTGGTCAGCTCCTCATAGCTTTTCCCGCACAACGGTGCGACCTCCTCATAGACTTGCATGGGCAGATCCCTATATCTCCAGAGATGGTATCTCATCCATTCTTCGGGCATCCCTCTGGATTTCCCGTATTCGGCGATGCCCTGGTACCATTTGTCGAACTTCTCCGAGCTCCCTTTATTCATCTCTATCTCGGCCAAGGACATGAACGGGCAAAGCATGCATCCGATACGTGGCATCCCCGTTTCGTACTTGGGGTTGAACGGCTCCTTCCTCATTAGGATGTACATCCAGACATGGAGTGCATTCCATTCCTGTATAGGGGCGGCCGAGATCTGGTTCATAATCCATGGGTTGTTGCTAACCCTACCGTTCTTCATCCTGTTCAGGGATTCGTATCTGCGCTGGCCGATGAATTGGACGGAACCTTTCGGGAACGTTTCTGATTCGGCCACGGCGATGGCGCTGAGCTTGTTGGTCTTGCAGCACCATCTGTATCCCTCGGCCGGAGGTCCGAACGTCTTCATGTTCTTCAGGAAGGTTTCGAAGGAGGCCTCGGCCGTGTACAGTTTCATTTTGTGGAGTTCCATGTAGGATTTCACGAATTCGACGGTCTCAGGATATTCCAGACCGGTGTCGGCGAAAATCACGATCGGCTTCAGTTTCCCGTCCACACATAGCATCACCAGGACCTGGCTGTCCTTCCCTCCGGAGAATGAGACCGCATACGGCAGGTCGGGGTGCTCCGCGATAGTCTTTTTCATGAACGAGATTGCTTCCTTGATCATGCGCTCCATCATCGGAGCGTTCCAGCGGAGGGTCTCCTCCCAATTGACGGGAGGTTTGGGGGAATCGCGGTTCTTTTTGTTCCAATCCGTGACCCTTACGAACAGACCCTGCTCCGCATTCCCCACTTCAGATGGGGGCATGTTCAACGTTCCTTGGCAGATCAGTTCCCTCTTCGAGGACACGACGATCACCTTTTCGCCGACCGTCACGTTCGGATCGCACTCCTTGACCCCTTTTATCATAAGGTTGCTCCTTTTCTTGAGCATGTATGCACCGCTGTGGTTGGTGATCACTATGTGGTGCTGTATGTGAGGGAGTATCTTTCTGATCCCCGGTGTGTCCAGGTCAAGGTGCCATTTCATGTCATATTTGAATTCGATGAAACCTATCACCTCGCCATCGATCACGATTTCGATGGTGTCCGACCCGCGTGCGTTGTCGTTGAGCAGGACTGTACGATCGTCGGGTATCAGGTCCAGTCCGCTCCCTTGGCCATACTTCTCGTCGGTCAGGTCGCGTATCAGATCTATGTCGTGCTGAAAGGCCGGTCTCAGATCCCAGGGGTGCGAGGCCTTGACCTCCTTGGCCTCGGACTTGCATTTCGGACAGACATTCGCACTGACCACGGCCATGTTGCAATCATGGCACCAATTCAGGCAGTTCTTCCCCAACGCTAGGAACATGTTGGAAAGATGTCTTCCAGAAGATAAAGAAGATTCTGCGTCAAATGGTGTTAAAAAAATAAGCTTTTCAGCAGTTTGGATGCCGCTTTTATAGATAGGTGGCAATGTTGTCACATGAAATCCCTGGGGCGCCCGCCACTTTCTTGGTGCTACGAATGTAACCTCGCGGTTCTGGATTCCAGCTACTGCCCGATTTGCGGAATGAAGATCAAGCGGCTCGATTTCGGTATGGATATACGCCCTTCCTTCCCCTATGACCGTGACATCTTCAGGAAGGCGGTGGAAGACCTGTACGGAAGCGGATGCTACGAGCTCCTCGTTCCGGACGATCGCGTGGTGCTTCTGGGCACATGTTTCTCAGAGGATGTCAACTACAAGGTCATTTGCGACGGATACATCCTCGGCAATCTCTCTGCAAAGTATGGCAGATGGGCATTCTTCCCCGATCAGAGGGCCGCTTCCATGATATCGGGGCGTGTGAGCAGGCACATAGTGAAGGTCACGACACGGGGAAAGTACAAGTTCCTGAGGCAACGCGGTCTCCTGACCAAGGATATCCTGGAGGCCGACCCTGACATCCAGAAGAGCGACTTGGTATTCGTCGCTGACGAACAGGGCGCCCTGATAGGTATCGGAAGGGCATCCGTCGACGGCAGGGCCCTCGTAGAAGATTCCGAAAGGACCGTCATCCGCGACATGGTCAAGCTCAGGGGTTCCGAAGGCCTGCTGTCCCCGCGCGGACATACATGGGAGGAGACGATGGATCTGAACGGTAAGTATCTGGATGCGGTCGTGAAGAGATCCGTGGATTTTGTCCGTACCGTCATCGCAAAGCACAAGGACATTCCATACTATGTCTCCCTGTCTGGCGGGAAGGATAGTCTCGCCACTCTGCTACTGGTCCTCAAGGCGGGTTTCAAACCCACTGTGATGTATGCGGATACGCATATGGACTGCGGGTCCTCGGATCTGGTCAAAGGCATTGCCAAGCAGTACGGGCTGAAGATCATAACCTTCGGATTGTCGGAGGATGTGCTGGTCAGGAACCTGGAGCGTCTCGGCCCTCCGGCGGTCAATTTCAGGTGGTGCTGCAGGGTGCATCAGTTGGCCCCGTTCTACATCCTCTCGCAAACAGATGGGGACAACATACTGTCCTTCGTCGGGAACCGCAGGTATGAGAGCGTGAAAAGGTCGAGCTTTGGAAGCGAATGGATCAACCCGTCCTCACCGACCCAGTTCTGTGCGTCCCCGGTATACGAATGGAATGCGTTGCATGTATGGATGTTCCTGATGAGGGAGAAGGCCCCATACAACAAGCTGTACGAGAGCGGATTCGATCGCATAGGGTGCTACCTCTGTCCCATCAGCCCGCCGACCATTCTGCTCTCACACGAGTGGGACGATCCTGTGGCGATCTCCTGGAAGGAGGCCATAGACGAGTTCGGTCGTAAGAAGGGGATGCCGCAGGTCTGGTATGACAAGATGCTGTGGAGGACCCGTTCGCACGCGGGGGAAGTGCCCGGTGTCGAACCCGAGGTCTTGGCCGAGATAGATGAGAAGCAGAAGATTCCCAGATACAGGTCCAAGTTAATCGATGGTACATTTTATTTCGAAGTTCCGTTCGATCCCGCGTGTGTATTGCCGCTTTTGCCTATCATAGGGGTAAAGGGGCGTATGGAGGACGGATGTCTGATCACCGAGGATCTGAAGGTCACTCCGGACGGGAAAGCGAACCTCCTCGAGGGGAGGCAAGGCAATCTGCCGAAAATGGCGGATGACCTTTTCGATCTGGCGCTCATGGCGACGAAGTGTCTCGAATGTACCGCATGTACGGTCGCCTGTAAGAGGTCCGCGATCACGTTCAGCGATCAGAATGTCTATCTGGATGCATCCAAGTGCGACGGTTGTCGCGAATGCATGGCGATCTGTCCATCCATCGGCTATCTGCACAAAAGATGGTGAGATGACGGACCGGCCTCGATCTCGTCCGTGAGGGCTATATGCGGTCCCGTACCGGGATGTCAGTCGGACGATCTCAGGCAGGCATCCATGTATTCTCCGAACCTCTTCTTCATGACGAACGACTGGTCAATGTCATCCACCATCCGCTGATACAGCTTGTACGGTACTGCGAATGACATCTTGTCCTTGTCGATGTACCGTCTTGCGTACAGGTCGGTCATGCCGATGACCGCGTGCGGGTCATCGGATTCGCCCTCTCCCTTCGGTATAGCATATACCTGTTGGCAGGCATGCCCGTAGGGCATTATGGCGGCCGGGCCAGGAGTCCTCTTGGAGAATGCGGCCAGTTGTTGAAGGACGGACAGGCGCGAAGGGTCGACGAGGAATGCGACCACCTCGATCGGTTTTGCTTGGGCAATGGCGTCGTCGAGATCCTGGAAAACGATGGCATCCTTGCCGTCACCGTAATCCTTGATGGGATCCAATTGGATGAGGGCAATCTCCGGGTCCTTGAAGTATGACATCCCGGAGCTCTTGTGGGCCATGTTCTCGCGGACCTCCTCCGGCACGGTGGATGCTGACCAGGCGGATCTCTGACGGCTGCCCATCCCGCCGAATCCGAAGCCGCTCTTGGATCCGTGGCAAGGGGAGTGCTCCGAATCGGCCGCACATTTCCCGCCCAGGCGGGTGCAGCGGACGAATAGCGAAGGTATGGTGCAATGGCCGTTCTTCGGAACGAACGCGTCCTCAGGCAGCGCAGGTTCGCGGTAGATCGCGACCGCATGGTTCTCGAGTCTCAGGATATCGCTCAATTTTCCCATGCCGGAGCGAACGGGGTCGGACGATATAGACTTGTCCAAGGCTCGCGACGGTGTTGAACAACTCTAAGCGGCTCTGAAGCCGGCCGACCCATCGTCTCCCGCGTCCCATTTTATCCTATTTAGTGTAGATTATTAAACTATGTATATTTTTGTGGTTTGTTCTATTATTTAGTTTTTACTATAATTAATATAGAGTAAACGCATACTGAAAATGATAGAAAATCGGCATAGCCAGATGCTGAAACCCGCCCCTCTTGATCAAAAACGAGAGCGGTTGACGTGCCTTTCCGAATCATTGTGCCGCCCTACGGGCGGAAGCAGCCCTACGGGCTGATTGATGATTGGGATAGAGACATACCTGTGCGGGAGAATCATTGAAATCAGTGGCCTGCGATAGTGAATTGCACAACACAAGATCGAGGCCATTATGGGAATTGGTCAGCCCCTATTTCATGATAGTCCTTGGTCCTGTTATGCAAAGGAGCAGGATAATATGAAAATAGCAATCGGGGTGGATGTCCACAAGCAGAAATGTGCCGGATATGCCACCAGGAAAGACGGCAGGAAAGATAAAACCGGAAAGGTAGATGAGTTCAATGAGCAGTTCAGAAGGTTCCCGTCGAACTGCGAAGGAATGTAGATGTTCGAGAAGTTCTGGGGCCATGATCACGAGATACATATCCTGATAGAGAATTCTACGAAATCCCATGATGTCTACTGGATGCTCACGAATCTGGGCTACCACGTTGTAGTGGCCCATGCACCGGACCTCTACCGTATAACCAAATCCACCAAGAAGAATGACGACAACGATGCTAGAGAGCTCGCGGGATACATGAGAAGACGCTTGAACGGCGAAGATGAATTCAGAGAATCGTTCATCCCCGATGCCGAATGGATGAAGAAAAGAGCCCTCTGTAGATTCCTCGCCGACCAGAAGAACTATCTGGCCCGGACAAAGCAGCAGGTACGTTCATACCTGCTGCTCAACGGGATGTATTTCATGGACGATTTCAAGGACGTGTCCACCAAGAAGGCTCTGAAAAGATTCGTGGACACCAAGGAGGTCATACCCAAGCTATTGGCCGAATCGATGGATCACAACAAGAAGCTGATAATATTCACCGAGAAGGTGATCAGCCAGGAATTCAACAACAACAGGATGTTCGACATCCTGTTGTCCATTCCTGGTGTCGGATTGCACACGGCGGCCTATCTTACGGCCGAGATAGTGGATATAGACAGGTTCGAATCCAGGAAGGGGTTCTCCAGCTATTTCGGTGTCAGACCGAGTCAACATGATTCTGCTGATTCGCTGAAAAGCGGGCATATAAGCCATAGGGGCGATGATCTTGCCAGAAAATTGTGCTTTCAGGCCACATTCGTTCATATATTCCATTGTCCCGAATCACCGATTGCGGAGAAATACAACAGGTTGATCTCCAAAGGCAAGCCCCACCGTCTAGCGGTGGTAGCTTGCGAGAACTCTATGTTCATGATGATGTTCTCAATGATCAAGGGCGATACCTGCTACCAATCCGACCCCGAGACCGTAGCCAAGGCCAGGTACATGGCCGATTCTTTGGATCTCCACGAGGATGATGAGGATGATGATCAGCTCACTGCTGAGCTGATGGAGACGAGATACAAGGAGGATACCTGAAGGTCGACCATGTTCCATGGTCGCCCGGGTAGGGGCGGAGGGACAGAGGGAATCAATAATGCAATCCTTTCGGTCCACGAGACTGTACCTGAAACCGTTACAGTACCTCTGTCTATGCTGGATGCGGAAAGGGGCCTTGGCATTCGCCAAGAGCCTGTGTAATAAAGCGGCAGTCCGCTCACGTCCATAAAGCGACTATAGCACCATACCTTTGAGAAGGCCTTACGGCCGTTGTATGCTTTAGCGATAGCTATGCGATGGTTTTATCAAAATACACTAGATTAGGGCTTGCGCTGGTCACAGATCAATGGAATAAAAGATATCAATAACAATGGGGGGAGGCGCTCATGTTTTGGAGACCTGACGCCTTCCCCGGAGGCCATGTTTCCATGACAGAGAAGACTAGTGCAAAGAAGGATAAAAAATGTG
>Ga0310786_10002063_pt1 | contig 31456 bp, 23 predicted proteins | sample AusTroGonzalo_MG_FD_203881 | JGI IMG/M metagenome (GOLD analysis project Ga0310786, IMG submission 203881) | Bovine rumen microbial communities from tropical cattle in Woodstock, Queensland, Australia - Gonzalo_03 (v2) (version 2) | ecosystem: Host-associated > Mammals > Digestive system >...
ATGGACATGAGCGTCAGCGTAATGGATAATAGTAGTCTTTTCATCTTGCAATAGGATTGGTTCTTTATTGATATAACGGAAAAGGTACCAGAATAATTGTGTGATAGTACACCATTCTTCACATTTCATGGCATCTGGAGTGCCGAATGTCCTTCTAATGAGTGTCTCCACATACTTAGCGATGAGTGTTTCACCATTAATTGGTGTGAAGATTCTCAGTATTCACTTATCACAAATATGTACAGAATATCCCAAATATTTGACAATTCCAGCAACATTCCGTACCTTCGCAGCGTCATTAGATAAAATGAAGATGAAATATGAAACACGAGATTATTGAACTGCATAATGTGCAGATCATTGGCATGGCCAAGAAGATTGCCTTCAATGAGGCAAAGGAAGAATGCCCTAAGTTTTGGGGTGAGTATGTGGAAAAGATTATTAAGCCTGTGGTGTTTGAGAAGCAAGCACCCAACGCATTCCAAAAGGCGGCTTTCGACAATGGGGTGGGTGAGTTCGGACTCTGCATTTGCGATATTCCCAACCACAATTGTGCCACCTGTTGGGAAGCTAACTTTGGCGATTGCAGCAAAAACACCTTTACATACGTCATTGGCGGAATATATAATGGTGGAGAGGTGCCAGAAGGCATGAAACTCTTTCCCATTCATAGCGGAAAATGGTTGAAGGTGCATTTCGAGGGAGGCATGAAAGCCTTTCAAGAGCAGTACGAGAAATTCCATAAGGATTGGTTGCCAGCACATCCTGAATACAAATGGGTTCCGAATTCCTGTTGCATGGAGTGGTATCAGGGTACTGACATTCAGTCGCCTGACTACCAGTGTGGCGTGATGATGCCGTTAGAAGAAAGAAAAGCATAAAGGACATTAGTTGATACGTATGGAACAGATCTATGATTTTATGAAGGCTGCATGGACATGGATTGCCATGGGTCTTTTACTTGCAGTATTCATTGCAATGGATGCAAGTCGAAAAAAGAGAAAGAAAGGAAAAAGAGGATAAAGAATAAACTTATGACAGAAACAGCCTTCGAGCAATGATTTTGCCCTTCTGGGGCGTTACCTGTATAACGTGCTTGCAAAAGGTTTATGACATTACAAACTTGTTACAATTTATCCCAGAAATTTGGCGGTATCGGTAACTATTTGTAATTTTGCAGCATCTAATTAATAAAAATGAAGAGAGAAATAAACCCTCAAGAGAGTAATCGTGCAGAAGCATTCAGTATGTGGATGTCATCGCCTATGCCGATGGTGACATTGGTGAAGACTCTTGATGTCACACGCCTGATAAAGATCTGCAAGAAGAGCGGCATGAAGTTCACGTCGCTGATGTGCTGGTGCATAGGCAAGGCGGCGAGCCAAGTGGAGGAGTTCTATGCGCTGCCTGTAGATGGAAAGTTATATTGCTACGACAAGCTTGCCATTAACGTCATTGTAGAGAACAGTAAGGGTGGCATCAGTTCCTGCGACATTGCATACACTGATGATTTACAGCAATTCAATCGCGATTATTTGAAACTGACTAAGCAGACAGCAAATGATTGCAAGAGTGCTTTCCTTGAAGACCGCATGGTTATCGGCACATCTGCCATGATTCAGACGGAGCTCGACTGCATCGTCAACCAATACACAGATCAGTTTTGCAATCCGATGGTGATGTGGGGCAAGTATCGCCAGGGACTGTTCAAGACAACGCTGCCTGTATCTTTCCAATTCCATCACGTTCAGATGGATGGAGGTCACGCAGCTAAGTTCCTTCAATTCCTGCAGGATGAAATCAACAAGTTGAAATAACAATGCAGAGAGCGGTATCGTACTTTCACTATTAGCCCCGGCCTGCAACTGAGCAAGCCGGCTACGACTGCAGCCTACGGTGTTCTAACCTATAGCCAAAACCTGAATCTGGAGAATGGTAAGTACTATATGAGTGGGGAACCGAAAGTGCTTTACGTTGCGCCCAGTATCACGAGCGGCAACCAATACGATCATAATGGTAAATACTGCCACATTGGAACTTCTGATGATGAACTCGGTGATACAGAAGTTACAGCAAGCGTTAGCGGCACAAGCAAGGGATACTACATTGATCTTGCTAATCCTGCTACCGTAACGCTTACGGGCATAGATGCAACTTTGAAAGACCATGAGTTCCTTATTGGAGTGAATAGTTCTGCTGCATACGTTTACAACATAGATGGCGCAAACCGCATCTACACCAAAGGAGATTATGCTATCTATGCGGACTATAACTCCACATCTACTGTTAAGCTCATGGGCAGCGGGACGCTGACTGTCACCAGCAGCAATCCTAACTACTGCGGAATCATTGCAAGTAACTACAGGGAAAGCAACAACAGCTATAGCACGATCAATACCGAGGTTGATGTCTCCGAGCAGCTCGCAGCCACCACTGGTTACACTGTGAAGCGCAGTGCCCGCATCGACAATGTCGACGGTACCTACACCTGGAAGTACACAGTGAGTAGACAGTGAAGTAGGAACAAAGGGGGCACAGGTGGGAAAAGTCCCTTTCAAACAGCCCCGGCCTGCTCAGTTGCAGGCCGGGGCTGTTCGTTCGTATGAACGGATGGATGACTATTTGAATCAGCCACAAAAGACATTGGTAACACCCAGCACACCCAACACTTAACTCGCTGATAATCAATAGCCATTTTGGGTGTCACCTACCCGTTTTTACCCACACCCAAGGTGACACCCAAAGTCGCACCCGGGCTGAGGAACGAAGTCTCGCTGTGCCGACGGGACTTTTAGCTTTGTAGCATAGTGGGTGAAGCTTCCAAGCTTTGCGACAAGAGCACGGATGCAAAGCTTGGAAGCTTCACCCACTACCATCCCGACGGGAGGCCTCGCCATGGCGATGGGAAGGCCTCCCGTCCTGATGGGAAGCCTCGCCAGAAATGTCCCAGGCCGTGGGACAAATTTTATGCATCGGACTATACGGACTTCCACGGACTTTTCAGTTCGGCTTGTCCCCAATCTGGGTGCGACATTGGGTGTGACCTTGGGTGTGGGCTTGGGTGCGACTAAGTCTAAAGAAAACTGACCTGAAAATCAGTAGGTTAGGTGCTGGGTGTGCTGGGTGTCACCTATTGTGTGTCATCATGTGGGCGCGGGTGTACGTCTTCGCACGTACATACCGCCTGATGGCGGTGCGGGCTGGCACGGGGCCGGCCCCTACATCCGGATTACAAATCCTAATATTCAAAGCAGCTGGATTCTAAATCCAGCTGAACGGGGAGAAGAATACTGAGTATCAGGCTGTTGCGACTTTAGGATTTGACCAGCTCCCGCCCAAGCCTTGCACAGCTCGCAGGAATGTCGTACCTTTGCAGCCGCAATGCTGGGCAGAGCGAGCCGTTCGCTTACCGAGAGATCAAATCCCCTCGACGGGCTCAGGGTCAGCCCTTCGACGGGTTCAGGATAAAAGCGCGCCCTCTGTCCCCAGCTTGCCTGACCGCATAGCGAATAGCGGTCAGCAGCACAGCCAACAACTGCCGACTCGACTGCCTCGTACCTTAATCTTGGCGCAGCGACAGAGGCTATGCAAATGAACAAGTCCCCTTCGACGGGCTCAGGGTAAACCCTTCGACGAGCTCAGGAACCAGCTCAGGGCAACCTGAACGGTCGGGACAAGCGATCTTTGACATTGTGGAACATTGCTCACACCAGAATCAACTATTGTTAATTTTGGTGCAAATATTGCGGTAATTCAGTAAATATCACTACCTTTGCATCGACGAAGTCAAATCAAATGGATGAAGTATGATTAGAAAAGCGAGGAAAGGAGACATTCGGCGTATCATAGAATTGCTACATCAGGTGAACATGGTTCATCATGTGATACGGCCTGACCTATTTAAGCCGCACACGACGAAATATAACGAGCAGCAACTGGAAACGATGCTCAATGACGGTAGCAGACCCATTTTTGTCTTTGATGACGGGATGGTGTTAGGTTATGCGTTCTGTCAGGTCTCTGAGATCATGAACGACCAACTGTTGGAGGACATCAAGACGCTGTATATCGACGATATCTGTGTGGATGAAAATGCACGGGGCAAACACGTAGGGAAGGCATTATACGAATATGTCCGTGACTATGCGAAGTCCATAGGCTGTAACAACATAACCCTGAATGTGTGGGAAGGTAACGAAGCTGCACTGCGCTTCTATCGGAGCATGGGTATGCAGGTGCAGAAAACGACTATGGAGGTGAGTTTGAAGTTTGAAGTTTGAAATTTGAAGTTTGAAGTTTGAAGGCTGCGATTAAGCGAGAGCAGAGCGATGCTTGCATCAGCTATGCCGAGCATGAGCAGACTCGATACGGAGTATCAAATTTGATAGGAGAGTAAGATATGGATTTTTTAGAATTGGTAAAGAGAAGGTATAGCTGTAGGAGCTACAAGCCGACGGGTGTGGAACAGGAAAAGCTGGACTACGTCATGGAGTGTATCCGCCTTGCACCTTCGGCAGTCAACAGGCAGCCTTGGAGATTCCGCATTGTCACAAACGGAGACGACAAGGCAAAGTTGCAGCAGTGCTATGACAGGGATTGGTTCAAGACGGCTCCCATGTATATTATTGCGTCTATCCTGCACGATGAGGAATGGGTGCGTAGCGACGGCAAGCATCATGGCGACATCGACATTGCCATTGCCGTTGAACATCTTTGTCTGGCCGCCACAGAACAGGGTCTGGCTACATGCTGGGTATGCAATTTCGACGCAGCCTTGTGCAAGGAGTTGTTTGGCTTGCCGGAAAACGAAGAGGCTGCTGTCATCATTCCTTTAGGCTACGCTGCTGATGAGATGAAGCCGAAGAGCCGCAAGGGACTGGATGAAATTGTGGAATGATGGTTCGACTATGCTCACCATAAATTCGACTATGCTCACCATAAATGAGTAAATACCGTGAGTTGAATTTCCGGGACCTTGGGGGGATACCTTTGCCGAGGGAGAGGGACTGCAACGCTCAGAGGTGTAGCCCACTAACTGGTGAAGGATATGTACCAAGCGGACTGTTCCTGCGGAGCGGCAAGCTCAACGTTCTCTCGAAAGAGCAATGTGCCAGACTCTGCCGGAAGTACAAGATACGGTGCGTCATCGACCTTCGTACTCCTGCGGAGTCAGCCGAGTTCCCGGATGAGCTGCCTGAGGGGGTCGAATATCTACAGATACCGCTGCTGAAGGAAGCTGCCGTCGGCATTACCCATGAGACGGGCACGGACCCAATGACCATCGTCCGCAACCTCCGCAGGCACCCTGAGAAACTGCTGGAAATGATACCCGACTTCAAGGCACTCTATACGGATATCGTAACCGACGAATACTCGCGAAGCCAGATAGACAAGGCCGTATCGACGCTGAGGCAGAATGCGGAAAGGGGTATCTGTACGCTCTTTCACTGCACGGCAGGCAAGGACAGGACGGGAATCGTGAGCATGGCCTTGCTGAAGTCATACGGTGTCAGCGACGAAGAAATAGTGAAGGACTACATGCGTACCAACCGCAACGCCTTCTGGCCGACCATCAAGAAGTGCGTTGGCGTGTGGCTGCTGACAAGGAACTGGAGCCTGGTCAGGACGGCCTATAAGTCCTTTATGGCAGACAGGGAACTCATAGAATTAGCGCTATCGAACTTTGAAGTTTGAACATTCTTAATGACATGATTTTAACAGATGAAAGATTCTAATGTAATGAAAAAGAGCTTTTTGATTTTCTCTGCCCTGCTGATGCTATCAGCATGTGGGAAAAAGTCTCAGGCAGAAAGTGCGGACACAGCCGTTGCCGATTCTACGGATGTGAAGGCGAAGGAAGAAATGGCAGACTTAAACGAGCCTCAGGAGGAAGTGCCGGAACTGACTTTCGCCAATATGGCAGGTATTTACGATAGCTTTAATGAAGACGGCGGCAATGAGAGCCGAATAGGTCTGAATGAAGACGGCACAGCCACATGGAACATGATAGGCAGCCTTCACTACACGGAGTACACCTACACTATCAATGGTAATAGCATCTGCCTGAAGCCAATAGATGTAGACTCAGAAGAAGACTGCTATGATTATAATCCCGACACCCGTACGCTGAGGAACGAGCAGGGTGCCGTGTATTATCGTCAAGTCGTCGAGTAACCTGACCAATGAGGTATCACGATATTTGAGAGAGTGTAAGTGCGGCGGGGGCTTCAGAAATATTTGGTGATGTTCGCATTATCAAAGTTATTCATTTCGTTCACCATCCGCACGGCAGAGTCAAGTATAGGGAAGGCACAGAGGGCACCAGTGCCTTCGCCGAGTCGCAGCCCCAACGAAAGCAGGGGCTTGGCTCCCATCGCATCAAGCATCCGCCGGTGTCCGCTCTCGTCGCCACAATGGCCGAAGACCATATAGCTCTGTGCTGCAGGATAGAGCCGACAGGCGGCGAGGGCACATGCGGTCATGATGAAGCCATCTACTAATATAATAAGGTGTTGCTCGGCAGCTCGGAGCATGGCACCGATGGCTGCCACCATCTCGAAGCCACCAAAATAGCGGAGGATTAATGCACAATTCATCATGCACAATGCACAATTATTCCCTGCAAATTCTGATGGCGCAGCTAATTGTGCATTGTGCATGATGAATTGAGCATTTGCTTTACGGAGCACTTCGCGCTTATGACGTATGCCCGGAGTGTCAAGACCTGCACCGGCACCGATGCACTCATCGAGGGGGATATTGCAGAAGAGGCTCATCCAGATGCTTGAGGGCGAGGTATTGCCGATGCCCATCTCGCCGATGCAGAGTACACGGCAACCATCGCTGATGCAGTCATCCACCAACGAGGCTCCTACTTCGACAGCCTTGTCGAACTCTTCTTCCGTCATCGCCGGTTCGTACAGGAAGTTCTTCGTGCCTCGGGCTATCTTGTAATTCTCAATTTTCAATTCTCCATTATCAATTTGAAAATCATAGTCCACACCGACATCGACGATACGCAGCTTGAAACCATGCTGACGGCAGAACATGTTGACGCCGCCACCACCTCGGGTGAAGTTGATCATCTGCTGCCACGTCACTTCGCGGGGTGACACGCTGACTCCCTCGCGCTCAATGCCGTGGTCACCGCCCAAGAGCAGGTGGCAGGGTGAATTGAGCGAGGGCTTGAGAGTCTGCTGAATAAGGCATACCTGCATTGCCAGTTCCTCCAACAGCCCCAACGAGCCTTTGGGTTTGTTCAAGTTGTCAATCTTCGCCTGAATGGCCGGCCGCATCGCCTCGTCAGGTTTTCCTATCTTAAACTTTCTTGTCATGCGGTAGCAAATTTTTCACTCTTCACTCTTCACTTTTCACTTTAACAGCTATTCCACTCACCATCAGTATCACTTCATCGGCCTTGCTGGCCACGTATTGGTTCATCCAACCTTGCAGGTCGGTGAACTTCCGCTGGACATCATTCACGCTCACACCGCCCATGCCAATCTCGTTGGTCACAAAGATAAAGGTGGCATCGTGGGCGGTAAACTTGTCGAACTCGGCTTTGAGGGCTTCGAGAGCTGAGTCTACACTGCAAAGCTTGGAAGCTTCACATACATCTTCGTTACCGCAAAGCTTGGAAGCTTCTCCCACTATTTCGTTGCCGCAAAGCTTGGAAGCTTCACCCACTACGCTCTGGGAGTAGAAGTAGTTGGTACACCAGAGCGTGACGCAGTCGATGACAGCCACACGTCCCGTCAGGTCGTGACGGCTCAGCAGCTTCTCTTCCTCTATGTTCGTCCACTCCGGCCCGCGTCGCTCCTGATGTTTCCTGACCCGCTGGCGGAACTCATCATCCCAGATATGAGCCGTTGCCACATAGACAGGATTCTTGCTCAGCGAGAGAGCCATTTGCTCAGCATATTGGCTTTTGCCAGAGCGAGCGCCGCCAGTTATCAATACTATTCTTTTCATTGAACATTAAACATTTATGCCGTTTGTAATTATGTAGACCGCTATGAGCATAATAACTGCGAGCACTTCTGCCATGCGGTTGATGCGTACAGCCCTCTGCATGTCGGCAAAGGTAAGCTCACGGGGATTCTCGCCAATATACGGTTTGTCGAATAATTCTCCGAAGTAGTAATGAGGCCCGCCAAAACGACAGTCGAGGATGCCGGCAAGGGCTGCTTCTGGATAGCCGCTGTTGGGCGAAGCGTGACGGCGGCCATTACGCCATACAAACCTCAACAGTGACGTAGTGGGTGAAGCTTCCAAGCTTTGCGGCTGCCTGTCCGTAGTGGGTGAAGCTTCCAAGCTTTGCGGCTGCCTGTCCGTAGTGGGTGAAGCTTCCAAGCTTTGCGGCTGCCTGTCCGTAGTAGGTGAAGCTTCCAAGCTTTGCGGCTGCCTGTCTGTAGTGGGTGAAGCTTCCAAGCTTTGCGGCTGCCTGTCTGTAGTGGGTGAAGCTTCCAAGCTTTGCAGCTGCCTGTCCGTAGTGGGTGAAGCTTCCAAGCTTTGCGGCTGCCTGTCTGTAGTGGGTGAAGCTTCCAAGCTTTGCGGAATAGCGGTATTGCAAAGCTTGGAAGCTTCACCCACTATTACCATCAGCAGGGCAGTGAGGCGGGCGGGGATATAATTCGCTATATCGTCGATGTGGGCGGCCCAACAGCCGAAGTCACGATAGCGCTCCGTACGGTAGCCGATCATCGAGTCAAGCGTATTCACCATCTTATAAGCCACCATCGCTGGTACACCTCCTAAAGCCAACCAGAACAGCGGAGCAATCACTCCGTCGCTCAGATTCTCTGCCAATGTCTCCAAGGCCGCCGTGCGAATCTCCTGGGCGGAGAGTTGCGATGTGTCGCGACCAACGATGCGGGCTACCTGTCTCCGACCTTCGTCGACAGACCTTTCTACGGCACGAAACACCTCGCGAACTTCGCGGATGAGGGTCGTGCCGGCGAGACAATAGAAGATAAGAAGAGAGCCCACCACTACCCTACCCCAAGTAGGGAGGACAAAGAAAAGGGCATAAACAGCAGCAAAGACGAGGACAATGAGGGTAACGGCAGTGAAGGCACCCTTCAACTTGCGATGACTCCCCTTGTTCAGAAGGTGTTCGCAGAAGGCAATGACCTTTCCGAACCACACGATGGGGTGCGGCAGTCGAGCAGGGTCGCCGAAGAGAAGGTCGAGCACCCAGCCAATAAGCAGGGATATGGCGTTAGTCATTTCTCAATCTCTCATTTTCTCAATCTCTCATTATCCTATAGAGTCTGTCCATATCCACATACTGGCGGACGTGGTCGGCGAGACGGTTGTATTGCTCTTCCTTAAAGGCGGCGTAGTTTTGCAGGGGAGCGGTGCCTACAGCTTTATCCTTTAGCAGGTAGTCAATGACTGGCGCGTTGTCGAGGAAGCCGTGAATGTAGGTGCCAAAACAGTTGTCATAGTGGGTGAAGCTTCCAAGCTTTGCGGCCGCCTGTTCGTAGTGGGTGAAGCTTCCAAGCTTTTCGGCCGCCTGTCCATAGTGGGTGAAGCTTCCAAGCCTTGCGGTTTCCTTTTTCTGTGTGCTGCCGCAAAGCTTGGAAGCTTCACCCACTAATTCACTGACGCCTTGATGGATTTCGTAGCCGTGGCAGGTCTGGCCGTCGAACAGGAAGGTGACCTGCTGTGTGGTCTTCTCAGCGGTCATTGTGGTGCGGATGGGTAGCAGACCAAGACCGGGGAGACTGGCAATGGTGCCCTCAATGCCGTCGGGATCGCTGACCGTCTGTCCCAACATCTGATAGCCACCGCAGATGCCAATGACGGTACGTCCGTCGCGATGGGCACGGATGATGGCCTGTGAACAACCATTTCGGCGCAGCTCCAACAGGTCATCAAGGGTAGCCTTGGTGCCTGGCAGGATGATGATGTCAGCCCGACTGATGTCAGAGACATTATTGGTATAGAACAGGTTGACCCGCGGGTCACGCTCCAACGTATCAAAGTCGGTAAAGTTGCTGATGTGGCGCAACAGCACCACAGCCACATTCACCTTACCTTCCGCCAACTCGCGCTGTTTCTTTTCAAGGCTCACCGAGTCCTCTTCCTCGATATAGATGTCTTTATAATAAGGTACGACACCCAGGACAGGCACGTCGCAGATATCCTCCAGCATCCGCCGCCCTTCGTCGAAGAGCCGCATGTCACCACGGAACTTATTGATGATGATACCCTTGATGCGTTTGCGGTCCTCAGGCGTCTGTAACATGATACTGCCATAGACGGAGGCGAACACGCCGCCACGGTCGATGTCGCCTACCAAGATGACATCGGCATTGGCATAACGTGCCATCGACATATTCACCAGGTCACGATCCTTCAGATTTATCTCCGCTATACTGCCTGCACCCTCCATCACGATAGGATTATAGCGTGCGGCCAGACGGTCAAAAGCGGCGCATACTTCTTTCCTGAAGTCTATCCCGCCACCCTCCTTTGGGGAGGGGTTGGGAGTGGGCTTCCAGTAGTCATACGCATCTTTATTGCCAATGGGCTTGCCATTCAGCACCACCTGCGAGGTATGGTCACTTTGGGGTTTCAAGAGCAGAGGATTCATGTCGGTATGACAAGGGATGCCTGCCGCTTCAGCCTGAACGGCCTGCGCACGACCTATCTCCAGCCCCTCTGGTGTGGCATAGCTGTTCAGAGCCATGTTTTGCGCCTTGAAGGGAGCAGGGCAGTATCCGTCCTGCTTGAAGATGCGACACAGAGCTGTTGCAATGACGCTCTTGCCGACGTCGCTGCCGGTGCCTGCCAGCATGATGGGATGAAGTGATTTACAATTTGACAATTTACAATTTACCATTTAAATGTTATACAAATGAGTATATGAGGCTAGCACATTCTTATACTTAAAGATTGGTGTATCTACAGGCTCACCCTTGGCATTATAAACCTGCGTGATGCTTTCAGGGGGATTACCTACGAATTGTGTATAGTGGAACTCATGCCCCCGATACTCCTTGCCGTCAAGCACGAAACGCCTATATCCCAGTGAGAGTTTGCGGTCTGCCTTACGGGCTGTGATGGTGTATGGAAGCACGCCACACATGGGATACTCCTTAGTGGGTGAAGCTTCCAAGCTTTGCAGCCGCCTGTCCGTAGTGGGTGAAGCTTCCAAGCTTTGCAGTGATGGTGAGCTGTTGCAAAGCTTGGAAGCTTCACCCACTATGCTGCGGCAGAGGTACATCATGCCGCCGCACTCTGCAATGATTCGACCGCCACGCTCTGCGTAGTCCTTGATAGCCTTTCGGCAGGCCTCGTTGTTGACGAGAGCCTCCAAATGTTTCTCAGGATAGCCACCGGGCAGGTAGAGCAGGTCTATATTGTTAAGGTCAGGCACGTCCTTCTCTGGGTCGAAGAAGGTTACGTCGCCCAGGCGGTCTATTGTCTCTTGATAAAGGAATGAGAAGGCCTCGCTGTTGCGTGCAACCATCACCCGTAGTGGGTGAAGCTTCCAAGCTTTGCGGTCGTCAATAAGTCTATCATCATGAAGCTTCGAAGCTTCATAAACTATTTCACTGCCGCAAAGCTTGGAAGCTTCACCTACTACACTGCCGCAAAGCTTGGAAGCTTCACCCACTATGTGCTGCCAGTTCACATGTGCTTCTAAAAGGCTAACCAGAGTTGCATTTTCTGTCTTCTCCGAGAAGTCAAGTCCAAGATAACGTGAGCTTTGTTCCAACGAGGCCTGTTTGGGCAGGTAGCCGTAGCACTCGATGCCGAGGTCGTCACACACCTGTTGTAGCATCTTGTAGTGCCGTTCGCTTCCCACCTTATTAAATATAACGCCCGCGATGTGAACATCTTTTCGGAAATTGAGAAAGCCTTGTAACAATGCCGCCATAGAATAAGCAGCACTCTTGGCATCGACAACCAGCACGACAGGAACACCTAAGGTGGCAGCAATCTCTGCCGAAGAACCCTTGTCGCGGTCATAGCCGTCGAACAGCCCCATCATCCCCTCTACGACACAAACGTCGGCATCCTCGCCGTAGTGAACAAACAGTTCCCGCACATGCTCCTTCAAAGCCATAAACATGTCGAGGTTGATGCTGGGTCTGCCGCACACCGCCTCGTGGAACTTGGTGTCAATATAGTCAGGACCACACTTGAAAGGTTGCACCTTCATGCCGTTCTGCGAGAGCAACGCCATCAGTCCCCTGGCTATCGTTGTCTTGCCAGAGCCACTTGTCGGTGCTGCTACCATGAATGTGGGTTTCATGGTGCAAAAGTACAAAAAACTTTGAACTTTGAACTTTGAACTTTGAACTTTTTTATCATCGGTAGCAAATTTTTTACTTTTCATTATTCACTTTTCGCTTCTTTTTTGTAACTTTGCACCCGAAAATGGCAATCAGGCGGCAGAAGCCGCTTCGACGTAAGGGAATCCAGTGAGAATCTGGAACTGTACCTGCAGCTGTAATCCCCGTTTGGAGGTCTGCTTGTATAACGCCACTGATTAAAGTGAAAGGTGAAGAGTGGTTCGACATTGCTCACCATAAATGAGTGAAGAATTTGCTGCCGCTCTGAAACTACATGGATAATCGGGAAGGTAAAGCAGACTGGGGAAAGTCAGAAGACCTGCCAATTATTTTTCACGCCCGCACAGGGATATGCGGAAACGAAAAGAAGTTATTGATATGACTAAGAGACTGACAGTAGGTCTACTGGCATTGTGCTTAGTGGGTGAAGCTTCCATGCTTTACGGCCAGGAAACGTCATCTTCACAACGCTCGAAAGCGTTGTCCACTATGCAAAGCTTAGAAGCTTCACCCACTACGGTGTGGCGCACAGACAGTCTGCAAGAAGTTGTGGTAACAGGTACTGGCACCCAGCACCTGCTGAAAGATGCGCCCGTACAGACGGAGGTCATCAGTCACCGCCAGCTGCAACAGTATGCGGGCAAAAGCATAGAGGACATCCTCTCCGGTCTGACGGCAAGTTTCGACTTCAGCGAGAACGACATGAGTTCACGTCTGCAGATGAACGGGCTGGGCAACTCCTACGTGCTGATACTCATCGACGGGCGCCGGTTGCACGGTGACAACGGCGGCGAGAACGACCTGAGCCTCATCAATCCGCACAACATTGAGAAGATAGAGATTGTGAAGGGTGCCTCGTCGGCCCTCTACGGCTCAGATGCCATCGCAGGGGTCATCAACATCATCACGCGCAAGCACCGTGAACAGGGACTGATGTTTGAAAACACCTCGCGCTTCGGCTCGTATGGCGACATCCGCCAACACGACGGCCTGGCCCTGAACTTCGGTCGGCTGTCGAGCTATACCAACTTCCAGCTACAACACTCTGATGGTTGGCAGAACACCTCGGAGGAAGCAATACAACAGACGGAGTACCACATCACCGATTCGAGGAACAAGACCGTGAACCGTCATACGAACTGGCAAGTGGCCGAGCGGTTGACGTATCAACCAACAGCCAACACCGAGATCTATGCCGAGGGCAGCATCTACTGGAAACGCATCTACCGTCCCTGCGGCCATCATCCCGGTGTCGACGTGAAGACGTGGGACCTGCAATACGACAATTCCTCGGCCTCTGTTGGCGGTAAGTGGGCTATACGCCGTAGTGGGCAACGCTTCCAAGCGTTGCAGTCAGGTCATAAGAAGCAAAGCTTGGAAGCTTCACCAACTATCGGGGTTATCACCCTCGATGCCGACTGGAAGCGCCACGCCTATAACTACGTGTATACGGACACGACGCTGACCGACGGCTACGTGAACGGCCGCTTCACCAACTACTATCCCTACTTCCCCGACGACAAGGAGTTGCAGAGTGACCAGCGGCTGACGAATGTCTCGCTGAAGGGTGTCTTCTCGTTGCCCTACGAGCAGCAGCTCAGTGCTGGACTGGACTACCGCTACGACTGGCTGAAGGCGCCGATGCGTGTGGCCGGTGGCAAGGCAACCGACAATACTGAGGCCGTCTACGTGCAGGACGAACTGCGTCTGCCATGCAGCAATCATGTTTCAGCACAATTGACCGCAGGTCTGCGACTCACTCGCAACGAAGGCTTCGGCACCAGACTGACGCCCAAACTCTCTGCCATGCTGAAACTGGGCGACGGTTTGCGCTTGAGGGCTACATGGAGCCTGGGGTACAAAACGCCAACGCCAAAGGAACTGCACTACCAGTATATCAAGAACATGAACGGCGTGTATCTCTATCTGGGCAACACCGGGCTAAAGGCGCAGGCCTCGAACTATTACGGCGTGAGCGCAGAGTACACAGCCGGACACCTGACCGTGACCGTCGCTCCCTATTATAATAAGGTAAACGACATGATAACTCTGGTAACTATCCCCATCAAAGAAGCTCCCGGCGACCTGATTTCGAAATACGATCCTATCAGGGTGCGCCAATACCAGAACATGGAAGATGCCAAGACATACGGCATAGACTTTACCGTCAGATACCAGGGCAAGCACTTCACAGCTGGTGGCAGCTACAGTTATTTAGACACAGAGGCTAACCAGTACGACTCGGAAAACGATGTGATGCAGCGCGTCACCATCGACGGCATGGCCCACCATAAAGCTAACTGCTACATGACGTGGAACCACGATTTCACAAAGCGATACCAGCTGGGTGTCGGACTCTACGGACGCATATCGAGCAAGCGCTACTATCAGATTGACGGCGACGGCGACGGTTATCAACTCTGGCGGCTTTCAACGTCTCATCAGCTCGGCAAAATCTGGCGCATTGAGGCAGGCATCGACAATATCTTCAACTACGTCGACCGCACGCCCCACGGCCTGCATCTGGGAACCACGACGGCCGGCCGCACGGTCTATGCCTCGCTTACCGTGCGCTTCAACCAAGGCAAAAAGCTTACTAACAAATACAATTCTAATTTAAACTCAAAAAACAATGAAGAAGATTAAGTTTCTGATGCTGGCCATGACGGCTTTCGTGGCCAGCGCAACGTTCATCGCCTGCAGCAGCGACGATGACGAGAAAAGCGAAAACAAAGTGTCGAACTACGAGAAGTATCAGCAGGCCGTCAATGACGCGGTGAACTCGCAGAAGAAGAGCGACAAGGTGATTCTCCTCGTGGCCTTCGGCTCCACTTGGGAGCAGGCCTACGACACGTTCGACAAGGTGGTCAGCGACTACAAGTCAAGCTTCTCCGGCTGGGATGTGTATCTCTCGTTCTCATCCGCTATCTGCATCAACCAGGCCCGCGCCGGTGAGAACGTAGATCCGAAGGACTACTACGATCCCGAGCACTGGCTCACCGCCATCGGTCTGGCAGGCTACAAGATGGTGGTCGTACAGTCGCTTCAGGTTATCCCCGGTGAGGAGTACCGCCGCGTTCGCGACACCTACGTGAAGGACTTCATGAACAACCGCAACGGCGACTTCACCGATGCCTACATGAAGAGCCTCGACCTGAATGTCGTCGTGGGCACGCCGCTGATGGCTGAGGAGAGCGATGCCAAGACCCTCGCCACCACACTGAACAACGAGAGCGACATTAAGGATGCCGTCTCAAAGGGTATCGTCGCCTTCATGGGTCACGGTAATCCCGAAGGCTACGACTACTACGGCGGCAACATCCGCTACCTGCAGCTCGAGGATGCCCTGCGCGCCATCAGCCCGAACTATTACGTGGGTACCGTCGACATGGACGAGACCTACGCTGAGGACGTGCTGGAACACATCAAGGGCGGCACCTTCGACTATCAGGTGGGCGACATCACGAAGACCATTACGTATACTCCCAACAATGCAGGCAACGCCCAGCTCTACCCGCTGATGTCGATTGCCGGTGACCATGCCCACAACGACATGGCCGATCCCGATGATGACGAGAGCTGGTTCTCACTGTTCAATGAAGCCGGCATTTCGACTAACGCATACGAGAAGACCTTCACCGAACCCTGCTGGAGGCAGTATAAGAGCGGCGATGAGTATATCCCCGCCCTGGCTGAGCGCAGCGCCGTCCGCAGATTGTGGATGAACCACACCCGCGAGGCCATTGCCAAACTGGGTACCGAAGAGGCTCTGTCAACACCTACAACGGCTCCTGAAGAATAATGTTTTTACGTGTATTATTATATAAGTTTACCTGCGGAGGTACTGTCGTGAGACAGTATCTCCTTCTTGCCTGTCTGCTGACAGGCTGCATCACCACCCAAGCACAAATACACAAAAGCGTAGGAGGTGAAGCATCCAAGCTTTACGACTCTCTCACTACCACTCGTACATACAACCTGAATCCCGTGGTCGTCACCGGCTCCGGTCATCACCAGCGCTTGAAGTCAACGGCCACACCCGTCCGCGTACTCTCGTCACAGGAAATCAGCGAACAGGGCATTACCACCTTCGACGGAGCATTGACACGCATGATGCCCCAGGTCTCAATGGCACCGAACGCTATGGGCTCTCAACTTCGCTTGAACGGCTTAGGCAATAAGTACATACTCATCCTGATCAACGGACAGAAGCTGTCCGGCGACATCTCAAACAACAATGACCTGAACCGTATCAACATGGCTCGCGTAAAGCGTATCGAGGTGCTCGATGGTGCCGCCTCATCGCTCTATGGTAGCGATGCCATTGCGGGCGTCATCAACATCATCACTGATCAGCCCACAGTGTCCGACGGTTTCCCCGTCGGTGTCACTTCCGACACCCGCGTGTCTGGCCATGGACAGCTGACTGAGGCTGTCAGCCTTGATATCTACAAGAACGGCTTCGGCTCTTACACCTCATTTACCCACGACCGCGCCGACAGCTACCGCAACAACGATTTCGAGTACGTAAAGGGCTCAGAGACAGAGACGCAGCAGTCGATAGCCCCCCTCTTCACAGGCTACCGTTCCAACCTCCTCGGACAGAAATTCACCTATAACCCCGACCAGCACCTGGCGCTGAATGTGGGCTTAGACTATTCATACAAGATCACCGACCGCCCCAATACTGCGCCCGACGGTTTCCCCGTCGGGGGTACCGACTACGAGATGCGCTATAAGGGTTTCCGCTGGAACATCGGCGGCATCTACAAGTTCTCTCCCAAGAACTCCCTCCAGGCAGATTTCACCGTTGACCGCTTCCGCTATGGCAAACAGTACGATGTAGAGTCTGTGACCAACGGTTTCCCCGTCAGCACATATATTCAGTCGAAGAAACAGCGTATGATGGAGGGTTCGGTTAAGGCCATCCTCAACCTCTTCGGCCATAGTGGGCAACGCTTGCAAGCGTTGCAGTCAGCTAAGGGTTCGCAAAGCTTGGAAGCTTCACCCACTACTGGTACTACGATTATTGGGGCTGACTGGCGCAAAGACTATCTCACGGCTACCTCAGGCAACATACAGCAAGACGTCTACACCCTTGCCGCCTACGCCCAGCACGAACAAAAGCTTCGTATGGGCCGTGGTTTTGCCACGGCCACCCTTGGCCTCCGCCTGACCCACCATGAAACCTTCAATAACCACTTGACCCCCAAGGCCACGCTGATGTACAGCCTCGGCTCCGTTAACCTCCGTGCAACTTATTCAGCAGGATTCCGCGCCCCAGGTCTCGACGAGTTGTATTACCACTACTACTCCGTAAACCGGGGTAAGCCGCAAATCAGTTTTGGCAATCAAAACCTGAAACCTGAGAAAAGCAACTATTTCTCGCTCAATGCCGAATACCGCACACAGGTGATTGCCGTCAGTCTGACGGGCTACCTGAACCGCATCAACGATATGGTAGTAAAACAAAACATCGACATTGATGACGCGTCGTTGGCAATGCTACGGAATGAATTCCCTGAGATGACCGACGACGAGGCTGGCAAGTTGGTACGTTATGCACTCTATCAGAACAGCGACAAGGGCGACGTGAAGGGTGCCCAGCTGAACGTCTCTGCCAACATTTTCCGAGGGTTCAATCTCTCTGCCAACTACGCCTATACCTACGCCCGTACCAAAAGTGATGATGCCTGGACACTGCTCGAGCGTAGCATCCGCCACGCTGCCACCATCACCGCTAACTATCACCACACTTGGGCCAGATATGGGCTAAACGTCAATCTCAACGGTCGCCTGCAGTCCAAGACCTACTATCCCGACTATGAGGACGCTCCAGGCTATGGTGTCTGGAACCTGCACACCACGCACACCTTCAATGTTCTATGCTCAAAGTTCTATGTTCAAAGTATTGAGCCCAGCATCGGCATCGACAACATTTTCGACCGCGTTGACCGCCGCATAGACTCCGCGAATCGCAAGTATGCCCTCTATTCGCCGGGCCGTATGCTGGTGGCTGGCCTGAAATTGAAGTTCAAGTAGTGAAAACATGTATTTGCAGCAGATATGGGAAAGATTATTATAGCCGGCATTGGTCCTGGCAGTAAGGAAGACATCACGCCCGCCGTACTGGAGGCTGTGCGGGAGGCGGATGCCATCGTAGGGTATAAGTATTACTTCCAGTTCATCGAGCCGTATGTAAAGCCCGGGTGCGAGTGTATCGACACGGGCATGAAGCGGGAACGGGAACGGGCAGAGCAGGCTTTTTTGTTAGCAGAACAGGGGAAAACGGTGGTTGTCATTTCCTCCGGCGATGCCGGCATCTACGGCATGGCGCCGCTCATCTATGAAATGAAAAGCCTCCCCCCCGACCCCTCTCTCAAGGAGAGGGGAGTATATAGTTCTGAGGCGGTGTCAATTCAGGTGTTGCCAGGGATATCTGCCTTCCAGAAGGCTGCTTCGTTGTTGGGTGCCCCCATCGGTCACGACCTCTGCCTTATCTCTTTAAGCGATCTGATGACCCCTTGGGAAGTGATTGAACGACGCATCAAGTCGGCAGCCGTGGGCGACTTCATCACAGCCATCTATAACCCCAAGTCTCATGGCCGCTACTGGCAACTCTATCGTTTGCAGGAGCTTTTCCTCCAGCAACGCTCTCCAGACACTCCCGTTGGCTATGTCCGTCAGGCAGGTCGCGAGGAACAGGAAATCAAAGTCACCACCCTCAGCGCTTTCGACCCCGAGGATGTAGACATGTTCACCGTCATCCTCATCGGCAATTCGCAATCATATTTTGCTGATGGCAAGATTATCACACCGAGGGGATACTATAGGGAAAGGTTACAGACCCCACCCCTTACCCCTCCCCTTGAAGGGAGGGGAGCAGCTGCACCTGTGGGCCAGCAAATCATGATAGAGTCGTTCCGTACCATCAACAATGAGCTGAGACGGAAGGATTATCCTTTAGGCCATCTATGGGCATTGCTCCACGCCATTCATACCACAGCCGACTTCGAAATGGAAAGGATTCTCTATACGGATGACCATGCCATAGAGACGTTATATAATAAGGTAAAGAATGGTGAAATCAAGACTATTGTGACCGATGTAACTATGGTGGTCAGCGGTATCCGTAAGGGCGCACTCCAGCGTCTCGGCATCGAGGCAAAATGCTACCTCTCCGACCCACGTGTAGCAGAAATGACGGCGCAGCCACTCCCCCCCTCTCAAGGGGAGGGGTGCCAGAAGGGCGGGGCGGGGTCTGTTACCAACCTCACCCGCACCCAGGCCGGCATCCGTCTCGCTGTCGAGGAACATCCCGACGCACTCTTCGTCTTCGGTAACGCGCCTACCGCCCTGATGGAACTCTGCGACCTGATTCGCAAAGGCAAGGCTCATCCTGCTGGCATCATCGCCGCCCCCGTTGGCTTCGTCCACGTCCGCGAGTCAAAACACATGGTGAAGCCCTTCCGCGATATTCCCAAAATCATCGTTGAAGGTCGCAAGGGCGGCTCGAACCTTGCGGCCACCCTCTGCAATGCCATTCTCACCTTCGACGATGCAGCCCAGCTGAAACCTGGCCGCGACCTTTAAAGTGAAGAGTGAAAAGTGAAGAGTGAAGAATCTGCTGCCGCCATGAAGTTTATTGTAATAGGTATCACAGACAATCCAAGCCCTTGGTTTCCCCCAGAGGTGCAGGACATTATCAGTCAGGGAAAACTATTCTCTGGTGGCAAGCGACACCATGAGATTGTAGCGCCGCTGTTGCCTGAAGATGCACAATGGATAGACATTATCGCTCCCCTCGATGCCGTCTTCAAGCTATATGAGTCCCTACCTCAATCCGGGTCTCTCATCGTTTTCGCCTCTGGCGATCCGCTCTTCTTCGGCTTCGCCAACACCATCAAACGCAAAATGCCTGAAGCCGAAATCGCAGTCTACCCCACGTTCAACTCCCTGCAGATGTTAGCCCACCGGTTGGTGATGCCGTATCACGACATGCGCATCGTCTCACTGACGGGCCGTCCCTGGCCAGAGTTCGACCGTGCCCTTATCGAAAATAGTAGGCAATTCCAAGCGTTGCAAGGCGAGCAGAAATACGGAATGGCGGGGAAAATCGGCATCCTCACGGACAAGGAGCACACCCCTGCTGCCATCGCCCAACGGATGCTCGACTACGGCTATACCGATTATACGATGTACGTGGGCGAACATCTTGGCAGCCCATCAAAGGAAAAAGTCACAACGCTTACCCTCGAAGAAGCCACAAAAGCAGAGTCCTCGATGCCCAACTGCGTGATTCTTAATTCGTGTAATTCGTTAAATTCGTGGTCAAACAGAAAGTCACGGTTCGGTATTCCTGATAGCGAGTTCGCCCTGCTTGACGGTCGCGAGAAGATGATTACCAAGATGCCCATCCGACTGCTGACGCTACAGGCACTTGATTTGCCGAAACGACACGTCTTCTGGGACATCGGCTTCTGTACGGGCAGCGTATCCATCGAGGCCCGTCTGCAGTTTCCCCATCTACAAATAGAGGCTTTTGAAATCCGCCCTGAGTGCGAAGTTATCATCCAAGAAAATGCCCGCCGCTTCGGAGCTCCCGGCATCAACGTCCATATCGGTGACTTTCTATCTACTCCCCTCCCTATCGGGGAGGGGTCAGGGGTGGGGCTCCCCGATGCTGTCTTCATAGGCGGTCACGGTGGCCACCTCAAGGAAATCATGGCGAAGGTGCTGACGGCGCTTACCCCCGGTGGCGTCATCGTAATGAACAGCGTAAAGGCACCTCTCGTCAAGACCGACAGCCACCAGCTTTGGGAGGAAGCCTGCCAAGAACTCGGCCTCCATCAAGTCCCACCTACAAAGATTATTCTCAACGACAATCATCCCATCGAAATACTCAAGGCTTTCCAGACAAGATGATGAAAGACAGGGAAGCACAGGATTCGCATCAAAGCGCTACTAATCGCAATTAAAATGAAAAAAGTTTGGATAATAGCGGAATTATAATTACCTTTGCAGAAACTTTAAAACCGTAAAACGATATTAGAGCAATGGCAAAACGCGATAAGCTCTACCAGCTAACTTACGCCTTCAGTAAGAAATGAAGATAGGAATAATACAAATCAGTGAGGCGGGTAAGGATATTGCCAATACCCTACAGCATGAACTCAGTGCCGAGATTATCTGCCGGACTGAGGTGGGCAAGCTGTGGGATAATTTCGATGCGTTTGTGTTTATCGGTGCAATGGGCATCTGTGTACGCACCATCGCTCCGTATATCGAGAATAAGCACAAGGATCCCGCCGTCGTGTGTGTGGACAGCTTTGGACAGAACGCTATCTCCGTACTATCCGGGCATATCGGAGGAGCCAATGATTTGACTCGAAAGGTGTCTGACTTGACTGGCGCTCACAAAGTGATTACCACCCAAAGCGACAATGCCGGTCTCTGGGCACTCGATACTTTCGAGCAGCGTTTCGGCTGGCACATAGTGGGTGAAGCTTCCAAGCTTTGCAGCCGCCCGTCTGTAGTGGGTGAAGCTTCCAAGCTTTGCAGTATAGTGGGTGAAGCTTCCAAGCTTTGCAGCACCGTCTCCCCCCACGTCACGCTGGGAAGCGTGACCTACTACGACATGCAGTCGGCTATCTTTGCCTTCGTCAATCGTCAACCTACAGCGTTGTTGCTGGATATCCATGACGATGGTACCGACTATCTGTTAAACACACTACCTCCACACGTGACGTTGGTGGAAAACCTTGCTGAGATGGACGAGAGTCGCTACAAGCTCTGCATCATTGTTTCGCCTATGCTGCAACGCTCGGAGGCGTTGCACACTACTGCACAGTTGCAAAGCTTGGAAGCTTCACCTACTACCCTGCCGCAAAGCTTGGAAGCTTCACCCACTACTCTGCCGCAAAGCTTGGAAGCTTCACCCACTATTTTGCACTTCGTTCCGCGCGTCCTTACAGTAGGCATCGGACTTGCACATCAGGCCGAACCCGTCAACGAAATTCTTGCCGACATCCGGCAAAGCATTGAGGCTGCCGGATACCATCCACTTGCTATCAGCCACTACTGCACCATTGATGTAAAACATGACGACCCCGTAATCCGTGCACTCCAGACAGCTGGCGAGACTGTCAGATTCTTCACGGCAGAGGAACTGGCGGCTGTGGAGGTGCCCAATCCCAGTGTAACGGTAGAGAAGCACGTTGGCACGCCCAGCGTCTGCGAGGCTGCAGCCATCCTCGGCTCCAATCACGGCAAACTGATTATTCCCAAGGTGAAGGGCAAGAACTGGACGGCGGCGCTTGCTATTTCCATTGACCATTTGGCATCAGACAATCACAGACTTGAACGGAAAAAGGAAGAAGTCCGTATCAGTCCGTGCCAGTCCGATGCACACATCGAGATTGTCGGTGCCGGTCCCGGCGACCCTGACCTCATCAGCGTCCGTGGCCGCAAGATGCTGGAGCAGGCCGACCTCATCCTCTATGCTGGTTCGTTGGTGCCTAAGGCTCTGACCGACTGCCATAAGCCTGGAGCCGTTGTGCGTTCGTCGGCAGACATGAACCTCGAAGAGCAGTGCGCACTGATGATGGATCACTACGACAAGGGGCACTTCATCGTTCGTCTGCATACGGGCGACCCCTGCATCTTCGGAGCCATTCAGGAGCAGATGGCATTTTTCGATGCCAACGGCATGGACTATCACATCACGCCGGGCATCTCCTCGTTCCTTGCTGCCGCCGCAGAGTTGCGTAGTCAGTTCACCATTCCTGAACACACACAGACCATTATCTTAACGAGAGGTGAAGGTCGCACGCCCATGCCAGAGAAAGAACAACTGCACCTGCTGGCTAAGAGTCAGAGTACGATGTGCATCTTCCTGTCGGCAGCCATCGTCGACGACGTACAAAAAGAACTGCTGATGGAATACCCAGAGGACACACCCGTTGCCGCCTGCTACCACTTGACGTGGCCCGACCAACGCATCTATCGCGGCCAACTGAAAGACTTGGCAAAGATCGTCCACGAAAACAACCTGACACTGACCACGATGCTCGTCGTCGGCGAAGCCATTGATAACCGTGAAGGCCTTTCGGAGCTGTACTCAAAGCACTTCACCCACCTTTTCCGCCAAGGCGACGACTCACGACCAAACTCAACTAAGTAATGAAGTGAATATGAAAAAGCTACTGATTCTGGCCATGATGACAATGACCGCCTTACAAGTCTGTGCCTCCGTGCAGCTGCTGACTGACGGATGGCGTGTGCAAAGCTCTGCCACTAAGAAAACGTATAACGCCCAGGTGCCTTCCACCATCATGGGCACGCTGACACGTAACGGACTCTATAAGGGCATCCTCGAAGGGACAGCCTACAAGCAGTATGACAGCAAGCCCTTCGCCTGCCCTTGGTGGTACCGACGTGATTTCCGTCTTGACGGCCTCAACGGTTCCGAGCATGTGCTGCTGGTGTTCAACGGCATCTGCTACAGCGCCAACGTGTTTGTCAACGGCCGTCAGGTGGCTTCCCGTGATACGCTCTGCGGCCCGTTCCGCCGGCATGTCCTCGACATCACCGCCGTTGCCAGGTCGAAGAACAAATTAGAGGTCGAGGTGTTCCCTCCCAAGCCCGGTGATCCGAACATCGGTTTCGTTGACTGGAACCCACGACCGCTCGACGAGTCGATGGGACTCTTCCGCGAGGTGCGTGTCGTCCGCACGGGCGACGTAGCTATCGGCGAGGGCAGCGTGGAGTCGAAGATAGACCTGAATACCCTCCGTGAGGCGTGGCTCACCGTCCGTGCCACACTGAGGAACCTCACCGGTCAGACCGTCAGGGGCGAAGTGCGCGGCCGCTTCGAGGGGCGTGAGTTCTCGGCTCCTCTCACCCTGGCTCCCCGTGAGGTGCGCGACTTCAGCATCAGCGGCCTTGAGGCCCTCCACGTGAAGAATCCCCGCCTGTGGTGGTGTCACAACATGGGCAAGCCCGAGCTTTACGACATGACACTCGAGTTTGTGAAGGACGGTAACGTCTCTGACGATGAGCAGGTGACCTTCGGCATCCGCGAGGTGAAGGACTACTACACCTCCGAGGGTTTCCGCGGGTTCATGCTCAACGGCAGGCCTGTGCTCATACGCGGTGCCGGATGGACAGATGACATCTTTCTGCGCGACACGCCCGAGACGAACGAACTGCAGGTGCGCTACGTCTGCGACATGAACCTCAACTGCATCCGCTTCGAGAATATCTGGGGCACTTCGCAGAACATCTACGACCTCTGCGACCGCTATGGCCTGCTCGTGCTCACGGGCTGGAGCTGTCAGTGGGAGTGGGAGGAATACCTCGGCAAGCCCGTCGACAAGCAATTTGGCGGCATCACCAGCCGTGAGGACATGGATCTCATCAGCCGTTCCTTCGGCGACCAGGTACGTTGGCTGCGCCGCCATCCCAGCATCATCGCCTGGTTTGTAGGCAGCGACCGCCGCCCGCTGCCCGAGCTGGAGCAAAAGTATATCGACATACTGAAGCAAACGGACAACCGCTGCCACCTCATCTCTGCCGGCAACACCAAGAGCGAGTTGTCGGGCCTCTCGGGCATGAAGATGTCAGGCCCTTACGACTACGTGGCACCCAACTACTGGTATCTGGAGCAGGCGCCCGGCGGTGCCTTCGGCTTCAACACCGAGACGGGCATCGGTGCCCAGCTGCCGGTGAAGGAGTCGTTAGAGAGGATGATTGGGAAAGACCTGTGGCCGCTGAACGACGTGTGGAGCTACCACTGCACCGCCTCGACCTCAGCCATGAATACGCTGGACCGCCTGCTGCAGGTCATCAAGGGGCGCTACGGCGAGCCCACGGGTCTCGATGACTTCCTGCATAAAGCCGACCACACGAACTACGACGGCACCCGAGCCATGTTCGAGGCGTTCCGTGCCAACGTGCCGCGCACCACGGGTATCGTGCAGTGGATGCTCAACTCCGCCCGTCCCAAACTCTACTGGCAGCTCTACGACTACTACTTCGTGCCCAATGCCGCCTATTATTCCGTCAAGAAGGGCAATGCTCCCGTGCAGCTGATCTACGACTATGCCAAGCACACGGTCTACGCCGTGAACGAACAAATAGAGACATGCCGGCTACAGGCTTCGATGAGCCTCTATGGCCTTGACGGCAAGCTCATTGCCGAGCGTACCTATCCTGTCAGTGTCACTCCACTTTCGTCTGTCAAGGCCTTCGACGTGCCCGCTGCCGATGGTGTCTCCTTCCTCTTCCTCACACTGACAGACCTTCAGGGGCGTGTCGTTGCCCGTAATGAGTACGCCCTCTCGTCGGTGGCTGATGAATACGACTGGAGCAACTCCGAATGGTATATGACCGAGATTTCCCGTTTTGCCGACTATCAGTCCCTGTCGCAGCTGCCCAAGGCCGACGTACAGGTCAAGTCAAAGGATTACAAGGATGGCAAGCTCACGCTTACCCTGATGAACAACTCCGACTGCGTGGCCTTCTTCATCCGCCTTTCGGCCAAGAATGTCACTGGCAACCTGATCGTTCCTGCCTTCTGGAGCGATAACTACGTGAGCCTCCAGCCGCATGGTGAGCTTCAGATTACCTGCGCCCTGCCCGAGGCTCCACAATCCGTGACCCTCTCAGGTTGGAATCTTCAGTAATCCAAGAAATCATGGAATGATACTGGTATTCGGAGGGACAACGGAGGGCCGCAAGGCGGTGGAGGTGCTTGAAGAGGCCGGCAATGCCTATTACTACAGCACCAAGACGGGTGAGCAGGACATTACCTTACATCACGGTATGCGCCTCGACGGTGCGCTTGATGCCGAGGCGATGCAGGCGTTCTGCCGTGAGCACGATATCCGGCTGATGGTCGATGCTGCCCATCCCTTCGCTGTTCAGCTGCACCAGACGATTGCCGAGGTTTCTGAGGCGCTACATATCCCTGTTGTCCGTTACGAACGCATCTATCCGCCGCGTGACCCTGACATCACTTGGATTGACGACTACTCACAGGTTCCCACCGATATCAATACACTGCTGGCGACGACGGGTGTGCAGAGCATTAGCAAACTGAAATACTTAGAGACATTAGGCATTAAGGTTATCTACCGCATCCTGAATCGCGAGAGCAGCATACGGTTAGCTCATCAGCAAGGGGCTACCGACGAACAGCTTTGCTATTTTGAAGACACATTAGTGGGTGAAGCTTCCAAGCTTTGCAGTGAAGTAGGTGAAGCTTCCAAGCTTTGCAAGGAGGCAGCTGCAAAGCATGGAAGCTTCACCCACTACGACGCTATCCTCATGAAGGAGAGTGGACTGTCAGGAGGATTTCAGGAGAAAGTGATAGTGGCTAAGCAGCAAGGCATGAGAATAATTGTGCTGAAGCGACCGGTGGCACCTGAGGCTTTTACGAAAGTCAATGGTCCATACGGACTGCGGCGGGCAGTGGAGAAACTGCTGCCAGAATTCTATCCCCTGCATAGCGGACTGACCACAGGCACTTGTGCCACGGCAGCGGCAGTGGCTGAGATGTTGCGTAGTAGGCAACACTTGGAAGCGTTGCCTACTACTGTGCCTGTCATCCTGCCAAATGGCGAAACCATTGATGTTCCTGTTGGCTATGGTGACGGCTATGCTTACTGCATCAAGGAAGCTGGCGACGATCCTGACGTGACGAATGGCATCGAGATTAGGGCAAGCCTCACCCTCAGCCCAGCCTCACCACCTAACCCCCTCTCCCATGGGCAAGGGAAAACGCCTACGACGGGAGAGGGGAGTATAGAGATTGTAGGCGGCGAGGGGGTTGGCACCTTCACACTTCCTGGCTTTGACTATCCGCCAGGCTCGCCAGCTATCAACAAAGCCCCTCGCGAGATGATTCGCCAGAACCTTGAGGCATTAGTGGGTGAAGCTTCCAAGCTTTGCAATTCCGTCACCATCAGCGTGCCACAAGGAGCAGAGATTGCCCGCAGGACCTTCAATCCCCGCCTCGGCATCGAGGGCGGCATCTCTATTATTGGTGTTTCCGGTATCGTAAAGCCATTCTCGGAAGAGGCATTCATCGACAGCATCCGAAAGTGTATGACGGTGGCGAAAGCAAGTGGTTCAGAGCGCGTGGTCATCAACAGCGGCGGCAAAAGCGAACGATTTGTGAAAGCACTCTACCCCACCCTGCCCCAACAGGCGTTTGTGGAATACGGCAACTACATTGGTGAGACACTGAAAATTGCCAACGAACTCGACTTCAAGAAAGTCACACTCGGCGTAATGCTGGGTAAGGCCGTCAAACTCGCAGCCGGCCATCTCGACACCCATAGCCGCAAGGCCACAATGGACAAAGCCTTCATCCAGCAGATGCTCAAAGAAGCCGACTGCGACATTGACATCAGCGACATCACATTGGCACGGGAAATCTGGGAGAAGCTTCGTGCTGCCGCTCCCACAAGCGACCAAACAACCCCTTTTGCCAAAACCATCATCCGTCATTGCGCAGAACACTGCCATCCGCTTCTGCCCAATGGTGAGCTGACCATCCTGCTCATTGATGATGACGGAAATATCTATAGTAGGGCACACATCCTTGCGTGAGACTACTGCATAGCAATCCTTTGATTGCAAAGCTTGGAAGCTTCACCCACTACTCTGCCGCAAAGCTTGGAAGCTTCATCCACTACTCTCCCATTTCGTTCTTCCGACGGCCGAAGATGACGGCGGCAATGACTGGGGCACCAACAAGTGCCGTTACACTGTTGACGGGCAGTGCTCCCTCGAAACCGGGCATGCGGGCAATGAGATTGCAAACCAGTGCCAAGACAGCACCACAAAGGGCAGTGGCAGGCATCAGGATGCGGTGGTCGGAAGAGCGGAAGATAGCCCGTGCCAGATGGGGGACGGCCAAGCCGATAAACATGATAGGGCCGCAATAGGCGGTGACAATCGCCACCAAAATACCGGAACTGACAATCACCAGCATGCGGGCACGGCGGATGTTCAGACCAAGGTTGGCAGCATAGCGGTCGCCTAACAACAACAGGTTCATCGGCTTCACCAACAAGCAAGCTAACGGCAACAATATGCACATCATTACCACGAAGAGAATCATCTCGTCGCCAGAAACCCTTGAGAACGAGCCCAAGCCCCATACCACGAAAGCCTTCACGTCTTCTTCAGGCGACAGGAACTTCAATACACCGATTATCGCATTGGCCAAGTAGCCAATCATCACACCTATTATCAATAAGGTGACGTTACCCTTCACCTTCTGCGAAATCCAGACAATCAGCAGCATCACCGCCAAAGCACCGATAATGGCAGCAACACTCATGGCGGCGTCGCCCAGATAGCCGAGACGGCTCAATGCCACGCCACCGATTCTGCCAGAAAGTAGCACCACGAAAGCCACACCTAACGCTGAGCCATTGGAGATACCCAGCACGGAGGGGCCTGCCAATGGATTGCGGAACACCGTCTGCATCTGGAGTCCGCTAACCGCCAAGCCCGCCCCGGCGACAATAGCCGTCAGTGCCTGTGGGAGCCGCGACTTCCAGATGATGTTCTGCCAGATCTCAGAGACCTCTCCCTGCCCTTCCGAAAGAGGGGAGATAAGGATACGACAAATATCCGCTACAGGAATCTTGACCGAGCCGATGAGCAGGTTGACTATCATCAGCACGACGATAGCAACAAGGAGGACAAGAAACTTCGAAACTCTCATATATACTATTTTCTTTAACCACGAATTTTACGAATTACACGAATTGAACGAATTATAAAATATTTCCCAAATTATAATCGTGAAATCATATTAAAAATTAGTGTTAATTCGTGTAATTCGTGGTCGTTAATTATTTCAGTAAATTCGTTTAATTCGTGTAATTCGTGGTCGTTAATTATTTCAGTAGTTTATAGTATTTGGGTTCGTATTCAGCCTCCACCAGTTCCGGATGGAAGATGGCCACGAAGTCCTTCAGCAGCACATCGGGTTCTACAGGCGAAATCTCGTAGTAGGGAGTCATTTTCATGTTGCAGTAGATTACCTTCCGTTCCTTATACGCCTTGAACAACTCGTTCCGAGGCTCCGAAGCCTTTAGCGCCTCGTATGAGAAATCCCCGGGATAGCTGTTCAGAATGCGCCAGTAGTCAGCATTAGCAGCTAGCGAATACATCTTCTCAAACTCCAAATCCTCACCAGCCGTTTCCTCGTCATCAATCACGTAGTCAGCCCCTGCGTCACGGAAAATCTGCGCCAGATAGTTCTTGCCACCCACGGCGTGCCAGTTGCCATAGTGCATCTCGCCGCTGAAGACCGTGGGACGTTTTTCCCTTGCGCTCGGCTTTGCCGCTTTGCTCTGCAAAGAACTTTGCGCTTTGGTCTTTAGACTTTGGTAACGCTGTTCGATGCCAGCAAACACCTCACAAGCCTCCTTCTCCTTGTCGATAAACATGCCCACGAACTTAATCCACTCCGCCTGTCCCAATGGGGCAAGCTCCTGATAGCCCAGATGTGGCACCAGCGTAATGCCCGTCTCCTTAATGGCATCATAGCCGCCGCGCTTCGAGGGCGAGATGAAGATGACATCAGGATTAGCCGCCAGCACCATTTCCGTGTCGAAATTGCCCTCCATGCCAATCTTCACGATGCGACCGTCCTTCACCCGCTGAAGAATGTCCTCGTTAAATAGGTTCTTCGTACCCGTCAGCCCCTTCACCACATCGTGGGCATCGAGCACAGTGAAGTTCGACAGTTGCAGCGCCGTCATGCAGATGGTATTCCTGATAGGCACCTTCACCTTCGTGTAGCCATCGGGCACAGTCTCATCGTCAGTGGTAACCAGCGCAAAGCGGTAGTCCTTACCCACTTCCACCAGTCGCACGCCGGCACTGTCCTTCACCTCGAAACCCGTAGCATACTTAGGATTCATCAGACTGTCTGAAACTGACGGCCCGTTCGTCACCGGCCCTTTTCTCTCACTGCACGAGCTACCTGCCAGAAGCATCATGCAGAACAGCTCAAAAACAATTATCTTTCTCATTATGACTGCAAAGGTACGCATTTTCTTCGACATAACAAGCAATCTGAAGAAAAAACTTACATTCATGCCAGATGCAGCGAGCTTAGATACTGAAAAGAGACAAAAATAGGAAAAACCCTACTGCGATTTAGGGCTATTCTCTTGCATAAACGGGAAATTACGCTTATCTTTGCAGCGTGATAAAGACAAAAAGAATGTTGAATCTTAAAAACGTTACGATTATGAAGAAAATTTATACTTTCATGTTGATGGCTGCAGCAGCCCTGTCAACATTGGCGTTCACCTCCTGCGAGGAAGATAAGGCAATTGCCTATACCTTGGAAGGTACTTGGAAGGGCAATATGTACATCACCACCTACTACAGAGGACGCAGCTACGATGCCATCTATTCAGAAGTTACATTCCTGAAAGACCCACACCGCTACTCCAGCGGCAACGGCTATTGGGTGGACTATTACAGCAATGCGCCGTGGGACTATGTGGCCTGCCATATAGACTGGACAGTGAACAATGGAACTATAAGGGTCTACTTCGTGGAAGAAGACACCTCCTTCAGCATCTACGACTACCGATTGAACAACGATCGTTTCTATGGCACCTTCAATGACAACGGTCAGACCGTAGATTTCGAGCTCGTTCACGTCTCATCGCCTAACTGGAGCGGTTACCGCTGGGGCTATGACAGCTGGTACGACGATTATTATTATGGCTATGACTACTACTATTCCCGCAGCCTCGACGCTTCTCCTGACAGCACAGGAAACGCTACCATCGGCTATACGGACAAGCCAGTCAGGGTCATCAACTTCGGGAAGAAATAACCCTCACTGTTAGTCATCGGAAGCCTCGCCGTTCGAATGGGAGGCCCTCCCGTTCGCATGGGAAGGCCTCCCGTTCGTATGGGAAGGCCTCCCGTCCCGATGGGAAGGCCTCCCGTCCCGATGGGAAGCCTCGCCATCTTTACAGCATAGTGGGTGAAGCTTCCAAGCTTTGCGTCTGTGCTCTTAAGCTTTGCGTCCGTGCTCTTGTTGCAAAGCTTGGAAGCTTAACCCACTACCATCTTCCTCATTATACGCGCGCGCACATTAG
>Ga0310786_10002064_pt1 | contig 31442 bp, 22 predicted proteins | sample AusTroGonzalo_MG_FD_203881 | JGI IMG/M metagenome (GOLD analysis project Ga0310786, IMG submission 203881) | Bovine rumen microbial communities from tropical cattle in Woodstock, Queensland, Australia - Gonzalo_03 (v2) (version 2) | ecosystem: Host-associated > Mammals > Digestive system >...
TGGTGCTGAGGAACGCCTGGATGGTGCGTTCGACCTGGTCCATGTCCGGGTCGGTGTAGCGCCAGTGGCACTGCATGCCGATGTAGTCGACGAGTTTCTTGTCCTTATTGACCTCGTTCACGAGGCGGACGATGCCGTCGCGCTTGGCGGCCAGGTCGGTGTCGAAGTCGTTGTAGACGAGCTTGGCAGTCGGATCAGCCTCGCGGGCCGTTTCGAACGCGAGCTTCACGTAGTCCGGACCGACGATGTTGTACCAGAAAGATTTGCGCATGGAGCCGTCCTGCACGACAGCTTCGTTCACCACGTCCCACACATGGAAGTTTTCCTTGTCATGAGCGATGCGGGTGCGGATGTGGTTCTGCATGCGCTTGATGAGAGTGGCGCGGCCCTGTTCGCCGGGCTGGAGGTCGCGGTAGACCCATCCGGGCGTCTGCTGATACCACACGAAGCAGTGTCCGTGCAGTTGCATGTCATACTGTTGTGCCATGCGGACGAGGCCGTCGCCGCCGCCCCAGTTGAAGTTGCCTTCGGAACGTTCGACGCTTTCCCATTTCATAGCGTTGTCGGCCACGACGCGGTTGAAGTGCTTGCCGGCGAGTTTGCCCGTGAAGGAATCGGGCTGGGCGAAACCGAGCGCGACGCCGCAGAGGAAGTCGTCTTTGAAGATGTCACGAAGCGCGGGCTCGTCGCCGAGCTCCTGCTGCTGGCCGCCGCCGAAGCCGCCGAAGCCGCCGAAGCCGCCGCCGAAGCCGCCGCCGAAGCCGCCGGGCATTCCGCCGCCGAAGCCGCCGCCGAAGCCGCCGGGCATTCCGCCGCCCATGCCGCCTCCCTGGGGGAACTGGGCAAGGGCGATGACAGTGGGCAGCGCGATCAGCGCCGCTGCGATGATGAGGGGGGAACCGGAGCGTTTTTTCATGCTGATGGTCCTTATGAGGCGGAGAGAACCGCCTGTTTTATTGGGTTGAGGTGAAGAAAGTGCATACTTAACGCCATAATATACGATGGATATGGCGGATTTCAAATGGAAATAACGAAAAAATCATGTAGTATTTGTCAAATCGGGAAAGCCATGGTTATTCCGTTCCCGCTCCGGTCTCGGAACCGGGGCGGGATTTTTGTCCCCGTGCGGCTGATGCGGATCAGGGAATGCGGAGGCGGGGGGTCGGGTCATCGTCCCGCCATCCCCGTTCGCATCATCTTCTTTGAGGGGAAAACGTTTCGAAATCGTGTTTTTTTCCGTTTCCGGCTTGTTTTTCCCGGAAATGGCAATATATTAAGTTTAGCCTTTTCACCCTAACCCTTAAACAAGGAGTACAACAATGGCTGCAAAAGTCGATAAGAGCAAATGCGCCGGCTGCGAATCCTGCGTCGGAGCCTGCCCCGTCAACGCGATTTCCATGAAGGACGGCGCCGCCGAAGTCAACGAAGCCGATTGCGTCGGTTGCGGTGCTTGCGCTGGCGAATGCCCCTGCGAAGCGATCACGGTTGAGTAATCAATCCCTCGCTTTTCGAGCAAGAAAAGACCCGGTCGTTCGGCCGGGTTTTTTTGTGCCCGCATACAACGAAACGCCCCCGGAGCTTTGTTCCTGCTCCGGAGGCGCGAATTGTTTTGAGAGTCTGGCGCGATTACTTCTGGATGAGGCCGAGCCAATCCTGGATGAAGGGTGCGACCTTGATGAAAAGCGGAGTGAAGACGACGGCGACCATGCTCATGAGCTTCACGAGGATGTTCAGGGCGGGGCCGCTGGTATCTTTGCAGGGGTCGCCGACGGTGTCGCCGATGACTGCCGCGCCGTGAACGGGGTTCTTGGTGCCGTCCGGGAGCTTCTTGCCTCCGAAATTGCCTTTTTCGATGTGCTTCTTGGCGTTGTCCCAGGCGCCGCCGGCGTTGTTCAGCATGCAGGCGAGGGAGAAGCCGCAGGTGAGACCACCGATAAGCAGTCCCATGATGCCGGGCACGCCGAGGATCAGGCCCGTGGCGACGGGGATGATGATGGCGAGGAGTGCGGGGAGCATCATCTCGTGCTGGGCGCCCTTGGTGGAGATCGCTACGCAGCGGGCGTAGTCGGGCTTGCCGGTGCCGTCCATGATGCCGGGGATGGTGCGGAACTGGCGGCGGACTTCCTCGACCATGCGTCCGGCGGCGCGGCCGACAGCCTTCATGGTGAGGGCGCAGAAGACGAACGCCATCATGGCGCCGAGGAAGCATCCGCAGAGGAACAGCGGGTTCATGACGTTGATCTTGAAGAAGTCGACGAGGATGGCGAAATGGTCGGAGTCGAGGGCGAGCTTCGCCTGGACGTCCGCCGGGAATGCGCTGAACTTGCGGCCCCAGATCTCGATCTCCTGGATCTCGGCGGCGAGAAGAGCCATGGCGGTAAGCGCGGCGGATCCGATGGCGAATCCCTTGCCTGTGGCTGCCGTGGTGTTTCCGAGCATGTCGAGGGCGTCGGTGCGTTCGCGGACGTGCGGCGGGAGCGCGGACATTTCGGCGTTGCCGCCGGCGTTGTCGGCGATGGGGCCGTAGGCGTCCGTGGCGAGCGTGATGCCGAGCGTGGCGAGCATACCGACGGCGGCGAATCCGATGCCGTAGAGGCCGAAGATGGTGCCCTTGGTGAAGCCGCCCGCGCTGGCGAACGCGCAGATGATCGCGATGACCGTGGCGATGACCGGGATGGCGCTGGAGAGCATGCCGAGGGACAGCCCGTCGATGATGGCTGTGGCGGGGCCCATCTGCGCCTGCGCGGCGAGTTCCTTGGTCGGACCGTATTCGTCGGACGTGTAGTATTCGGTGCTGTATCCGATCACCACGCCGGCGACCAGGCCGGAGACGATGGCGCCGAACACGCCCCATGTGAGGATGCCGCACGCGGCCAGGATGCCGCACGCGACGAGGATCAGGACGGAGCTGCCCCAGGTACCGAGGCGCAGCGCGCGGAGCAGAGTGCCCATGCTCGCGCCCTCCTTGCAGCGGACCGCGAAGATGCCGATCAGGGACAGCACCACGCCGATGCCTGCCACGATCATCGGGGCGTTCACATAGGTCACGGTGGTCTTCAGCGCGGCGGGGATGGCCGCGCCGAGCGCGGCGGTGGAGAGGATGGAGCCGCAGTAGGATTCGTACAGGTCCGCGCCCATGCCTGCGACGTCGCCGACGTTGTCGCCCACGTTGTCTGCGATGGTGGCCGGATTGCGCGGGTCGTCCTCGGGGATGCCCGCCTCGACCTTGCCTACGAGGTCCGCGCCGACGTCAGCGGCCTTGGTGTAGATGCCGCCGCCGACGCGGGCGAAGAGCGCCTGCGTGGAAGCGCCCATGCCGAACGTGAGCATGGTTGTGGTGATCTCGACGAACTTGTGCGTGACGTCGAAACCGGGCGTGACGAGCTGGAGCCCGAAGAGGGAAAGGCCGTTTGCCATGTGTTCCGGCGTGTAAACGAGGCGGTCCAGGATGAAATACCAGGCGGTGATGTCGAACAGGCCGAATCCGACCACGGCCAGGCCCATGACCGCGCCGGACCGGAACGCGACCTGCAGGCCCTTGTTCAGACTTTCGCTTGCGCCCTGAGCCGTGCGGCTGGATGCGCTTGTGGCAGTCTTCATGCCCACGAAGCCGCAGAGGCCGGAGAAGAAGCCGCCGGTCAGGAATGCGACCGGAACGAAGGGGTTCTGGAGCTTCAGCACGGACAGCACCGCGAAGATCACGAACAGGATGGCGAACACGATGCCGACGCGCGAATACTGCTGGCGCAGGTACGCCATCGCGCCGTCCCGAACGTATCCGGCGATCTCCTCCATGCGCTCGTTGCCTTTGCCGGAGCGTTTCATCAGGATGTAGCAGAGAAGCGCGGAAAGGAGCGCGACGATGGCGCAGACGGGGGCGATCCACCAGATGCCGCCGACTCCGTTCATGGATTCAATGCCGGGCAGCGTGTCCGCGGAAACGGATTTGACGGCGTCGGAAACAGATTCAAGTTCAAATGCGGGTGCGGTGACAGCTCCGAACATATTGACCTCCGGATGTTAAGCTGGATGCGCTGAAAAAATAATTCATATAAGATACATCTGAAAGATGTATTTTTCAAGCGCAACATGGCATTTTTTCGGGTGCAAACCATAAGAACTGCAAGGAAAAACGCCGCGACTGCCCGGCTTGTTTCCCGGCCGGGCGCAAATCCGCCCGGAAGCAGTGTGATACCGTGGCGGCGCCTCCACGCGCTCAGGTGCCGTTGCGAAGCAACCCGTTACTTCAGCGGCTGCTCCGGCTTCTTCGGCATGAGTGGGACGGGGGAATCCTTCTTGTGGAAGAAATCCTGTTCCCAGGCGTATTTCTCTCCCCTGTAGCAGCTCATGCGCTGGATGTAACGGTAGCGGATGCCCGCGAAGAAATAGTAACCGAGCTCATGGTGACGGAGAAGATACCGGAGATCGCGGGCCGATTCGGCTGCGAATCCGAGGAACGCGCGGGCGAATGCCGGCCGTTTGCCGTAGAGCATGCCGTTGGCGACGCCCTCGTTGTAGAACCGTTTGCGCAGGATTTCCGGCGTGTAGTTGTGCGAATGGACGACGGTGGCGTCCGCCGCATAGGCGATGCGGAGCCCGGATTCGCGGATGCGGAGCGCCCAGTCGATGTCCTCCGAATACTGAAATGCCGGATTGAACCGGATCTGCCGTGCGACGTCCGCCCGGACCGCGGAGAAGACCAGAGAAAACATGAATCCCCACGAGGCGGCAATCGTACCGTCTCCGAACGCCCGTTCGTAGTCCTTGCGGACAAGCGGCAGGGCATCTTTCCGCGGGACCTGGTTGCCGTAGACCGCGCCGACCTGCGGGTCCTGAAGGTACGCGACGATGCGTTCGACCGCGTCTGACGAGCAGGGGACTGCGTCGGAGTTGTTGAAGACGATGTACTTGCCGTGCGCGGCGTCGACCGCGCGGTTCAGCACCCGCGGGGGATTGTACGTTTGTCCGTCCCACGGCACGATCGTGACGTTCGGGAACGATGCCGCGATCTCAAGCGTGCCGTCGGTGGAATTGTCATCGAACAGCAGGATCTCCATGCGGCCGGCGGCCGTCTGCCCGCACAGCATGGACAGCGTGTCCCGGATGAGATCGCCGTCGTTGTGGGAACGTACGATGACGGAGATTTCGACCGGATTCTGCTGTAGGTCTGGCATGTGGGTCAGGATCCTGCGGATTTGAGTTCAAACGCTCCGTGCTTCATCAGGCGGAAGAAGTCGGCGATTTCGCGCGGATGTTCCGGCAGTTCGCGGACGGAGAGGATGCAGGCGGTGGAGTCGCGGTCATCGGGCGAGAAGCCGTGCATGCCGGGGATGGGCTTGTTTCCCATGTCGCTCGGCACGAGCTGTATGCCCGGGTCGAGCAGGAATATCTCGTCGCCGTATGCGTCATCGGTGAAATCGACGTGGAGCGCAACTTTTTCCTCGGAAGAGAGCCAATGTCCCGGCGCGCCTTCGACGGCGTCCATTAACGGTTTGCGCGCTTCGGGCTTCAGAATCCACAGGCGGAGCATAGTGGAATCGTAGGCTGCGATGTAGTCGCGCCCGAATTTGAGCGGGAGAGCCTCGATTTTAGCCTTCAGGTCGGTCTCGCCCTTCAGCGGCGTCATGCCGTGATCGGAAAAAATGCAGAACTCGACCTCGCGGAAATGGGCGCGGGCTATTTCCAGCAGGCCGCGCACCTTGACGGAAAACGCCTCAAGATGCCTGGCGACTACTTCCGGTTCGTGGACGTGGAAATGCAGCATGCTGTCCAGTCCGGCGGTGTAGACGAAGAAGAACTCCGTCTTTTCCTCCTCCAGCATTTTTTTCGCCGCGGCGATGTTCTGGTCGTCGTTCAGGTGCCAGTTCGAGATATGGAACGGCACGCCGGATTCCGTGAGCATGTCCCGCAGATTCTTTACCGGGGCAAGTCCGTGCGGCGCGAAGATGTCCTGCTTTTCGCAGTAGTCGAAGAACGGAAGGCGGGCATATGGTACGCGGTAGAGGTTGAAATACCCCGTATAGTTCAGGTGCCGCGCCATCCAGAGACTGACGCGGTGGCGGATGCGGTGGTTGTCGAAGACCAATGACGGATGCAGGAACGGATGCAGGAAGCGGAAACACGAAAACGGCGATTTCGCCCCCTTCGGACGGTAGAAGAAACTGAAGTGGCCGTGTTTCGTGGGCGGTTCGCCGGTCAGGATCGTCGGAACGCAGGTCGAGGAGTAGCCGAATTGCGTGCGGACGGGAAGCCGCACAGGAAACTCGTCCATCATGAAACGGTAATGCTGGACGATCTCATATCCGAGCGCATCGCTGAACATAAATATTTTAACACGATCCTTCATGAAACCGCCTTGCATTCAAGTTCAAAAAACACTAAATTCTAAGTAATATACTCTGGATTTGCCTGATTTCAAGTGCAAAATACAAATATTATTTTTTTTAATTGTAACGTTTCCACAGCCGGATGAACTTTTTGGTGTCGTGGTCGGGGTTCAGCAGGCAGATGGCCAGAAGCCGCAGGAGCTTGACGCGCGGATGCACCGCCAGCGGGAAGAGCAGTGAGGGCAGAACGGGGGCGCTGCACAGGGACAGGATCATGGATTTCAACGAGCGAGGTCCGGCTTCCGCGATGCGGCAGGCCGAGTCATGCGCGTCGGCGGATGCGATCCGTCCGGTGATTTCAGTGGCGGCGAGGGTAACGGCGCGCATCCAGCAGTCCAGCATGTGGGCGTAGTCCGGTTTCTTTCCGGTCCCCGGGGTGTATTTGAACTCCAAAGCCGCCTCGTACGCGGGAATCAGCCACGACGCTTCATAGTATTTGCGGAGCGCTTCCAGGCGTTCCGTCCCGGTGCCCCGGTAGTCGTGATGAATGATCAGGATCGCATCGCCGCAGCCGAGCGCGGCCTTGTGGAGATTTCGCCGGACGAAATCCGCCTCGGCGGGATCGGATGCGCGCTGGCGGGCGAACAGGAGTCCGGTGCCGCGGTTGAGGAGCAGGCGTGCGGCCTCGGTCCACGGCAGCTCGGAGAACGGTCGGCGCGGCGAGTCGTCGAAAATGTGTTCGTCGCCGAAGATGATGCGGCGTCCGGCGAACAGTTCCTGGATCATCAGGGTCCCGGCATCCTTGTAAAGCGCCTTCAGAGATTTGACGCAGCAGAAGTCGATGTCGATGGAAAGCTTTCCGCCCCATTCCCTGGAAATGCCGTCCAGCAGGCGGCGGAGCTCGGGAGTGGGCTTCTTTCCGTTCATGATCACGAAGAAGTCCATGTCGTTGTAGGGCATGCCGTCGGGCGTCGCGCCGCCTTCGCCGCGGCCGTAGCCGCCGCCGAGCGCAACGGCGTGGATCTCCCGGGATTCCGGCGATGCGGCGAGCGTTGCGCGGATGCCTTCGAGGGCTTCGGCAATGAGACGCTCAACATTCGGATTTTCTGATTTTGAATAGGACATGGCAGGGGGGATGGCTGTTGTTTGTGTCAGGTGCGGCCGCACCCGGCGGGGAGGTCGGGCGACCGTCCGAATTCCTTGCGGTAAAGGCGGATCGCCGTTCTGAGGACGTCCGGCCAAAGTTTCTCGTCCAGTGCGCCTGCGCGGGGCGTGTACGCGGCGATGAAACGGAGCGCGTCGCGCCGCGAAAAACCGCAGTCCATGGCGGAGAAGAAGATCCCCGCCAGGTCCTTGACGCGGTAGCGGCGCCGGATGCGGGGGCGTATCTGGGCGCGGTGAAGGTCGATCACGTGAAGCTTGACCCTTTTCTCCTGAAGCGAGGCGGGGTCCAGCAGGAAATGACAGAGGTAGCAGTCGCGGTGGTTCAGGCCGCTGCCGTGCATGCGGGCGCAGGTCACGGCGAGCGCGCGGATGATGCGGTGTTTAAGCTCGGATGGCGGCGGATTCGTCTTCCAGTCCCGGCAGAAATCCTCCAGCGAGACCATGCCGACGAGGTCCTCGGTCACCAGGAACGACTCCATGGCGGCGGGGTTGGTCCCGCGGATGCCGAAGGCGCAGGCGGTCATGGTGGGCACGCCGAGCTTGGTCAGCAGGGAAATGGCGAGGTATTCGTTGGCGGATCCGGTCACGGGGAGCTTGAACTGGATGAGGTTTTTCAGGATCTCGTTCCAGCCGACCGGCCCATGGAGCTTGATGAAGTACGATTTGCCGTCCATGCGGAACCGCATGGTCTTGCGGTTCTTGACGTCGCGGAAGATCTCCCCGGTCACGCCGAATGCGCTGGCGAACGGGTCCTTGCCCCAGGCTTTCTGAAAAGTGTCGTTGCAGTAAAGCTTTTCCATGTGATTCTCCCGAGTGCTACGGCAAATCGGGGCGGATGGTGACGTTGCCCTTGGAATCGGTCATGTAAACGGGGGCGTCTTCCGGCGGTTCCTCGCGCGGGTCCGTGGCGGCCTCCTCGGGCGTGCCCGTCGCCCGGATCATGACCTCGAACGTTTTCACAGGTTCCTGGTTGTCCCAGCTGCGTTTGTAGTCCAGCGCGATCCCGCATACGCCGGGTCCGATGACGCGGTAGGCGAAATAATGCGTGCCGCCCGCGCCTGTTTCCGGCGTTCCCGACGGAGAGATGCCGGCTTCGTAGCGGTCGCCTTTTTCGGCGATGATCTGCACGTCGCCCGCGCCATGACGCGGATACCAGCCGTAGCCGGTCGTCCTGTTGCCCCGAAGCGCCACGAGGAGCGTGTCACCGACGCGCAGGTCGAACGTCCTGCCGGAATCCGATTCCGTGAGCGAGAGATGCTCCGGGGATCGGAACAGCGAGCAGGATGCCGTCATGCAGGCGGCGAACAACGCCGGGAAACAGGACAGAAGCCGGAAGAATGTCATGGATGCCGGAGCTTTCGGAAGGTGAGTCGTCTTGAGCAGGACCGGGCGTCAGTTGCCCGCCATCATGTCCGCGGCGTCGGCCTCGGGCGTGGAGATGGGCTTGATGCCGTAGTCACGCGTGAGGACCTCGAGAATGCCGGGGGAGAAGAAGGCGGGGAAAGTCGGGCCGAGGCGGACGTTCTTGAATCCGAGCGTAAGGAGCGCCAGGAAGACCGCGATCGTCTTCTGTTCGTACCAGGAGAGGACGAAGGAGACGGGGAGCTTATCGAGCGTGCGGATGCCGAGGGCGTTCTGGAGTTCCAGCGCGATGCGGATGATGGAGTATGCGTCGTTGATCTGCCCCACGTCCATGATGCGCGGGATGCCGTTGATCTTGCCGAGGTCGAGCTTGTTGAAGCGGTACTTCGCGCCGCCGGCGGTCAGGATGATCGTGTCGGCGGGGAGCGCCTTGACGAGATCCGTGTAGTATTCGCGGCGTTCGTCGCGCCCGTCCTCGCCTGCGATCACGATGAAACGGCGGATGCTGCCGCTTTCGATGTAGCGTGCGATCTGGTTGATGACCGAGCAGACCTGATGGTGACCGAAGCCGGCCATCGGGCCGGGCGTCAGCGGGCCGGACTCGGATTCCGTGGGCGGCGGCAGTTTCTTCGCGAGTTCGATGACGGCGGAGAAGTCTTTCTGCATGCCGATGTGGCGGTGCGTGATGTGGGGGATGCCCTTGCAGCCGACCATGCCGGTGGTGAAGATGCGTCCGCGGTAAGCGTCCTGAACGGGCGTGATGCAGTTCGAGTTGACGATGACCGGGCCGTTGAACGAGGCGAAATCCTGCGTCTGGGTCCACCAGGATCCGCCGTAGCCGCCCTTCAGGTTCGGGTATTTGCGGAGCGCGGGATAGGTGTTGGCGGAGAGCATGTCGCCGTGGGTGTAGATGTCGATCTCGGTGTGTTCGGTCTGGATCAGGAGTTCTTCGAGGTCTTTCAGGTCCTGCCCGGACATCAGAATCGCGGGGTTGGAGCCGACGGCGAACGGAATATGGCAGATGGCGGGCGAGCCGAAGGTATCGGTGTTCGCTTCGTCGAGCAGCGCCATGGCGATGGATGCGATGCGGCCGCACTCGACGATCAGCAGGGCGAGGCGTTCGTGCGGGGTGTCCGGCTTGGCCGCCGCGGACAGCGCCTTGATGATGAAGTTGTAGATGGCGTTGTCCTCGTAGCCGAGGGCGAGCGCGTGGAACGTGAAGGCGCAGACGCCTTTGAGTCCGTAGACCAGGAATTCCCGGTAGCTGCGTTCCTCCAGGTCGTCAACGGAAAGGATGGAAGGATCGGGGGCCTGGATGTCGGAATCGAGCGTGCGGAGCGCGCGTTTCGCCTCGTCAATAAGGGCGTAGATGCGGTCCGGGTTGAAGTTGGTATCGGTAAGCGTGGCGGACATGGCGCGGACGATGAACCGGCTGAATTCGCGCGTGACATTGGTGCGGCCTTCAAGCGTCAGTGCGACGGCTTTGAGCTCGGCGATGAGCCGGTCCTGGAGATTGGCGGTCTCGGTCGTCTCGCCGCAGCGGCCGCTCGACGTGCACCCTTTGTTGCCGAAAGCCTCCTGGCACTGATAACAGAACATGGATCCTTCCATCGGGATTGTCTCCTTATAAAATTGAGGTTGCGTCTTTAAAACGGGAATAGCCCGGATGTATTTTACACGCTGGAACACGATTTGTCAAATCGTTTCCGGAGAAAACGCATCGGATTTGTGAAAAAAGCGCGCCGCATCCGCGTTTTTGCGGAAGCAGCCATAAACGCGACGGTTCCGCCCCCATGCGGACGGAACCGTCTGAATGCGGCGAGGTTTTCCCAGGAGAGGATCAGGCCTTCTTGGCGATCTTGGACCAGGAATCCTTCAGCGCCACCGTGCGGTTGAACACGGGATGCTCCGGAGAATGGTCCTTCGGATCGGTGAAGAAATACCCGATGCGCTCGAACTGGACGTGAGTGGCCGGCGGAAGCACGGCGAGGCCGGGTTCGATGCGGCATTTGGCGACCTTCAGGGATTCCGGGTTCAGATAGCTCTTCCAGTCGGCGTCTTCCGGGATGGCGGAAAGGTCGGGGACGGTGAAGAGCTTGTCGTACAGGCGGACTTCGGCCTCAAGCGACTGGTCGGCGGAAACCCAGTGGATGGTCCCCTTCACCTTGCGCCCGTCGGGAGCGTTGCCGCCCTTCGTGGCAGGGTCGTAGGTGGCGTGAAGCTCCACGATCTCGCCGTTTTCGTCCTTCACGAACGAGGTGCAGGTCACGAAATAGGCGCTGCGGAGGCGGACCTCCTTGCCGACCGCGAGGCGGTGGAACTGCTTGACCGGGTTCTCCATGAAGTCGTCGCGCTCGATGTAGAGCGTTTTCGAGAACGGGACCTTGCGGGTTCCGGCGTCGGGGTCTTCGGGGTTGTTCACGGTCTCGACCTCTTCGACCTGTCCTTCGGGATAGTTGTCGATGACGAGCTTGAGCGGGTTCATGACGGCCATGGCGCGGCGCGCGGACTTGTTCAGGTCGTCGCGGACGCAATGGTCGAGGAGTTCGATCTCGGTGAGGCTGTTGAACTTGGTCACGCCGATGGTCTCGCAGAAGTCACGGATGGCGGATGCGGGAATGCCGCGGCGGCGCATGCCGCAGATGGTGGGCATGCGGGGGTCGTCCCAGCCGTTCACGAGGTTGGTCTTCACGAGTTCGAGGAGTTTGCGCTTGCTCATGACGGTGTAGGTCAGGTTGAGGCGCGCGAACTCGATTTGCTGCGGCTTGCAGGGGGTGTCCAGCGTATTCAGGATCCAGTCGTAGAGCGGGCGATGGATCTCGAACTCGAGCGTGCAGATGGAGTGCGTGATGCCTTCGATGGCGTCCTCCAGGCAGTGCGCGAAGTCGTACAGCGGGTAGATGCACCACTTCGAACCGGTGTTGTGGTGGTCGGCGTGGCGGATGCGGTAGATCGCCGGGTCGCGCATGTGGATGTTCGGAGAAGCCATGTCGATGCGGGCGCGGAGCACCTTGCTTCCGTCCGGGAACTCTCCGGCTTTCATGCGTTCGAAGAGGTCCAGGTTCTCCTCGATCGTGCGCAGGCGTCCGGGGGGCTCCTTGCCCGGTTCGGTCAGGGTGCCGCGGTATTCCTTGAATTCCTCTTCGGTGAGGTCGCAGACGTAGGCCTTGCCCATCCTGATGAGCTGGACGGCATATTCATACATCTGGTCGAAGTAGTCGGACGCGTGGAAGAACCTGTCCTCCCAGTCCGCACCGAGCCACTTCACGTCCTCCAGGATGGATTCGACGTATTCGGTGTCTTCCTTCACGGGGTTGGTGTCGTCGAGGCGCAGATTGAACTTGCCGCCGAATTTCCGTGCCGTGCCGTAGTTCAGGCAGATGCTCTTGGCGTGCCCGATGTGGAGATAGCCGTTCGGTTCCGGCGGGAAACGCGTCTTAACCGCGCCGCCGTTCTTGCCGACGGCCAGGTCGGCCCGGATGATTTCGTGGATGAAATTGTCGGGGAGATTGATCTCGGTTTCGCTCATGATGGTTGCTCCGTATTCAAATCCGGTTCAAAAAACAGTTTAATCTATTAGTATAGCACGGTTGCGCCGGGCTTTCAAGCGGGAATCCTAAAGTTCAGCAAAAGTTGACCAGGAGGACCTCCGGGGGACAGCAGATGCGCGCATGGAACCACGTCGCGCCGATCCCGGCCGAAACGTACATCTCGGCTCCGGTCTGGTCGTGACGGTATGCGCCGTATTCGAAACGCTTTCCGAAACGAGAGGAGGTGAGGACCGCGCCGAACCCGGGGATCCTGAACTGGCCGCCGTGCGTATGCCCGCAAAGGATCAGCGGGGTGCCGTTCAGTATGTCCGGGGAGAGCATGGCCGCCGCGGTGTCGGGGTTGTGCGAGAGTACGCAGACGTTGTCGGCATCGGGGATATTTGCCGGGACGGACAATCCTTCGCCTTCCTTGGCGTCGTCAAGTCCGGAGAAGATGATGCCGCTCGCTTCTGCGGATTCGTTCATCAGCAGCTGGAACCCGGCTTCGGCGAACAGGGCGCGCCAGCGTTCCACGGACAGCCAGCGGCGCCGGCGTTCCCAGTTGCCGCAGACCGCGAACTTGTGCGGTCCGGACGGGATCGTCCGCAGAAATTCCAGGGAGGAGTCGATCCATGCCGCTTCTCCGGCCAGGTCCCCTCCGAAGGCGATGCAGTCGGGAGCCGGGATCACCTCGAAAAGTTCATGAAACGCTCCGGTCAGCCATTCCGTCCCGCCGCTCTGCCTGATGAACGGGAAAAAACCACGGATCCCCGCCGTGCGGATGTGGGTGTCAGAGAAAAAAAGCACGGTGCGGCCCGCCAGGCGCGGCTTGGAAATGCGGATGCAGCGGATGCGCAGGCCGGACGGGAGCACGCGGGTTTCCGTGACAAGCGAAGGGTCCGGATGCCAGAGGAGGGCGCCCGTGCGCTGTTCCACGCTCAGAGCCGTCTTCTCTTTCCGGACGTAGATCCGGGATTGGAATGAAGAGCCGCTTGACATGGCAGGCACACGGGCTGCGGCGGATTACTCGCCGGAGAGCTCCTTGACCATGTCGGCCGGCAGCGCCTCAAGCTTTTCGATGACGCATTCGCCGAGTTCCGGCAGATTGACGGTCTCGCCGATCTTGTGTTCCACGAGGGCCTGTCCGAGCGGAGCCTTGTAGGCGATGCGCCTGCGGTCCACGTCGCCGTCCCAGGCGCCGAGAATGTAATACGAAACTTCCTTGCCTTTGGCGTCCTTCAGGAAGACGCGGCAGCCGGGCACCACAGTATCCGTGAGTTCCACATCCTTGAAGTTCGTGACTTCCATGAATCCGAGCGACTTTTCCAGGTCGGAGCGGCGTCTCTGGAGGAAACGGCGCTGTTCCTTTGCCGCATCGTATTCGGCGTTTTCGCGAAGGTCGCCGAAGCTTCTTGCATAGGCGACGGCCTCGGCATTCTGAGGAATGAGGACTTCGACCAGGTTCTTGAGTTCGGCCTGCATGCGTTTCTGGGAGGCGATCGACGCGATCGGGGGATGTTCCGTGGTGTCGGCCGCGCGGATGCCGAGGAGCTTGCTGCCCTCGCCGCTTTCGATGTAATCTCTGAATTCGGCGGAATGGCGGCCCATCTTGACCATGATGCTCTGAAGCTCGCTGGTCTGCGTGCGGAATTTCTGAAGACTGCTGACGATGGACGGGATGTCGCCGTCCGCGTTTTCGATAAGGAACTTGCGGAAATCGTCCTTGTCGCCGAGCAGCAGGCGCTTGAGTTCGCGCTGTGCCGCACCCCATTCCTTCGGGAGGTCCTGGCGGTTCAGGGCGGCCACGACGACTTCCATGTCGACGAGGGACGTGATAATCTTGGATTTGATGCGGGTCTTATTTTTCCAGATCCAGAGGCAGACGTCGGCGGAAAGCGTATCCATCGCGGCGATCCGGGTGATGATGAGCTGGACCAGGTCGCGCTCCGCATTTTCGCGGATCGCGGCTTCTTCAGCGGGTTCTTCCTTGGCTTTTTTCTGCGGCTCGAAGAAGACGCTCATGCAGCGGAGCGGAAGAAGCAGCCCGAGCGCGACAAACTCCTCCTGCGTGTAGATGGCACGCGTGGCGGCAAGAAGTCCGTCGAGGTCCTTGACGGAGATCTTGGCCCAGATCGCGAGGCTCTGGAGTTTGACCCCGTCCGGGACAGTCGCGGGCCAGAACGGGACCTGACCGCGCAGAGGCGTGAACATCGCGGCGAGGATCTCCTGTTCGGTCCCGGCGGAGAGGCAGGAAATGGATTCCGCGAGCATCTGGACGTCCTTCGGAAGCAGGCGGGCGCTGACGCGGGCGAAAAGCTTCTTGAGTTTTTCGGCGGTCGTTTCATCGACTTTGATCGTCGCGCCGGATTCGATCTCGGCTTTCAGGAGCGTATAGAGCTCCAGGACGCTACGGGAATCGCCGTAATGGCGTTTGCCTCCGGAAATGGCTGCGGCCGGAGCGGCATCCCACCAGGCAGCGAATTCGTCGCCCGCGAAAATGCGCGGCACCAGAAGATGGCGGACAAGGGCCTGGATCTTCTGCTCGGGCACATCGACCAGAGCGAGCTTGTTCAGGACGCGGCGGTATTCGGATGCGGGACGGAGCGAGGAGCGGAGCGGGAACATCAGGTCAGTAAGCTCGGGCGTGGTCTCGAAGAAATAGGCGGAAACGACCGCGGAGGCGATCGGGATGGACGAACTGCTGGAACCGTCGATCGGGGTGACGGCGATGGTGCCGGTCACGCGGTCGATGCCGGTGATGCGGCCGCACTGACCTGTTTCCTGCTGGAACATGATCGCGGTCGAGCGCATGCGCTGAAGCTTCTTGAGGCGGAGCGCCACTTCGCGGACTCCGATGTTGGCGTCCTTGGCACCGAGGGCCTTCACCACAGCTCCGCTGACCAGGTACGGCGGCAGGAGTTTGCGGACCGCGTAGTTCAGCGCATTGCGGAAGTTCGCGGAATCGAGGATGGAGAATTCGGCGAGACGGACGCAAAGTCTGGCTTTGTCGACGGAGGTGGCGATTGCATCGTCCCAGGCTTCGAACAAGGTTTCGAACTGGGGCGCGGCGGCGCGGAGTCCCTGGATGTCGGACGAACCAAGGCGGTTGACACGTTCAAGCAGGACGTTGACAGCGTCGTCGTGCTGCTCCACTTGTGCGTACAGGATAAGGTCCGACAGTGAAAAGTCATTGATACCCATAGAGAGTCGTCTCCTTCGACGTCGTTTGGTCAAGTAGCATGTTTGTTTTACTAAACTAATTAATGTACACCCGTTTCGGCCTTTTTTCAAGCTTTTTTTTGGTCAAGGAGAAACTTTTTTCGCCTTTTTGATTTGATTTTTTCCCCAACTGCGCTATTTTTATTATTTCCCGACATCATTCCCCCCCTTCAGATTTCTTACCGGATTTGCCCCGACCTATGGATTCTTTTGACGTCATCATCTGCGGAAGCGGTCCCGCGGGACTTGCGGCCGGGCTCGCCGCCGCCTCGCACGGGGCATCCACGGTCATCCTTGAGCGCGAGCACGTCATCGGGCGCAAGCTCTGTGCCACGGGAAACGGTCGATGCAATTTTTCCAACACGCTTCCCCCGCTCAAATTCATGGCGGAGTTCGGACGGCACGGCCGCTTCATGGTCGATGCGTTGCGGGCCGCCCCGCGGGAGTTTTTTCTGGATCTTCTCCAGCAGGAAGGGATCCGTCCGGCCGTTGAAGACGAGATCCATTACTTCCCGATGAATGGCAGGGCGTCCGACGTCAGGGACGCTTTCCTGCGTGCGGCAAAACGTGCCGGCGCCGAAACGCGACTGTCCACCTCCATACGGCGTATCGTTGTCGAGGATGGAGCGGCGTTCGGAGCGGAGACGGAGGATGGGGAGGTCATCCGTGCTCCGCACGTCATTTTGGCCTGCGGGGGTTCCGCCGCTCCGGCGCTCGGCGGTTCCGCATCCGGTCTGAAGCTCGCGAAATCCCTCGGCCACACGGTCCGGGAGCCCGTTGCCGCCCTGGCGCCGATCCACGTTGACGATCCCTGGTTCTCCGAACTCGCCGGGCTGACGGTGCCGGATGCCGAGCTTGGCGTAATGGTCGGCACGCGCCGCGTTTCCATGCGCGGCAGCCTGCTCTTCACCCACACGGGTTTTTCCGGTCCTGCCGCATTGAACCTGTCCGCATCTGTGAACAGAGTCCTGTCCAGCGGTGATGTTCCCGCGCGCGTTTTCCTGCGCGTCGCGCCGGACAAAAAGGAACAGAACTGGTACGACTACCTAATCGAAGAACGCGAAAAGGTCCCGGACCATCTCCTGAAGAATTCGCTTGCACGCGTCATGCCGCGCTCCCTGGCCTCGTTGCTGTGCGAACGTCTTTTCGGCCCGGAATTCCACTCGAAACGCCTGACCAACGCCGGTGCGCACGAACTCGCTCATCTGCTCGACGGCATCGTGTTCGACGTTTCGGAGTCCGCTTCCATGGACGAAGCGATGGCGATGGACGGCGGCGTCATGCTGAAGGAAGTCGACCCGCGCACCATGGAGAGCCGCCTGGTCAAAGGCGTGCATTTCGCGGGGGAGGTCCTTGACCTGACAGGTCCCACGGGCGGTTTCAACATCCAGTTCGCCCTGTCCAGCGGACGCCTTGCGGGGCTGGCCGCCGCGGGAAGCCTGTGATTCCCGGTCCGGCGTTCACCTGAGATCACCGGCCGTTCAGCCGGGGAAAAGCGATTCGGGCGACGGCGGGTCGGGCTGTTTCAACAATGTGAGCGTGTGTTCGAGCCACGCCCGGAACTGCACTCCGCGCATTCGGCACTCGTCCGCACAGATAGCAAGCGCGGCGAAAGGATCGGCGACCGGCGTTTCCGGGTTCGCACGCGAAAGTTCCAGCCTCGGATCATACAGGAACCCGGAAAGGACGCTTTCGTGTTCGATCGCATGGCGGAGCGTTTCCGCGAGAGGTGACCGTGTGTCAAGGGTCGGAAGCGTTTCCCGGCAGAGGCCGAAAAACCGTGCCACGATCCGGGCGGAGTCGAGGCGGACGAACCGGCGTTCCCGGTACAGGTCTTCGGGGCTTCCGCCGAGCCGTTCCGCCCGGCGGACGGCGTGCTCTTCCAGCTCGCGCAGCATGTGGATCATTTCCAGAAAACCGTCGGCGAGCCAGTCTCCTCCGGCCTTGGTCTCCTCGAGCATGCGGCGGAGGTTCATCCAGTCCGGAAGCGTCCTGGTGACCATGGCGGAGCAGACCGGAGCGATCGTTTCCGCTGCGGCCAGGACAAGTTCACGCAGGGCTTCTCCCGATATCGCCAGGCCATGTTCCGTTTTCATTCGTTCGGAAATCGTGCCGAACGCCATGCCCGCCACATTGAGCTCAGCAATGCTCGCGACGAACGACGCGTCGAATGCAAACGGCCCGCCGGAAGGATCCGGGAACACTGCGGGCGCAAAAGCGGCTGCCGCGATTCCCGAACCGTCGTTTGAAACGTACAAGGTGCGGCGGATGGTCCTCAGAACGATTGCCGGGCGCGCGGCGATCGTTGTCGTCTGTTCGAATCCGGCGACGCTCATCCCGACGCGCTCGGCAGACGGCAGTTCTAGGGTTGCCTCATCCGAGGGAAAATCCGGCGGAACGGATGTCGGCGCGGAAACATGGTAGGCCGCTCCGGTTTCGTGAAGGACGCCCGGCGCATTTCTGCGGGATTCGGTATCCCCTGCGAAGTCGTCCGGTACGTCCGTACTTGGAAAATCCTCTTCCTCAGGGTGCGGAATTGCGAACAGTCCCGGCATGACGCGTCCGAAGAGCTGGCCCGAAAACCATTCCAGGCGCTTCTTCAGGGCGGCGTTTTCACGCATGAGATATTCGCGGGAAGGTTCTTCCGAATGATTCCGGTCAGGCATGGAAAGAGGCGATTGTGAGTAAGTTTTAGCGAATAATTGTTCTATAATTTACCATGCCTCCTGTGTAAATGCAAACTCAAACGATTTCCTTTCCGCTTGTATTTTCTTTATTTTCAGATATATTATTTCCGTGAACTTGATCCAACGCAGACAACCAGGAAAGGACTCGCTATGTTCCTCGGTCAAGATTACCTTATCGGAAACGAAACAGGAAAACGCATTTTTGCCTCAGTAAAGGATTTACCCATCCTTGATCCGCACAACCATGCTGACGTTGCGGCTATCGCGCGCAACGAAAACTTCAAGGATGCCTGGGAGCTTTTTGCCGCCACCGACCATTATGTCTGGGAAGTCCTCCGCAAGGCGGGCGTTCCCGAGGAGAAGATCACCGGCGGGGCGTCGCCTCATGACAAGTTCATTGCCATGGCGGAAGCCTTCGACCGGATCGCGGGAAATCCCGTTTACGAATGGATCCATCTCGACCTCAGGTTCCTCGGCATCACGGAGCTCCTGAACGCCGAAAACGGCGAACTCATCTGGACGAAGGTCAACGAGGCACTTGCGAAGGACGAGTGCAGGCCGCAGGCGCTCCTGAAGCGCATGAACGTCGGCACGATGTGCTCCACGGACGATCCCGCGGACACGCTTGAGCATCACCGGACCGTCAACCGGGATTTCGGCCGCGTGGTTGTGCGTCCGACCTGGCGCCCGGATATGGCGATGAAGGTGGGGAAGCCCGGTTTCCCGGCATATGTCGAACGTCTCGGGAAGCGCTGGAACACCCGGATCGCTACCCTCGGTGACCTGCTTGAGGTCCTTCGGCGGTCCCACGATTTCTTTGCGGAGAACGGCTGCCGGGCCAGCGACCACGGCCTTACGCTTGCCTCCTGCGGCATCGGCGATGCGGATGCCGCCGCCGAAACGTTCCGGAAAGCCCTCGCCGGTGAACCCGTGAACCCGGAGGAAGCCGCGAACTATGCCGATTACCTGCTCGGCGAATGCGGCGAAATGAACAGCCGGAGCGGCTGGGTGATGCAGCTCCACATCGGCGCCGTCCGCGACGTCCGCGACATGCTGTTCCGCACGATCGGCCCGGATTGCGGCGGCGATGTGAGCGACCATTTCCAGGATCACGAGGCGAAACTTGTTCCGTTCCTGAACCGGTTCGACGGCCGCCTGAAGATCGTGCTGTACTGCTTGGACCAGGTGCATCAGGCCACGCTTGCCACGCTTGCCCGCGCATTCGGAAGCACGGTGCGCCTCGGCGCGGCCTGGTGGCTCTGTGATACGCCCATCGGGATGAAGCGCCAGCTGGAATATGTCGGCAGCGTCGATCTCCTGAGCGCGTATGCGGGCATGGTGTCCGATTCCAGAAAGATCCTCAGCTACGGTTCGCGCTTCGAAATGTTCCGCAGGATCCTTTCCTCGACGCTCGGCGGCATGGTCGAAGCCGGCCAGATGCCGGAAAGCGTCGCCCTGAAGCTCGCAAAGACCGTCTGCTACGACGGCCCGCTCGCTTTCTTCGGCCTGTGAGCCTGTGGCAGTCTCCCCGTCCGCATCTCGGACCGGGGAGCCGCATTTCCCTTTCGATTTCCGGCGGAAACTCTGTTTCCCTCGCTTGCAATTCATGCCCATGCGTGATATATTTGCTATAATGTTTTAATATTAACGAATGCGGAGCCTTTGTCCGGCCCGCGTTGCACCCCCTCAAAAAGACAAAGTAAGGAACACTATCATGACACGTCTGAAACGCATTTTTCCCGCGCTTCTCTGTGCCGCACTCTCCGCCGGTTCGCTTTGGGCGGCCGAATGGACCTCGGACCAGCTGAGACTCGCTCCGCCGTACATGCAGGTCGGCTATTTCGAGCAGGCCCGGCGCAACTCATCCGTGGAGGGTAATCCGCTCAGTATCGCCGGGGTCCGGTATACGTCCAACGCCATCGGTCTCCACGCTAATGCGGAATTTATCCTGAAGCTCGACGGCAAGGCCGTGCAGGCGACCGGGGCGGTCGGCATCGACGACGACACGAACGGGCGCGGCAGCGTCAATTTCAAGTGGTACGACGCATCCGGAAGCAACATGAAGCTCCTTTGGGAATCCGGGGAGATGAAATCTGGAGAAAAGGCCAAGGATTTCTCCATCAACCTAAACGGCATCACGCGGCTGCGTTTCGTGGCCGATCAGGGCAGCGATATGGATTACGATCACGCGGACCTTGTCAACTTCAAGGTCGAATACAACGGCGCGGCTCCGGAACAGCAGTCGCTCTCAGGCGCGGCCTCGGCCGCATTTGAAACCAACCGTCTCACCTGGAACCTCACCGGCAACGTCGGCGCCGAGCTCCGTCAGGGCGTCTTCGGCGCGGCAAAACAGCCTGCCACCGCCAACGCTGGGCCCGGTCGCCAGGGCGGTTTCGGCGGCGGCTTCCCCGGCGGCTTCGGCGGCGGCTTCGGCGGCGGCTTCGGACGCGGCGGCGGCACGCAGAGTGCGATCGCGGCGTGGCCTCGTCTGCCTTCCGAGGTCATGGATCCCTCCGTCTACATCATCCAGGAGGACGGCACCCACAACCTCGAGCTCCGCATTGCGAAGAAGACCATCCGCGCCCTCGACGACGAGCGCACCGAGGCGGAATTCGAACTGAAGGATCCGCTCTATCCCGTCACGGTCACGCTGATCGCCACGGCCTACAAGACCGCAGATGTCTTCACTTCGCAGATCGTCGTGAAGAACAACGGCGAGAAGAACATCACGCTCCTCGACCGTGATGCTGCCTTCATCAACCTGCCGTTCTCCAACGACACCTACCTCACCAGCTTCTACGGCGACTGGGGCCGTGAAATGACCGAAATCCACGAGGACAAGGTCGGACGCGGTGTGCTGAAGCATCTCACCAACAAGGGCTCCCGCGTGGCCGTGCCGGATTATCCGGGCTGCTACATCTCCTTCGACGGCAAGCTCCAGGAAGAAACCGGCCGCGTGTTCGCCGCCGCCATTGCATGGAGCGGCAGCTGGGAATACAAGATTACCACCACGCAGAACAACACAGTCTTCTTCTCCGCCGGCGTCCCCGGCACGCCGACCATCCTGAAACCCGGTGAAAGCTACAACTCCCCGAAGATCGTCATGACCTTCTCCAACGAGGGCGCGGGCCAGGCTTCCCGCAATCTCCACAACTACGGCCGCAAGTACGGCGTGTACAACGGCGATAAGGAGCGCCCGGTCGTGCTGAACAGCTGGGAAGGCACGTACATGGACTTCAACGAAGCCAAGCTCGACACATACATCCCTGATGCCGCCAAACTCGGCGTCGAATACTTCGTGCTTGACGACGGCTGGTTCGGAAACAAGTATCCGCGCAACAACGACTCGCAGGGACTCGGCGACTGGATGGTCAACCAGGCCAAGCTCCCGCACGGCATCGAACACCTCTGCGATCTGTGCGAACAGAACGGCATCAAGTTCGGCATCTGGGTCGAGCCTGAAATGGTCTGCCCGAAGAGCGAACTCTTCGACGCGCATCCCGAATACGCCACCGAGCTGAAGGGCCGCAATGTCCAGCTCATCCGCAACCAGCGCGTCCTCGACCTCGCGAATCCGGTCGTCGAAGAATACGTCTACAATTGCGTTGCCGATCTCCTGAAAGAGCATCCGCGCATCGCCTACATCAAGTGGGACCACAATGCCACGCTCGGTGCCAACCCCGGCAGTCATGTCGACCTCGACAACCAGGGCGCGTTCTCCGATAAGTTCACGGAAGCCTACTACCGCATCATGGCGAAGCTCCGCAAGAACTTCCCGAACGTGATCTTCCAGGCGTGCGGCTCCGGCGGCATGCGCGGCGACATCGGCGCCCTCCAGTACAGCGAAGAGATCTGGGGCAGCGACCAGACCAACGGCATCAACCGCATCTCCATCCAGTGGGGCTGGAGCCACTTCCTGCCCGTCAAAGCCGTCGCGGCTCACGTCGGCTGCCTCAACGAGGGCGACTACAAGTTCCGCACCGACGTCGCCATGACCGCGCGCCTCGGCGTCGAGCTCGATCCCTCCTCCGGCAACGCGAGGCGCATCGGCGATCCCGCCATCATCGCGAAAGGCATCGCCGTCTACAAGCAGCTCCGTCCGCTCCTCCACAGCGCCGACCTCTACCGCGGCCGCAGCCCGATGGAATCCCAGACGACCGAACTCACGTTCGTCTCCCAGGATAAGTCGGAAGCCGTCCTCTTCGGCTTCAAGCGTGACCGCGGCGCAAGGACAGAGACCATCAAGGCATCCGGCCTAGATCCGGACGCGAAGTACAAGCTCACCGAGTTGAACACCGACACCGAGCCCCGCATCGCGGCCGGCCAGGTCTTCACCGGCGCCCAGCTCAAGCAGAACGGCGTCCAGGTCAAGTTCCCGGACAAGGTCTCCAGCGTGAACATCAAGCTCGACAAGGTCCAGTGAGCCGAAACAAGCTGAACGACATCAGCAAAACATCGCGGGCGCCGGTTTCGATAATCGGCGCCCGCTTTTTGTGTCTGCGCGGGGAGGGGGATCGTGAGGAGAAAATGAGGAGTGAGGGCGGGTCAGCCTGTGATGCGGACCGCAACTCCCTCCGTCGGCGGGCATCATCAAAACGTCAAGCGGTCAGCGTCCGCCGGTCAGAATCCCGTACAGCCTCGGCATGAAGCGTTTCAGAAGCTCCGCTGCCATCAGGGACAGCATGAGAGGGATCAAAAATCACAAAAAAAAGACTCCAAGCTCCGGAATGTGGAGTGTGGACTTGAAGAATCTTTGTGTTTGACTGCCGCCTATGATATCCATGATCGGCAATTGCAAAGCGTACAGGAAAAAGGAGTCCTTTGAAACGCGAAGCTCTCCGAGGCGGCGGAACGCCGGAACCATGTCGTAGAGAACCCATACGGCTCCGGTCCCGGTGATTGCACCTGCGTGCAGAAAAACCCTGGAAACATCGAAAGGCATCCCCTGAAAGGAAATATATGACCGTATCAGTCACCTTCAAAGAGGCGGGCGTATGCGGGTTTGCATGAAGCAGGACGATGCTGCACGCACTGAAAAATGACACCGCCGTCAGTTTCCGGCTCAGTTCTTCCGGAATCGCCTGATTTGTGATAGATGATTTTTTCTCGGATTACGCAAGGGACGGATTTCGGAATGCGTTTTGTTGAGCCATTTTCCGCGAGAATGAGGGGGTAGACGACCAAGTCTTTTTGCCAATAATATATCCTGCGAAAAAGGAAAATGCAAATAGCCCGCTGTTGCCGTCCTGAATGAAAAGGGGCTGTGTTGAAGTGAAGGATGTTCGAAAAAGATGTTCAGCCCGAGATGCGGACAGCCGCGTTTTCCTGTTTCGCGAGACGCGCGAACCACTCGAAACTATGCTCGGGAAATTGCTCGTGCATGCCGTCGAAAACCTCGAAATAGACCTCTTCCGCGCCGGATGCCTCCAGCCTGCGCACGAATTCCAGCGAATGCCGGTACGGTACGACGTCGTCGTGTCTGCCGTGATGGATGGAGACTGCGAGACCACGGAGCGATGAGGTATGTTCCGAGGGGGAGCGCAAAGCGTATTCCTCCGGGACCTCCTCCGGTGTTCCGCCCAAACACGCTTCCATGTCGTGTACGTAGTGCTGTCCGGTTTCAATGAGGTACCGGTGCCATGCCGTGAGGTCGGACACCGGACACCACGCGTCCACAGCTCGGAACGTTTCAGGCGATCCTTCCGCCGTCAGCAGCGCGGCATGGCCGCCGCCGGAACACCCCAGCAGGAAGATGTTGGCGCGGTCGATCGGCGAAATTTGTCCGACATGTTCCACCGCGTCCAGGATGTCCCGGATGGCCTTCGAACTGCCGCAGGCGTCCGCCTTGTGCGGATTGGACGCCAGGTTCGGGCCGCGGAATTCCGGCAGGAGCAGTGCCCAGCCGTACTGTTTGCAGAGCGGCAGATACGTTTCCATCTGGTTGCACCTGTCGTAGCTCCACGTGTGGAGTCCGACAACGAGCGGGACGGGTGCGTCCGTATCCGGGTGGAAGAAAAGCGACGGCTGAAGCGAACCGTCGATGGAGGATTTGATGTTCAGCGTGTCCGTGATTGCACCTCGGGATCGGTTTCTTGTTTAATCTCTACTAAAATGATTGAGATTATACTATATCACACAGACAGCGGATTGTCAAGCGAAATGATTCATAATAACGGTTCGGGACGGCATTTCCGTCGATCCCGGGAAAACGCTGGCAAAAACCCCGCTTTCCCTTTGCGGGGGGAAGCGGGGCCAATGTTCGGATCATGGTTCCGAGCCGTCAGGCGACGGACTTGCGGAAGCGTTTCAGCGAGATCGCGAAGAGCGCGACGCCGATGAGGAAGAGCTTCAGGAACGGCTTCCACATGGCTTCAAGCCCCGCGCCGCGGAACAAGACGCCCTGCGTGATGTCCACGAAGTGGGTGGTCGGCGCGAACTGCATGACCCTCTGTACCCAGACGGGCATGCTTTCCTGCGGGGTGGAACTGCCTGAAAGCATCTGCAGCGGCATCAGGACCAGAATGATCAGGAGGCCGAGCTGGGGCATGTTCTGGGACATGCACGCCAGGAAGATGCCGAGGGAGGTCAGCGCGAAGAGATAGACCGCCATTCCGGCCGCAAAGAGCAGGTAGGAGCCTGCGAGGGGGATCTTGAGGTAGAACCTGACGACCAGGAAGAGGCCGGTGAGTGCGGCGGTCATGACGACAGCCATCATGGACCATATCTTCGACGCCATGATCTGGAACGGCGTGACGGGCATCACGAGCAGATGCTCCAGCGTGCCTTTCTCGCGTTCCGTGATGAGCGCCGAGCCGGTGAGGATGATGGCGAGCATGGCGATGTTGTTCGCGAGCTGCATCAGCGCCATGAACCACGAGCTGTAGAGGTTCGGGTTGTAGCGGTTGCGGACGACGATGTTTGCAGCGGCCGAGGAGGTGTCGCCCGAATTGTCCTTCACGAATTTCTGCACCTCGTTGGTCAGAATCTGCTGGATGTATCCGGAGCCGGTGAATGCCTGCGACATGCGCGTGGCGTCGACATTGACCTGGACATCCGGCGACATGTTCGCCATCACGTCTTTCTCGAAATTGACAGGGAAGACGACGACGAACGTGTATCTGCCCTCGTCCATCGTGCGGTCGATGTCGGCGCGCTGGATGTGCTCGACGGGGAGGAAGAGCGGAGGCTGGAACGCGTCGATGACGTGTTGTGAGAGCTGGGACTGGTCCTCGTCGACGACCGCGATGGCGGCGTCGGCGAAGTCCGTCGAAGCATTGTATGCGACAATGACGGCGGCGGTGAAGGAGTAGACGATCAGCGCCATGAGGAGCCAGTCGCGGCAGAGACTGATTATCTCTTTTTTTCCGAGCTGGAAGATGTTTTTGATCGCTTGCATCATGGTCAGGACTCCTGTTTCTTCAGGCAAAGCACGCCGAGGCCGAGAATGATCGGGACCGTGATGATCAGGATCATGAATTCATGGTGCAGGTCCGCGAAGCCGAGCGCCTTGTTGAACACGCCGCGGCTGATCAGGAGCATGTGCGTGGTGGGGTAGATCTCGCCGATGATGTAGGCGGCGCCCTTCTGCGTTTCGACCGGGTTGGTCAGGCCGCAGAGCTGGACCGCGGGGAGCATCGTGCCGAGCATGGTCAGGAAGATGACCGCGATCTGGCTGCGCGTCACGGAGGATGCCAGCAGACCGAAGCCCGTGGAGACCACGCAGTAGACGAGCAGCGACACGACCAGCGTCAGGAAACTGCCCTTGATCGGGACGTCGAAGATGGTGACGGCCATCACGATCAGCAGGAACGCGCTGACCATGGAGAAAATCAGGTACGGGAACTGCTTGCCGAGCAGAAATTCCGTCCGGGTGAGCGGCGTTACGTACAGGTTGGTGATGGAGCCCATCTCCTTCTCGCGGACGACGGACAGCGCGGCCAGGATGGCGGGGATCATCATCAGCAGGATCGGGATGGTCGCGGGGACCATGGCGGGCAGACTCGCCACGTCCGGGTTGTACCGGTAGCGCGTCTGGACGGATATCTGGTCGGCGCCCGAACCGTTGGACGAATACTGCGCGAGGTAGTTCAGCCAGTCACTGTGAACCATCGACACATAGCCGTTGATGGTCGACGCGCGGGTCGGATTGGCGCCGTCGATCCAGAATGCGACCTCGGGCGAATTGCCATCGTCGACGTCCTTGCCGAACTTGGGCGGGAACTCGACCACGACGCTGAGTTCGCCGTTCGCCATGCGTCTGTCCAGGTCCGCATGGTCCTTCACGTCCGGATGCTGGTCGAAGTACCGCGAGCCGGAGAGGTTCAGCCCGTAGTTCGTGCTTTTTTCCGACTGGTCGTTGTCGAGGATGGCGTACGACAGGTTCTCCACGTCCATGTTGATGCCGTACCCGATGACGACCATCAGGATCAGCGCGCCGAAGAGCGCGAGCGTGGCGCGGATCGGGTCGCGCATGAGTTCGAGCTGTTCGCGCCAGTAGCAGGTGTACCAGCGCTGGAAACTGAACTTGGAGTTGAGCCAGCCGAGGAAGCCGGTCCTCTTCGGGGCTTCCTCCTCTTCGGTGGGCGCTTCGTTCTGGAGGCAGGATTCCGAGGCGGCTTTGTTGGATTCCGGGTCGGCGTCCTCCAGACAGCCGATGAACGCTTCTTCGAGCGTGGCGGCCTTCCGCTGCTCCACGATGTTCGCGGGCGTGTCGCAGACGAGAGAACGCCCGCAGTGCATCAGGGAGATACGGTCGCAACGCGCGGCTTCGTTCATGAAGTGGGTCGTGATGAAGATCGTGACCTTGTCTTTCCTGGAGAGCTCAATGATGAGCTCCCAGAAGAGATCGCGGGCGACGGGGTCGACGCCGGACGTCGGTTCGTCCAGGATCACGATCTGGGGATTGTGGATGACCGCGGCGGCGAGCGAGAGGCGCTGCTTCAATCCGAGCGGAAGGTCTTTCGGGAGTTTCTCCTCGATCTCCTTCAGCTGGAACCGTTCGAGCAGAGCGTCGACGCGTCCGGGGATCTCGCCTTCGGGTATCTGGTACAGGTGGGCGTAGAGCACGAGGTTCTGCCGCACGGTCAGGTCGCCGTAGAGCGAGAAGAGCTGCGTCATGTAGCCGAGATGCTTGCGGGTTTCGAGAGAGCTGCCGTCGATGGGATTGCCGAAAAGCTTGGCGACGCCCTCGGTGGCGGGCAGGAGCCCGGTCAGCATGCGCATGGTGGTGGTCTTGCCGCAGCCGTTGGAGCCGAGGAAGCCGAAGATCTCGCCCTTCCGGATGCGGAAACTGACGTGGTCGACGGCGGTGAACGAGCCGAAGCGGCGGGTCAGGCCCTCGGCCTCAATGGAGTAGCCGTCGCCCTCATTGACTTCGAGCGGAGGCACGACCAGCTCCTTGTGGCCGGAACGCTGTTCTTCCGGCAGCAGCTCGATGAATGCGGCGTCGAGGTTGTCCTTTCCGGTCTTCTTCAGAATCTCGGCGGGCGTGCCGGTATCGAGGATCTTGCCGTCGTTCATGGCGATCAGCCAGTCGAACCGCTGCGCTTCGTCCATGTACGCGGTCGCTACGATCACGCTCATGTTTTCCTGCGCTTCGCGGATGGCGTCGACCAGGTCCCAGAACTGGCGGCGTGCAAGCGGGTCGACGCCTGTGGTCGGTTCGTCGAGCACGAGCAGGTCGGGGTCGTGGATCAGGGAGCAGCAGAGCCCGAGTTTCTGCTTCATGCCGCCGGAGAGCTTGCCCGCCGGACGGTTGAGGAAGGGATAGAGGCCGGTGCTTTTGGTCAGACGGTCGATCCTGCGGCGGCGCTCGGCTGCGTTATGGCCGAAGAGACGCGCGAAGAACTGAAGGTTTTCCTCGACCGTGAGCGTGAAATACAGGTTCTTGCCCAGGCCCTGCGGCATATATGCGATCTTCGGGCAGACCTTGTTCCGGTGGGCCTTGTCGCGCATGTTGCCGCCGAGGACGCGCAGATCGCCTTCCTGCATGGCATGCGACCCGGTCACGAGGGACAGCAGCGTGGATTTGCCCACGCCGTCCGGGCCGATCATGCCGATCAGCTTCCGTGCGGGTATGTCGAGCGTGACATGGTCCAGCGCCAGGGTCTTGCCGTATCTCAGAGCCAAGTTCTGAAAACTGACGACCGGTTCGATGTTCACGCTCTCATTGGAGGGTGAATTGCTCATTTTGCGGCCGTTTCGTTCGTCTCGGCGGGTTTGTCAGCGGGGGCGGCGCTGGCGGAAATGGGGGTGCCCTTCTCTTTCGGGGTTTTGAGGAAGTCCGGCCAGGGCTCCTTCTCGTCGAGGCGGACCCAGGCGACGCCCGGAATACCGGTCTTGACGTATTCGACGTATTGTTTGAGGAGTGCGGGATCGATCTTCGCCTTCACGCGGAACATGAGTTTTTCGCGTTCCACTCTGGTTTCGACGGATTTCGGCGTGAACTGTGCCACGCTGGCGACGTAGGAGATGGAGGCGGGGATCGCGATGTCATCCATGGCGTCGAGCACGATACGGGCGTCCGCACCGAGCGCGATCTTGCCGGCGACTTCCTCGGGCACGAAGAAGGTCAGATAGACGTCGGTGAGGTCGACCAAGTTCAGTACACGGCCGCCGGAGCTGAGGACTTCACCGACTTCGGCGATGCGGTACTGGATGCGGCCGTCGAGCGGCGCGGTGAGCGTGCTGTCGTCGATGTCGGCCTGGATGCGGTCGGCATCGGCCTTCGCCGCGGCGATGGCGGCTTCGGCCTTGACGATGGCGGCCTTGTCGGAAACGATCGTGGCCTCGACGCTCTTGATGCCGGCTTCGACGCTTTGGATGTCGGCCTTAGCGGAATCGACATCGGCGGCCGCGGACTGGAACATGGCCTCGTCGTTTTCGAAGGTCTGGCGGGACGTGACGTCCTTTTCCATCAGTTCTTTCGAACGTTCGTAACGACTCTTCGCATTGTTGTACGTGCTGGTCTTCGCGGCGAGCGCGGACTTCGCGGAAGCAAGCGAGGCGTTCGCGGCGGCAAGCGAGGCTTCTTCGACCTGGAGCTGCGCCCTAGCCTGTTCGAGCTCGGCCTCCTTCACCTTGATCTGGGCGTTCGCCTGCTCGAGTTCGGCCTTGAGCGTGTTGGTCTGCATCTGGACGAGCGTCTGGCCGCCCTTCACGTAGTCGCCTTCGTCGACCAGGAGCTGCTCGATCTTGCCCGCGAGCTTTGCGGCGATGTTGACTTCGGTCGCCTCAAGGCGGCCGTTGCCGGACGTGAACGCCGGGTTCTTGTAGATGGCCTCGGCCTTGTAGGTCTTGATGAGATACCAGGTCATGCCGATTGCCGCGATGACGAGGAGCGAGATGATGATTTTTTTCATGTTGAACATGGTTGGGGGATCCTTTCCCGTTTGTGCCATTGTTAGTTGCAGAATCTTAATTCTTTAATATACATGACAAAAGCCGTGATGTCAAGCGGTTTTCCCGCAGTTTATGCGGGGAAGGAAGCCAATGCCGCGATCATGCGGAAACTGCCGGTCATGCCGGAATTCCGGCTCGACATTGCGGAAAGATGGTCGGACATTTTCGTTTGTCGGTTGAATTCTCCGAAGCTTTTTTTCATGCTGACGGGAAAAATGACTTGCAAGGATCAGGATCGGTGCTATCTTATAGCGATACAAAAAATCACAAAACGAACTACCCCCCCCATCGTCGAAAAGGAATTCCGCCATGAACAGATATTTCGCCCGCCGGAAGCTCGGTCTCGCTCTTTTCTGCTTTACTTTTTCGGCTTTTTCAGCCGTGTCCGCAGCCGCCGAACAGGCGGACGTTCCGCTTTGGAAACCCGGCACGGGCGGCGCGAATGCGGAAAAGACTTCGCTGCGCTGGTATGTGCCTGAGAAGCCGAACGGGACCGTGGTCGTGATCTGCCCCGGCGGCGGCTACGGGATGCTCGTGAAGGGCAACGAGGGGTACGACGTGGCGAAATGGCTGAACAAGTTCGGAGTCACGGGTGTGGTGCTGTCCTACCGGATCGCGCCGAACAAACACCCGCTGCCGCTTCAGGACGCGGCGCACGCGATGCGCACGGTGCGCGCCGAGGGAAAGTCGCACGGCGTGGAGCCGAAAAAGGTCGGCGTGATGGGATTCTCTGCGGGCGGCCACCTTGCCAGCACGATCGCGACGCATTTCGACGATGGCGACGCGAAGTCCGAAGACCCGATCGAAAAGATGTCCTCGCGCCCCGATTTCCAGGTCCTGCTCTATCCGGTCATCACGATGACCGCGAAGACCGAGGGCGGCACGAAGCGCAACCTGATCGGCAATAATCCTTCGCAGGAGCTGGTCGACCTGCTGTCCAACGAAAAGCAGGTCACGGACAAAACCCCGCCGGCCTTTGTGTGCCATTCCGCGAAGGACCAGCTCGTTTCGGTCGACAACAGCCGCATGTACGTCGAAGCGCTCAAGGCGCACAAGGTCCCGGTCGAATACCTCGAGTTCACCGAGGGCGGCCACGGCTTCAGCGGGTCGAGCCTGCCTCTGTGGGAGATGTGGCAGACCGCCTGCGCGAAGTGGATGTTCCGGCAGGGCTATATCGACGTCGATCCCGCCCCCACGAAAGAGGCGAAGCCCGAAACGAAGGATAAGAAAGACTGATAGAGCCGGACAAGCTTCTGAGAATAAGTCATATAAGTCATATAGGACCTATTGGCCTTATTTCGAAAGACCTTTTCCGAGGAGAACAAAAATGGCGATCATATCCCCTGCCGGCGATCCGTCGGACGATAAACATCTGTGGTGGCGCTGTGTGTTCATCGCGGCGGGCATCCAGCCGATCCTGATCCTCCTGTACTTCATGTTCCGGTCGACATCTTTGGGGATCATCCTGATGATTCTCTATTTCCCGTGTATTGTGTTTGTGTGGCAGACGAATCCTGCTTCCCTTCCGTTTCTTTTTTTTCTGCTGCCAGTTTTCATCGCGCTTTACTCCTTCGTTCTTGGCTCGATCATTTATTTCGTGTGCTGGCTGAAAGAGAAAGATTTTTAGTGGAAAAAAACTCCGGGGAGAACAAGGAGAGAGAGTTCGATGTTTTTCAGCAAAGATTCCAATCATGAAAGATCATGGTGGTACTATGTCGGCCGGGTGACTGCCGTGCAGGTCCTGCTGATCATTT
>Ga0310786_10002065_pt1 | contig 31438 bp, 35 predicted proteins | sample AusTroGonzalo_MG_FD_203881 | JGI IMG/M metagenome (GOLD analysis project Ga0310786, IMG submission 203881) | Bovine rumen microbial communities from tropical cattle in Woodstock, Queensland, Australia - Gonzalo_03 (v2) (version 2) | ecosystem: Host-associated > Mammals > Digestive system >...
TACATCCAGATAGGAGTTGTTGAGGCGATTGTACTCATCAGCGAGGTCATTGAAGTTATAGTAATTTCCAGAGCCGATGCTATTGACCTCCGCAATCTGATTGTCATACTGCGGCATATCATTCGTCGTGGCGAGGTTGCTCGCAATTCCAGCAATACTGGTAGCGCCTTCGAGAAGAGCGGATGCCTTCCCAAATCCGGAATCAGCTTCATTGTTACTCTCGCCGCTTTCGAGTTCTCGTAATTCCCTTCTATTCTTTCTGATATCCTTACGAATCTCTCGTTTCTGCTGGCGGAACTCTCTGCGTTGTTCTTTTCCCCAAATCTCAGCCATATCTACTCAAAATACTTTACAATTATATCGTGCAGTTGCATAAGGTCTTTCGTCTCTTCGTTGCTGCCATAAGTCTTCTTAAAGAGAAGATTCAACCAGGGATTACGAATCCTGTCGAGACCATACTTGTTTGTCGATGTCTTCTTCGCTCTCGGGATCGCGAGTCTCCAGATGCGGAAGTCTTTCTTCGGAACAAGATTATAGCTCGCCTCATCCATCGTCTCCTGATATTCGTTCCAGAACTTCGTGTAGGTGAAGGTCTCATCTTTCTGATAAGCCTCCTGATTGTTCAAGAATTCATCCTCTGTCTTGAACAGATCTGCGGCAGAATTGTTAAGAACCTTATAGAAATCTGCTCTGTATTCCACGTTTGTCCAGATCTTGTCTCCGAAAGGCTCGGGAGTGACGCGATATTGGACATAGAATGGATAATGTGTCCCGAAGAAGTTACCATAGAATCCTTCGTTCTGAAGATACAAAGGCTTATGTGCATCATTCTGCTTGAACGAGATAAACCTGTTCTCGACATTCGTCATCATCGGCACGGCATCGTAGTCGAAGAAACTCGTGAACACCCCAAGCGTCTCGTTGAATACCAGCGTCGGAGCTTCCGTGTCGTTCTGTCCTTTCTTCGATACAAGATAGACATCCGTGTTCGCCCTGTCGTAGAATGCCACGAAGTTCTTGAAGTCTTTCGGCGTCCACGTAGCGAGCGAATTCTTCTTCTTAAACCAAGTCGCGAACCCAAGCCTCGTTGAGATAGACTCCACAGCGAGAGAGCCGTTCCTGTTGAATCCGGCGTTGCAGAATTCCTTGTTGATGTCATCAACGAAGTACAACGATTCTTTACCCTCGGCGATAGACCATTTGTTGATACAGCCGTGCTTGTTCGTCAGGTAACGCTTACCATCAACCCTGCCGGAGTTTCCGATCTCAATAGGGACGCCATCCTGCGAGGTAATCTGAGTGCGGGAATTGAACAGAACCTCCGACACGCCCTTATCTTGGAACGCGATAATGCTGTTCTTGAATCTCCTCAATGCCCGACAGATACCTTTGTCTCCGTCGAGTTTGAGGCTTGAGCCGAGAGTGATATGAGTCCATTCGTCAACATCAGCCATGTCTGCTTTCGAGAGAGTCCAGGTAAGAGACGAGCGATAGGAATCCATATTGAAGTCCTCATCCAGATCGCGACGGACGGAGAAGTCATTCGTCTGCGAATAGACTGGATTAAGACTATTGAACTTCGTCGTATCAACGGATGCAAGCTGAAGTATCCCGCGCTGATTGTCTGTTCTTCCGTCGAGATTGACGTGGGTCTCGAGCATCACAGAAGCGATGTCAATCACGTTGTTGACGGAATCATTCGAATACGGAAGTGTCTTCAAGCTATCCCAACGCTGGATATACGTGTCACCCTGATTGCCGTAGATCGTCTGTGCCCCGGATGCTCCAATAGGATAAGAAGGCCCGGCGGCAATGAAGCGATTATTCTTTACGGCATTGAGGGAAATCCCCCCATAACGGGTATCAAGTGAGCCTTCGCCATAGTCGATATATGCCTCTCCAAGAAGGAAATACTTGTCGGTAGATGCAAGATCTGTAGCGGCTGTATTGTTCTTTGTTGGAGTCAGGTGCTCTTGAGATACGCGATATACCTTGTAGTCATCAACAGGCCAGAATTCTTGAAGGTCATAAATATCAACTTCATTGAGGCCATAGTTCAGTAATCGCAACTGAAGAAGATCATCAAGGTCGTCTTTATAGATATTCGCTCGAACAGTTTTTACGCCGGTCGCGCCAGCTTCTCCTTTTAAGAAGCCATATATATAAAGAATGTTTGAGTCAATATCAGTCGCGGTAACTTTAACAAGATAAACAGTATCGGTGTCATCAATAGTTTCAACAACAATGCAATTATCACGTGTAGTTTCGATGTCCCTCATCATCCCTATCGCGTCATAGAGTTTGTTCCTCCAATTACCCGTCCCCTCAGAGCATTCAGCATACACGGCCTGAGTTTCGGCGTCAATAGTAATACTCGTAATAGGAATCACATAATCTTCACGAGGAGGATAAGATGGATAAAGCCTATCATAAAGAAGAGCAATAATCTCTTGCGGTTCTCCTTCGGGCCCATAACTCCAGGGAAGAATCGCATCGCTGATATCAGTATCCGCAATGGTGTCATCATGCGGAGATTTCTCCGAGTCAAACAGATACGGAAGAATAGTCTGCGTTATCTGGCTACTCGTTTCTGTTGTCGGAAGACACAAGACAGCGTGCGTATCCTCTCGATAGAGAACGTCAATCGGCTCGGAAGAGAAAAGATACATCTGTCCGGATGCGGTCTCTGATGCTGTGGTAGACGGAAGAGAATCGCTGAATACCAAAGGATACTTATGCTCTCCGGGAAGAGTCAGGATATAATCCACGTCACTGCCGGCATAGTTCTTATAGATATCCTCTACAGTCTCTACCGCGAACATGTTCCCAGAATAGATAGGAACAGTCCGACTGTCTTCAAGATCGTATTCTTCCGGCGAATTGAAATATATTGACGTGTTCGCAAAACGAAGATTGGCGAATACCTTCCTGTTCAGGTTAGAGTATTCGAGATAATCATCCGTAATTCCAGTTCCAACTCTCTTATATGCAGGGATATTCCCGTGTCTCTGCCACAGATACATCCAATAGTGAATCAATCCACCACCGGGATTATAAGCATCGTATGATAGATCTTCTATATCAACATTCTGATACTCTGCATCGTCCTTCTTGCCAAGAGAAGTTTCCCTCCATAAAGGCCATGATGTCAATCCATCTACGCCTTTATCGCTGGAATTCACAGAGCCATTGAATGCCACCTCGTCGGGATTTGCACCATGAGTAGAGGCGACCGTTGCATCAATAGTATAATCAGTAATAAGGCTATGAATGGGAGCAGCCCCGACAATACGAAGCTTTACATCACCGCCAGAGAATGACACTTGCTCATATGAGAGTTCAGGAGAAGAAAGCGTAACGACATTCTCATCGATAAAACTCAGATGTTTCTTGTAGTAAGCCGGAGTTCTATTCCCATAGATATCAGCAATGGCATATTCAGACGTGTCTTTCCATCGTGCCGCCATAACATCTGAATCATTATAATTCAAGACGTCATCAAGAGATGTTGGAGCAGATGATCCTTCGGAAGAAGTTATATTGTCATTGACATACCAGCGCCCTGAGAAGTGATTCGCACGGGCCATATTCATATATCGGACATACTTGTCGTATGTGATAATGAACTCTCGCGGAATATCAAGATTTTCTTCAAGTTGCTTTCGCCAGAACTCCCATATCTCGGCATCGCCAGACAGATTGAAACTTGTTCCAGACGCCACAATCTCTTGAATCGAATAAAACCTACCATCAAGCCTTACAAGTTCGACTGTCGGATCATTGGAATCAACGAGAATCTTAAAATACCATCCTTCAAGATTGTTATTATACTTGATCCATCCATCATCATTTGTGAAGGGAATCTCAAGAATATTAGCGTCCGGGATGCCCTTCTTGTTTGTCGGCGTGAAGATATTATCAAACTCATATGCGGATATCGCCGCTTCCGCCGCAGCAATCTTTGTCGAATCTTTTGAGCAGATAAGTGTCGCTGTAATTATATACACTCCCTGCGCCATGATTTCGCTGACAAAACCATAAACAAGCATAATATGCTGGTATGATACGGCCTTGCCATCAAACGTATCATGATATCCTTCAATCCCACCACCAGCATTCAGGTCATACTGATAATACGGATGTCTCTCCCCTTCCTTCCAGTAGTTGCACTGAATCTCCCCGGATGAACGTGTCGAATTATGAATAGGCTCGAAATGAAGATTGGCAAACGCAGCTCCCCTCGGACGGAAGATCCAAGACGGCATCGAGTAAACACGATTCTGATAACGCTCCCAAGTATTGAATACCGTCGGGCAGAGAATACCTTGCGCCTTCACGGAACGGTCTGCATATGTAGCTTGAGCAACGAGAAGCTGAACAGACTTGTATCCGGTAGTGCTGTTGTTGAGAAAAGTGATAACCTGGCTCGGGATTTCACACACAGCAATAACCCTTTTGATGACGTTGTTCGTTTCGTCAATGACGGGATACTTGTCATTCTCCGCATCCCCAATCCAGAATGCATCAGTCTCAGTTCCGTCTTTCAGTTGGAACTTCAAGGCGAAACGATATTTCTCGCCGCCCTTGAAAGAGAGAATATCCGAAGACGTCAGCTTCAACTGACTACTATACGAATACTGGTCAGTCTTGACAGCATACGGAATGTCTTTAGGTTTAGTGCTTAACGTGTCGCTTGTCGAGTAATCAAACGCAACACAATCACTTTCCCACGTCACTCCGTCCTCAAACTTAGCTCCGTTGACAAAACAATACTGACGGATAACCGCTTCAAGCTCGTCATAATCCCGTCTCCCGATAGACTTCAAGTCACCGAGGAAGAGTGTCTGATCCTTGTGCGTCATAGTCCCGGCAATAACCGGCTGGCTTCCGAGATAAAGAATAGCTTGCGCATCAACGGATGTCAAGTGCGCCCCGTCATCCATAACGGTAACTGTCCCAGCGCTCGTTGTCCTGTCGGCGACAAGGTTCGCCACGACCTCTCCATCGAGAGAACTGCGGAAGATAGAGTAGACCTTGAAGTGGTCGAACGATGTGTCGAGGTTGCTTATCTTCAAGACAACCCTGTTTGTATTCGTCTCGTCAGCCGCTCCGCCACGATTGTTCGGAGAAAGATAAACGATGTCGCTCATATAAGCATACCCCGTCTCCTGACCGTGTTTGTTGTAGTAAGTCAGGATATACTGGGTAATGCCGTTCGCCCTCGTGCTTCCGGAGTCATCCTTTGATATATCGACAGATACCCCGAAATTCATTGCACGGTTCGAGTCGAAATACGTTGTATCGCATTCCCTTTCATATAAGCCATAACGTTCAACAAGTCTCTCCCAGGGAAGGAGATAATAGTCAATCTCCATCCCCTGTACGGTGCGAGTCTCATGGCGGATTTTCCCCGTGAAATTCATGAACCGCAGAACGTTCTTCCCATCTACCCAGTAAATCTTCTGAATATCCTCGGACTCAAAGTATACGACGGATTCAATGGGATGTTCGTCATCTATCCCGAGATCACCGATGAAAAGTGGCTGATCCAAAAAGTAATCATAGCTATCCGTACTCGGATAAGTTCCGCAAACAACAACGAATTGGTTGTTCACATAATCAACCCGATAGATTCTGTTTACGGTCTGACTTTCTACTACCTCATACGTGAAAAGGATGATATGATTATTCAGGACATTCCACCCGACAAGCTCTCCACGTATCCCATAAGAGGAAAGAGGAATCTGCTTATTCCCTCTCTCATTAGTGACGGATAGAAGCGTATCTCCGTCTCGGGCCTCGATGCGGATGTTGCGGTTCTCATACGCCGAAGACTGCCCCGCCTTGGAGACAGACAGGTCACGGTTCATTCCTTTGTTCTGTAATATGAATGACTTTTGCTTCATATCCTAATGTGTTTTCCAGACCTCCTTGGCCCCGTTGGTGAAGAACCCTTTCCAGTGTTCGTTGTTCCTCGGGAGCATCGTCTTGAACGAGTTGAAAAGTGTCTCGGCTTCATCCAACGAGAGACGGGAGAACTCACTCTGTGCATCGCCCGCTGCCCACGCATATTCCTGCTTGATACTCTGCATCACGTTCTCGGACACTTTCCCCATCTCATAGATGGGGGTGAACCATTTGAGCTTGATGTACGTCTCGAGGCCGCGAAGGAAACTCGCGTTGTCCGGGAGAAGAGGATATCCTTCCTCATCTGTAGCAAAGGCCCGATAAGCAATCTCGACGTCGATATCTTTTGTTGACGTGAAGATGACCATACCCTGAATCTTGTATGTTAGCTCCCCGCTGTCGGCAGGCATCTTGTCCGGAGACATATGGAATGAATGCCCCGAATAGCGGTACGTCGCGCCGGGGATGATGGGCCTTTCGAAACTGACAATCTGATCGCCGTCGACGAGGAATGCCTTGCGGTGCTGATGCTGCGCGATCCTCACCTGTTCCATGTGTTCGAAGTCACACGGGAGCTGCCCCCTCCAGTTGTCGATCCTGATGATGGCGGTCTTCTCGTCATACAGGGCGGGAGTGCCCATCAGCTGAATAAAATCAACCGTATGCTCCACGACAGTCTCGAACGGGATATCCTTCATCATTGGATGACGCTTCACCCTGTCAAGAATCCTTCGTATGTTGGTAGTCTGTATCATACTAAATCATTTCATCATTAAATTCCATCAATCCCCACGTGCATCCCGGAGATTCATATTTGTTTTTCATCCTCTTGAAGAGTTCCCTGTTCGCAACGTATCCGTAGCATCTCAGGTTCTCTTTCCTTCCTCCACGTCTCGGGAGATAAACCATCCCGAAGGTTTTCAGCTTCCCGTCCCTACATCCTTTCTTCCAGTCCATCTTCCCGTACCCCACGAATGTATTTCCTCTATACTGTGGCTTTCTCATTATCTCTGCCGCCGCTATCATTCCGAGTCCCATCGGCAAGTCCACGAATCCATCTTCCAAGAGTCTTTCAGCCAACCGCTTGCAATAGAGCCTGATGACCCGGTTGTATGTCTTCTTATCAAACCATCCGTCCTTCTTCGCCCGCTTCACATACAGTTCATATCCCCTCTCGAAGTCCGTATAGTGCGCCTTGCCGTTGAACGCGAGCCTCATTACTCTTCATCTTCCGGCTCGCGCCGCTTGTATGTCGTGTTCTCCGCAGGCTTGGATGACCTTGACGGGGTAACCGCCGCTTCATCCAGTCCGTCTTTCGCATCGTTCTTCTTATCCTCCGGGGCATATCGTGATCCGATAAGCTCCTGCGTAACCAGTTCGATGAGCTGCGGGATAAGAGCGGCCTCCAGAGGGAACGTCTGCGACATGATGTCACACACCCCTCCGTTCATACAAGCCTCGTGTGAGAGTTTCGCCGCAGCCTCCGGATCTGAGAACACCCCTGTCACTCCGACCTGGCTCAAGAACTGGAACTGCGGGTTGTTGCTTCTCAGGTAGAGATGTCCGTCGATGCTTCTCGCAGCATAGATGATGTTCTTAAGCCACTTGTTATACCCGACGTATTTCATCCTCTCGGCAGGGACGACACATACATTCGTAAAGAGAAGGTCGTGTCCCGTACAGGCGACAGGGTTATTCCCCGGAGCAAACTCGGGGATAACCGCAGAGGACACGAGCCACACACCTCCGCATCCTTCGGGGAGAAGGGTCGTCGGTGAGACCTGCAAGCAAATCTGCTGGCGGTTTTCCTCGGACATCTCGTTGAAGACGCCATTCCTGCTCCCCTTGTACTTTCGCTCGAGAAGCAGGGCACGCATCTTCTTCGAAAGAAACAGGACGTGCTCCTCGGTGTAGTATGCATCGTCTGAATGTTCCTTGAGGTTGTCCAGCACCATAAAGATAATTTCGCCAAACGTAGCCATATCCTAATACATTCTGTGGTAAAGGTTCTCCTGAATCCTCAACAGCTCGTCCTCGGTCATCCTCGCGTGGAACTCACCCATATAGATAGGCTGACCCCACTTGATATGCTGAGGAGTATAGATGTAAGGAAGCAGGCAGCAGTCACCGTTGGTAATACAAATCAGGGCGTCGTTGATGAGGGTGTAGTCTTTCTCATAGAGAAGACCGTACACCAACTCAACAAAGTCCACAAGGAAAAGCCACGACAGATAGCGAAGCACCATATTGTGCTTCACGTATCCAGTCGCACCGAGCAGGGAGTAATACCTGTCAAGCAATTCCTTTGCCTTGTCTTTTTCTACTGCAAGTAACATAATTATCCGCAATTACAAGGTGAACCGGAGACAACCATCCCGGATGATACACTCAGAAGACGCCCCCAGAGCCTGTCAACCATATCAAAGTCCTTTGCGTTCATCGAGAGGATGAAAGCGTGCCACGCTATGACGAACTGCTCGAAGAACACCGGCGGCTCGCAGGAGTTCGCCTCGCATTTCTTCACGAGCTTCGCAACCGACGACATCCCTTTCTGGTAAACGGCGTTCCAGTCAAGGACAGCACCGATAGCCTTCCCGTCGTGATACGTCGTCGTACCCTCAGTGTAGTCGAAAAGAACATACACGTAGAATAGCCCGTTGCGGAACTCCTCCGTCCCGATATTCTCGTCTTCAAGAATGGTAACAGGGACGGAGATATCCACGTGAGCCAAAGATCCGGAGCCTCCCGCGGGCCATACCTGAACCTTCTTGTCGGAAGGAGTCAAGGTCGCAGTCCTGTTCTTGTAATACTCCAGGTATATCTTGGTTATCAACACGTCCGACACATCTTCTGGCAGCTCGGAGTCCGCCTGAACGTCAATCAAAAGAGATTGCAGGTCGTTCGTGAACCGTAAATTGTTGAAAGTAATCATATCACATCATATTTTGCTCAAAAGTAAAAAGAAAAGAGGCACGCACGTAAGTCGTTACCTCTTCGTTTATTGATACAAAACAAAACGTTTTGCAATCATATATTGTAGTATTTTGAGAGCATCGCGTCGAGTTCCGGGATCCATCCCTGAATAGAGTTCTGAATCCATATCTTCTTCTCGAATGCCTCACGGATGATATACATCCTCGGATTGGGACGATAGACCCCGCATTTCAGGTTGTCGTAGTAAATATTCAACTGCATTGGGACTCGATCCGGATAATAGATATTGAAGTACATCGTCTCGATGATGTAACTCTGATGAGTCATATCGAAGCGTTCTATCATCGCGAGGAGTTTGTCCCAGTCGAACCACACAGGGAGATGCGTAGTGAAGTTCTTCGTAGGATATCCATTGCGTGACAAGATGTCACGGGTTCTCCCCTTCTCGCTGTTCCAGCCCTCATTGAGATCCGGAAGGATAATAAGGTCATCCCCGTTCTGCTTTATCGTCATTATGTCGTGGATATCGAAGTTGTTCACGGCGTACACATCGTCGGCAACATAGATGAATCCTTTCGTATCCGGGAAGACCTCGTGGGCCTTGAGAAACTTATTGATGATGTCAATATGAGGACGATAGATTCCGCTTTTCACCTCTCCGACTCTCTCGCACGGAACGAACGAGATGTCATCTCCATCCCTTACGCCCTCCGGCTTATCCCCGACGATAGCGATATGATACGGTTCCTTGAAATGTTTCCTCCAGCCCTCAACGGCATAGACTATCTCCCTTCCCTGGGCCCCGCCGGAAAAGAAAGGAATGACAACAAGATATTTATCTCCGATATTCATAGATACAGTTTTTTATGAATCTCAAGCCACTTCTTCGCAGACCTTCCGAAGCCCCCGTGACTTCCCGCCCCGAAGTGGCAGATATATTTCCAGATATTGATGAACTTGAACGCAAGTCCTGCCCTGTTCAGCTCATCAAGGAATGATGCACCGGTGTCCCACCAGCTGTCAATCCCATTCACACTGACGGGAGTCAGCGTCCAGCATTTCTCCGGATCGAAATACTTTATGCCGTACTCGCGGCACATCGAGACGTTTATGTAACAGAGAAACGGGACGAGTCTTGTCCTGCTGCATCGGCAGTTTACCTGTACGGCGGCTGTCCCGCAGGCGGGATATCTGTTGTCAAAGAAGTTTGAGATGTCCTTCTTTATCAGGATATCCGAATCCATCAGTAGAAACCCTTCCGGGAAGTAATCCCAGAGCGTCTGGATGGAATACATATGGTTCGCACTCGCGTGCCCGTGAATCTCATCGACCCTGTTCGGGAAAGCCTTGACGTATTCATCGAAATCGAATACCTGTTTCTTTGTATTGTCAATAATCCTCACCCCATCCATCGGCTCGAAAGGTCTCTGGGTGGAGTTGTCGAATATCGTTATCTTGCAGTCGGGCGTATTCTTCCAAACGCTCAACACCGCGGCCTTCGTCAGCTCAGGGGTGTTGAAATGTACTATACAGACGTTCTTCTCCATAATGAAAAAGAGGGCGGGGTTTTGGCCTGTCCCCGTCCTCTTTATTGGTTTGTCTTACGACTAGGCGCCGCTACCGGAACCGGTCTCGCCATCCATCGCGCTCTTGACAGAGCTGTAGAGGGTGTTCACGATTGCCTGCGAACCGGCGACCTGAATGAGCCGGGGAGACTTCTGGACATTCTCCACATTCCCAGCCCAGAAATACTCAATAGAGAGCACATCATAGGTGGAAGCCGGGTTGATGGCTTTTTCGGGATTGTAATCGCAAGGATAGGCGAATCCACGATAGTAGTCGCCCTTCTCGCCGTTGCAGAAGTCCTCGAGGTCGGCAAGGACGTATCCGTCTCCGATAGTGGAGCCGCTTACAGCGACAGTGTCGGTACCCCATTCGGGCTCGTTGTCACCGGCGACATCAAAAGCGACAGAGAATTTCACGGGCTCGCCGGAGAGCTTGCCGCGGACGTATTTCTGCTGCTTCTCGGTGATGACGACGCCGGAACTGCTGGAAGAGATGGTGCCAAACTTCGCGACACCGGTATCGTCGAGCAGAGCGTCGATAGCCTGATACATCGTGGTCAGGCTCGACTCGGTGGAGGGAACGGTGTAAACCACGGGGAACACGAGGACGTTGCTGTCATCGAAGTCAAATACCTGGTGAACAGTAACGGTAAGTTTGATAGTCTTACCCTTCAGGGCAGCAAGGTCAGCATAGTTCGCGGTCTTAATCGCGATGGTATGCGACAGCAGCTTCGTGGCAAGATCAGCAGCAGCGGTCTTCTTCAGGCTCTTGATCTTCTTGGGATCGATACTGTCCGAGCGAGTGATGAGACCGTCAGCGTTCTTGTAAGAGAAGAACAGTTCCCCAGTGATGGTCTGACCAAGATTGATATCAAGTTTAGAAGCGGCGGCGGAATCCGCAGCATTTCTATCCTTGGCAACGTTTGCATTGATCTGCGACGCAACATAGAGGAAACGAGTTTGGTTGGTGTTGAAATTTCGCATGATATTTCGTTTTTAAAAATTACTTTATGCAGTCCAAGCTTCCTTGGCCATTCTCACAGCCTCGGACAAGATAGTCTTATGAAGCGCTTCATCCAGCAGACAGGTCATCGGTGCGGTATATCCCTCAATACTCAAATCACTCTCGGAGAGGTCTTCGAGGATGATCGGTTTAGGGCGAGAGATGTACCTTACGAAATAACCTGACACGGAGTTTTTTGTCTTCGGAACGATTTCCGCATACTTCACAACGGAGAACACCGGTTCGGCGCTTCCTCCACTCCCGCTCCCGGGTTGCGGAATGCTGGAATAGAGGAGGCGCAGCACGCGGTTTCCGTTGGGCCCCTTGAAGGGGTTGCGCACCGTTCTCCAGAACTCGTCCTGTGTGACAGGCACGACGACGGCGTTCATGTTCGCACACGATCCTTCCGTCACCTTGCAGAACTCTGACGTGATGAAGAGGAGGTCTTCTGGAAGCGCATAGACTTCCGAAGTGTCCCAGAGTTTCTTCAGGAATGCCCCGGATGTCACTTTCACGCAATCCGCCTGCTTTACGAGAGAGGCAAGATAGTTCGTGATAGCTTCCGTCGATTCGAATGCCGCTCCAAGCGTCCCGTTATACAGAGCAAGCACAACGGCGAGCTGGGCCCGGGTGAGGAACTGACTTTTCTCGTACTCGTTCAGACCCGGAGCCTTATCGCTGGTTATGTTGTTGTATAACTGGTCGAAAGCAAGCGACCATTCTTCTCTTGTCTTCATCTTATGCCTTGTTCTTTTCTACTTCACTTTCGAGGATGAACTTGATGTCCTGATGCGCGGGAAGATTGAGATACTCTGCGGCGATACTCAAAGTAGGATTCTCACCACCGTCGCTGAGCGGCGTACCGTCGCCTGCGAGATAATAGTAGTCTCCCCTCTTCGAGAGTTTGCCGAGCTCGACGCCACGCCGGATGAGTACCTTCGTGTGAAGGAGCGGATCGGTGATGGCGCTGAGGAAAACATTCGGGTTCGCCTGAATGAGAGAGTTGATGCGGGAACGTAGGAAGTCATACTTCGAGTTCTGCGCATAGGGTCTCGCATCGAGGATCTCGACGAGGACACGCATAGTGTCGAGGTCTTTGCCCAGCTTGCGGAACTCCTCGTAGGAAGCCATAGTAGCATCCATCTTGGCGTTCTCCACGCTGGACTCTTCCTTCTCGCGGACAATCTCAAACTGATACGTCGCCTTCGGACGGTTGATCCTTTCCTGAACGGAAGGTGCAATGATATCCGTGTTGGCGATGAGTACCTTATATCTGATATAGTCCTCGGGATTGGACATGTCGAGATACATTCCCTCTTTCGGGACGGTTACCCGGAAGTTGTCCCAGTAGTTGTTCTCTTTCCTATATACGGACAGAGCGTTTCCGTCAAGACCAAGCGCGTTCTCAAGGAACTCCTTCTCGTTGTCGGTCAGGATATTCTTGTAGTTGCCCGTCGAGCGAAGCATCGGGACGCAGAGGGTCGTCGATGTCCCGTCAGCCTTCCCTCCGTAGAGGACGTGGGCTTTATTGGAACCGACGTAACCTTTCTCGCGGGGAATGAACCTCACGAAAATTCTCTCGTTCGTCAGCGGATTGGTCTTGACTTCGCTCATCTTCTTATCTTGTTTTGTCTTTTCCATATTTAACTTCTCCATTCGTTAATCAGACTAGCCCTGAAGGATGGCAGGGATAAGGGAAATACAACGGGTCGGATCGTAGATGACGACACCGAGGGTAGCCTTGTAGTGGGCGACGGCGGCGTCCTCATCGAACGAAGCGGACATGTTGTTGAAATCACCAGTGAACGGGTTGGCGAACGGGCCCCACTGATAACCACGGAGCTCAGGCTGACCCTTCACGACGCACTTCTGCACGTTCGGCTGCTCCTCGTCTGCGGCATAGAAGATATCCATGCGGTAGGACTCGGCAGTACCGCCAAGCGGGTGCATGATCTTGTTCGTCTGGGCATCGTCACGGGAAGAATCGACCATGATGGTGACATCGAGACCGTTGGAGGTGACCCAGTGGGTGATCTGAGGATTGGTAACGGTAGCGCTTGCGTTGCCGGCGAACTCGGAGGCGGGGCCTTTGGTGATGTACGGCATGTTGCTCGTGCCACCATACAGCGGGAGCCATCCGCTCAGTTCAGCCTTCGCAGCCTTGCTGATGAGGGCAGCGCCCTTCTCACCGGTGCGGACAACGAACTTACGTTTCTTGAAGTCGATCTTTCCGGCGGACACGCCATAGAGAGCGTCTTCGAGGAGACCCATCGTGAACTTCGTGTAGAAGATCTGGTTGCCGGCGGCGAGCTGCTCGCGGAATCCGGAACCCTGACGGTTCGCAAGACCGCTCAGACCGAAGTTGGAATACTCACCGTTCTCGAGACGGGTGGAAACACCACGATCAAGGGCGTTGTTCTTGTACTCCTCCCAGGTCTCTTCGAGCTTCCAGGTGACGTTCATCATCCACCGGGTAGCGATCTGGGTGACCATCTTTCCGTTCTTCTCCATCGTGACAGGGATGTTCGCGGCGAGACGTTTACCGATCTCCTTGCCACCGATCTTGTGCTGGATACGCACACGCTGCCAGTCGGCACGCATGGTGATAGGAGAGCTGAAACGGATGTCACCGACCTTGCGGGAGAAGTTGTCCTCAACGGGAGCGTAGCCCCAGCTGAACTTCTCACCCGGGAGAAGGCGACCTGCGGGGATACCGTCGGCGAGTGCAGCGCCGAAAGGCTCCACGAGGTACACGGTGTTCGTACCCTCGGCACGACCGGCTTCCTTGATGATGATAGGATAAGTCTCGTTCAGGCTACCCCAGATGACTTCGCCGATAGCGAACCAGTCGGTAGGGAAAACGAGATAGAAAGGCTCGTAGCCGACACCAACGTTTCCTTCGTTGGAGGCTTCTACGGCAGTGCCATTGGCGCGACGGCATTCCACGAGGGGAACATTGCGCCGGGAAGAGGTAACGACATCCCAGAAGAGCTCGCTGTCATCCTCATACTCGCGGACAGGAACCTCTTTCGAGAGATAGGTGTCCAGCGTCGGAAGATGCATGCTGCTCAACAGGACGGTCATGACTTCGCTGGCCTTCTGCGGATTCGCACGGAACAGGTTGTAGATATGGTTATCTTTGGTAACCGTTCCACGCCACGCAGTAACGCCAACCATTTGAGAATTGCTAATTACTCCAGGCATAATCGTTATACGTTTTTAGTTAAACATGAGCATTCATCGAATACCTTTTATTACATGCTCCCGACTTGCCAGTCGTCGGAAAGCAGTATATCGTTCTTGTCTTCTCCGTTCCATCCGGAGCGATGAAGCGAACCGGTTTCCCTGATGGACGTGGTATTGATCTTCGACGCGAGTTCGCGGATGCTTTTGTTCTTTTCAGACTTCACTTTGTCTTTCGTGAACCCGTCAATGTTCTTTCCGCCGTCTGTCAGGACGAACCACATTCCCAGTTGTTTCAGGAACTCAAGCGGATGTTCTTTCTGATACTTCTGAACCTCGGTGAGCAGCTGACCCGAATCAGGGTCTTTATGCACCGGGGTTGCAACAGCGTCATAGATCCGCTGGCAGGTGCGCTTGTCGAGTTTCGTGTCTCCGAGCTTCAGTTCATCTTCGAGGACGAGCTTCTTGAAATCACGGGCCTGCTTCTTCTGATTCTCGCGGATCGTTTCCGCCTGTTTCTTCGCAGCATCCTGTTCTTTCTGATAGCCTTCCTCGTAGAACTTCGTCAGAGCCTCCAGCGCATCCTTCGCATCTTCCACGTCCGTACCGGCTCGGAATGACTTCTCAATCTCTTTCTGGGCTTTCTCCTGCGTGTATCCGCGATTCACAAGATCATTATAAAGGAGCTGCCTGCGCAGGTTATCTCCTTCTTCGCCTTCCGCAGAGATGGCCTCGTCATTGATCTGGTTGAGATATCCGAGCGTCTGCTCGTATGACCTAACGCGATCCGGGGACATCCCGTTGTTCATGGCGTCATTGATTCTCTTGTGAACCGCATCGAGACGCGAGCTGATCGCCTTCTCAAAGAGTTCAGCAAAGTCTTCCGGGGTCTGTACCGACTCGAGTTCCGAGTCTTCGAAATCGGGGAAGATACCGTCATTCTTCAGAGCGCTGGCTATGGAAGAATAGACGTTTGGAGAAGAACCATCGCCGTCAGAGGGGACGGTATCTTCGCCTTTCTCGTTTTCTTCCTCGCCTACTTCCTCCGGAGTCTTTTCAGGCTCCTCGGCGGGTGGTTCATTTTCCGGTTCTTTTTCTTCAGTCTCCGTTTCCGGCGGTGCCGGTGGAGTTTCTTCAAAGAGCTTTTCAGCTTCATCCTCAGAGAGAATTCCGCTGATGTCAAATCCTAAATTCATGTCTTCCATATATTTTCTCCATATTGGTTTTCGTGCAAAAGTACCCAATAGGACACGACGAATTACCGGGCTAAACGCAGCGTTATCCGGTCACTAAACGATTTGTTTATTTTTACCTAAACGTTTATCTCGATTAAAGACGACGTTTATATTTTCGACTGCAAACTGGGCTTTTCAATCCATTCCAGTTATCGCGGACGAGACTTCGCATATATCGTCGATAAACGAATCGATGAATTCTTTCCCGGAGCTTATCGGAGGAATAACAACCACTGAACGTTTCAGTTCTTTGTTGGAATAAGAAAGCCCTTTGTTTAGTATATCCGACTCGAGCGTTTTCTTCCAGTCCATCATTACGTCATACGGCGCATCTATATCATACAGGCAAGACAAAATGCCTTCGATATCATTACCGTCAAATGCAAGAAGAAAGTCTATCGACCAGTCTCTCACCCTGAATACGAAATGCATCATAACAAAGTTATTTATTGATATATCCCCAGGCTTTCTCTGCCCCATACGGGTTGTCATCATCTTTCAGCCAGTTGACTGACAACTCGACCAGTTTCTTGTTAAGCTCCTCATTGGTCGCACTGGGGAACCATTTCCTCAACAGGGGGCAATTGTCGCTCTTAATCATATTGAGGACGACATAGAAATCCCAAAAGTTATACTCTGACGGGATATCCCTGCGGACAGAATCATACACGTCCTTCACTTCTTCCTTCGTCCAGTACGGAGCGTATTTCTTATTACCATTGTCGTCGGTGTAATACATCTTGGATACATCGCACAGGGCGTATTCCTCGTTGTAGTGACCACCGGACATTATTCCGTACAGATGACGAAGAAGGAGATTCTTGTTCCTCTCGTCCATAGAATCCTCTATGGAGTCCGAGACGGCAGAGAGTGTTTTCCACATCATGTCCTCGCCTTTTCCCTCGCCGTATTTCTTTGTTAGTTCATATAGTGTCATAACTCATTTGCATTTAGGACACCGCATCGGAATCACCGGTCTCGGTTTTGGCTTCGGGACTATCCTTATCGGCGCCAGTTTCTGTGAATAATTCATATATATTGTTATATAAAACTGTTAATGCATCATAGACAAGAGTCATCCATAACGCAACATAAGAACAGATAAAGGATGCCGCGACTGATTCTAAAGGATCAAATCTACACAAGAGTAACGTCGTCAGACAAGTCCAGAAAGTACAGCACTTGGGGCAAGACAGGATTTTTGAACGAACATATAGAGTCTTCTGTATCGCTTCGGACAAGCCCATATTCACAAACAAAACACAGCTTATCGTTATCAGTGCGGCATCCTTAATCATATCGTTACGCCGTGGCGAGATTGAACGATCCTACCAGCGAGCAGGCGTTAGTCAGCGAGCAGCAGTCGCGGAGAGCCGTAGGGCTCGCGAGGACGTCACCGGCAGTGATAGTCGGAGCGGTAGCCGAAGAAACCGGCACGCTGACAGTTGCATAGATATTCTCCGTCACGGGGCAGTTGCAGCCGCACCCATTGGCGTTATTCCCATAACGGTATGGCATATACGTACAAGTCCCGGTGATAAGGATATCGAGAACGTAAGTGTCATTCCCAACAGATGCCGGAGCGGTGAGAGCACGATAGGAGAGATTGCCCGTGACGGGATAAGCCCCGTTGGTGCATATCTTCCTGTTGCAGCAAGTGTAATGAGTGAGGTCGACCACGTAGGTCGCATCAGTGGCGGTTGCGCCGGGGGCAGCGATGCAAGTGTTTACATACGTCTGCCCGTTATTATTACAAGCCATAATTGAAAGTCATTAAGTTATTATCTGGTGTTCCGGCGCCCTATTCTCTGCACCGGCGCCTTCCTGTGCAGTATCTTTCATTATTGGATTGATACTTTCCATACTGTCGAACATCGAAAGCCTTGCACTCAGAGCATCCAGCCTTGCGACAATGGATTCCTGATTGTTGAGGATCGCGTATGTTCTCTGTGCCGCGCAGTAAACCTGCTGCGGGAACGGGCATTTGGTACAATCACCCGTGCATTTGTTCTCTGCCATAATTACTGTTTGAAATAATTAGTAACGAAATAATTGTTCTTCCACCTCTCAACAGCCTCGGCAATCTTGCGTGCTGTAACAGGAATTCCCTTCGCGGCGTTGTTCCCAATGAACTCGATGATAGTCTTCGTCGCGAGATCCGCCTCCTCCTGAGAGTTGGCGTACACATTGAATTTCAGTTCATATCCATTCATCGCATTATCCGTTTATTGGTGGAAGAGGAGAAGCCGGAGGCAAAGCCTTCCCGGAGCGAGAAGCCACGATGCCTTTGATGAAATCCACACCCTGACCTATCATATCCTGATTCTCTCTCAGCCAGCCGAGAACACCGGATGCCTGTTCTCCAAAACTCTGGAGAAACGGCTTCTGTTCCGGCTCGACGTCCGGGATGTTATCCATTCCCTTGACGAGAAAGTCATACATCCTTTCTGCCTTTTCGACATTCAGATTACATAGATACAGGCATTCTCTTTTGAGGGCCGATTTGCTCGTTGGTTTTATCATAGATATCTGCTCCAGGAGCCTCTCTTTCTTTCGTTTGTTAAACATAATTGAAATAAAAAGGCAGGGCAGAGGCTATCCACCCTGCCAGTCCGGATTAGTTGCCGCAAGATCCCGGGCAGCTGCAAGGAGCCGGAGCGCTGTAAAGCGACACGGGAGTCGGATTCAGGGATGCACGACCAGTGACAAAATCACTATAAGTCTGTGTCATCACAGAATTGACAGCCGAGAGTTCAGCAGCCTGCTGTGCAGTCAAGGAGCTCTGCTGGCTTCCTGAAACAGTGTCATTAACCGTCTGGGTCAGGGTAATCCCCTGAGCGACACGCTCGGCGCGTTCCGTCCCGAGAAGGCTAGCCAGACTCGCAATCTGGGCGTTATTGGCAGAGAACTGAGCATTAGCCAGATCACGGATGCCATTAGCCTTTGCGTTAGAGAACACGGGCGCGAAAATCCACGCACCAATACCGAGAGCGGCGCCAACGGAACCAAGCACAAGACCGGCGACAGCTGTACCGGAAGGACGCTTTGAGGATTTCTCTGCGACCATAAAGGACTCAAACGGAGTAAAACCGCGAGCCATCATTTCGTTGGAATCAGCCATAATACTTTGTTTTTAATTTGTTAAACCATTCGAGTTGCGCAAACTCTTGGAACAAAATTATGACTGGATTCCCCGAAAAGACAACAATGCTAAATCCCCCGCCAGATATGTTCCAGCAGGGGATTTTCTTAGTAACGAATTACTTTATTTTGATACGCGCTTAAGGTCTTTCTTTTGCCAGAAAAGTTCCTTAAAACCGGGGATTTTCTTTCCTCTTGGAACCTTCCCGTCCCTGACCATATTGTCAAATGTCGCACGACTGACATTTAGATATGTATATGCCTGATACTTACTCATCGGCATATCCTTCCTTACGCATTCTCTTAATGTCTTCGCAAGACGTAATGCTTCATCCTCATCAATATTGGAATTGCCGGCGTCGATGTCATCCACGATCTTAAGAAGGAGTTGTTTTATCGTCTGCAACATTTCTCTTTTCGATAAAAATATAAGATAAAGAATAAGGATAATCCGACAACGAACACGTGAACCATAAACAGAATCCTGTCGCTAACGTGCAGTCCAAAGAAGTAATCTGCATATGTCAATAAATTATTAGCGAGAATATAATGTAGAAACATTCTATGATAGATACAGAACTGAAAAACATATGCAACTATATAGAGAAAAGCCAATGGGAGAAGCGACATCCCTCCGATAAACGACAGGATGAAACTGTCAATTCCGAAGAAGTCGAAAAGGATGTTCAGCATAGAACATAACGCCAACAGCATCGGGATAACCTTCAATGCTATCAGCATTATCTTGTACCCTCTCTTACTTACCGACTTTTCCTCCTTCGCCATAACGTCTTCCGCTTGCTAAATAGCCTGCTCTTGGCGCCTGCGGCTTCGGCCTGCTTTTGATCGCGCCACCCGAGGCTTTCTTGTTTGAGGTTTTCTTCTTGTTTGCCATAATACTTCAGTTATTTTAATTCCATGATATGCAAGCATCAGCTTCTTCTTGAGGATATAGGACTCCTTCTTGATGGTCGCCTCGCTCTTTACATCAACAACAACAGTTTCCCCAGACTTATTATCGACATACACAAAGTCCGCGAAATACTTTGTCTCACGCTGTGCACATCGCCTTTCAATCTTGTCTTTTGTTTTTAGGTGTTTTACCGTCTCAACATATACGGCGGGTATGACCACATACGGGACCTGTAGACGGAGGTCGGATATTTCGCCATTCTTGACTTTCTCTTTTAGAACAAGATAATAATCTCCTTCCGTCGTGGAGTCGAACCAAATCCCGTCATAACAGACCTTCTTGCTGTGATACTTCCCCATACTAATATCCTATATCTTCCAAGTATTTGATTATCGCTTGACGGTCTACCTTGCCGAGTTTATCCGCCCATTTCTCCCAGGGCTGATTGTAATACCATCTTTCCGACTTGCTCCACTTCCAGTCCTTGTGAAACCACCTGTCCCATAAATTCCCGCAAAGCGAAGGAATGCCGATCACGAAAAGGTATAGCCAGCCAAGATATCTTGACTGAATGCTATGCCCGTATTCATGCCGCATCCCCGTGGACAAATCAACACCACTCATTATAATATAATTCCCGAGAGAGATCCCAGACGGCATTTCATAGGTGTGATAGAACGTCCTCCCGTTAAGCCTGTGGTAGACCTTCTCCCGTTTGTAGAACAAGAGAAGGATCAACCCAAGCAGATTCTGCGGGAGCTGCCAGATATATAGCAAGATTTCTTTCATTTGATGAATATCCAAAACAACGACCCGCAGATAGCATAGCCGATCTTGGCATACCACTTCTGCGGATAGTTCAAGTCCACATCTTTCGTGTGAGGCCTTGCAATACATAGAGCATATAGTCCGTTATGTGTCGCCCATTCCAGTTTCATTGAGCAACGGCTGCGCTTCCACACATCGCTATTCGGATGGATAGCCTCTATGCGGTTAAGTTCTCCGTCGAATTTCTTTTTGCTGACCTTATATGAATCAACGAGGTGCAGATTATTTTGTGTGATTGTGTACTCCATTTTTTCTTATTTTGATAAAATCCGCAAAATAAGCAATCGAAACCTACCTTATATTGATAAGAGTCGTAAGAATAAGAAGAAGCACGCCCAGTTCTCCAGACACAATATCTCCCGCGTGAAGTTTCTTCTCCTTTCTATTCTGCTTCTTTCCGAATGCGATTGCAACGATAACTCCAGACGAGAGGAGCGAACCAATAAGCATAGCAACCCACCATTTAACCGTCTCTACGGGTTCGATGAGAATGTAAATAAGAGCCGCAAGACCGAACCCAAGAAGGAACAGCAATTGGTAGTCCTTGTTTGCGAAGAAGGCTTTGAGTTTTTCACAGATCTTTTTCATAATGTTAGTATTTTTACGTTATAATGTTAGCAATTAACGTTATAAGGTTAGTAACGTTATAGGTATAAGTTATCGTCGTGATGAAAGTCCGTAACACAAAGAAGAATCCCGACTATCACACCGAGAATAAGGAACGATATGATAATAGCGTCTTTCATTAAAATCGCAGGAAGTTATATGACACTCCAACGCCTATATATGGCCCGGCATCTACCTTCTTCCCAACCAAGCCATAGGACGCACCGAACCCAACTTGAACTCCGACTCCAAACCGCGTCGGCTTCTTCTCTATCGTCTGTGTTATGGTCTGCGTGACAATCTGCGTCTTCGGATAGACGGATATGCTCTCCAGCTCCGGGCGGTAGCCGGTGACAACGGCGCGGTAGTTGGAGTCCGCGTACTCCCTTCGCTCAAATGGCAAGGCGATGTAAGTTGTATCGTTTATCGTCACCGTGTCCGTCACCTCGACGAGTTCCTTACGGATGACCTCTTTTGTGATATACTTCGGCTGATACTGCGTAATGGTATCACGAATGGTGATGACAGTTGTGACGGTATCTCTCTGCGATATAACTTGCCTTCTGCCCTTTCCGGCAAACCATCCACCAATGAATGCTCCCACCACAAGGATTGCGGCGAGGACGGCGGTTAGTATGATGGAGGTCTTGCTCATTTGACGCAAAGACTATACGGGATGCCGAATGTCTTGCAGACTCCCGCGACGTGGTAGTTAACGACCGTCTCCTGCCCTTTCTCCGAGAGAAGATAGTCCACGTCTGCCTTGTTCGTGTGGAAGGCTGATTCCGTGAGGATGGCGGGCATCTTCGTGTCGGTGATGACGGTGAAGTTCGCGGTTTTGTAGTCGTTCCCCGCGCGGTTTCCCTTCAGACCCATCTCCACGCCAGCCTTGTAGACGTTATGCGCGAAGACCTTACTGGCTTCGCTTGTCCGTGTCGAGCAATAGACCTCCAGACCCGTGGCGGAGTTGCACCAGCCGTCCTTATCCAGCGACTTGTCACCGGCGGCGTTGGTGTGGAGCGATAGGAAGATATGATACTTGTCCGGGTGCTTCTTCATATACTCGTTTGCCCGCCTGCATCTCTCGAGCAAAGGTACGTCCACGTCCTTCTCCGGCACGACGAGCCATGCGTTGAATCCCATCTCCTCCAGCGCCTTCTTCAACTTCGGGGCGACAACGCGCGACCACTCGCCTTCGTAGTAGCGCCCGTCGGAGGAGCACTTGCCGATAGTGTGGTATCGGTCCCCGTGTCCGTTGTCGATGGCGACGCATACGTCGGACGGGAGACAGCCCGCGATGAACTTCTCCCCGGATGTGTATCCGCCGATTGCTACCGCTTTCATTTCGCCTCCTTCTCCGCGGTGAACTGCCCGCGCACGTTTCGCAGTTGCTTGTTCGCCTTGATGCCGAGTGCACGTGTGATCTCCGTGATCTGCTTCTGGAGGTCGAAGATTTGCCGCTGGTAAGACAACTCCATTTGATGTTTTTCGTCACGGAGAGTTTTTACCTCGGTCTCCAGTTCGGCGATGCGGACGTTCTGCGTCGCTATGCGGTCGTCTTGTGCCTTCAAAAGCGGGTTGTAGAAATCTTCGAGCGCCTTCCGCATATTGTCGATCTCGTCGCTCTTGACCCCAGCCTTCATCTTCTTCTTCTGCACACCAATCGTGACAAGGGTGAGGATGCCACCACCTGCCACAAAAGAGGTCAACCCAGTAATAATTGTAGTCCAGTCCATAGTTGTATATCTTTATTCGTTAACTTCTTCCTGCGGGTGTTCTTTCTCCCACTCCGCCTTCTGCTCATCGCTCCACTCGGCGAAGATGTTGTCGAGGTCGCCGTAGCCGCACGCCTCCTTGACGAAGATGCGGTCCATTTCATTGTCGAGGCTGGCCTGCGTGAGCCAGTTGCCCGTTGTCGCTTGTCTTGTGTTCATACTGTATTGCTCCTATGCCGATGCCAACGTAATGTTTGTGTGCACGCTCAATGCCGCCGACACTTCGCTATACCAGTCGCCACCGCTCTGGCACTTGGCGTAGACGGTCGCGTGAAGGGTGATGGTGAATGCTGTCGTGCTTGCGTTGTTAATCATATAGAGCAGAGAGTCTTTTGATAAATTCGGTGAATTTGCGAATGATATATTCGCATTAAGACCAGATATTTGAACGTCTTGGAGCGAATAAGCCCCCGCAAAGACATTAGACGTGTTCGTGACGGAAGAATTAAATTTTATCACACCAGCGAATCCCTTTAATTTGGGGCAAGACATAAACGCACTACCCACACCGCTTAGGGTGAAGTCGTCGGCTCCAATTACTTCAATTTCGCCATTCCCGAAGAATCCGTATCCTAAATTCACGGCAGACACATTGTTGAATCGTGTCGTTGTTCGGAGTGATGATGAAAGTCCCCTAAAGCACCCAGAGCCACCAACACGTGATACCGCGTCAAACAGCCCTTTATAACGCTCAATAACTTTCATTTCCTCATAACTTATATCCGTCAGCCCGTTGAGTTCAAAGTACCCCGTCACGGCGTTGAACGTAGCCCCTGCCGCTTCAAACAAGTCGATGTTCGCCTGCGGGATTGCGCCCCATACCTGGTCTGACATAACGTAAGTCCTCGGCTGGCTATCGCTTCCACTCCACGTCTGCGTCTGGGAGATGATGCCGTACTTTGCCGAGAAGTCGTACACCGCCTTGGTGTTGGGGTACTTTGTCGTGTTTGTCTCGTTGCCGGAGATGGTGGAGACTTTGTTGGATGTATTTTCAAGTGTGGATGCTCCGTTTCCCCAACTCGAATCGCTTGTGTAGCAATACAGAACCCTTGATACGGCATTCGCAATGGATGAGAACCCGTAATACGCCGGATTTTGGTCAAGCAGGATATAGACGAAATTCCCGTATTTGCACCGCACTTCTTTCCCATCCGATAGGGCCGTGGCTATTTCTGAAGCCGTAGTTGTCCCATAAGTCGCCCAGAACACCTCAGTCGGTACATCGCTCCAAACCGTAGCACTTGCAGTCTTGGTCAACACCTGACCGGCAGTACCGCCAGAAGGGAGTTCCTTGCCAATCTGAAAACTCTTAATCTCCTTCTCCTCACCGCTCGCGGATGCCAAGTCCGCGATGGTCGGCATAGTGCCGGAGAGGAGGATAGGTGTGACGCCAATGGAGTCTTCGTGACAGAGGGCGATGGGATAGTATAAGTCATCGTCGATTCGCAGCATCTCGTTGAATGCGTCGAACCCATCCATCTTGACGATTGTAACGCCTTGGTTGTCTCCACGGACGAGGTACTCCGATGTTGTATCATCCAGCGTCACGACAAGCATCAGAGAGAACGGAACTCCATCTCCGTCAATCTTCAGATAGTAATTGTAGGCGTTAATCGTCTCGCCGAATTTCACACAGTCGGAGGTGTCTGCGCTTATCTGGATGTCGCCGCTACCCAAGAGAGAAGTGCTGTTGATGGTCTTGATGTTCGTGCCGGAGACGAGTTTGTCTTGGTAGTCATTAACTTGTAGTGTCAATACATCGACAAACCGACCATCGGGGAAATCTTCGGACTCAAGTACAGTAACAAATGTTCCATCAAGATTGATAAAACTGAATGAATAATCAGAGCCATAGGCATAAATGTAATATCCATCAGTCTCCCAAGTGTCGTCATCAAGAATTTGATGTTCGACTATTTTGAATGAAACTGACAGGTCTCCATTTAGTCTATATATTTTAGAATTTTGCCCATTATTATTAGGATCAATAATTATACTGAAAACGGTTGGATAATATCCAGTAGAACTATTAACCGAAACGAGGAAACTTGCCGATGTGGTGAGATCATAACCATTCTGTATTTTTGCATAAACCTCGTCATGCTTATAATCGGGTTTTGCAAATTTCTTATCTAAGGCATCTGCAACAGCCTTTGCGCTTGTGTATTTGATCGTAGAACTTTCATTCCCGATAATTGTGGAAACTTTGTTAGATGTATTCTCTTTGCCGGAAACGGAATCGTCGACGTACTTCTTCGTGGACGCATCGTAGTTTTCCGTCGGGTCGCCGAGACCTACGATCTTCCCACGACTGTATGGAGACGAACCCCTCTGCATATCAATAGCATTCCCCTCCATATACAGGTCGGCTTCTCCGGCCTCAAAATAAACTGTTTCTGTGAACGTGCCACCGGATTTGGGCATATAGGTATTCTGCAACTCGCTGTTCGTAGGGAGGTCATCAAGTTTACCTACCTTCGTTGAAGTAATACCAGAGTTGATGGCAGCGAGCTGTTCTGGGGTCAGGGGTTCCTCATTGATTTGATATTCGGGGTGCCATCCAAACTTGGTATTCCAGTTTCCGATATACTTAAACCTCCAAGTGCCTTTATAGTTCGGATTGTTTGTGACGAGCTCCCAGTGGGTAGAATCACTCTCGGGAGACGGTAGCGGCTCACCAGAATACACAATGTCTGATAGTGCTTTGTATAATTCGTAATCCGTCCCAGGTAAAGGATAAATAACTATATCACCAGTGCTGTAACTTTCTTCATCTGACCATTCTGGAGCATACCCACTTGCATCTCGCACAACCATATAGTCATTGTTATTGGGGCGGGATGGATAGTCATGATAAGAGTCAGGCACATCCGACCAAGTATCATAGTTCCCCTGGAACGTCGCACTCTCCGTGCTGATCTTCTGGTCAACCGCGGACTTGGTGTAGGTCTCAGACTTGAGGTAGTAGTTCGCAAGGTCGTTGACAGCCTTCACCCAAGCCCTGTCCGCAAGTTGATTGTCAGACGATGCGGCGGATGGAATCTTCGCCTGAATTGAGCCCACCTTATCGTCAACCTCGTCTATCGCAGAATCAAGATTATTGTCAGCATCATCAACATATTTCTTGTTTGTGGCATCCGCATTTGCACTCGGAGCTGAAAGATTGGTGATTTTATTACTTCCCATATTGATTGCCCCAGACATCGTTCCTCCGGCGAGTTTTAGATATGGAGCCCCGAAATACTCCCGAATGTTTGCAAGGGTAATCTTCTTGTTTTCGAAGTCCTGTACGATAGCAACAATATCGTCGTCAGAAGGAGTCGAAGCCGTTTCAAACTCCGTATCCTTCTTCCCGAATGTGGCAAGACGCTGTACTATCTCCTGTATGTCTTCATTTGAAAAGTGTCCCATATCTTACTTCTTTTTATTGTTATTCGCCGCAATCTTCTTCATCTCGATCTCTTTCTTGACCTTCAGCTCGTCATCTTTCTGCCTTAATTCTGCGTCAAACTGACGAATGTCTTCGGCGAGCTTGTCGCGTTCAATCTGAAGTTTCTCACGGAGAATCTCCTCGTTATTCTGCTCCTCATAAATACCGAGCCGCAGGTACTCTGCGCGAGAGTTGATCTCCGCGACATCGATCTTCGTCTGATTATCCCTCTGGTTGAGGAGGTCTTCCTGCTGCATCTTCGTGGCGAGCATCTGCTGTTCAGCTTGAATCTTCTGCTGTTCGAGCTGGAACTGTTGCTGCTGTGCCTGCTCCTGCTGCTGTTGCATCTGCTTCTCATCCCTTTCAATCATCCGGATCTTCTCCTGGATAGACGCGGACGAGTAGAGCTTGATAAGGGTAGATACGTGATAACTATTCTGCGCCGCAGCTTGAGCGATTGAATCAATCTGCGCATTGAACTTCTTCGTATCATCAGAGTTGTCTACGATGACACCATAATCGCACTCGCAGAATTCGTCACCGGGGACTTCCATGATCTTTCTCGTCCCATCGGAGAGGATATACTGGAACTTCTTGCTACGCCCCCTCAATGCGCCCTTGCATTCGTCGAGGAACGCAGTGAGAACTCTCTGCTTGGTATCATCATGCTGCTGAAAGAGCCAGTCGGTGATATATGATGACTGCAATACGGCTCTTTCTATGCCGCCGACAGTCTCGCGACTATACGTATTCCCTTCCCTCTGCCTATTGATACCGACAAGATCGGACATAGAGTCCTTCGTCCACTGGAGGAGATTGATATAGTTCTGTATGGAGTTGCCCCAGTCTGCATCGATGTAACCCTTCGTGGCATTATTCAATCCACCCGCGAGCTTGCCGGTTGCAGCCCCGACATTCCCCTCGTTGAACGAGTCCTTGATGAGAACCTTATTGGCACGGGCGAAGTACATCCACTTCTCAACTTTCCAGTTCTTCGGCTTCAGGGCGAGATCCATCTCCAGAATCTTCCCCCAGTTCGTCGCGATGAGGTCTACGAGCTTCGCGTGAATGGCGTCGTACATATAGTTGTACGGCTTCATCATATCCACGAGCGAGTACGGGAGCGACTCGTTGACATTATAGATTGTGCCGACAATCCCGAAATGACATTTCGACGGATTCGACAGCGAGTTATGCTGGACAAGACAAGGACGGATACCGACATAGATATCCTCCCCGATCTTCGTCCCTTCCCAGGCTTCGTTTATCCACAGCGCGGTTGCCTTCTCTCCGGCATCCTCATCAGCGATATAAGTCTCAGGATAGAAATCGTAGTTCTTTTCTCCGGTCATGGGATCAAAGGACTCGACCATCTGGATTTTCCTCTTGGACTTCCACCAGACGTGAAGGACGCGGACATTCCCTGCCGTGTCATACGGGAGGATAGAAGATCCAACGCCAGCCATCACGGAAGAGAAGCCGTTGAATCCATATCCGATATCCGTAGGGTCTTCGAAAACGACCCCCTCTTCTCCCATTATCGTCGTCCCGGTATTGAACTGGAACGCTTCGTCGTAGTTCCCGGCGGCACCGATAGGAGTTCCATATCTCCCATTCATCGGCACCTCGTCGGACAGCCACTTGACATCCTTCGGAGATAGCTCGTCGTAGTACGTGTCCACGATTCTTCCCGGAGACCAGTAATCTTCATAAATGATGATATCAGCATCCTCGATATGGTTCGAGTATCCGTTCTGATAGATACGGAGCTTAATAGGATTCAACCTCACAAGCACCGGTTCTCCACCAACGATACCACACTGATAAGCCTCAACGGAACAGGTCGCAGCGTCCACGAACCCATCGTTGAATTTCTGCCGGAAGTTTTGCTCTTTGGAGTAGTGTTTCAGGAGTTCGTTCGCACGAAGTTCACGCAGATCCTGCCAGGTATAGTCGAAGAACTGCGACGTCTCCTGCGCCTGCTGTCCAGCCTGCTCATCATTGAGGTCGGGATTCTCGACAATCTGCTTCACCGCATCGTCAAACTGACGCTTCTTCTCTTCCTCTATCTGCGATACGGCATAAGGATTCGTGACGATTACCCTCCAGTCGAAAGCCCTTGCAGCCTCCTCGCCCCGAAGAGTGTTTATCTTCGAGTTGATGATAGGATAATGCTGAATCTTATCAGGAAGAAACAGCGTCGAGAGGTTCCCCGGATTAAGAATAGCTGCAAGATCCTCCATGTGAATAACGCCGTTAAGAAGGTCATAGTTGATCTTCATTCTCACGACATCTCTCCTCACCGCAGGATCACTAAAACACGTATGATTCGAAGCCCAGTCTACGCACGATCTGCGCCACTTCTCCCCCTTTGATTTGGCGGGAAGTGTCTGCCTCGGATATTCTATGTTCTCAATCATAATATACAATTTACCGGACAAATCTATTGATAAATTTGCCCGGTTTCACGACGCTAAACGGAGCGTTTATAAGTTCAAATCGGATTGATAATTTGGGCCAAGAGATTTGACGTGTCGGTTCCAGTCCCGATCGAAAAAATCATCGTCGGAATCAACCTTAACCTCTTGGTTATTTGCACTCGGAGACCCGCCATACATGATGATAAAATGCTCCCTGTAAAGCATCACCTGGTCCAAAGCACGAACACGGTCAGTATTGACCTCCGGGCCATATCCAATAAGTTCCTGCAACAAAGCCCTGTTGCGGATTTTGTATAACTGCGGAATCTGCTCTATATGCGTCTCGCCCTTCTCATCTTTTACTTCAACAGGATAGGTCTTATTGAGCCAATCCCGGATAAGGTCATTCGCATATCCGATGAGGGCGGCATTGACACTGATTCCTTTTACAGAGCTGCCGAACATCGAATACTTCACAAGCTGCCTGTCACGAAGGTATTCAGGGCAGTCTGCGAGCATCCACGTAGAACGCATACGGGAGAAATAAGAGTAACATCCTTTCCGATTGGATTCATAGCATATCGTCGCATTATAAAATAATCCAAGCAGACGAAGCATTTCAAAGTTGTCTTCCGCGAAGGATCTTCGCCCGGTGTATTCAGCAACTATCTCATCAGTAAACAGGTCAAATACTATCGTTGAAGAGAAAGACGACGATTCAGCCTGATCATTATCAACCGGATCATGCCCTATGATGTACCTGTTGTTTGGGATCGTTCCGGATTGAGGCATCGTGAATATCTCCAGTGCCCCTTCTGCGGTGTTATCTACTTTCCATTCGTGAAGCGGAGTGTCATTCGTCGCCTTGAATTCCACAACGCCGTTATTCCCCATAACGAGAGTCCCGACATATACGTCATCATAAGCCCTCGGATCGGTATCAAGTTGCCGTAACCTTTCATTCAGGGCTACAACAGGGAAAAAGTTCGATTTGACTTTCAGGATTGCCTCTGCCGGAGTAATAGGCATCTGCGCGATACGGGATAGCAAGGACGCTGCATCCCCGCCCTGCTTCACCATCCAACGTTCCATAAGGATTTCCAACAATGCCGCAACGACATCGGAGTTTCCATCCTTATCCATACATCCGGCACGGGATATATATGACGGGAAGAAATATGCAAACTTGGATGTCCCCTTCCCAATCTTGTCATAGACATTATCAAGGGCATACACCTCGTAGGCTCCGGGATTATACAGAATCGTCTTCACCCCGGCGAAGTCAGACGCGTCATCACCAGCCGTACCAACGGCAAATAAGATGCTGAAAACACGGCTCCCTTCTTTTACAGAGTCGCGGACGTTATCCCATACCTCTTTGAAACGAACATAATTGCCCATCTCTTCAAATAGGATCCATCCACGCTTACCACGAATCTTGCCCTCATCATCCTTCACGGAAAGCCCCATCACGGAGTTGAGTGACCCCATCTCATTCCCGTTGGCGTTTTTGTATCCCATTCTCCAAATCATCTCTGACGGAGAACGTTTTAACATTAGCCTCGGGAACTCGGTATTGGCAGCACAGAAGTCAATCATCGGAGAAAACTTCGTGAACGTTCCATCCTTATCAGAAAGATATTCTTTTGTATTTGCCGTTAAAACGGTTGTCACGCGCTTTGACGCAGCGCTATTCTCTCCGAGAATAAGGTTATGCGACATAATGCTCGACAAGGAGTATGATTTGGAGGCTCCGCGCCTTGCCAATTCCATACAGTGTTTTCCAGCATGACGTGCCTGATCGAGATAATGAAAACGATAGTAGATACCCTCCCAGAAGTCTGGAAATTCCTCAACTCGGACATAGATATCAGACCCCGGCGCAAGGCGGTTAAGCATAATCGGGCAGTAGTTGAGATACCAATACATCTGCCCAGTAACCCACTCTCCGTCCGACTCGCGAACGTACCCTTCTCGGCATCTCCTCACTTCCTCTCGAAACCATTTCCCATATTCGCTATTGGGATTAGCATTTGGTTTTAAGAGAGAATAACAACCATTTTCTTTGTAGAACAACGCCGCAGGACGGAAATAATCCATATCCTCCAGGATATGAGGATGCGTGATATCGACGATTATCCTTCCCCTATCATCTCTCGGTAAATCCTTCGCCCTCGGTCTCTCCCCTATCATCCATTTCAAAAGAGGAACAGTATCAATGAAATCCATGAACTGCTCACGCACATCCTCGGGGTATTGGTCAAGCAGTTCCTGTGTAATCTGTGTCTGATACTTATTTACTGGAATTATTACGTCCATTTCTTATTAAAGATCCTCTCCGATAGCCCTCTGCGCACTACCCCTTGCCTTTTCGTCTGTATCAAAATCTTTTGCCAGCGCTTTCTCCGCATCAACCAGAGCCTTTGCAAGCTCCGGGATCTGCTTCAATGCGCCGGTCATTGTCGATACCTGATAGATTGGCTTCCCACTCTTATCCA
>Ga0310786_10002066_pt1 | contig 31390 bp, 49 predicted proteins | sample AusTroGonzalo_MG_FD_203881 | JGI IMG/M metagenome (GOLD analysis project Ga0310786, IMG submission 203881) | Bovine rumen microbial communities from tropical cattle in Woodstock, Queensland, Australia - Gonzalo_03 (v2) (version 2) | ecosystem: Host-associated > Mammals > Digestive system >...
GTGGCTTTAAGGCCTGGGAGGGGGTCCTCCCCCACCCTTCTGGCAAGCTCTCACCAGTCTCCATCTTTGATTACTTCTGCCCTCCCTACCCTTTGGGAATGGGGACTGTAATTTATTTTATTTGACTTCTTAGCGTTGCAAATCCAGTGGGCCGCCGCTAGATTATTGGGGTCCTCGGCTACTTGACGAGGCGAATCATACCCAAACTCTTTCCATCTGCTCACTGGTACGATCTCGTCTATTACAAACGACAAGGGATGATTGGCATCGCTTGGTTCATCGTAGTGAATAGGTCTCCCACATATATGGCACGGTAACTCCATGGCCCGTAGTAGGGCTCGGTTCTTCCTCCTGAGGCTCCCGTTTTGGCTGCGTGGGTTATTTCTCATAAGGGCTCCTAACAATGTAAAAGCCCCTAACTATTCGTTAGAGGCCTTCACCGGGGTCTATACAGTGTCTTTATCCACCATTTGCACGATTACATATTAGCATTAATATTTTTCCCTGGTGTGTCGAGTTGCACCGGTGCAACTTTCGGGTGTACGCCTGCTGCTCCTCTGGGGGGTTATTACAAGTCACCGTCTTTCCCAGACTTACACATTGTTCGTCTCCTTGTATTGATATCTGCATTCGTTCTTTCTCTCATAGCTTCCCGAGCATCTTCAACCCACTCTTTGCTGCAGAGGACCGTGTTATTCTCAATGCAGAACTGAGTGACCTCATCCAGGGTGGGCTTTCTTCTGCGGTTCTCCACGATGGTCGTGATGATCACTGCTACTGTTAAACATATGACTATGAGTGATAATATGATTGTTGCGTTCATGAGGTTCCTCTTTCCTCGCTGATGTGCTTGTCGATGATTGTAAGGCACTCCTCATAACTGTAAGTTCTTCCGATGTCAAAATTATTATCCTCTTTAAGGCTAACATGCTTGTTTATAATCTCTGCCTTTACATCATCAACCAATGCTTTTCTTCCCTGCTCCCAACCATAGTCCATGCCAGCAAAGTAAGCTTGCATTTCGGCTAGTTCGGAATCTCTCTTAAGCTGTAATCCGTTCTGAATTGCTTGCCCGATAATTCCACCGTGGTCATAATAACCGCCTTTTAAATCATTGCTTTCGGCTTTATCAAAGGCTTGCTTTGTTTCTTTAGGTATCTCTATAATGAGCTTTACTGTATCACTCATACTTCCTCACCTTCTACGCATTTTACACACGCTTTAGATTTATAAGTCCGTTCAATATATGCGTTGAGATAAAAGACCACGTCTTCAAGCCACTCTCTGTCGGGGCATTCTCGGACTACTGCTTCGGCTGCGGTAAAAGGTGTGGCTCCGTTCCCTAACATCAATTTGTTTTCTCCGGTATTTTCCATTTCATTCCTCACTTTCTGCCTTATAGGGTTCGCAAAACATTCTGTCGAACCATGTTACATACGGATTCGTCGTGGCACACTTCTTGCTTTGACATACATTGTTTGACTCGGAATAATACTTACACTCTTTACAAGGATTTCTTTTTATCAGATTTGATATCTTGCTTATTAGTTTCATTCGTCCTGCCCTCCCTCTGACTCTTTCCAATACCTGATCCCCAACCATACGAAGATGATAAAAAGGACTGCATTGAAAATCATGATTGTTAAATACTCCTCGCCTGTCATTGGTATCATTACTCTCCTATCCTTCCCATTCGCTCAGGCTCCATAAAAATATGATCGCTACATGTACGATGATCCACCACTTTGAAAAGGTCTCTAAATGCCGGAATACTTTTATGAGCTCATAATATTTCTTTACTGTCTTGATGTCGTTGATCACCCTCGTCCACAGATACATATATACAGCGGCGAGAATAAGTACCCACACATATCCAAATAGCCTTCCCATTCTGTCGCCCTTCTCCCCCTCTATGCCCCCTCATACGAAATGAAGATTTATCGCTACTTCGTAAACGAACTTACTCTTGATGTGTCCGTATGTACTCCTTTCCGCATCCTGCGGATATCTTGCTCCGTACTGGATGTTATTCCAGATCCCGAGGTCATACTCGCTCGGTATGTTCAGGCGGGCCTGATCTATCGCGTTGATTGTGTCGAGATATTCTGCATACTTCACAGCCGTCTTGAAGGTCGGGTCTCCCGGATCTCCGCTCGGAGGGGCTGAATCGCCACCTCCGCTCTTCGGAGTGATCATCGTTGCGACTTCATCTTTGAGCCTGTGATAATCTCTGATGGTCCATAAGGTCTTATGATAGACTGCTGCAGGAAGTATGTACTTGGTTTTCTTTCTCTGATAGTCCTTCATTTTTCCTCCCTCACCTTATCTCTCCAAATCCTGCTTTGATTATTGTCTCTGCCCTCTCTGGCGGTACCGTGATGACCTCTCCGGCATTTACGAGCCTTTGAAGCTGTGTATCGCTGTAGGTTGTCGTGATCCTCAGCTTCACCGTCTTGGCTTTCTTCGGCTTGACCTTATGATCGAGGATCTTGTCCCAGGCTTTCTTGATTGCCTTGTTGTCATACTCAAATTCGAATATCGGGATGTTTAAGAGCTTATGTACATCGAATCCCATATCGAACGGGACGATATATCCGGTCTCTCCGTCTACGACTCCCATCTCCTTGGCTGAAGGGAAGGGGCAGCAGATAACCGGAACGTTATTCGTCAGAGCTTCGAGCATTGAATATGACCATGCTTCCGAGTCACTGAGCTGGACCAGATAATCCGCCGCTGCTATGTAGGGCTGAACGTCCATCTCTAATCCCATGTTCACCATCCCTCTGGGGGCATTCGGGATAACTCCCTCGGAGAAGTTAAACCAGATAAACGGAATGCCCTCTTCATTGAGTCTTTCTGCCAACTTTCTCATTCGCATCTCGTTATTCCCTTTATCCGGTGCAGGGATTCTTGTCGCTGATACGAGGATCAATGCTTTTTTATATTCAGGTTCAATCGGATTATGTATTACCATCGCGTTCTTTGCCTCTTCGAATGTTTCCTTGCTCGCTTCGCTCACATTGACGATGAAGTCTGAATCTGTCGGTATGAACCACTGGGGATTTGTCTTGCATCCATGACACATCCTCACGGATTGATTGCACCGGATATTGTTCGGGGACTTATCCAGGATCCTCAGCATTATGAGCGTATCGCAGGCATACATTTTGTTGTAATCGTAATCAATGACTTTTATGTGCTCTTCGAGCCTGTTCCGCTGTCTGATGTCGACCGAACCGACCACAAGAACGATATCTCTGTCCTTCATCAGCTCCCCGAAGTGGTAAATGAATGTCTCTATCCCCCCGATTATGTGAAGGCCTCTGATGAAGAGAATCACATCGTGCTGTTCCGGTATCGGGATAATCGCACATCCTCTGTAAGGTTCGCCTCTGAGGTAATGCGCCCACATTGTATTGACCGTGGGCTTATAGATCTGACACCATCTCGACAGCTCCGGGATATCGTTCTGATATGTCAGGAGGATGACTTCGTTCGTTTCGTCCTCTTTTTTGATCTCTTCCAAGAGGTCTGTCATATCAGCTGTGACGTGATGGAAGTAGTAAACGATCCTTTTGGTCTTTGTCTGACCGTTCTTGTAATTCTTCGTGTTGCTTCCCGATACATCCGTCCGGTAAAAATACATATACTCGGGAATGATGGCTGCTTTGATGTCCTTGCTCAAATATCCGACCCTTCTTGAGAAGTCTTCATCCTCTGTCGCGTCCTTTTTCTCGTTGAAACGAATATTCCCGATCAGCGTCCTTTTGAAGCATCTTGTGCAGGCGGAAGGATTTGAAAGCCTGTCTCCCTGCCTTTTGACTTTATAATCAAATTGCACACCTTTCATATTCAAAGAACGCCATGAATACTCAATGAGTTCGGGGTTATCTTCTATCTTTTCAAGGAGCTTTTTGATGAAGTGCGGGGATACCATGTCATCCGAGTCGATAAACTGGATATATTCGCCTTTCGCACATCTAAGGCCTCTGTTCCTTGCCGCTGCCTGCCCCTGGTTCTTCGTTCTGATGGCTGAGAGCCACTTATACTTAGATCTATAGGCCTGCGGTGAACCATCGTCTATGAGGATGACTTCCACTCCGGAGACTATCTGCTTATCAAGGCACTCAAGGAGCTCATCCGTGTATTCCTTCGTGTTGTAATATGGGATTATGATTGACAACTTCATACTCCGAATACTCTCCTTTCAAACATCAGTGCCTCGACATCATCATCGATGTCGCAGGTGTAATCATTTATTGCTACGTAATTCGTATAATCGATCACATCCAAGGGACCGCCTTTTATGACCTGCCAGAGTTCCCATGACACTGCTTCTCTGTGAAATCTTCCTTCGAGGTCATATTTGTGACATTCTTCAACCTTTCGGAAGAACAGTTCCGGATCTTGGACTTTGAAAGCGAAGGGTTCCGCCCAGTCCTTCGTATATTTTTCATGGAACGGTGGAGCTGATGCAAAAAATTGAATTGATCGTGTCTCGGTCTTTACGATCTTCCTGATGGCGTCCTCCGAAAAGTATACATCCCCGAAGATATAACAGACAGGCTCTTTCATGGGGTAAAATGCTTTAAGCCAGCTGTGGGTATTTTCGCCGTAGATAAAATCGTTGTCATGTCTCAGAATATCCACCCCGTTTTTTTCTGCTGTCACATCAAAGAAATTATTAGTTGTGCTGATGGCTATGTCCGTGATTCCGTAGGCCTTTAAAAGCCTTATCGTTCTCTCAACTATCCGCTCTCCCAGAATCTTATTCAGCTGCTTTGGGAAAGCTCCATACTTTCCGCCGCACATGATGATATATTTCACTGCTCTTGTCTCCTCTCATAAAGCTTGCAGGCCTTACAGGATCTCGGCTTATATCCGGCTCTGCCCTTTTCGCACTTGCCATAACATCTTGATGTCAATGTCGGCATCTCAGTGAAGTGTTTACAAGATCCGCACTTGTTGGAGAGGTTTGTTCTTTTCATCTGCTCTTTCCTCAGATGCTTCTCTCCTTTGAATTTCCACTCCGCTTTCAGCTTTGCTTCCTCGATCTCGTAATATGTCGCGTTATCAGGAACTCTTACCTCAGCTGTATAAACTAACATCCCTCTCCTCTCCGTTGCACCGGTGCAACTTTTTGCTTTTTACGCCTGCTGCCTGTCTTGGGGCTTTTATCCAGCCGCCTGCATCCTCTTAGCCTTCTCTCTGTAACTCCGGAAGAGCTCAAGGGCTTTTTCGATGCCTTTGTTGTATGAGTCCACCTTATCGGACTCGTTCTTGCATCCTACCTGCAGCATCTCCTGAAATTCTTCGTAGGTTCTTTCTTTTTCATCGAGTAGATCTTCTTCGAACTCGTTCATCAGTTCTTCGGGCATGTTTTCCCTCCTTCGTGTAATCAATAAGTGCTTCCTCCCAGAGCTTGTTCCTTCTGTCGGTGTCATCTGCTCTGAAGGGTTCTTTCTCGTTCTCTTTGATGACTGTTAAGATATAGCTCCATGCCTTTTTGAATATGGTCTTGGGATCCTTTTTGACATCATCGGGGCTGACTAACAGGTTTGTCTGCCACTCGTTCGGCTTCGTGCAGACCAAAAGGTCCTGTTTCTTTCCGTTGAATGTCACAAAGTTCCTGATCCATGAGACCTTGATACCTTTAAGATTGCATTTGATGGTGAATTGGTGCTCTGTCATTCCCCGCCCTCCTTTCCGGGCGGCTTGCACCTGCCGCCCTGGGTTATTTCCGTGATATATTCTCCGTTGGAGGTGTGCCCTATAAATAGTTCTTGCCGAATATCTTCATGAAGTCTTCTTCCGGATAATGTTTAATGAACGCTGTCTGAGCTGCGCTCTGTAGGATCCTGCATATGTCATAATTGACATGAACTGCTTCAGGATTATCAAGGTGATGCTCATGACAGAGGTAAACCTTCAAGCCGTACCTCTCAGATTTATTTCTTGATGGCCCCATGAATACATGATGTTCTTCAAGATTTGCTCTTCTCTGGTAATCGTTGTGAAGCAGCATACAGAGGTAACAGGTGCCGTCCTCTTTATCGTGCATGATCGACTTCATGATTCGATCTCCCAGCGAGCTTCTTTCTTTACTGTCAGCTTGATTGTTCCCTTCTGGGTAAGCTTTACGGTTGCCTTATATCCGGTACCGCTGTCTGCAGTGAGACTTACAAGGCCGCTGTCTGACATCTGATTGATTGCAAACTTCACAAGTTCTCTCAGCTCTTCGTGATCCTTCAGGAGCTCTTCCGCATTATCCTCGGCTTTGAGTCTTGATGACTCCATTCTTCTGAGCTGTTGTGCTGCGGAACAATCGCAGAGCGTCATGGCTTTCTTCATCTGCTGAATGTCACTCATTCCCTCTTCTCCCTCGAATGTCTGTACCTGTCCGCAAAACTTACAAGGTGCGCTGTAATTCATCTCTCATTCTCCTTCCTGAACCACCAAATGTGCTTGTCAAAAATATCTGCCTTAATGTCTTTGTCTTCCGCAATAGGGAAATCGTCATCGGCATATTCCCTTGGCTTTGTGAATCTCTCAATGCCATCAGGCTCGATGATTACTGCTGCCTGACCTTTGCAGTAATGTGTGATTACTCCGGGCTCGGATCTCCACCAAACCTTTCTGCCGATTACCTCTTTGTCAAAATCACGATTATTGAGCTCCATCGGATGTTCATCCAGTCTGTTATCAAGAACATAGGAGAGGGCTTCGTGGAATGTCATAAAACCTTCATAGAAAGGCTCTTCATTTCGAGTAATCACAAGGTATCTGCTTTTACGGATCTCGGCTTCGTCGTATTTGCACTTGATGTAATTTGTGGGATAGTACTCGATTCCCCATCTTGCGCCGGGCTCTCCGTCAAATTCCACGAGGTTATCAATGCTCATTTCTTCGTCATACGGATAAGCCCAAAAGCAGTTTCCTTCTCCCCAGTCAAGCCTTCCTCCTATCGTGTGAACGTATCCCTCGGCTTTTATCACCTGATAAGGTTTCTTTCCTACGGTCACGTCCCATGGCATCTTCTTATACACCAGCGTCTCTAAGTCATCTTTTCCTATGAGCTTGATGTTTATCACTCTTCTACCTCCTCGGTACCATCTATGATTCTGTTTACTGTGTTCAACATGACTTCCATCTTTGTTCTCATGGCTCTGAACTGATTATCACCAAGCATCCTCTCGAGTGCTCTGATATCACTTGCAAGACCCGCTTTGTATCCTCTGACGGTATTCGGATCAAGGATGTTTCTACTCGCGGGCTCGGTATCGTGCACGGCTTCATCGTTCCCCGAGCCATTTCCTCCCAGTTCAGTGTCAGGATCCGACTCATCATTTTTGATGACTCTAGCCTCTTCCACCTCTTCAGCATCTTCTGTTCCGCTCTGCTCGGGATCAGGATCGTCTTTGGGTTCTTCCTGGATCGTCTCCACTTCTTTGACGTGAGGTGCTTTGACTGTTTCGGGCTTTTTGGGTACCTCAACCCTCTTTGGTTGCACCGGTGCAACTTCGGGTTTTTCCTCTGCGATGGGTTTCCCATAAACAAATTCGTAGGCATCTTTTGCTTTGACAAATACATGACCATCTTCTCCATTGCTTACCGGCATTATCTCCGCCCATGCGCTTGTGATTTCCATCCAGGAATGATTCGTTTTTGTTTCAGCTCTCGCTACTGTGAGGGATGCTCCATCGTCTTTGACGATCAGGATCACCTTTCCTTCTCCGGCTACCCTTGCCACATAGGTCATCTGATCTATGGGCTTGAATATATCTTTCAGGCGGTCCCATTCCTCGCCTTCTGAAAAGAAGTTCCATATCTTGCAAAAGAGGAATGTGTTTTCTTCTCCGATTGCCTTTAATACTCTGACGAGAAGGGAATCTTCAGGAGGATTCATGATCTGCTCGAAGTTCTCCTCAAGATGCTCGACTTCGCTCTTGCTTCTCTCCTCATCAATCTCGTTCTTTATCGCCTGGATCTCTGACTTGGTATATTCCGGTGTCAGCTCCTCGGTTATTACTTCGGGGATCCTGAGCATGAGTGCGAGCTTGGCATATCCGAAGCCCTTATACTGTTCAAGCAGCCTGTCTGAATTGCCTTCTTCAGAGAATCTGTCATTGATGCGGATGAATCTCGATACCATCGACTTATCAAGACCAAATTCGCCATTTGCGAAGTCGAGATAATCGGAATATCCGGAAGTCTTTAATATGTCCGTATCTCTTGCGACCTTGAGAAGATATCCGATCCTGACGAATCCCTCCGAGGTCTTTTCCAGCTCCGAGCGGAGCTCCTGTTTATACTCCGCGTAGTCATGCTGATAAACTATTTCTTCCATTCGCTATCCTTTCTTGAGTTATCCACATGGATTATTTAAAAGTGCTAAAATGCACGTTTTTGTGACTTAAACTGCTGTTTTATGTCGTTTTGTGCGGCTTTTTGCCTCTTTTTGCAGTTTTGTGACATCCAAACTCTTCACATATCTCCCGAGCCATCTGTCGATTTTCTTCTCGTCAGGCTTCGAATCGTGGATTCCGTACCACTGTTCAATCTTGCCCTGCGGATTGAGTTCTACTGTGATATAAGGCTCTTCGGGGTTCTCCTTGGTCCTGAGCAAGCAGATTATCTTTCTGCGCTCTGCATGGCTCCTCAGATATCCGTCTCCGCCTACGCAATGATGAAGCAGTCTTCCTTCGTCTACGATCTCGCTGGCACTCATTGCCGGTCTTATGACAAGTGCTCCGCTTTCGTAGTGGTAAACCTTATCAGCTCCCTTGAACCTTGTTCGGATCTCCTTAAATCTTTCCTCAGCTTCCGCTTTCCTCGTTTCAGCTGCTCTCTCATCCTTTTCGATGACCGCTTTGTTATGTGCGGCGTGTAAATCTTTCGGGTAGAGGACGATTGAATCCGTCATGTCATATCCAAGTTCTTTTTTCATCTGCAGGTAGTCGATGTATTCTCGCGCCTGGGAGTGGGTGTTTCCCTGTTTGCGGAGATAGTTCACTATCTTGGCCGGAGTCGAATAATCCATCAGTCCTTTAAGATCCTGCTCGGTGAGGTTATATCTGATCAGGTCATTTGCATATTCTCCGAGGCATCCGGTAACCTTCTCCATCCGGTAGATCTTTAAGGCTGTGACCTGTTCATCCGGTGCTTTTTGCGTAAGCTCCTTAAATCTCTGCTTCGGTATCTTGAGATAATCCCAGGGAGTCTTTGCTTTAGGATTCAATCTCATATCCAGCCCGTAGTACATCTTGCGGAAGATGATCTCTGTCAGGCCTGCTTTGAGAAGAGCCTCAAACCATTTATTCGAGATGTACGCCTGCTGCCAATCTGCAATCGTGAAATATCGTGCTATCCTGTCATTGACCAGCGCCTCTTGTGTCATTGAGTACGCCATCACGGTCGACTTCATGTTTTTCCATGTATCTGGGAAGATAAATCCGCAGGTGGGGCTATTGTCTGCATATCCCATCGTTGAGAAACAATAAGTGCTGTTCCACTGTCCGCCGTACCATCCGTAAGGGTGATAAAACTCTTTATAGAGCTTCTTTCTCATTCCTGCCGGGAAGTAAAGCCTCATTCGCTCAGTAAGTTCGAACTGCTCAAATGACTTCTTACTGTCCGGAACTGCTTTGAGAATCGGCCTAAAGAACCTGAGGATCCAGCCGCCCTTCGGAAGTTTCTGACCATACCAGAGATCAATGTCACGGCAGATCGGGTTCTTTCTGTTTCTCTTTGAGACTAAATTTCCGATTGCTTTACACTTGGGGCATCTGACGTAAGCACCCTTTGGGGAATTAATGAACTCTTCGACTTCATCGTTGTATTCCTTCCGGAACTTCGCTCCGCAATGGACACACTCAACATGGAGCTCGTTCTGCTTCTTCGTGAAAAAGAATGTCCTTCGGTTGTCAAACTCCTTTTCAGCCCATGTGATGAACTTCTTCGGGATTCTCGGAAGCATTCCGTGAAGCTCGCTCTTTTCCTCATCAGTCATTTGCAATACCTCCCAGGTAATAATCCTTCACGATCTCTCTGACGGTTGCCTCTTCAGGTATTCCGAACTTGACCGTTCCGCCAAAACTGATATTGGCTGCTTTGAGGATTGCATCGTCGACTTCTTCCATGAGTTTTTCGCTCTCTTTGAGGATTGCTCCCAACGCTCCGGCAAGACTCTTCTTGGAGCTTCTGACCGCCTTTGCGAAATCATTTGATTCTGAGATACACATCTGGATGTATCTGATCCAGTCGTGCATGATGCCGTTGATGGTAAGTGCCTCTTCCTCGATAGCTATCTTTCCGAGTGCCGCTGATGTGTCAGAACACATTCTGTCCCATCCTCCGGTGATGAAATCTTCCGCATCTTCAGGATCCAGTCCGTTTTCTCTTGCTATCTCTCTGACTGCTTCGGTGTCTCCCTGTGCGAGCTGATTCTTTGCCGCCTCATTGATCTCATCTGCTGAATTGAAATTGCCGTACTTGGTGAATATTTCCTTTGCCACTGTAAATCCCTCCTTCATTGAGTCTTTATGCTGTTTTTGCGTTATTGATTAACCAGTTTCTGTAAGAATGTGGTTCTCCGACTTTTACGGTCACATTGTGCCTTGCAAGCTCATTCCCGACCTTTTCCCAGATATCAGCGTTCTTGACCTTTTCGCCCTTTGCCGATAAATACTCTGTCTCGCGCCATTTGGGGAGCCATTCTGTAAGAGCGGTTCCGAGCCATTTTGAATCAAAGAACAGGTTAAGATCCGAAGGGCAGGTCATGTGACTCAGCGCTGATCCAAGAGTAATCAGCCATGCTTCGTTTTCGCTCGCTTCGACTGCTTCCTTGCAGGTCTTTGTTGCGGGTCCCTGCGGAGTTATCGCCTCCAGGATGTACACTCCGTACCCCTGCTGCCTTTTTGGTCCTTTGATTGTCTGGTGGATGTAAATGTTGACTGTCATGTGTTCTCCTGATCATGTATCTCTGATATGGATAACCTGTGACCGGATTGACTCCGTTGAAAAGTGTTGACTTGATGATCTCCCATCCCTTTGGAACCGGAGGCGGGTCTTTCCACCTCATACTTCTGACTGTCTCTCTCTTAGGCTCCGGGATTTTTAAGTTCCTGCTGCGCGTATAAGATGCAGTCTTCTCAGATTCGCCCTTTAAGAGATAATCTGACAGCTGTTCATATTCGCCTTCGTCATACAGAGGACTGAAAAACGGATGTCCGTGAGGCCAAGCTTTCTGGATCAGCTTCATCGCATCAACCCCCTCGGGGTTGTTGATCACAATATGGTGATGAACCGCTCCACGGGATCCTATTTCTGTTACCCCGATATATTTCAGATCTACTTCCGCTTTGCGGTAGTTCTTGCGGAGCTCTGCGAGGAACTTGGCTCTGAGTGCGTTGGCTTCTTCCGGTGTCTCAGGTCTTCTATCCTTTGCATAGGTCAATGTGACGTGGAGATCACCTTCTCCGAAGTTTGCCATTATTAGCCTCTGAACTTTTCTCCTTTTGTTCCTCTCGTTCTGTCTCTTTATCTCTTCAGGTGTCCTTTTTCTTTTCCGCTCCCTCGGACATCCGGGAGCTCCATAATTCCCTGGGATATATTTCTGAATCTCTCTGACCTCTCCAAGGTCATAAGTGACTTTCGTGTACAAGATAATCTCCTCTAGGTTACGTAAGTTTAATATCCTAATGAACGAATAAAAGAGGCTTAAACCGTCTTTTTAAGATTGACTTTTTAAACCCGAGGACATATAATGATTATGTCAACTAATCATGTATGTCCTACCAGAAATCACCGTTTTGCAGGCGGTGATTTTTTTATATCCAAATCTCATGAATGATGTTTACCTGCATATCTATGAAGTTGTACTGTGCGGGCTCTTCAGGCATCATAGGTGCGGTAAGCCCGAGCTCCTTCCAGTTCTTATGTCTTATCTCCGCTGCTACGTGATACTCTTTCACGGTTCTCAGCTCGTAAGGTGTTATCATCCAGTGCTTATAATCTCTCAGGATTCCGTAGAAGCCCTCATAGACCAAATCGTCATCGTCTTTCTGCTTGATCCTGATGATGTCGGGGCCAGATAAGAGATTAAGCAGATCTTCTAAAACCACTCTTCCCATTTGACTACCTCTTTCCCTATCCCAATCGCGTAACCATATTCCTGATTACAACCCATTGAACGTTCCCATCCGGGCATCAAGAGAACAATGTCGCAAGCTCTTATTGCATCGAAGCATACCTGCATGATCTCTTCATAGGTGATGCTCTCGGGAAGCTGCTCTCCGATCTTGACCGGGTTGATTGCTCTTGCCGTGTCTCTAAACTTCTGATGAACTTTCGCCTCTCCATAATCGAAGCGGTCTTTATAATCTTCGGTACCGGTAATCGGTCCGCTCAAATAAACGTGAAGCATTTCTTCCCTCCTATTTGCTTGAATAGTAATGATTTCCGACCTGACAGAGATTTGTCCCGAATCCGTGATAATGTCCCGCTCTGAACCATAAAGGCTTGGGGATCCATCCTTCCTCGAAGAGTGATAAAGCTTTTATACAGTCCTCATTCGGTTCAATCCCTCTTCGGTTCCAGGAACTGCTGAAAGCATCTGAAGCCCAAACAGCTTGATAAGATTCCATTCGGAAGACTTCTTTTCTACACTCTGCCGTGTACATCACCCAGAGCATCCCTTCCGTCCCTTCTCCTTCGGCCTCTCGCATTGCAAGATCCATAAGGTAGAAGCAATCATCTTCGGTGAGGTTCCTGTACGGTTCCGGCTCCACCTCGATATATACAGTCTCGGTTACAACCTCTTTGATAGGTTCCGCTTCTATATATATGTATTCGATCTGTGGCTCCGGAGGTTGGGTGCTCATTGAGTAGTTATGGCTTTTATATGAACCGTATGCAGCAATCCCAACCGCTATTCCGACTATCAAGGTGAACAGGACATTAATGATGTTCTTCATTGCCTCTCTCTTTCAGAAATTCTGTAAACTGTTCTTCCGGTACTCTTGTGAGTTTCCCTATTCGGATGATCTCCCTTCCGCTGGCCTTATATTCTTTAAGAAGATTGAAGGCTGTGGTCTTTCCTATTCGGAAGGTAGACTGGATATCCGAAGGGCTTAACCAGCTCATGCTGCAAGGAACTCGGTGACATCAATCTCAGCGGTCTTACATACTGCGATAAATTCATCTGCTTTGAGTTCCTGACTACCTCTGAGGCATCTGCAGAGCGTCTGATAATTGATATTCGCTTTTTTTGCAAGTGCCTTAACGTTGATACACCTCTCGGAGATGATCTCAGCAAGCCTCTGCTCTATTTTCATTCGGTTAACCTCTCTTTCTTTAGTAGTATATTGCTAAAAGCGGTTGTGATTAACTTGTGTTTGCTAATCACAGTTTGAATAATAACATTTTGCTAAAAGTGTGTCAACATTTTTTTATTAAAATTTGAAACTTTAGTTATAATGTGCTAATCTTCTATTGAAAGGAGGTAAAAACTTATGGTAAATCAAGAAAGAGAAAGGCTTGCCGCCAGATTAAGAGAATATAGGAAATTACTTGGAATGTCTCAGCAAGAACTTGCTAAAAAGATAAATACTCCACAGACTACCATCTCCGCTTGGGAGAGAGGCGTCACTATGCCTGATGCTAATCAGCTTCCCGAAATCGCCTCTGCTCTTGATGTTTCTTTTTCGGTGTTGTGTGGTCTTCCGGATGAAAAAAATGAAGATAGGATCCTTATCGATGCTTATCACAAAGCAGATGATATAACAAAAAAGAACATACGCCTGCTGCTCGGGCTCGGGGGTAATGATCATGTGGATAAATAATCGAGGCTATATGCAAGAGCGCATCACAGATCCGCACACCGGGCTTCCGAAGATTATCTCCGTGAAGTGTTCCGGTAATTCTGTGAAGGCCAGAGACGAAGCATACAGACAACTACAGGATAAGATAAAGAGGTTATCGGAATCAGAGTTCCGATTCTTTCAGACTATCGATGTTTATCTATCAGAAATGCAGAAGGAATGGAAACCCTCAACATATTTACATGAGAACTCTCATTTCAAACAAATAAAGAGGATCCTCGGCGATGCTTACATGAATAAGCTTACCGCAGGATACATCCGAGCGAAATTCATAGAGTCGGGCAAGAATAATCACACTCTCAACGATTATCAGTATACCCTTAAGGCTTTTTGGAGATGGGCTTACCGGAATGATTTTGTTAAGTCTTTGGATGTTGCGGATAAAATGTCGACTTTCCGTGACACCCCAAGGAAAGAACGCATCCAAGATAAATACCTGGAAACCTACGAGCTGCGGAAGCTCTTGACCGCAATGGCGGACCCGAGATACAAACTTCTCAGTAAATTCATGGTATTAACCGGAATGCGAATCGGTGAAATCCAATCTTTGGAAGATCAGGATGTATGGGGCTCGATAATAAGGATAAATAAGACTTACGACAGGGCTAACAGAATCGTTACTTCTCCTAAGTCTATCGAATCCAAGAGAGAGATACACGTCCAGCCGGAGCTGAGGGAGTGCATTGATCAGATACGAGAATATAAAGAGATTATCGGGTACAAAGGGAGTCTTTTCTTCCCCGATGCAAACGGTAAGAGGCTAAACTATAACTGCTATAATGAATACCTTGAGCTCATATCTCTTGCAGTCCTGGGAAGAAAGATCACTCCGCATATATTCCGACACACTCACTGCTCGGTTATGGTCATGAGCGGCATGAGCTACGAGGCAATCATGGCAAGGCTCGGGCATGGAGACAGCAAGGTTACGAAGCAGATCTACACGCACAGGCTCAAAGAGCTGAAGGATAAAGAAAATCGTCAGATGGACTCAATAAAGCTATTATCATAAGGGAAGCGCGGGCTTCCCTTTTTGATTGCTTGACCATCTGCTTGACCAACCTATTCAAAGCCCGATATTTACAGGATCCTATATGACAACGATTTTCATAATGGTTTAGTTCGCTAAAATTCGTAATAGTCCGTAACATCCGCAAAATCAGCACTTTTTAATTTGATCCCGATGGATGCTTGATTTCGTTTGCTTGACTATTTGCTAAACTAAAAAAACTCCCCCGCCGGAGACAGCGGGGGAGTATATGAGGGGGGATTTATCGTTAGGCTAGACAGCCGAGCGACCTTCATTAATGCCGAATGCGACATAGTGGAAGTAATACAAAGAATTATTATCTCCATAAGCACCCACAAGGTCGGGGTAATGAGATTTATAAAATATGGGATTGAACTGTTCCGAAGCTTGCCGAAGTTCATTCATTCCGAACATAACAAAGTGTTGCCACAGCTTGTTGGGATCATGCCCGAATGCAGCTTCAAGGTCTGCGTACTTGTTAGCGTAGTATTCGGGATTAAATACCGGTGCATAGTCATAACCGTAAAGCCAAAATCCCTCGTTTACGGACGGATTGATGATACAACCTCTAAATTTATATTCAGAGCCCTGTCCCCATCTTCCGTTACTGTTTGTCCTCGTCTGATTCCAGAAGGGTGATCTTGCATTATAGCCTGATTCACTTGTGAAGATAGTGTTATCGTCAATTATCTGCTCGACAATGCAAACGTGGCCTGCTCCGTCTGTGCCGCTTAGTGTGTTGCCTTTCTGCCATACCATGATACCGCCCAAAGTGGGCTTTGCAGATATCTTCAGTCCCATGCTTACAGCTCTTTCGATGAAGTTCTCAGCATTACACACAAGCTGATACTCGATGTAAGGCTTTCCGATTATCTCAGCGAATCTGCCATTGGCATATCCGACACAATTAGCGAGAACAGTTGCTTTAGGGTCCATTGGCTTGCCTTTACATGCTTCTGAATACCCACCGTCAACCTTACGCATATAATACGGGCTATTCTGCGGTCTTGTGGTTCTCATCACAAAATTCGCCATATGTTCACCCATTCTCTTTGTCATACTGTGCTTTGAGTACGGTTAAGATACCACCGAGGCAAGTATTCAAAGCTGCAAGAGTTGCGGTTATCTGTGCTGTGTAGGGAACGTGCCATATAGCAAGAACCGCAGAAATGAAAGTGAGGATGGGTGCAATACACTTAACGATGATGCACAGATTGTCATAAGCCTTGTTTGATAACTTCATAGAGTCTCCTTTCTTATTTTGAATAAACTTCTCTGATCTCGATAAGTTCTAATATCGTCTTCTGGGTGTCTTGCCGGATGTATTCCTTGAACTCTTCGCTCTTGTATCTTTCATCCTTGGTCAGTTTGTTCACAATCATTACAAGCGAGTTTTGCTTTACCCTTATATATTCCTCACTCCGGCTGATGTGATTAAACGATATCCAATTTGAGTATTCCTTATAAACTTCGAGGATGATTTCTCTGCCGAGGTGCGAATCATAGCCTTCGCCCTTCGGGAGATTCGCTTCAGCTTCTTCCAGGTGCGACCAAACATAGTCAAGCTGTTGCTTGATTACGTTTCTTTCGATGTCTCTAGCCCCTACCCTGATCGCATCCGTGTGAACCGACAAAAGACCACCTTTTACAAGGACATAGGCAATGAACACACAGATAAGCAGAACCGCAAGAACCGTTGAGCCGTTCGAACTGTTTAAAATCTCGCTGATTGCTTCCCACATCACTCATTTCCCTCGCTTCCTTCGGGCACATGTTCTTCGGGTCTGATATAACGCTCACATTTCTCAACGTGCCCATCATCGTCAACAAGTTCACAGGTAACTTTCGCACAATTCTCGTCAGCGATTGATGCCCTCATATTTCCGTAGAGGTTTATCAATGCGAGTTCGGGAGTGTTAAAAGGTGTTACAGTTCTTTCTTTGTTTCCGTTCTTGTAAGTTCTTAAAAGTAATACGTTCGTGGCTTTAACGTTCATGGCTTTACCTCTCAATCTGTGGTTTTCGTGTACTGTATGGTCATTGTTTGAAGCGTAATCGCCGAACTTCTTGTGTGATAAACTTGCACATAAGACCCATTATCGCAATTCGCCGATAAGAAGTTCCAACACGTTCCCGAGCTATTCGTTCCAACTACACTTATAATTGCTTTTTTGTCTGTCGTTGGAATTGTTGTATTAGTAAATGTATTTGAATTTACTGTGATTTCCGACCCAAAATCTGCGGTTATTTCATACAATGGCTTTCCGTCTATCCACGTTCCGACGACTTGCTCGGTTGTACTGTAAATATGTGGGGTACTTCCGAAATTTAATCCGACAATCTTATAGACAAAAAATCCCGCACTATTTCCTACCCTTGTCAAACCACTTCGGGTGATTCGGTATTGGCAATAACCCGAAGCTCCGTAAGGGTACATGGAGATTACAAGGTTATTGTCTATGGCATCGGTTATTTCAGAACGTGTAAAGAGATAATTTTCCGATTTTTGATGTGTTACGTCATTTGCATAAAAAATGAACGCATCATAAGCGGTCGAAAAATCGACCGTCATGTCTGAAAAACTTGAAGCTGTGGCAAGAACAGTTTCGGTGAAGTTGCTGACCCCACCGCCGCCACCGCCACCGCCTGTTATATTGACAATAGTTTTTCCGTTTACATTGTCATCGGTTGCACTTACCCCGCCCACGAATTGAAGTTTTGACTCTGCGGGCATATCGTTACCGTTTTCGTCAACGATAACGTGACCGCCACCGCCGATGCCGTCAAGAATGATCATATTTCCGTTAAACTCGCTTCGGAAATCTTCAAAATCATCGTTTGCACCAGGCATATATAAGCCTAAATTTGGCGTTAAGCTTGACATTTTTTTACCTCATTAATTCCACGAAGGAAGGTTCGACCAATAAGAATCGAAGGCGTGTAAATTTGTGCCATTTACCGCCCAATTCTCGGCGTTTGATGCGTCTTTTGTGTATTCGATTGCGGGATGATCTATGTCTTCAACAGGTTCCGTTACAAAACCGTTATAATCATGCCACCCATAGTAATCCTTCCAACACTTACGCCCAAGCAATTGCGACCAATACATCGGAAGTGTAGAAAACATATTCTGAATAGTGGCGCAATTTGATAGGTCAAGGTCTGCATCGGAGACGGTCAACAAATCATAACAGCCCCAAAACATCGTGCTACAATCTGCACCGCTTGCAAACGTCCAATTCTCAATTGGCTCGATAGAACTATTCCAAAAGTTGTCTCCAAACATCGTGCGAAGGTCTGTCGCACTTGAGACATTGAAATTCTCGACTCCTTCAATGCTTAACACTTTCTGATTGCCGTTGAAGCACTCACGGAAAGTTATTACATGAGAGGTATCAAGGTTTTCAAGCCCGTGATAATTGACCAGGCTTGTGCAATAGGTAAACGAATAACTCATATCGGTAATTGAGTTTTCGCCCGACCAACCAAGTAAGGGTTCGAGGGATTCAACCCCGCAACTACTCATAAATCTGTTAAGGTTTTGAAGGTTGGTGATGTCAAAATTTTCAAGTCCTGTGATATTTTTTAGCGATGTGCAATTATTGAACGCATTTGCTAACGTTGTAAGGTTGGTTGTCTTCCACCTTGTTAAAGCCGAGATATCGGTAAGTGCCGAGCAATATATGCACATTGCCGACATCTCCCAAACGTTCGAAACGTCCCAATCTTCCAAGCCGTGAAGACTCTTAAGAGCATAACACCTTTCGAAAAGTGAACCTATGCGCTCCAAACTTTCGGTGTTCCACTTTGCAAGAGCCGAAACATCTTCGAGAGAACTGTTTCCGAACCCGAGCCTATATATTCGAGTGACCTTTGATACATCCCATCCCGCCAAAGGCTTATAATCTGTGACAGCCGCGCCATTCAAGAAGTTGAATATTCCTGTGACATTTGATGTGTCCGCAAACTGTAATTCGTCAATGTCTGTGACAGCCGCAGAAACGAAGGCGTAACCTGTGTTGTTGCCTAACTCGGTAACTCTCCAAGGGAATGAAGACACCTTCGTTCCACTCAAAGCTGAATACACGAACATTTTCTCTGCAATTGCCGTGTATATTGTGGAAGGTCTAAAAAACAGATATCCGTCAGTGTAAAGGTCACAGGTTCCAGAACTTGAAGCTACCGTTCCATGATCAACGACTTTGATGGTCTGCTTTACTTCCTTATCAACAACGATAGTTTCTTCGGGGTAGATATATTCCCGGTGATAATGGCATGAAACTTCGATTTCACCTTCGGTGTCGAATGTCGCACCGATTGCGGGCGAGAAAGTACAATGCGCGATGTCATCTTTTACCGCATCAATAGGATCACCATTTTCATCGGGGACCACGAAATAATACTGTCCCGCGTAATTGGTCGAATTGAGAGGCACAAAAGGATGGGAAAATATTTGCACCTCTCCATCGCCCGAATCAAGAAGGGTATAATCGTGACCGTTTCCGAATATGAAGAAGGATAAATTTTCAATGTTATAACTCATGCCAACTCACTCCATTTGAGTTTGCTGTCGGTGACAGTCATATAAACTTTTGCAACGTGTGTGCCTTTGCCTGTGATGCGCTGCCCCATGCTGTGAGGAAATGGAATCTTTCCCGCAAGTCTTCTGTCGGTGTATTCTTCGGACCATACCGCTTCGTCATCAACGGTCAATTCGACTTTTATCAATGCCGATGCGGATAAATCTCCATCACAATCAAATACAAAACCCATGCGCTGAACGTCAGTCTTTTGTGCAAACTCTATCTGCGCGACAAGGGTTTTGGTTGACCCGATGTTGTCGTTTGCGATCGTGTCAGTGTGCAAAAGCCAAAAGTTTTTTGTTCCGACTTCTTGTCCGTTGTTATATTCCGATGAAAGCCCCGCGATGCTCTTGGTGAATCTATCTTCAGCCGCCGCAAGTCTTGGATTGTCACCACAACAAGTGACGGACATCGTTCCACCGATGTTGTAAACAATCTGTGTTATTGCGCCGTAGTCATACGCACCCGCCTGGTTATCCGTGAAGGTAAGTACATCGCCAGGGTCATATATCGGGACGAGAGGCATTTCGCTTTGGAACGGCACATAATACACACCATCCCATTCGTTTATAATTTCCTGGAGTGCTGCTTCCCTGTTTGAAGTGTTTGAAATCTGCAAGAACGGATTTGTTCCCAGATCGAGAACTAAACCGCCTGTGTTCGTGTTATGAACATATTCCTGGACCCCTTCATCCTTATAGACCGAATATAATCCATCAAAGGTTGTGCGGAAGTCCGAGAGATTCGATGAAAAACGGAAATTCGATGGAATTGTGTCTGCCGAATTTGCTCCGTAATGCCCAATATATAAAGCCCCATCGCGCCCAATGTATGCAAAACCGCCGAGATATGCCGCCAAATACCCAAGGACATCGCGCCAGGTTTTGGCATCTGTGACGGTATCGGCGAATCCTGTTTTGCGATTTCCGTTAGTCATGGCTTGTATTTGCGCGGGAGAATTGCCAAGTGTTACCCCGCAAGCCATGCACATTTGCTCAAGCCAAATAGAAGGAAGCTGAATTGAATTATTAAGCGATGCGACAAATTCAACCGCATCAAACTTGATCATATTGTCATAGGCTTTGATGGTTATGTGGTCCGCTGTCTGCGTCGCCTCGGAAATCGTGAAAATTCCCATAGGGATAACATCAAGCGCACCATCAATAGAACAATTTAACGAAATCGTCCCATTGTAGAGTTCATATCTGGAAACTCCGGGGAGAATCAATTCCATCGACAAAGTTCCGGCGTATGCGGTGCCGATGTTAAGTTCCTGAGAAGCGATTGACCTTGAAATCGTGCCGCTTACGATCGCGCCGATGTTGTTGTCAAAGTCTCCGCCAAGGTTGAAAGAATAAGTGGAACCACCAACGGTTGTAATGGTTCCACTCCATTCGATCTTTCGCGTATTCGATTTTATTTTCGTGAGAAAGGTTGCCGATGCTGAATACATTAGTAAGAAGTTACCTCGAAAGATACATTCCAATAAGTTGTTGTTCCGTTGTCTTTGATAAGGCTACAAGAGAGATTTTCGATGAATCCATCAAATGTTGCCTCGGCAAGTGTTGAGGGAGAGAAATATCCGACCGTGACTTTGCTTCCCTTGATGTAATAGTTGTATAACTTCTGATACCAGGTAGAATCAACGGTCGCAGAAACCGACAGATGCGGAACCCCCAAACGCTTGATGTCGCGAATGATTGTGCCCGCCTCTGTCTTGTTCTTTGTTTCCTCATTAAGAGGGTTGAAATTGTATGAATCTTTGGTGAGCGGGAAATATTCTGTGTCAAACTTCAATTTGATTTTCTGTGCCATTATCTACCCCCGCTAACTAAAGCGTGTCTTTGCTGTGCATTGAGGATGATCGTGTCAAGACGTTCCTGTCCGATATAAACAGGAATCACGATGTCACCCTGTGCGCCCGAATTTGCCCCAAGAACATCGGTCATTTCTTCATAGGGATTCGCAATCGCTGAATAGTTATTCGGTGCAATCTGTGCCCCTGTGAAGTCTGTGGCGATGCTTCCTGTGACGAGTCCCATCGCATCTGTAATAAGTCCGAGATTTTCACGGATTCCCGATGCGAAAAGTTCCATCATATCGGGTGCATAAGTATGGAAATTGGAAAGCGGTCCTGTTTCGGGTTCCGAGAATCCGAGAAGACTTTTGATCGTGCTTGCAAGGTCTGTGACCGTTGACTTAAGCTTTTCCCACTTCGCTTTGATACCATCAATGAAGTTCTGAACCAGGTCCTTGCCCCAATTCTTTGCATCCTCGACCTTCTGCCAAAAACCATCCTTGACAGATTGAACGAGGTCCGCGCCTGTCGTTACAAGCTGACCAACGACCATCAAGATTCCTTCAATCAACTTGAAAAGGAGTTCCGCACCCGCTTCAAGAATCTTCGGTGCCGCCTTGATGATTGCTTCAACGAGATTCATCACGATTGTCGGGGCTTTCTCGATAAGCTTCGGCAATGCGTTGATTATTCCTTCCGCAAGCGCAAGAATCAACTGTATCGCCGCATCAACTAACATAACAAGCGTGTCGGGGTCGGTCAGTTTATCCACCATTGTCAACACAACATCAACAACGGCGGGAATAAGGGTCGGAAGGTTCTGAATCAGACCGTCAGCAATTGCCATGACGAACTGAAGACCCAAATCAATGATAAGGGGCAACATCGTCAAAACGGTATTGATAATCAAATCCATCAATGCGGGAAGCTGTTCGAGCAAAATTCCGATAATATCGGGAAGTGCCTGGACGAGTGCATTCACAAGCTGAATTGCCGCATCAACAAGAGGCGGTAAAAGGGTCTGAATGAGTCCAGGAAGCAATTGAACAATAATTGGCGTGATCTGTGTGATGACCTGTCCGATTCCTGTTAATGCTTGCTGAATAGTGGGCATCAAGTTATTTATGGCAATCAATGCCGAATCGACAAGATTGTCAATGAGTGCGCCCAGGTCCGCATCGGGATTCGCCATTCCTGTTACAAGGTTCTGCCAAGCCGATGCCGTCATCGCAAGGGAACCCGAAATCGTTTCGGAAGCTTCCTTCGCGGTCGTTCCGGAAATTCCCATTTCATCCTGGATGATCTGAATTGCCTCGGTTATATCTGCAAAGGAATCAATGGAGAGGGAGCCTTCCATATATCCGCCAAGCTGTTCAGCATCGCGGAGAAGTCTTTCCATTTCTTCCTTGGTGCCACCATAACCAAGCTTAAGGTTATCAAGCATGGTAAAGTTGCCTTTTGCGAATCCCGCATAGGCGTTTTGGATGGCTTCCATGGATGTTCCCATCTTGTTTGCATTATCAGCCATCGCTATGACAGCTTCATCCGCCATGTTTGCCGCTTGCCATGCGTATTCTTCACCGAGGGAATTGGTGAGGGATGCAGCGAAACCATTGACGGTTTCCATGTATTCATTCGCGGAAAGTCCCGCCGTTTCGTATGCTCTTGAAGCGTTTTCCATTACGGTATCGAACTGATCACCGTATAAGGTTTCAACACCGCCGACAAGCTGTTCATAATCCGCGAAGGATGATACCGCTTCTTTGGTAAGCGCTGTGACACCCGCCATCGCCGCTGTGACCGCCGCCGTTGCCGCCGCTGTGACCGCTCCAAGACCGGATGCAAACGCCGAACTGAAAGACGCGGACGAACTGCTTCCCGCTTCACCCATTGCGCCTTCAAGTTCGCCCTGGATGCCTTCCATCGAAGGTCTTATTTGGAGATATGCTTCACCTATTGTGTTCGACATTTATTATCTTCTCCCATGCTTCGTTAAATTCTTCGGGAGTCAAGAAGACTTCCGTTTTGTCTTCCGTCTTCTCTTCAAGAAGAGATTTCAAAATCGAAGGTGGACGGTTTCGGTTTTTCTTTCCGTCCTTTGTCTGTGCCCAACTTTGGAAACTCAAGTCATCCGCTATTCTTGCAAGAAGAGCCTGTTCCAATGTCAGTTTGCTTTCCGAGACTTCCATCTTCACCCTTGAATCGTCTCTCAAACCAAAACAGAGAGTCGCCGCCAATTCGGGTGACAACTCTCTGTAGTTTAGGATGTGATAAGTCTCTGCAAAATCACAGATTAACTTATCCTCACACACCGCTATACAATGTGCGAGGAATATCAGTTTTTTAAATTTACGCTTTCAAAGATTTCTTTGATGTCCGCCATGATCGCATTAGAATCGCAAAAACCATCATTTTTGGATGCAACGTATTTCAAATACTCTTCGTATTTGTTACCGAATATGAGGACAACCATTTCCTGGATTCCTTCAAGCTTTCCAAACTCGGTCTTGCTCTGCTGACACTTGGTAAGCGCTGAAACAAATCGCCAATCCTTCAAAATGCGATTGTCGATTTTAAATTCAAAGCCGCTCTTTGTTGTTCCTTCCATAATTCCCCCTATTCTTTACACTGAAGGTACCGTAGCGGTGATGTATTCGTAATGATACACACCAGTGTTGTCAGGTACATCGGTGATTGTGACGTTGTAGCCGATAGCCTCGTCATCCTTGTAGACGATCTCACCGAGTTCGGAGATAGTTCCGTTAGGAACTACGATTCTCTTTGCTCTGCCGCCCTTGACGATCATGTCGAAAACCCAAGCTCCGGCAGTCATCTCTTCTGCAGTTGCCTTGATGGTGAGATTTCCGCTTCCATCTGCGGTGACATTAGCTGCACCGTAAATGGTCTTGAGAACATCTTCATTCAAGGACTCGATAAGAGTGAACGCGAAGGTGTCGGGTCTGTCAGTCTGAAGATTGAGAACGGTATCACCGCCCCAAGCTTTGACGGTATCGCTCTCAGGGGAGTTATTGTTTGTAAGTCCGTCCTCGGATACATATCCAAGCTCAACGAATGCGGCATTGAGTGCAGCAGTTGCGCTGGTAGGAAGTGAAGTTCCGAGAGGAGCCCAGTGAACAGCTCCGCTGACTTTAGGCTTACCTACTGATACTTTTGTTGCATCGGGCATAATTAAGCCTCCTTTAATAATACAGATTATAGTAACTACGATAGCGGTACCGCTTGAGCTCGGTGTCGGTGTTATCATTGCCGCCGCCGATCTCACAGGTTATGTCAGTCGTTTCATGAAGTTTGTCCATCGCTGCTCTGAGTTTTTCGTCCAGAACAGCCGCCGTGTATTTACTCGGTCCATATGATCTGAACTCAAGTGTTACCGCATCAATGCGATTAGTTCTTCCGATGTCTACGCGCTGAAAGATAATGAATGATTCCGGAATCTGCTTCGGTATTTCCAAAACTACCGGGATATTATCCTGATCAAATTCCGCATCAAGAAAGCTTTTCACTCTTTCTTCAATCATTTGTCGTCTCCTTGCCTTTATAAACTACTACGTGACATCTGTCGAAGCCCACAAAACTTGATTCGATCTCTCCGAGCTTTTCAGCTTCATTCATTACTGCATCCATCATGAATTGAGATTTTAAAACCTCAACGATTCCGGAGCTTTTCAATTTGACTTTAACCTTCGAGTTCTTCAAGATGTACCTTCTTATTCCACCTTAAAGGAATATTCGCTTCGATGCCTGCTGTCGGCTTTCCTATGGTGTGATATCTTCCGCTAAACGGTGCGGGAAGTATTACATAAGTATCTTCCCAGGTATTCTCATCACCTTTAGGAATTGCCAGAGTGTATTTGGTCTTCTTGCCGTGCATCGCCAGATTGTTGGTAATGTCATCAGCTGAAGGTTCGCCAACCAGCACATCGCTGACTTCTTTAGGGGAAGTGCTGAAAACAGGAGCTCCGAAGTTATCGGTTCCTGTCTGTGTCTTTACTTCTAATGTGACTGTTATTCCGGTCATACAGAAACCTCCGGATCATTTAAACAGGGAACTATTCCGATCTTATTACCATATCCCAAAAGCTTTTTCTCGATCTTGTTCAGATACAGTTCTCCGACCGAAGTATTCGATCCCATTGTCCAGGACTGCGAATAACCCATTGCAGACATTGAGCCCTGTGTCGCTCCCATAGGGATATCAGAATCAATGCTCATTGACCTCTGGACCATGCGGATTGAAACAAGCTTCTTTGCATCAGCTGTCGCATTAGCATTGAAACTGTCGATGATAGTTCCCGCATCATCCAAGAGCTTCGAGCAGATATTCTGCTGTGCGGTTGTCATTGTCTCGGACATTCTATCCTGAACATCCTGAACGGTTGCGTATGCCATAACTGCCTCATTTCTTGGTTTTCTTTGTCTTCTTGGGAGCCTCAATCTCGGGCTCTTCCTTTTCCTCCAGTTGCACCGGTGCAACTTCGGGCTCTTCGACCTGCTTCGCTTCGGACTTGGGTTTTTCCAAGTCAGCGGCGAGCTTATGGCCCGCCGCCTTGTATTCTTCAACTCGGTCATCCGCTACCCAAAACTCGGTCCCTGTGAAGCAGTTGATCATCCTTACCATCAGATGGAAGGAACGCTGGTCGCGGTCAGAGCGTTGAAGCAAGCGGTGTCAGCGCGGAAGCCGACTTCGATTTCTGCTCTAACTGCAAACATATTCTGCTGGAAAAGATTGATGGTGTTGCCATCTCCAAGATCAAGAGTTGCCTGATCAGAGATAGCAATCTGAACGTCATCCTCAACAGCTCCCCATACTGCCTGGGTCCAGTCGCCGCCGTAGCCGATTACGGAAGGAGATCCGCTCTTGAAAGCCGCCTTGGACATTTCGGTTCTTGCTCCGAGGATCATAGGGATAGCACCCTCTGCTGTATTATTGATGAACAGAGGTCTGCCGTCCTGGTCTTTTGCTCCGAGAAGGATTCCTCTTGCCTGAGGGGAAAGGATGTAGCCGTCGAGCAGTCCACCATGAAGCGCAATGTCGGTATCTGCTGCAACAAGTCCATCATAGGCGTTGGATGCGAGGCTCTGAGCGGTTACACTTGCGAAAGTGTCAAAGTCAGTGCCGGGAGCATTTCCGTGAAATACGGTATAATCAAACTTTCTTCCGAGAGCTGCAGGAAGCCTGCGAACGATCTGATCATAGAGAGCGCCCATGTCTCTTCTGAACTGATTTGAAAAAGGAACGATTACAGAGAGGGTATATCCTCTGAGCATCTTGGTTCCAAGAGTGGGGTTGCTTACGGGCTTCTTTTCGGTTTCGCCTACCCATGCAGCCTCAGGATCCGAAAGAATTTCAGGAATTGCGGTTCCTCTTCCAGGAAGTTCGCTCTTGCGGGCAAGTCTCATAACCTTTGATTCTTCAGCAACTTTCTGCATGATCTCTCTGCTCACATCAGCAGGGAGTGTGATGTTTGATCTGTTAGTGGGAACACCTGACATGATTTTTCCTCCTTAATTTAAGACGGCTGAAAAGTATTCAGCAAACTGCTGTTTCGTCGAGCCGCCATGATTAGTGGAAACCTCTCCGCCATCTTTTACTTTGGGATAACCTGAAGGCTGAGCAAAAGCTTTTATAGCCTCTGCCTGCGCTTTGCAAGCCTCCTCAGTATCTCCGGTAAGAAGATTTGAAGGGATTCCTGTTTCTTTTGATACTGTTTCTCTCATAGTCCTGACTTCATTCTCTTTTTCGAGAGCAGTAAGTTTTGACTCGAGATTGTTTGCACGTTCAACAGCCTTCTGAAGTTCGCTCTTGCTGGCTTCTTCCGCTTCGTCATACTTGGCGGCTTTCGCCTTCAGATCTTCGTAGTCAGCATACTTGCCTTTTTCTTCAGCAAGTCTCTTTCCAACGATTGCGTTTACTTCATCCTGAGTGAAAGTGCGGTTCTGGCCTTCGCCATTTTCCTGAGTGATTACAGTAGCGGTGTCGCTCATTTCATATCCTCCTAAAAGAGTAAAATTCCTCGACTTGGCGCGAGTAGCCTATTAAAAAAGCACCTTTTGACGGGTGCTGATTTAAACATCGATTAATTCTGAATTGTTGGGGCCTTCGGTCTTTTTGTCTTCTGCATATGCAGCGCGTCTCATTGCGTTGATCTTGTCCTGCGGAGTCCTTCCATCTGCATGTCTATACATACTCAAATATCTATCCGGATCATATCCTTCAACATTGGTTCTCTCATTGAATCTGATTGCATAGGCACAATCGCAATTTGAATGGATGTGCTCTGCATGACCGTTTTTTATAGACTTTTTGGATGCGTACTGCCATCCGCGTGATGCGAGGGTTAAACAGAATGCGCAAGTATCACCGGCAGGAATCCAAGCAAATTGTGCTCCGTCCCTTAAACTGTTCTGTAAAGTCGTATCCTGCCCAGCCTGTTTGACAAGCCTTCCGACCACGTTAGAAATATAGGTCTCATCCTCGGAAAACTTTAATGCTCCATTAATAGCCTTGCCTGTTTCCACAATCGTGGCGGTCTCTGCAGGTACCGCAGCAGGAAGATAAACTTCTGAAAGTTCAGCCATTGCATCATAATATTCGCAAGCAAGAGCCGCCGCTCCCTCGCCATATTTTGTAGCGAGTGCATAAGCAAATTCTATAAGTTCATTTCTGGGGATGTTGGCAAGTCCAACTCCTCCCCATCTTCCCGAAGCACTCCAAACGGCATCTCTAAATTCATCCGCTGCCTTCTGGCTTAGTTTTGCCAAGAGGTCTCTGTATTTTGTCCATTCTTCAAGAGAAACCGTCATTTATCTATTCCTCTAATTCCGTCAAAACCTGAAGTCCTCTCGCCTTAACCTGCTGAGCATTGATCCTTCTGATGTCTGACTGTGAAAATCCGACCATCTCAAGGAAGACATCCGTCTCACCGAATCCGGGTCTTGCGGAAGCTATCTTCATAGCCGCATCAGCTGTCGATGCTATTGAAGGCATCATCGGATTCTTGAAGTGAGGCATGATGGCCTTGTCTTCTTCTGTCAGTTCATCAATGGAAACATTCTTCTCAATGGCAAGAGCCATGAGCATGATCTGGGTCAATGATTCTCCGTTTCCCTTGTTGAGCTTTTCAGCAAGAGATACCAGTTTCTTTGACTGAGCTTCTATCGCATCGGAGCTTGTCGGATTTGCCTCGTCAATTACTCCGACATCATTGGAAGACAGTCCGGTAATTGCGGAGAACTGTGTCGCAAGGGCTCTCAACATCTGAATGTGTGGAGATATGTTTCCCTGTGCCAGCTGTCCAAATTCCGGAATCTGTCCAGAATCAGGGTCTCTGGTAGCCGCAAGGATTGATCCTACATACTGCTTGAACTTCTGACTGATTACCATGTCATACTGTTCATCACTGATGCCGAGAAGATATTTCTGCGGGGATGTAGCAAATTCAAGTCCGATCGTTGCATTGCAAATAGTACGAACAAAGCCTTTTATAAGTCCGCGCTGAGGAGATTTTATCCTTGACCTTCCCAAAGGTTTCTTGTCTGTGGCGTTCCAAACCATAGGCTCCATAAGAGGCCTTCCCATTTTGTGAGGATGCTCTTCAGCCTTAAATGTCTTAGTGTCCGAGATGCGTTTGAGTACCCAAATAGAATCTGATGTATAAAAATTGATCACAGAAACAAGCTCGCTATCTCCGCTTTTTATAGTGTCTATGATCGCAAATCCGTATTCGATTCTTCCAAGTTCTCCGTTATATTTTGCCGCTGCTGTTTCCGGTGAATGGAACCTTATTCTTGCCTTCTTGTTATCATCAGCTGAAAGTGTCGCAAACACGCATCCGAACTCGAGCTCTGTTGTTGTGGCTTTAGGATATTCGGACAAAAGTTTGTTTCTTTTAGCAATCTGAGTAACCACGTCAACATCACCGCCGTTTTCGCCAACGAATCCATCAAATACGGATCTCTCCGCGAGAACATCAACAGCCTGCCCGCCCCAGCCGCAATCCATCTCTAACCCGCTAAGGTTGTCAGGAAGAGCAATTCCAAGATTAACCTCAGAAAGAGGGATTTTGCCCTCATAGTATCTGCTTTTCACTGCGTTCGCATTTTCGTGCTTATTGAAGATCTGAACGCACTGCTCAAACTGATTCAAAACTTCATCAGGCATCTCTAAGATTAATTTGTAATTAAGCTCGAACATTTTTTATCCTCATCCGATACGTGATTTTCTTCCGGGGACTCTCTTCGAAGTCCTCACTCCCCAAAGAGCTAAAGCACAGGACTCAATCGGCCCCGAGTTTTCTCCACCGAATCCCCAGCCTTTTCCGATGGGTCTTTTTGTTGCGCTCTTCGCGCTTTCGTTTAGTATTTCCTGCTTTGAGTACCATGTCAGCTGCTTGGTACCTATCTCATCAACAAGAAGGCTCGCTGATGCGATGACCTGGTTCGTGTTTGGCCTAATGATAGAGTCCTGAGCTTTCCAGATGTCCTTGATCTTGTCATTGAGAACATCTACTCCATTCTTACCATCGATGACCACACACGAAGCTTTATTTACTCTTGCATTGAGCCAATCCGCAAGCCATTGAACACCTGCCGCTGTGGTCTTCTGTTCAATAACCGCTATTCTGGCGATGCCATCCTTGTCAATGACCGCTCCACTCAAGCAGACTGTTGAACCATCAGGAGAAAACTTAACGCCATAAGCGGTCTTGCCTTCCGGTTTAAGCTGATCAGAACTGCAAGCTTCCCACTTTTCTTTATCTAGAGCGTAATTCTCTTTCGTGATGGTCTTTGCTAAATAACCTAAATGCTCTCTTGCAAAAGCATCGGGTGTCATGCTTATAAGGTCTTTTTCAAGAGCTGAGACGAGCAGCTGGAATCCAAGAGAAGGATTGCACTTATACCAGCGATCTCTATCAGACACATCCCCGATCTCCCTTGTGGACCATTCATGAATACACGCACCAGGGACAGCTTCATCATGCATCTTGTCTATCTGCTTCTTGAAGATAAACCCTTTATGTTCTGCCTCCGGTGTCGGAGGGGTACCCATCAATATGGTCTGTGGAGATCCGGAAGGCGCGGCTGAGTTCAAAGGCGAAAGTGAAGCGTCCTGAGCTTGTGTATAACTCTGCGCCTCATCAACTACGATGAGGTCAAAGGTTCCGCCTCGTCCCATGTCAGAACTATTTCCGCGAGTTCTGAACTCTATGTGACCGCCATTTTTTAGGTCAAGGACCATCTGTCCTGCACTGGTTGTATATTTGTCGACCAATGCATTGAGTTCCGGATACTTAGCCATCGGATCATCTCTTCTGTCTCCGAATTTCTTCCGGAGCCTGTCGAATGCGATCTTTGCAGTCTGGAACTCTTGTGCAGTATGAAGTATTCTTTCACCCCGCTTAACTAAGCCCCAAGTCTCGCGCGGCTCGGAGTCTCCCGTTTTACCGTTCTGTCTTGGCACCATCAAATAACAGATATGATGGATGAGGACTCCTTTATCATCAACAGCCAACCAATCATCAAGAACAAGCGCTTGCCACGGATGAGGTTTGAGAGCGTATGCAGTAGCAAGTTCTGTCGCATATTTGCCCTCGGTTTTTTGCCAAGGCTCGGCTCGATGAAAGATCGGAGTCTGTCTTCCGATTCGTTCACTCATTTGCGGCTGCTTTATTCAGGATTCTGAACAAAGGTGTCTCGTTCTGGGCTTCACTGTTCTGATTCTTGAGAGCCTTTAACCTATCCATTGCTTCGAAGAGACCAGTCGCCAGTGGCTTGATGTCTCTTCCGGAATCTGTCATGTCGAGAACCTTTGCATATTTTGCAATAATGGTCTCACAGATCCTGATTTCATCTTTGGATTTTACAGCTGCTGAAATGCTGTTTCTTGACCTTGATGAAGGTTGCTTGTTTTTTGCCATATTTTGTTACCTCCTTGGAATCACCAAGTATGAGCTTGAAAACCGCTCCCCACTTGAATTTTTAAAACGTCCGTGGTCTACGTTGTGGATAACTTTATTGTGGATTTTGACTTCGAGAGTGGTGGCGCTGGGCCAGCGTAGAGTGGCTTTAAGGCCTGGGAG